>Ga0114923_10002758_pt1 | contig 11872 bp, 30 predicted proteins | sample SumtaG_FD_89578 | JGI IMG/M metagenome (GOLD analysis project Ga0114923, IMG submission 89578) | Deep subsurface microbial communities from Indian Ocean to uncover new lineages of life (NeLLi) - Sumatra_00157 metaG | ecosystem: Environmental > Aquatic > Marine > Oceanic > Sediment | place: near... | reverse complement strand
CAAAAGGACAAAATAGAATGAATATAAAAGAAAGAAACAACAAATTTTATTCAAAAGGACAAAATAGAATGAATATAAAAGAAAGAAACAACAAATTTTATACTGAAGAAGGAATCTCTGCATTAAGACAGAGACTAAAAGGACTAATAGATTTATTTAATAAAAATAAATTCCCATTCAAATTTCCAATTTTAGGATTTTGTAATTCAACAATTTTGAATCAAGAAGATTGCAAAATTAGAATAATAGAATTAAGCGAATTGATTGGTTATCCATTAAAAATAAAAAAACATATTGAAAAAGTGGGAAATGAAGAAAGAATTAAAAAGGAGGAAATAATTTATTCAGAAAAATGGCAGTAAAAATATTATCATTAGGAGGAACAGATTGGGTAAATGGAGATGTTCTTAGCCATACTGATTTAATTGATACTATTGAAAAAGCAGCAGTGTTAGTTCATGAATTTTATACTGGGGCTGGTTTTGATATTTCTGGAAGTGGAGATACAGATGATCACGAATTAAATGCGATTACAAGCACTAATGCAGCAAAATATACTTATGCAAAAGTGACTATTTGTTATAAAGCAACAAGTTCAGCTAATGCAGCTAATAGTGGTATAGCACAATTAAAAATCCAAGTTAAAGAAACTGGGGGAGCTTATGGTGATGAATTTGCATTCACAACATTAAGCACTTCATTTGCAAATCCAGATGTAGGAAGTTCTGATGCTGTTTTTTCAACAATAACTTGGTACCATACATTATCTGCAGGAGATAAATCAAACGGATTACAATTTAAAATTTTAACACAGGAACCTAATGGTACTGGATTATCAGCAACCATAAATAATATATCTACGGTAGTGGAGTTATTGTAATGGAAAAAATAAAAACGGAGGAAAAAACATGGACATTAATTTATTAATTGTTCCTGGAGTTGCTTTAGGAAGAGCGCTTCTTGGATGGTTAGAAAACGCAATGGAAGACGGAAAAATTGATTTACCAGAATGGAAAAGGTTTGGTGCCACAATAATTAGAATGGGTGTACCAATGGCTGCATTAATTTGGGGATTGAAAATCGATGCAACAGTTGCTGCTGGATTGATCGTTGTCTTTGATATTGTTTTGACAAAGTTATTCAAAGCAAGAAAGAAATAATTTTTTTTTAAATAGAAGTGGGCAGGTAGTCCTTAGCGATTAAATAATCTGGAACCTGCCATTCTATTCATTTTTCTAATTAGCATATTATTATTACTCATAAGTGGTTTTTAAAGATTGTTGCTTAAAAGAATAATATATGTTATTCAAATAATATATATTACTAAAAGTAACCATATAGATAAGAGGCTTTAAAAAGGAAAAATACTTAGTTATTTTAATTAAATTATGAGGTAACAATGGAAAAAAATAACAACGCTTTGTTAACAACTCTTATTGTGGTGGCAGTAATTCTAAGTTTAATTACTATGTTTGCAGCTTTGAATATTAGTGTTGATAAAGATGAAATATCCAAAGAAGTTGCCGCCCAAGTACGTGCAGAGATCGATAAGATGCCTGTGCCACTAACCGCTGAAGAAGTTGCAGCATTAGTGCCAGAGTTTGCAGTTCCAGAATTTAATTACCCAGAGGTCCCAGAATTTAAGGGAGAAGAAAGGGTAAATGATTTGTGGGAAGATCTGTACGGAGAAGAAATCGATGAACTCGAAGCTGAAGCTTACGATATCGCAGAATTAGAGCTCGAAGACGATGAATATGAACTTTTGACTGAATGGTTAGAAGCAAATATTGAAGGATTTGATGAGTTAGAAGATGTTGATGTTGAAGATTCTGAAGTTGAAGTTGTTGAGTTAGGATTAGAAGAAGACGAAGACAAGTCTGCTGAAGTAGTATTTGAACTTGAAGTTGAATACACACTTGCAGAAGGTGTTGTTCAAGTATATAAGAAGAAAGTACTTGTACAAGCAAATGTCTTGTTTGAAGAGGGCGACTTTGAAGATGAAGATGTTGAACTAGTGTTCGCATAATTCATCTAAAACTTTATTTTTTTTATTTTTTATGGGGGTTTTGGAAGCATGACAGCATTAGGCAAGTAGGTTTTGATAAGTAAGAACATCTCGAATTTCTTTCATTTTTAGGGGTTCGATTCCCCTTGCCCCCTTATTCCATATTGAAAGTTAGAGAAATGATATAATATATAATAATATTATATTATTTTATTATTATTATATTATTTTATAATTGTGCAAATAGAAAGTTTTAAAAAGTAAAATTATATAGATATAATTATGGGGAGATCAAAAAAGGAAGGCGGCGCAGTAATTAAATCTTTTACATTATCAGAAAAAGAAGTTGAATTAATGAATTTTGATAAATCCAGGGAGGGTTTCAATTCTAATTCAGAATATATTGGTTGGTTAATTAGATCAAGAAATCAATCAATTAATCCTATTAGTTATTTGAATGAATTAGAGAGGGAAGAACAAGGTGTTTTAACAAGACTTCAAGAAATTAAAAAAAAGAAAACTCATGCTATGAAGAGTATGGAATTATCTAAAGAAGTTGAATTAGAACAAAAGAAGAAACGTCCACAAGCAATTCAAATTATTAAAAGAAAATTTTTAGAAGAAGGAATATTTGTTGCAAGACAAACTGCAAAGACTTGGGCTATTATGTTAAATGTTGAATCTGATGAATTAATGGCAGAGGTTTTGGTTCAAACAAAAAAACAACAATTAAAGGTGTCTGGGGTATAAAATTCACATGGGAACAAAAACAAAACCAGAAATGAGAAGTTTTAAAGGATTATTTTCAAGTATAAATCAAAAGTGGAAAACCCCTTTAGAATTATATAATGAATTAAATAAGGAATTTGATTTTGACTTTGATCCTTGTCCAGACGAACCAGAATCAGATGGACTTGATATTGAATGGGGAGAAAGGAATTTTGTTAATCCCCCATATAATCAGTTAACAGCATGGATGGAAAAAGGTTTTGAAGAATTTAAAAAAGGGAAATTGGTTGTATTTTTAATTCCAAGTAGAACAGATACAAGGTGGTGGCATAATTTTTGTATGAAAGCCACGGAGATTAGATTCATAAAAGGGAGATTAAGTTTTGAAGGGTTTGGTGGAGGGTCTGCACCATTCCCGAGTTGTGTAGTTATATTTAAGGGTGGATATAATGGTATGGAAAAAAGTTAGACAACAAACAGAAGAAGATGTAGAATTTATTTCAAAATTGGCAAAATCAATTCCACACCAACCATTATTTTCTGGAGCACATACAAGAAAAGTGGTCAATCAAGCAAATAAAATAGTAACAGAAAAGAAATTAACAAAAAATCAAAAACAATTTTACAATCAAATCCTCGACGACCAAAGGATAAAAAAAGAGAAAAAGAAAAAGAAAAATAATTCTAAATAATGGATTAAATACTAGGTCTTGTGAAAATAGTAACATTTATAAAGGGATTATACCTATATAATTTAGGAGGATTCAAAAATGAACTTAATAAAATTAATAAAAAAAGTCTTCGCAAGAAGATATATTGACTTACGTCGATATAACGAATTAAAACAGGGAGGGGTTATTCCCTTCTTTTAATTTTCAAATGAAATGTAAAATTTGCAAAAAAAGAAAAGCAAACACAAGGCACGCAAAAGATTATAATCACTCAAATATAAAGGCACAAGGAAACTGCGTAAGATTATGTGAAGAGTGTCATATGGCATTTCATCATCTAAATCATAAAAATAATTTAGATTGGTACTATATGATTAAAAACAAAAAGCAAGAGATAATAAAATTAGCAGATATACTCGCAAAGAGGAAAATAATTATTTTAGATACAGATGATCCAAAGAAAATTAAAGAGTTCAAAAAAAAATATATTATGGCGGCGGAAAATAATAGTCTCGTCGAGATACCTAGGGGAGGGGTGAATTTTAACGTAAGTTTGAATTCTCCTAGCCCCTCTGAATTAAAAGACAGGAGGAAAAATGTCAGATAAATTAACAAAAACAATTAAAGCAGTTTCAGTTAAAGAAAAAGCAAATGGAAAAATTGGTTTCTTAGGAAAAGAAGATGATACTTGGTACAATGTAAATGCAGAAGAACCAGCATTAGACGACCTATTAAAATCAATAATCCAAAAAGGAAATGTTATAGAATTTGAAATGGATCTCGGAATTCCAAGAAATTTTATCTTGAAAGAAAAAGCCAAAGAAACAGAAGATGATATGATTAGTTTTGAGGATTTATTGGATAAGGCATATACAAAATTTACAGATAGATTTTCAATAGAGACAAAGATGATTAGAGTAGATTTTGAAAAAAAGCATGCTTTATGCCACGCAATAATTAATATTTTTGCAAATGAAGAACAAACTAAAAAATATGTTCTTGGAGAAGCAAGTGAAGAAAGTAGAACCCCAGTAAGATTAAAGATTGCACAATTTGAAGCTTATGGAGATGCAACTCAAGAAAACTGTGGAGACTTAGTAAAGAAACATTGGATTAGAATGGCTGAGACAAGAGCAATTGCAAGAGCTTTACGGTGGGCCACAAACAACGCAAAAACTGCTAAAGAAGAAACTGAAAATTAGGTACCAGAGATAATTTATTTTTTTATTTTAATGGTACCTAAAGTGAGGGGTTACCCCAAGAGCAAGAATTAAAACTGGAGTCAAAAATGAACGAAACAACAGAAAAACTAAAAAAAGAACTTCGTGATGCTGAGATTATTAATAAAGCAAAGGAAGAACAAAAAAAACAAAATGAATCCGAGAAAAGATAAAGTTTGTTATGTTTTGTGGATTACAAAACAAGAAGAGAAAATTTTATTAGATAGTCTTGGAAAAATTCCATCAATAGCTTGGACATTAATTAATAATGCAAATGAAAGGGGAGATTTTGAAAAAAAATGAAAAATTGCCCAAATTGTAATTGCAAATTGTATGAAGCAGTAGGCGGAGGATTCTTTTGCAAGAAATGTGGATATCTAAATGATCCAAATTATTTAAAGAAAAAGAAAGTTTATGGAAAAAGTCCAGTTCAAAGTTTTGCAGAAACAATTAAGGAAAAAGAAAAATGAGAACACAAACAATTAATCTTGAATGCGAAATGGAAGTGATAATAAATCACGATAGTAAAACTATTTGTGAAAGATGTGGCGCAGAAATTCTTTTTGCAAAAACAAAAACAAATAAATACATCCCAATTGAATTGGTTAGTTTGGCAAAATGGGATATACATAATTGTGAGGTTGAAGATGAGCATTAAAATTTTAAGAAAAAGAGCAATTAAGATCATAAAAAACAAAGGTGTCAAGCAAGTAAGTGATAATGTTTTTTATGTAACAGAAGAAAATAAAGAATATAGAGTAGAATATAAAACTCTCCCTGGAAGAACAATCCATATTTGTCAATGTTCGAATCATGCTTTTCACTGTAAGCAGCCAATAATTTGCGTACATAAGCTCGCAGCCGAATGGATCGGAATGTTCAATCAATTAAAATCAGGAGGAATAAAAAATGATAAAAAGAAAAAACTTTGAAAAAGGGAATTTTGAAAAAAGAAAACATCTTAATAGAGAAGAACATCCAGTTGCAAAATTTTTGAAGAAATATTTGAACTATGCAATAAATGTTGAAGAGATTACTAAAAAAACAAAATTGAAGAAAAACTCAATTAGGAGTGTGTTGGCACTTCTTGTTAAAGATGGTTTAGTAATTCATAAAGCACCTTATTTCGCTTGGAAAAAATAAGAGGTTTTATAAAGTTATATATATATAATTTATTATTAAATTTAAAGGCCCTGTAGTGTAAGGAGACGTCTTGGAATAGCACACAACGGTTAACGTATGAAATGCAGGTTCAAAGCCTGTCGGGGCCATACCCCAAAGCCGAAAGGTAATAAGGCGTAAGTAGGTCGCGACTAAAGAGCCTACAGCCCTCGAAAGTGTATTGGATTGACACGCAACATTAACTTGTTGAGAACAGAGTTCAATTCTCTGTCGGGGGCATTGGGCTAGGACCACGGATTAAAACCGGGACGGTAGGTCAACTGAATCGGTGTCGTGTTTGAGTCATGGCGGCCCAAAACTCCTCGTCTTCGCTTCAAAGCACGACGGGGATTTATAGTCACCACGTGGGTTGGAGTGATACTCCCCGCTTTGTTTTTAAGGTTTAAGTCTAGGAACAAATGGGATGCTTAAACAAGACCCACATTATAATCAAAATGAAAAAAGAAATTAGGCACCAGGAAAATAAAGAAGAAAGTAAAAGCCTGGTACATAAAGAATTTAAATTAATTAATGGAAGAGGACAATTAGGAGAGGCTCTAAAGAAACTAAACATAAAAGATAATGTAATTATTTATCATACATGGAATTTCCAAGACAAATCAGAAGAAGTTCAAAGAAAGTGTTGTGAAGATTTAAGAAAGTTTGTTGATGAAAATAAAGACAAGAGAATAATTTTTATTTCAACAATATTAGATGATGATAGTCATTATGCTCGTTTTAAAAGAATTTCAGAATTGTTTGTTGCTGATAATCAAAGTGGAAGTTATATAAGACTTCCAACAATAATTGGAAAAGGAGTTTGTGAAAAGTTCCGTGATGGAGATATAAAACCTTTTGGAGATATGGAATTAATAAGTTTAGAAGATGCAGTAAAAGAAGTTTTAGATTTTATAAAATCTAGAGAAAGAACAAGAACAGTCAAAGGAAATATAATTCCAGCAAAATTAGTAAAAAATTTAATTTTATTTGGGAAAGGAAAATGTTAGGATTAAAAAAATGCCCTGTTTGGTTAAAGCTTGCATATAAAAGAGCAGTCGGTTTTAGATGCGAACATTGCAAAGAAGTCTTCCATGAAACAGGATTAGAGATACATCGAATAACTCCAGGATATAAAGGTGGAACTTATCGTCCAGGAAACGTCAGAGTCCTATGTAAAAAGCATCACAAACTATATGCCGAAGATTGGTAGGATTTAAAAATGGGAAAAACCTTAAAACAAATGATTGCAACAAATCCAAAACACAGAGTAACAATCGGAGGGTACTTTAAAGATTTTGATGTTATTGAGGATGCAATAAAATATCTAAATGAGAGATTAAAAATCTTTACTTACGGATCAATAAATAAAACATACAGCTTTGAAAATGAAAGAAAAAAATAAAATAAGGGGAAAGAAAGCAAGGGCAAGTGGCCAGAGATTCGAGTTGAAAGTCCGGAAGGATCTTGAATCTAAGGGATGGATATGTGATAAATGGTCGAATAATGTAAGTGATTTTCCAGAAGAAAATATAAATCTTCCTCCGGAAAAAAGAGAAGACAGAAAATTAATTCCTGCAAAAAGAAAATATAATCCATTTAATAAAGCATTAGCAATTGGAACTGGGTTTCCTGATTTTATTTGTTTTACCTGGGGGATTGATGGATGTAATGGTTATGCAGATGTTATTGGTGTGGAAGTAAAATCAAATGGTTATCTTGATAAAATTGAAAAAGCAAAATGCAAATGGTTAATTGAAAATAAAATATTTAGTAGAATCTTGATTGCGCAGAAAGGAAAAAAGCGTGGGGAAATAGTTTACAAAGAATTTGGGGGAAACTTATTATGACAGAAAAAAAAGACAGATTAATGTATTGGCATATTCATTGTGTGAATTGCGGAAAGAAAATTTGTAAATATAAAAAAGAAGTAAAAGACATAGATGAGATAAAAGTTTGTTCTTTTTGTGAAGAGGAAATAAGAATTATCATTGGATGTAAAATTAAGGTTAATATTTTCACAAGACAATCACTTTGTATTATAAATAATATTTTTGAGATTCCTAAATAAAGCAGTGTGGTGTAATGGTTTTAGCATAGAAGCCTCATGAGCTTCTGGACCCTGTTCGATTCAGGGCATTGCTATGATGGACAACAAAAACTAAATAGTTTGCTTCTTTAATTTATATAAATGAACCTATTGAAAAAGGGATTCCAGTAAGCTAGTCAAACCAGTATCCCCGAAACACTCGTAAGACCGCTGTTAGGGCTGGCAGGTTCTAAATTAAAATGAAGTCGGAATTACACAAATTGACTGAAGAATTTATAATTGTTTTGAAGAGTAATCATCACGATTCAATTCAAGAAGCTTGGAGAAATGTGCATTCATATAGAAGAAATTTAGATGCATTAAATATCCATTATTCTTGGCAACATTATGAATTAACAAGAAAAATATATGAAGAATGGCAAAAGGATTACAAAAGAAAGCAGGCGAAATAAATTTAAAGAATAAAATAAGGGAAGAAATAGTTTTTGCAATAAATAACAAATTAGAATTTTATTATTTGGAGAAGTTATGTGAAGCTAAAAAAATTTATTTTGGAGATAAAATAATAAATCATTGTTTAGATCGATATGTTAATTTAAGAAAAGATGGAGACGATATGTTTAAATCAAAATATGCTGCAATGTTTGGAACTGTTTTGAGAATTATTGATTAATAGAAAGATTTAAATAGGATTATATTCATATAATTGTATGGCTGAAAAAATTATTAGAAAACCAGATCCCTCTCAGAGAAAGACAATCCACATGGCCACATTTAAAAAAATTCATGATTTCTTAAAAGAACAAGAAAGCCCAATATTTCTTAGGACAATTGTAAAACAATTATCTGTTGATTATAATTCATTAAAATTAGCTTTGGAAACACTTCCAATACAAACAGATGAAGACGGAAGAATTTCTTTGAAGAGGAAGGAGAAATGAGTCTTGAATTTTGTCCAAGGTGTGGGAAGAAATGTTTTGAACGGGGTGTTTGCACAACAAAATGGAGATGTGCTAATTGTTGTTATTTTTTATTAGATTATGATTTTCAAGAATTAAAGCAAAATAATGAACTTAAAACATTGAAGGATATTGAAGTCAGAGATGGACTACATTACAGGAAACCTTGGGAGGTGTTAGAAGAACTAAAACAAGAAGCAATTAAGCATTTAAAAAAAATTTATCATTATGATGATAGAGAATGTGAATGGGTTAAAACAGGGAATTTTGATGCTATGAAATTTTTCAATATTAAAGGGGAGGATTTGAAATAAAGTGTTCCGTTTTTTTATGAATCAACGTTATTTGAAATTGTTTTTTGAGATTGATGGAAAGAATTTAAAAGAATTAAGCAAGAAACATGGAACAGTTAGCCATCTCTCGACAGTAACCAATCAACTTGTAAGAGAGCTTTTAATCACAAAAGAAACTAAGGGCCGAGAAATAGAAATTTCTTTGACAGAAGAAGGAAAAGAATTTAAAAAAATCTTGGTTGAATTTGATGATTTTGCAAGAAAGCAATTAGAAAAAATTAAATCACAGGAGGTAAAATAATGGAAGAAAAAGATAAAATAACAGAAACAACAACTTTCGATGAGAGAAGAAAATTATTAGTTCATAAATCAAAAGAAGAAAAAACAAATGATTTTGGAAAATTAGTTATTGAAACAGAAGCAGAAATTCATGAAGCCGGAATAAGACAAACAGTAAAAGACTTGACAAAACGAAAAAATGATCTAAAAGAAAGCATTCAAAGTTTCAGAGAAGTTTTAGAACCTGCTCCCAAGATGACTGCAGAATTAGAAGAATTAAAAAAGAATCTTAAAACACTTCAATTGATTCAACACGGAAAAAAATCAACACCAGAAAGTATAAAGAAAGAAAAAGATAATTTGAAAGCTTCAGAGGAAATGCTAAAAAATGTTGAAAAGGATATTAAAGATATTGAAGACGCTATTAGGGGGAGGCTTAATTTGAAATGAAAAAATTAATTTATTTAGCTTTTGCAGGAATGCTTAGTTGTTCATCAATGCCAGATAAAGGTGATATCTTTAAGGGAGGAGATCACGACGGAAAGTATGTCAATTCTTTATTAGTAGATTTGAATAAGGATAAAACACCAGATATCCTGGTTGCATCATATGATATGAATGAAAATGGTGTAATTGATACTTATGCAATGTTTAAAATAACATCACTTAATTATCCAAACATAACAACAGAAAAAACTGCTCGTGGTGTATATGTTGATTCAAATGAAGATGAAATAATAGATTATTTATTAATCGATGAAGATTCAAACGGAACATTAGAAAAAAAAGTAACTGATTTCAAAAAATTAAAAAAAGAAAATAAAAAACAAAACGATCCAGATAAGATCTTTATATAAAATGAGAGAAACAAAATTTAAATTGTATTTGTCGCATCCATTTAGATCTCGTAAAAGATTAAGGAAGTGGGAATTAGGTTTTGAAGAAAGAACCGGAGTCCCCTTAATAAATCCCTTTTATGAAATAATTGGAAATAATTCAAGTGAAAGATGTAGAAATATTGGGGTTGTTTCAAGAGATATTTCCCAAATAATTAAAAGTAAAGGGGTCCTTACAATCGTTGATGGTTCTCTTTCTTACGGAACAATTCAAGAGATGGTTTATTCAAAACTTAATGATAGGCCAGTTTATTCTGTAATAACTAATGGAAGTCATGATCATCCCTGGTTAAAATATCATTCAAATAAAATTTTTAGATGTTTGGGAGATTTTGAAAATTGGTTCACAAGAGATTGCCCTTATTGCAAAGAAGACAAAATGCACGTAATCAATATTAATAAAAAATTAAAAACAGAAATGTTTGAATGCGGTTGTGGAAAAACATGGTTGGAGAGAACAAAATGAATGAGTTTGATGAATGGGCAAAGAGAATGAAAATTTATAGTCGCGCATGCAGTGAAATAAGATATGAAGGAAGTCCAATTGAGCATGTTAAAAAAGTTATGCCTCTTTATATAAAATATTTACACATGGAGGGTTTGGATAAATAAAATGGAAAAAGAAGAATTCTCAGATTTAGAAAAAGAATTGTTAGATGCAATTAAGAAAACAAAAGTTAATCCAAATGATATCCCTAAAATAATAAAAAACTTAACACAGATTAATCCAATAAAATACAGAGACAAAAGAATTGAATTCTCAGATAAAAAAGTAAAGTTCTTAGCTTTTGCAGATGCGCACATGGGCCACATGAATTATCGACAAGATATAATGAACAAAATGACTAGTGATGCAAAACGACAAGGATGTGAATTTGCAATTAATATTGGAGACACAATCGAAGGAATGTCTAATCGAGAAGGCCACATTTATGAATTACATCACATCGGAGCAAGCGCACAATTTGAATTTTTCAAAGACGAATTCGCAAAGTTCGATAAGATTCCAGGATTCAAAGTTTATTCAATCGAAGCGCAAGACAGTCATGGCGGTTGGTTCAGAAACAAAGGAAACATGGGCCTAAATATTGGAGTGGAATTACATGAGAAAAACAAACATTACGAATTCATTGGCTATGATGAGAAAGATTTGGTTTTAGATAATGGATTAAAAATAAGATTACGTCATCCAGGAGGCGGAACAGCTTATGCACTTTCTTATAAAATGCAGAGATACGTTGAATCAATTAGCGGAGGACAAAAACCAGACATGGTGTTTCAAGGACATTTCCACAAAGTTGGATATAATTTTTACAGAAATATTCATTGCTATGATGCAGGGTGCTTACAAGAACAAAGCCCTTTTATGAAGAAGAAAGGAACCCCAGCACACTTAGGATATTGGATCGTGGAAGTAATTGCAAACAAAAGAAGAAAAGGAGTTGAGAGGGTTACAAATCAATTTGTGCCTTTCTTTGAATAATGGAAAAGAAATTAGAAAAAATGTTAAAGATGATTTTGAAAAATCAAATTCAGTTAGCAACACTTATAGAAGCCCACAATAAAGGGGATTTTTCTTCTGTTGTGTTGGAAGATGGAGAAAAATAAAAAT
>Ga0114923_10002757_pt1 | contig 11875 bp, 10 predicted proteins | sample SumtaG_FD_89578 | JGI IMG/M metagenome (GOLD analysis project Ga0114923, IMG submission 89578) | Deep subsurface microbial communities from Indian Ocean to uncover new lineages of life (NeLLi) - Sumatra_00157 metaG | ecosystem: Environmental > Aquatic > Marine > Oceanic > Sediment | place: near... | reverse complement strand
CCCGGAAGATAATTTATATTTAGTTGGCACTGCCGAGCAATCAGTGGGAACAATGCATTCAGATGAAGTTTTTAAAGAAAAGGAGTTACCTAAAAGATATGTTGCTTTCTCTACCTGTTTTAGACGGGAAGCTGGTGCCTATGGAAAAGACACCAGAGGAATTTTAAGAGTCCATCAGTTTGATAAAATAGAAATGTTTAGTTTCTTAAAACCGGAAGATTCTCAAAAAGAACACCAATTTTTCTTGGAAATAGAAGAAAAATTAATGAGAGCTTTAAAAATTCCTTATAGAGTAGTCCAAATATGTACCGGTGACCTTGGGGTTCCGGCAGCCAATAAATACGACATTGAAGCCTGGATGCCGGGTCAAAATCAATATCGAGAAACTCATTCCACTTCCAATTGTACTGATTTCCAGGCTCGGAGGTTGAACATTCGTTATAAAGATAAATCTGGGAAATTAAATTTTGTTCATACGGTGAACGGAACGGCTTTTGCTATTCCCAGACCCTTGATTGCTATTATTGAAAATTACCAGCAAAAAGATGGAAGCATAAAAGTACCGGAAGTGTTACAAAAATACCTAAACTCTAAAGTAATTAAATGATAGAGAAAGAGATTTTAATAAACTCTTTAAGGATAAATTACAAGGTTGCAGGAGAGGGGCAACCTGTTCTTATTTTACACGGGTGGGGAGGGTCTTCCAGTTCCTGGACTAAAGTTCAGGAGATTTTAGCCAATCAGGGCTACAAAGTAATTTGTCCTGATTTGTCTGGTTTCGGGAAAACCGTTGCCCCGCCGATTCCCTGGGGGATTAAAGATTACACTGATTTTATATTAAATTTTGTTGAAAATCTAAATATCTCCCAATTTTTTCTTTTAGGTCATTCCTTTGGAGGGAGAATCTCAATAAAATTTGCTGCCAATTACCCGAAAAGATTAAAAGGTCTCATTTTATGTTCTTCAGCCGGCATTAAGCCAAAACTTGGGTTTAAAACAAGAATAATTTTTTGGACAGCTAAAATAGGTAATGCTATTTTTACCTCAAAATACCTATCAAGATTTAAAAATGGCGCCAGGAATATTTTTTATATTTTTTTTCGCCACAAAGATTACGCAAAAGCTGACGGAATAATGAAAGAAACAATAAAAAATGTTTTAGGGGAAGATTTATTACCTGATCTCGCTAAAATTAAAACCAAAACTTTGATTATCTGGGGAGAAAAAGACAAGATGGTTCCGGTGAAATATTCTTATATTTTTAAAGAAAACATTAGTAATTCAAAATCAGAAATATTACCTAAAATCGGCCACAGTCCCCATTTAGAAGTTCCCGAGAAATTATCTAAGATCATAATTTCTTTTTTACGAAGTTGAATTATGCTTGAGTTTTCCTTATTAAATTTTTTGTCGTTTTTAATTTTTTTAAGTCTTTTTTGGTTTATTCGCACCGCTAAAGTTATTTTATTTTGGCTTTATCTCTGGCAGTTAAAAGAATATCACGTTGGCCGTTTTTTAGACCATTTTAGAACCGGAAAAGGAAAAAGGCTTTTATTGAATAAGCTTACTATATTAAAAATTATACTAATTCTTATTTTTTATGTTTTTATCCTTTGGAATCCAAAAACTTCTTGTCCGCCAAGTATTGGAGGTATTTCAGCCGTTTTGTATTTTACTTATTTTATCTTAATTGTATTGTTAATATATTTTCTTGAGTCAGTTAAAGGATTTTATGATTTCTTTCTTAAAAAATTAAAGAAACCGGTTTTGACCAAAAAAACCGTTTTATTAATCTCAACAGGAATATTGGTTGAATTTTTAGTCCTTTTAATCCTTATTTTAAACATAGAAAACATTTATTGGTTTGCTTTCTGGTTTTTAGTTTTTGATATTTTAACCCCAATAATTGTTTCTATAATTGTATTTATTTTTCAACCATTAGCGGTTTTGGGAAGGAATCAGATTATAAAGAAAGCTAAAAGAAAAAGAGATTCTTTTAAAAACTTATTGGTGATCGGCATTACCGGAAGTTACGGCAAAACTTCAACTAAGGAGTTTTTATCCGTAATTCTTTCTGAAAAATTTAATGTATTAAAAACGGAAAAGCATCAGAATTCAGAAGTTGGAATTTCCCAATGTATTTTAAACGATTTAAAACCCGAACATGAAATTTTTATTTGTGAGATGGGAGCTTACAATAGGGGAGGAATAAAACTTCTTTCTGATATTGCTAAACCTAAAATCGGCATTTTAACCGGCATAAATGAACAACATATGGCGACCTTCGGCTCGCAGGAGAATATTGTTAAGGCAAAGTTTGAGTTAATCGAGGCGCTATCTGAAGATGGGATAGAGGTGTTGAATTGGGATAATGATTTAATAATTCAAAATTACAAAAAAGATATTAAAACAATAAAATATTCTCTTTCGAAAAAGGAAGATATTTGGGCAGAGGATATTAAGGTTGAAAAAGATTCTTTATCGTTTAGAGTATTATCAAAAGATGGAAATTCAGCTGATTTTAAATTAAATTTAATGGGTACTCATAATATAATAAACATTTTAGGAGCTGTAGCTGTAGCTAAAGAATTAGGGATGAGTCTTGAAGAAATTTCTAAAGCCTGTGAGAAAATTGAACCTTGGCAGAGCGGAATACAACTTAAAAAAGGTATAAACGGATTAAATATAATTGATGCTACTTATTCAGCGAATCCAAGTGGAGTGATTTCCCATTTGGAATATTTAAAAATTTGGCCAGGAAAAAAAGTTATCATAATGCCTTGTTTGATTGAATTGGGAAAATCTTCAAAAGAAGTCCATAAAAGAATTGGTCAAAAAATCGGTGATGTTTGTGATTTAGCAATAATCACCACAAAAGATAGATTTAAAGAAATAAGAGATGGAGCCATGGCAAAGGGGATGAAATCAGAGAACATTTTATTTTTAGAGAACCCAAAAGAGATTTTTGAAAAGACAAAAGAATTCTCAAAGCCTGGCGATGTAATATTATTAGAAAGCAGAGTATCAGCTCAGTTAATTAAGGGTTTGGTAATATGAGTTTTTTAAAGCCAATTTCGATATCTTTATCGCCAAATACCGAAAAAGATGATGTTTGGTTGGCTTTTAAATTACTTTTCCAACCCTGGAACTGGAAAAAAGCTTTTCTAAAGAACGGTTCTCCACAATTTGAGCTGGAGGAAGAATTTAAGAGATATTTAAGGGTAAAATATGTTATTTCTTTTAATAGTGGAAGGTCAGCTTTTTTGGCGATTTTGGATTCGTTGGGACTAGAAAAAGATGATGAGGTTTTACTTCAGGCTTTTACCTGCAATGCTGCTGCCAATCCGATTATATGGGCCGGGTTAAAACCGGTTTATGTAGATTGTGATGAAAAAACTTTTAATATTTATATAGAAGATTTAAAAAGAAAAATTACTCAAAAAAGCAGAGTGGTTATAGTTCAACATACTTTTGGTTTGCCGGCCAATATGGATGAAATTTTGAAAATTTGCCGAGAAAATAATTTAATTTTAATTGAAGATTGCGCCCATTCTTTAGGGGGCGAGTACGGGGGGAGAAAGATTGGAACATCTGGCAAGGCTGCTTTCTTTAGTTTTTCCCGGGATAAAGTAATTTCTTCTGTTTATGGAGGGATGGTAGTTACTGACGATGAAGAGTTGGCTAAAAAAATTAGAGATTTCCAGGAAAAAATTGGTTACCCTTCTTGTTGCTGGATTTTTCAGCAGCTTTGGCATCCAGTGTTGATGAATTGGTTAATCTTGCCGACCTACCGAATTTTTGGGAAGTATTTGTTAATTCTATTTCAGAGGTTCCATATTTTATCTAAAGCAGTTCATTGGAAAGAAAAAAGAGGAAAAAAACCTGGTTATTTCCCAAAACGGCTTCCCAATACTTTAGCTATTCTTGCTTTAAATCAATTTAAAAAATTAGATAAGTTTAATAATCATCGAAAAGAAATCGCTAGATTTTACTTTGAGAATTTAAGAGATACTTCGTTTGAGCTTCCTGAAATTCCAAATAATCGAGATCATATCTTTTTGAGATTTCCAATCAAATATCCAAAAGCTCACCAAATTATTAAAAAGGCCTGGCGAAAGAATCTTCTAATAGGGGATTGGTACACGACTCCAATTGCTCCCCATGATACAAAACTTGAAAAAGTTCAATATAAATTAGGTTCTTGTCCTAAAGCTGAGAAATTAGCCGAAGAAACATTGAATCTGCCGACCCACATTAACATTTCAAAAGAAGAAGCTAAAAAAATTATAGATTTTTTAAGAAAGTATGGAGATTAAAGAAGTTATAGATAAAAATATTTGGGAAGATTTTCTTTTAAGTTGTGAAGAGAAAACATTTTTACAGTCTTGGAATTGGGGAGAGTTTGAGCAGCAAAGAAACCATAAGATACGGCGATGGGGGTTTTTTGATAAGGAAGAGATGATAGCCGCAGCCTTAGTGATAAAGATAAAGGCGAAACGCGGTACCTTTTTTCTTATTCCCCATGGACCAGTAATTAAAAAGTTATTGGACCAATTTCCCGAAAAAAAAAGAAAAATTTTGGAGATTCTCTTAAAAGAGTTAAAAAACATCGGCAAAGACGAAGGGGTAGATTTTATTCGTCTCAGTCCTCTCTGGGAAAGAAAAATCGATAACCAAAAAATATTCATTGAATTGGGCTTTCGGCCAGCTCCCATTCATGCTGATTATACTTATGAAGCGACTTGGAAACTTAATCTTAAGCCCCGAGAGGAAGAACTTTTAATGAATATGCGCAAAACGACAAGATATCTTATTCGCCAGACGCTTAAGAACAAAGATATTATTGTAGAAAAAAGTGCTAAAAAAGAAGATATTGAGATATATGATAAGCTGAATAAAGAAGTAGCTCAGACTCATAAGTTTGTACCATTTTCTTTTGATTATCTTAAAAATGAGTTTGAGGTTTTTTCCAAAGACGATTACGTCTTGTGGTTTTTTGGAAAATATAAGGAGGAAGTGGTAGCTGGCGCATTAGTTATATTTTGGTCAGGGATTGGCTTCTATAATCAGGCAGCGTCAAATTCAAAATACGCCAAACTTTCCATTCCTTATTTAATTCAGTGGGAAGCAATAAAAGAGGCGAGAAAAAGAGGATGTTCTCTGTATGATTCTTGGGGATACGTTTCACCAAAAGAACAGCCAAAACATCCTTGGGCAGGACCAACCTTATTTAAAATGGGTTTTGGAGGTAGAGCTTATGAATATGTTAAAACTCAGGATTTCCCGCTTTCCAAAAAATATTGGCTGACTTATCTTTTCGAGAAATTAAGGAAAACAAAAAGAAGTTTGTGAAATGAGAAAATACAGAAAACCCCATCAATTTAAAAGAAAAAAATCGATTTTTCGTAGTCGATTTTTTTGGCTGGGAATTTTAACTCTTTTTATTATTGGAACTACTTTTTACTTTTTATTTTTCTCGGAAATTTTTCAAGTTGAAAAGGTTATTATTACCGGTGAAAAAAAAGTTTCAGCAGCAGAGATTAAATTATTAATAGAAAAAAAATCAGAAAATAAAATATTGTTTTTCAAAACAAAAAGTATTTTTTTAGTCAATTTAAATGGGATAAGAAAAGATATTTTAAATAATTTTCCTCAGATAGCTGGAATTGAAATTAAACGAGGACTTCCAGATACACTTAACATTGTGGTGATAGAGAGATTAGGATTGGCAATTTGGTGTCGAGAAGAGCAGTGTTTCTTACTTGATAATGAAGGAGTAATTTTTGAAGAAGCTTTGTCAGAGAGAGATTTAATTAAAGTTATAGATAGACAAAATATAAATTATTTTAGCCTGGGAAAAAAAGTAATTGAAAAAGAAAGAATGTCTCAAATTTTGGAAATTACCTCTAAATTAGAATCAGATTTAAAAATTCCTTTAAAAGAATTTATGATAGTTTCCGAAAATAAATTAATAGTTACCACCGCTGATAAATGGGAAATTTATCTGAATCTCCAGAGTGATATTGAATGGCAGCTAACAAAGTTAAGAGCGGTTTTGGAAGAAAAAATTTTTCCCGAAGAAAGGAAAAATTTAGAATATATTGAACTTAGATTTGGAAACTTCGCCCCTTATAAGTATCGGGATCAATCAATATAATAAACAAAAATTGAGTAGCCGATTTTTGTTACCGGTGTATATTTATTTAGCCAGCGGTAATAACCTGCCGGTTGGTCGAATCCGGGAGCGGGTTCTCCTCTACCTCCCTGTAAAAAAGTAGCTGAAATCGCCAAATAGCTTCCTTGAGGAAGCTCTTGAGGATCTTTTGTGCCCCACCAAGGGGTATATTTTTCTTTTAAATAATATTCGGCGTCTCCTCCGCCAAAATAATCAACATAAATTTTATCAATTCCTTTTTCATCTACCCAATTTTTAAGTCTTTTTAAATCTTGACCCCAATCCAAATTAGAATCAACGGTGTAAATATAGCCTCGATCGGGACCGCCAGCTAATTCATTAAAATATGAAAGAAAGTGGGGATAAATAGAAATTACCGAAAAAGCCTGCCAGAAGATAAGAATTCCCAGAAAAGCATATTTTAATTTTAGAAAAGGCTCTTTTAATAAACGAAGGATCACGGCGCTCACCAGCAATATTGTAAAGGGTAAAACGGGCAAGAGATGACGAACGCCGATATTAAGATTACTTGTTAAGCTTGTTAGCCAGTAAAGAACAATAAAAGAAATCATGGCAAATTCGGGAAAGTGGTTTCTTACCCAGTTTTTTGCTCTTGAAAAAGTATTTTGCCAAAATTGTTTTCTAATCAGCCAGACAGCATAAAAGAGAGCAATTAAAGTTAAGATATGAAAAGCCAAGGGAATTTTTATTAGATAAACGATTGGGAAATAATTTTTCCAGCCGGCAGCCGAAATTTCACCTAAAAAATAAGTGGTATGCCCCCCGGAGGCTCTTTGGGTAATTAAAGCTATACCGAGAAAATACTGAGCGTAAGGCCGCAAAATTGGTTTTGTCGAAGCCCAAACCAATGTTTCTCTTACCACGGGGAAGGGGGTAGAGCTTAATAAAAATTCAGTATCGCTTGCTTGTCTTTCTGGAGGATAATTCCAAACATGATATTGGTAGATAGGCCAGATTAGAAGAAATCCAATCACCCCCACCAAAAATAAAACTTTTAGGGTTTTCAAGAAATTTCCCGATTTAATAAGCCACCAGATAAAAGTTAAGAAAACCAAAAGGGGAGCTAAAAGTATTAATGAAAATTTAAGAAGCTCAGCTATGCCAAGAGAAATTCCCGCTATTATAATGTTTCTTCCATTTGGTTTTTGGAGAGCTTTAACAAAATAATAAATAGCAATAAATGCTCCAAAGGCCGCTGCAACATCAGTGGTAACTAATCTTCCATGAGCTAAGAAAGTTGGTGAGAAAGAAAATAGAAACAAAGCCAAAATTCCGGCTTTATTGCCGAAAAGTTCTCTTGTAAATTTAAAAATAAAAAAACCAAGCAGTACCAAAAGTAAAATCATCGGAATTCTCCCCCAAAAAATCATTTGGTCAACCGGATTGCCTCTTTGATAAAGAAAGTTATAACCAAAGCCCCACTGGCCGTTAATATCTTCTTTCCAGTCATAAATATCTGCGGGAAAATTTATATCTTTAATAAAAAGAAGAGGAAAGGCAGCTAAGTCTTTTATCAGGGGTGGATGTTCTGGGTTTAACCGCATATCCTTTTGGGTCAGATAGGAGTAGCCAGCTGGCAAATGAGCAACCTCATCCATGGTAACCGAATCATCTTTCATACTAAAAACGGTTATAAAGAATACGAATATAAGAAGACAAGCGGCAATAATGTTAGTGAGGCGATTAGACATAGAAATTAGATTTAAATTTTATTAAAACTTATTTGACAATTTTTTTGTATTAATTAACCTATATTATAGGTTATTTATTAAGTGTACATTAAGAAGAGAATATTGAAAGGAGGAAGACTGTGAAACGATGTAAAAAGGGAGATTCTTCTAGTATTGTGCTTTCGGATGTTGAGGTGTGTAGACTTCTTCACATAAGCCGTAGTCAAACTATCTTAAGAGAATGGGAATCTAAGAGACTGATTGAACCTTTATCCCTATCTAAGCTTAAGAAATCTGGAGGTAGAAGGGTTTTTTTGATAACCGAAGTTTTAAGATTCTTAAACAGGGAAATCACAAAAGAAAACAAGAAAATCACAAGAAATGAACTTTTAAGTGGTTTGCTTCCTTGTGGTAAGGCTGGTTTATTTGTTTTTGCGTCTCAAACTACATTAAGAAGATGGGCAGATGAAGGATTGATTAAATCTGTGCATCTGCCTGGCATTCGGAAAGATAGACGGTTTCCTCGGAAAACACTAAAAAAAGTTAAGAAGGCCAATGCTGTTTTTTTACGACAAAGGATTTAACCTGAGATATAAGCTACTCATAATTGGGTAGTCTTTTTTTATTTAATAAAGTACATCCAAAGCTCGTCTTTTTTTTGAATTTTTCCCTGGGGAAACATAAATTCTAATTTAGAAAATATTTTTTGGTCGTAGTTCATCGGAACAATTACAGTTCTTCTATCATTTATTTTAATTTGATTGATGTTTTCAGGCAACAAATAGGTTGATTGAGGATGGTTAAATTTTGTACTTTCAATGAACATTATGGTTTGAGCGGGCATTGGAATGCCGTCGGAATAGGGGACAGGTACACCACCTTGATTAACTATTACATATTTTTGAGTTTCAAGAGAAAGAGAATTTAAATAATTGCCAATATCAACGTAATTTCTTGAAAAAGCTCCTTTCGTTTCAGGGAGAGAACTCCATTTAATAAAATATTTGTCGAGCTGAAGAAATGCTATTGTAAAAAGAACAAAAATAGAAGTAAAAACTAATAATTTCTTTCTGCTAACATTTCGGTAAAACCAATTGTAGATGTGCCAACCACCTAAACCGGCAAAAATATAAACTGCCGGGATTGTTCCAATCACCCGCAAGGCATGAGGTATTCCTTCAGATGTTAGAATTCCGGGTAAAAGCATAATAAAAAACCAAGACAACAGCAGACAATTAACAATAAACAACGAACCCCTCCTCTTTTTTATTGATAAAATAAATTCTCTTATTGAAGCAATAAACCCAATTAAAAATAATATTCCAACCGGCCAGAGAAGCTGGGGGGAAGGGGCGAAATTATGGCGCCAGTTACTATCACCATAAAAATTAAACATTCCCAAATGGAGAATTAAAGATTCTCCAAGGGCTTTAATCGGATTTTGAGCATTAAATATTGAAACTCCGGTAGCTCGACCGATGAAGTCTCCGGAATTTTGTAAAAAATAAATTCCAATAGGAAGAGCAACAATGAAGGTAAACAGTAAACAACAAGCAGTAAACAGTAAAAATTTTCTCGTTTGTTTTTCCTTAAGATAAACAAACAACCAGGAAAGTAAAACCACAAAAAGGATTAAGACTGATAATCGAAAAGAAATATAAGTATGAAATCCAAGCCCAAAGAATACACCGGAAATTATGAAGTTCCAGATTCTTTTGGTTCTAAACCCTCTAAATAAAAAATAAAAAACAAAGACAAGAATAAAAGGAACAAAAATTCCTCGAAAACCGATACGGCTGAAGTTAACATGCCAGAAAGAAACAGCCAGAAAGAAAGATGAAAGCAGGGCAATGTTTTTATTAAAAAGTTCGCGAGTTAATAAAAATAATCCCAAGACCGTAAAGATACCCAATAAGGCCCCTACAATTTTCAACGACCAGACACTTATTCCGAAAATACCGAAAGATAAAGCAATTAGGTTAATAAAAAGTCCTTCCCGGCCATTGTTTTCAGGATAAAAAACCTTAAAGTTACCGGTTTTTAAGGCAGATATTGCATCGTTTCCGTTGATAGCTTCATCAGGATAAAGTCCGGGAGGAATTAAATCTAACTGCCAGAGTCTAAAAAAGGAAGCTATAGCTAAAATAACTAACAAAAGTATCAAAACCCTTTTTTCTTTAAATAACCTAAACATTAAGTAATTTTAACAGAAAACAATAGAAAAAAACAGAAGCTTGACAAAGGTTTATGGTATTGATAAATTAGATAAATAATGATGAAGACTAATTTAAATCCAACCATTGTCATTAGCTTTACTTTAGTCGCTCTTAAAGCAGGGCGCTTGGTTGGATTTGTGAAATAAAGAAAGTAAATAAAACAAAATAACAAATCTGACCAAACAAAAGGTCAGCTTTTCTTTTTATAGCACCTTAAAAAAAAGGGGGGGGAAAGGGAAAATGCAGGAAAAGATACGGGAAGGAAGTTTTCGTTTTATGCTTTCCACGGGTGCTTTTATCAGAGGAGAAAACGAGGAGAACAGAATAGAGATTAAAGAGCCGGGAACGGGGGAAATAAATATTATTCCCAGTGTTACAGTTTTTCCAGATGTGGGTGAAATAGGGAAATTTACCGGAGCGGATTTGAACGATGCCATTGTGAGAGCTGTTTCTTGGGCGACCGGGAAAAAAATAGAAGTAGTAGAATGTGAGCTTGGCGAACAGCGAGGCAGAGGAACTGCAAGAGTTTTAGTTGAGGTAGGCGGAGAAAAAAGAAAAGGGTTTGCAGGAAGACCCATCAGCGATTGCAAGTTAGCTCTTATTTCAGCATTATTCGATGCTGTAAATGGAAATTCCAAGGGGGAGGAACTAATCTGATTGGAGCTGGGATACAGCTTCGAAAACATCGAGCTGTATTCTTCAGGGCGGGAGCTTGGTTTGCATCACATCGAACCACTCCCACCCTTTTTATTTGATTAGCAGACTTGACCCTTGAGTGCTAATCGTCTATTGTGGATATATGGGGATAACTGACAGACAAGAATCAATATTGGATACGGTTATTGGAGAATATATTAATACGGCTCAGCCGGTAAGCTCCCTATTACTTGAAAATAAGTATGATTTTGGGATTTGTCCTGCTTCTCTTCGTATCGAGATGTACAAACTTACCGAAAAAGGATATCTTTGCCAGCCGCATACTTCAGCTGGCCGCGCCCCCACTGATAAAGGTTATCGTTTCTTCGTTGATAAGTTATTAAAGAAAGGATTTTTTGAAAAAGATTATAATTTTAAAACAGAGAATTTGATTAGGGAGGAAATAAAAGATACGGTTAAATTTATCCAGTCCCTTACTAAAAGTTTAGCCGAATTTTCATCTAACTTAGCCCTTGGTTATTTATTTAATGAAAAAATTTTATGGAAAGAGGGTTGGGAAGATATTCTTCAGGAGCCAGAATTTAAAGAAACAAAATTGATTTCCAATTTCGCTAACCTTCTTAAAAGTTTTGAAGAAGAAATTAGTGATTTTGAAATTAATTCTGAGGTCAGGGTTTATATTGGAAAAGAAAATCCCTTTCCGAAAGCCAAAGATTTTAGTATAATAATTTCTAAGTGTCATTTTCCAAATAGAGAAGAAGGAATTTTGGCAATCCTTGGTCCGAAAAGAATGACTTACGAGAAAAATATCGGTTCATTAAATTATTTAACAAAATTATTAGAAGAGCTTTAATTAATATGTCTGACAAGAAAAAACCAGAAGAACTAAGCTTAGAAGAATTAAAGAAAAAACTTGAAGGATGCCAAAAGCAAAAAGATGAATATTTAGCTGGCTGGCAGAGAGCTCGGGCAGATTTCATTAATTATAAAAAAGAAGAAACAGAAAGAATAGGTACATTTTTCAGCTACGCAATTGAAGGGTTAGTATTAAAATTTCTGCCCATTCTGGATAACTTCGAATTGATTGAGAAGAATCTACCAAAAGATTTAGATGATAATGAATATATAAAGGGAGT
>Ga0114923_10002755_pt1 | contig 11884 bp, 6 predicted proteins | sample SumtaG_FD_89578 | JGI IMG/M metagenome (GOLD analysis project Ga0114923, IMG submission 89578) | Deep subsurface microbial communities from Indian Ocean to uncover new lineages of life (NeLLi) - Sumatra_00157 metaG | ecosystem: Environmental > Aquatic > Marine > Oceanic > Sediment | place: near... | reverse complement strand
GTTTCGCAGCCGGGCAAGAACCTGCTGATTATCGTCTCCAATCCGACAAGTCCTACGACCAACGACCAGAATCTTATCGGGTGGCTTCAGAGCAGAGGTCATACCGTAACCTTGATCGATGACATTGCAACTGAGGCTGAACTGAACGCAGCTGCTGACGCAAACGATGCAGTGGTCGTCTCGTACTCGATTGCCGCTACAGCACTACAGCAGAAAGCAAATGCCATATCGAAGGGAATGGTGGTGTTGGACCCGGTTACGGTAAGTGACGCTTCCAACGGGATGGGACTGGCCGAAGACGGCGCAACCAAGCAGAAGAATACGATTCTGGTAACAGACGATACTCACTATATTACCAGTTCATTCCCGAGCCAGGTCCAGATATTTACGGCCAGCCCGATAACTACGTGCGGCAGATATCTTGCTACCGGTGCGACGGGCCTTGCGACCGCCCAGGATTTGCCTGACTGGTCAGCCATACTTGTTGTTGAGGCAGGCGGCGAATTGATTAGCGGTTTCGGAACGGCACCGGCAAGACGTGCCGCAGGTTTTCTCGGCGGCAATATCAACAACATGACCGAAGACGGCAAGGTCCTGCTTCTGCGGGCGATTGAATGGGTGTCTCAATAATTTGAACAGAGCCTCAGCAAGGGCAGGTTAAAGTTTTATTATAATGTGAACAGTCTCGAAATCAGGGGCTGTTCACTTTTTTTGTGTGCGGTTTGAAGCTTGTGGTGTAGTTGTACGGGACAGATAAAGCGGCGGACGGCGGGGCAAAGGGGCGGTTTTCTGCACTACCGTGACGATATATTGGTGATAATAGAGGCGTCACAATGCTGTCGGAGATGTGCTTTGGGACGTTTACTTTTGGTTTGCACAAGGTACTCTGTCGGGACACAGGGAGAGAAATATGTTGAATCGGCGGTCAAAATGATGTAAAATAGGGCGTAAGGTCAGCCGAAATAGACAGATGAGAGGATTATTATGGCAAAAACAACCGGCGCGGTCTGGGCGATAGACATAGGCAATAACTCGCTGAAGGCATTGCAGATGAGTCTTGCCGGCGATACGGTTGAGGTTATCGGCTTTGACAACATTCAGCACGGCAAGATTCTCAGCGGCGGCGGTGTGGATGAGACGGAGAGGGCCGAGCTGATTGCAATGAGTCTTCGCCAGTTCGTCCAGAACAACGACCTTGGCAAGGATGAGGTGGCGGTGTCGGTGCCCAGCCAGAACAGTTTTGCGCGTTTTGTAAAGCTGCCTCCGGTCGAGAAGAAGCGTATTCCTGAAATAGTGAAGTTCGAAGCCGCTCAGCAGATTCCGTTCGACATAAGCGAGGTTCAGTGGGACTGGCAGATGATGAGCGAGCCTGGCAGTTCCGAGGTGAGGGTGGGGATTTTTGCAATCAAAAGCGAGGTTGTCTCGTCTGAACTCGATCACTTCAGCGGGGAAAATGTCCGCGTTTCGTGTGTTCAGATGGCTCCGATGGCGTTGTATAATTATATTCTTCACGACCGGCCTGAATTGTTTGCTTCGGACGACCAGGCCACTGTCATATTGAATATAGGTGCTGAGAACACCGACCTGGTTGTATGCACAAAGTCGTCGGTGTGGCAAAGATGTGTTCCGATGGGTGGCAATAGCTTTACCAAGGCTGTAGCAGAGACATTTAAGCTCAACTTCGAAAAAGCCGAGAAGCTCAAGCGTACAGCTCCTATGAGCAAGTATGCCCGGCAGATACTTCAGGCAATGAAGCCGGTCTTTGCGGACATGGGCTCTGAAATTCAGCGTTCTCTCGGTTTCTACAGCAATTCGAATCCGAACACAAAGGTGTCTCGAATTGTGGCCTTTGGTGGCGGCACGAAGATGCGTGGTTTGCTGAAGTATCTTCAGCAGACGCTTCAATTACCGATTGAAAGGCCTGATTCTTTCAAAAGACTTGGACTAAGTTCGAACGTTTCGGCGGCGAAGTTTCATGATAGCGTCAGTGATTTTGGTATAGTTTACGGTCTTGGTCTGCAGGCGCTGGGCCAGGCCAGGATAGAGAGCAACCTTCTGCCTCGCAGAATAGCGAGGTCAATGGCCTGGGTGTCGAAGGCCAAGTTCTTTAACATAGCGGCGGGTATGCTGCTGGGCGTTTCGGTATTGTCTCTCGGCAGGACGTTGTTTGACAAGGCCAACTACGAGAACAAGCAGGCAATCAGACAAAAAATCGACAGGGTCATATCCAGCGCACAAGAAGCCGAAAACAGGGTGGAGAATGAGCGAAGTAAAAGCGCCGATTATGAGGCGATAATTGAAAGAGAATTCAAATCTTTTGAGTACCGCGACACACTTCCGCTGCTGCATAACACCATTCTTTCGGTGCTGCCCAATGGGAAAAACACTTCCGACCATGCCGAGCTTTTTAAGGCTTTTAACGCCGGCGATGTGAAGTCGATTTTGAATATCCCTCGAAAGGCACGAAAGCAGATATTTGTGACAAGTATGTCCGTATGCTATGTTGACAACATTGAGCAGTCGCAGCTTGGCAGCTCCGGTTCGGCAGCGATGCGCGGCGGGGCGGTCCAATCCAAATCCGGCGGCAGGCCGAGTGAACGCAGAGGCTCAGGTCGCTCGAGGGGCAGTTCCGGTATGACGGCAGTGATGGAACGCATGTATGGTTCGGGCCGTGGTTCCGCATCGGGTCCAACAGAGCTGGCGGCTGGTTTTGTGGTGAGCATTTCCGGGTATACTCCCTATGAGGCGATAGGCGAATTGATGGACCCGGTCGGCGTCGGTGATGATAGAACGAAATGGGGGGTCGTAACCAGACTTATGCACCTTGACGATTTTTTTGACGGCAACAGTCCCTTCGAGCTTTACAAAAAGACCGAGGTGGAGCATTTCAGATTGCAGACAGGCGAGGTCAGCCTGGATGAGGGGATACCCGAAGGTATCGGCATTGCCGAAATCAAGAAGATCGGACCGGGTGGCATCGTTGATCGCTCGATATTGGTCGACCCTTTAACGAAGGAGACTATCAGCAAGGTTCCTGAAATTGACGAGGACGGAAGGGAAAGAGTCGACAGGTCAGGGAATGTTATTTATCAGGTCAACGACCACTGGTTCATGTTGAATATGAAGTTCATCTGGAAGAGGGGACCTGAAGAAACTTAGACCGGTTTTGCAGGTTGTTTGATGTTTGTGGCCGGTCAAAACAGCTAAACAGAGTGTTGGTGAGTTGAAAATGGACTTTTCAAAAGTAAAGCAGTTTGTTAATAAGGTCGCTGTGATCCGGGATTACTCGGCGTTGCTGCTGCCGCTTGGTATAGTGCTTTTTGCAGTACTTGTTTTTGTGCCCGGCCAGTTAATCAGCGGTGCACTTAAGAAGCGGATGGCCCAGGAGAGTATTTCCAAAAGAGCGAGTAAGGTCGCTGCCCTGAGTAAAGACTCGATTTCTTCGGACCAGTGGAAGGTTGAGCAGGTCTATCAAAGCGCGTATGAGAACGATGCCAACAAGATAGCGATATTAGTCAGGCAAACAGCTCAACGGGAGTTGTTGAGCTACAAAATATTTCCGGAGCCGAAGGACACTTCAACTCTTATTTTTGAGGGTTTCGGTCGGCAGTATCGTAGCGGCATCGAGCAGATGCTTGAGCGAATCAACGCATTGGATTGTCCGACCCAGGTCGAACTCGAAAAGCTGGTCGAAAAATCATCTTCTCCGGTTTTCGGTGGCGCAAGTGCCAGCAACTCTGCATTGAAAGGTTGGGGTTCTGCTGTCGTAAGTGATGCCATAAAAGAGGAGTTGAGCCGGGCGAAAGCGGAATCCGCCTCAGTTTACGCAAACTCCTCTTATTTGAGCGGCTATGACTACTGGCAGAAGTATGAGTATGCCGGGTTAAGTGAATCGGTAAAGGATTGCTGGCATTGCCAACTGGGCTATTGGGTCATTGAAGATGTAATAGACACAATAGCGGCGTGCAACGCAGGCTCGCCCAGTGTTTACAGTTCGCGTGTTAAACGGCTTATTGGTGTAAGCTTTACTGGGACCGGCCTGGAATCAGGGTTTTTGCAGGACGGCCCGAGTTATATTCGTGCACCGGGGAAGGGGCTGACGAATTCTTATACGGGCAGAATATCCAACGATGAGATTGACGTATTGCATTTTCGTCTTGCGGTTTTGGTCGGTGCCAAGCACATTTTGCCGTTCATGCAGCAGTTGTGCAGCGCAAAGGAGCACAAATTCATGGGCTGGTCCGGCCTGGAACGGCAACAGATTTTCAAGCACAATCAAATAACGATTCTTGAAAGCCGGATAAGTTCTATCGAGCGTGACGATGTAGCCCACGATTTATATCGTTACGGTGACGATGCCGTGGTGCGTTTGGATTTGGCCTGCGAGTACATTTTCAACAGGGCCGGCTATGAGCAAGTCGAGCCTGAATTGGTCAAACAAAAGCCTTCGCAAATTCGGTAGTTGTTGATTGTAGTCGGACGGGAGCAGTTTTCCGGGCTTTGTTATAGTTGAGAGAGCACAAAGATGAGCAAAAAGGGCGGCAACTTTATTGAGGAGCATGTTGAAAAGGCGGTGCTTGTTATTGTCGGCGCCGTGTGCGTATGGTTTTTGACCACACGTTTTATTATCAGCCCCAATAGTGTAAAGTACCAGGGGAAGAAGTTTAATGTGGGTCAAATCGATGAGCACATATGGCAGCAGGCCGAACGCTTGAGTCGTCAGGTTAACCTGCCGCCCAAATCGCATGAGCCCTATAAGCAGCAGTCCGGCGCATTTATGGCCAAACTGGAATCAGTAATAGCTGACAGCGAGCCGGGCGTATACTTTGCTCTTCCGCCCATTGGCTCTGCTGAGGATGTCGAGCCACGAAAATACGTGTTGCCGCAGATTGGCGAAGTTGAAGCGATTGAAGTCGGTCATCTTAGAGCTGTGGCGCATGTGCCTCTCGAAGAAGTTTATATGCAAAAAGACTATGACGACGTCGACACTGAACCGAATGATATCGATTTTGTGACGGTTGCCGCGAAGTACGATATTGCCGGATTATACGATAGTTTTTACGAGAGCTTTGCCGGAACATCTGTTCCTGTGGGTTGGCGTGACCCGTGTCTTGGCCGGCCGGTTTTTGCGGCCGTCGAGTTCTACAGGCAGCAAATCCTTTCCGACGGCAGCTGGAGTGAATGGCAAATTGTACCAAGAACAAGAATTGACCATCGCAAAGTAATGTTCAGGGTCACAGAGGACGTGGGTAAACTACCGCCGGGCGGTACGAAGCTGTACAAGCTGCGATTTGACAATATGGAGGTCCAAAAGGATTTATTACAGCCGGCCGCGTACAAGATTGCTTCAGCCGAAGAACAGTGGTTTCCGCCGTCGCTGCATGAGCGGTACGTACAGCGTAAAAGAGAAATAAAGGCCCAGCAGCGGCGCAAAGTCAAGGAGACGGAAAGACAACAGCGAGAGGCCGAACAGGAACAGGTCCGGACCAAGCGGGTTTCGAAAAGAGCAACCGAAAGGTCGACAGGCAGCCAAAATCGCGGCGACAGCGGAGCCGGTCGCAGTGATAGAAGAGGCGGCGGTTCCGGCACGAGGAGCACCACGAGAAGGACCCGCCTCGGACGTCAGAAAGGGCGAGAACAAGGACGTCCCACCGGGGAGAAGGCTGCTGACAAAGAGCAGGCCACCGTGGCCGATATCTACGAGGAATTCAAAAGCATTTCAATCACTGCAGATACTGATTTTTCCACGATGCGCGAACCAGTCACTCTTTGGGCGCACGACGACACAGTTAAACCGGGCCAGACATATCGATATAAGCTGCGCCTGGGTGTTATCAATCCGGTAGTAGGGACAGACTGGTTTGCGCCGCAATATGAGGAATTTCGCGATAAGGTTATGTTGTGGAGCCGGTTCAGCGATGTGACCGAGCCTGTCAGCATTCCCATGGCCTTGTACTTTTTCCCATACGATATTCTGGAAGTCAGCAAAGCCGTTAAGGTTACGGTTTGCCGCTATGTTCTGGGGTATTGGTACAGCGAGGACTTCTATGTCAGGCCGGGGGAGGTCATAGGTAGTCCCGTGAGGTATGAGCCCACAGTGGCTGAATCGCGATTGACGGTTCCGGGAATCGTCGACTATAGCACCGGTGCAACCATGGTGGATGTTCTGCGCGTCAATGACTGGCGGACAGACAGGACACCACAGCCCAGGAATTACATAAACATGCTTTACAGTTTTGATGCGGTCAATGTGGAACGTATGCCGGTAAGAATGAGGTACTGGTCGGCTGATATACAGCTAAAGTTCAATGAAATTCGAAGATTGCAGAAAGAGCCGAAACAGCCTCTTCGCGGAGTCGGCGTACAAGCTGAGTATGGCACCCCAATCGAGCAAACGGGTGACTTCCGCGATTTGCCCTTAGGCTATTGATTGATTTGCGGTCGTTGTAGAGGTAGTTGGCGCAGCGCAAGGGTCTCGGAAAAGTGTCTTGGCCCAAAACAGATGCAATCTGTTACAAGCATTTGCCGCTTCTGAGTTAAGAACCGTACATTTAATCCTGCCGCAAGTGTCCTGAACCATTTTACCAATTGCAGGTTGCCGACTTTTGCCGAGATTCAGTCAGGTCAGTATGCCCTGGATTTGTGGAACCGGCGGGGGGTGTAATTGCGTATTGCCTGGCGGGCGTGTGTTTTATATAATAGCACGGTGTTGATTAAACGTTCAGGCAGGAGTCGATATGTCAGGTCATTCGCACTGGGCAGGGATAAAATATAAAAAGGCGGCGAACGACGCCAAGCGCGGCAAAGTCTGGAGCAAGATAGCGCGGATGATAATCGTCGCGGCGAAGGCGGGCGGCGGCGACCCTGCGGCGAATCTTGCGTTGCGCTATGCCATCGACAAGGCCAAGGCCGCAAACATGCCCAAAGACACCATAGCCAAGGCAATCAAAAAGGGCACTGGTGAGGTCGGGGGCGTCAACTTCGAAGAAGTGCGGTACGAAGGCTACGGTTCCGGCGGGGTTGCAATAATGGTCGATGCCCTGACCGACAATCGAAACCGGACCGGGCCTGAGATAAAGAGGATTTTCGAAAAAGGCGGCGGCTCGCTCGGGGCCAGCGGCTGTGTGGGGTGGATGTTTCGCCAGAAGGGGCTTATTACCGTGGCCGGTTCACAGGTCGAGGAAGATGAGCTTCTTGAGATTGCACTGGCGGCCGGCGCGGAGGATATGGATAACACAGGCAGTGTCTATGAGATTACATGCGACCCCAGCGCCTATGAAAAACTCAAGCAGGTGCTGGAGGCGAAAGAGATTCCTGTTGAGGTGGCTGAGATATCAATGGTTCCGCAGAATAACGTGCCTGTGAACAATGCAGTCGCGGCCCGCAAGATCATCGCCTTGATGGAAGCGTTCGAAGACCACGACGATGTCCAGAACGTGTACGCCAACTTCGATATACCCGAGGAAATCGTAGCGGGCATGTCATCATAGTATTTCGCTGCCTGCCGGGACGGGGGCTTCAGGGCAGTTGTTTTCGCTTATGCACGTCGGGCCGGGGGCTTCGCACACCTTACTGACGAGAACGTAATAATATCAAGTTGTCGTTTTCAGCACTGATAACGGTAATTGCTTTTCGGGGTTTGGAAATTTGATTCGGGTGCAATTGTGGCGGAATTTGGTTGCCAACGGGCTGAAAACGGTGTATAAGATGCGTTTCGGGTGGTCCGAATGACCTCTACAGGCACGGAGGTGGTAAGAACCAGGTTGTTTGAGGAAAAACGGTTAAAGGAAGGCAAGAAAAAATGACACGCAGAATGGTGACAATCGACGGCAATGCGGCGGCAGCACATGTTGCCCATGCAACGAATGAAGTAATCGCAATATATCCCATCACGCCGAGCTCGCCTATGGGTGAGATAGCCGACGCGAAAACGGCAAAAGGCGAAACCAATATCTGGGGGACGGTCCCATCGGTTACGGAGATGCAGTCCGAAGGCGGGGCGGCAGGTGCCGTGCACGGTGCATTGGCGACGGGCGCACTGACGACCACATTTACTGCTTCGCAGGGCCTGCTTCTTATGATTCCGAATATGTACAAAATCGCCGGCGAGCTTCTGCCGACGGTCTTTCATATTTCCGCTCGCTCACTGGCCTGCCAGGCACTTTCAATCTTCGGTGACCACTCGGATGTTATGGCGTGCCGACAGACGGGCTTTGCCATGCTTGCCTCATGCAGTGTTCAGGAAGTTATGGACCTTGCTCTTATTGCTCAGCAGTCAATGCTGGCGGCGCGTGTACCGTTTTTGCACTTTTTTGACGGCTTCAGGACCAGCCATGAGCTCCAGAAGGTCGAGCAGCTTACGCTGGATGATATGCGGGCGATGATTGACGATAAGCTGGTGGCTGAGATAAAAGCGCGTGCACTTTGCCCGGACAGGCCGATGATGTCCGGAACCGCGCAGAATCCGGATGTCTATTTTCAGGGCAGAGAGACGGTGAACAAGTATTACCTGGCAGTGCCGGGCATCGTCCAGGAGACGATGGACAAGTTCGCCAAGCTCATCGGTCGCAGCTATCATTTGTTCGATTACGTCGGTGCCAAAGACGCCGAGAAGGTCATTGTGATTACCGGTTCCGGTGCTGACACCGTCCATGAGACGGTCGAATGCCTCAATTCGGCCGGCGAGAAGGTCGGCGTTGTGAAGGTTCGGCTGTATAGGCCTTTCAGCATCAAGGACTTTATTGCGGCGCTGCCGAAAACAGTCAGGAAGATTGCGGTGCTTGACAGGACAAAAGAGCCGGGCTCGCTCGGAGAGCCTCTGTACCTGGATGTCCGCACGGCAATCGGCGAGGCGATGGCGGCAGGGACGACTGGCTGGAAGGACTATCCTGTTATCGTCGGCGGCAGATACGGTCTTGGTTCGAAGGAGTTTACCCCGGCGATGGTCAAGGCGGTCTTTGATAATCTCGATGCTGCCAAGCCGAAGAGCAGCTTTACCGTCGGTATCATAGATGACGTGTCAAAGACCAGTCTCGATGTTGACAAGAGCTTTGACGTATCCAACGAAGGCTTTTATTCAGCCATGTTCTACGGGCTTGGTTCGGACGGCACGGTCGGGGCCAATAGAAACTCAATCAAGATAATAGGTGAGCAGACCGACAATTACGCACAGGCTTATTTTGTTTATGATTCGAAAAAAGCCGGCGCAGTAACCATTTCGCATCTTAGATTCGGCAAAAAACTTATCCGCAGACCTTATCTTTTGAGCCAGGCTGACTTTGTTGCCTGTCATAACCCCACCTTCCTTGAAAAATACGATATGCTTTCTGACGCCAAGGAAGGGGGCACGTTCCTGCTGACCACCGGTCACAACAGCGACGAGGTCTGGGGCTCTTTGCCGCGTGAGGTTCAGCAGCAGATAATCGACAAGAAGCTGAAATTTTATGCCATTGATGCTATCTCATTAGCAGGGCAGCTCGGTCTGGGCGGCAGAATCAATGTGATTATGCAGACTGCCTTTTTCAAGATAAGCAACATCATTCCGATTGAAACCGCCGTCAATGCCATCAAGGACGCCGTTGCCAGTACCTACGGCAAGAAGGGTCAAAAGATTGTTGATATGAACAATGCTGCGGTGGATGCGGCGCTTGATAAGGTCTACGAAGTAAAGGTACCCGACAAAGTTACCAGCACAAGGACAATGCCGCCGGTTGTTCCCGAAGATTCGCCGGAGTTTGTCAAGGCTGTCACGGCCGAGATGATGGCCCGTCGCGGGGACGATTTGCCTGTCAGCAAGATGCCCGTTGACGGCAAGTTTCCCACCGGAACGACGAAGTTCGAGAAGCGCAACATAGCCGTCAATATTCCTGCGTGGGAGCCGGAGCTTTGCATCCAGTGCGGCAGATGTTCTTTGATCTGTCCTCATGCGGCGATAAGAGTCAAGGCATACGATTCTGCGTGTCTCGAAAAGGCGCCGGGCGAATTCAAAAGCGCAGATGCCAAGGGCAAAGACTTTGCGGGTATGAAGTTTACCGTCCAGCCGGCACCGGAAGACTGTACCGGCTGCGGGGCATGTGTGCTTGGTTGTCCGGCTGAGGAAAAAGATACCGAACGAAAACCGACCGGGCGAAAGGCGATAAACATGGTTCCGCAGGAGCCGATTCGCCTGCAGGAGCGTGAGAACTATAAGTACTTTTTGTCGATACCGAATACCTCGCCGGAGTTGTTCAATCCGGGCACGGTAAAGGGCAGCCAGTTGATTGAGCCGTTGTTCGAGTATTCCGGCGCGTGTGCCGGCTGTGGTGAGACGGCTTATGTGAAACTGCTGACGCAGCTTTTCGGTGACAGGGCGATGATTGGAAATGCGACAGGCTGCTCTTCCATTTACGGAGGGAATTTGCCTACCACTCCCTATACCAGGCGGGCCGACGGCAGGGGACCTGTGTGGTCCAACAGCTTGTTCGAGGACAACGCCGAGTTTGCGATGGGGATGCGGCTGACGGTCAACAAGTTCGGAGGCTTTGCGCTCGAGTTGCTTGATAAAGTCCAGGACAGCGGCTGTGTAGACAGCGGTCTTGCAGATGAGATTCGTGAGGTTTGCCTTGCAAACGAACCGTCACAAGAGGTTGTTGAACAGCAGCGTGTGCGAGTGGAACAACTCAAGGCACAATGCAGCAAGAGTGAGTGCGCCGAGTGTAAGTTGTTGCTGAGTGTTGCGGACTACCTGGTGCGTAAGAGCATCTGGGATCTCGGCGGTGACGGCTGGGCATACGATATCGGCTATGGCGGACTGGACCATGTGCTTGCAAACGGCGTGGATGTTAATGTGCTCGTACTGGATACGGAGGTTTACTCCAATACAGGCGGTCAGATGTCCAAGTCGACGCCGCGAGGCGCTGTGGCCAAGTTTGCAGCCGGCGGAAAAGCGCAGGCAAAGAAAGACCTCGGTCTTCTGGCGATGACCTACGGCAGTATCTATGTGGCCAAGGTTGCGATGGGTGCAAATCCGAATCAGACAGTGAAGGCATTCATTGAGGCCGAAAGTTATCCCGGCCCATCACTGATTATTGCGTATTCGCACTGTATCGCCCATGGCATCAATATGACAGCCGGTTACGAGGAGCAGAAAAAGGCAGTTGCCTGTGGGCATTGGCCGCTTTACCGGTTCGACCCGCGGTTGAAAGAGCAGGGCAAGAATCCCTTGCAGCTCGATTCAAAAGCTCCGAGTCTGGATGTTGCCGAATACATGTATGGCGAGAATCGATATCGCAGCCTGAAGAAGTCCAAGCCGGAGGTGGCAGCCGAGTTGCTGAAGCTTGCTAAAGCCGATGTGGCGCAGAGATTCGCCTTGATGGAGCAGTTGTCCAAGCTTCCTTGTGCTGGCGGCGAAGAAGGTACTGAATCTGTAGCTCGGCAGGAGGCATTAGCGTAGGTTGCGATATGTGCCGGAGGCTGTCTGTTGCCGGCGGCCTCTGCGGGGATGGTAAAAGGCGCGTACTCGGACCACGCGTTTTTCGGCCAAGCACCCATTTTTTGCATCTTTTTCGCAGTTTTTTCTGCGGCATGGGGGTTGGTTAGCTGTACTGTTGAGGACGTATTTATCGGTCTTAAAGAACAGCTAAGGGGCGAACAAAGACCGCGCAGAGTGGGTATATAAATGCGTCCGCAAGGTCATCAAGGGTATCGCAGCTAATCCGGGCAAAACACTTACTGTCGTAAGTGCTTTATTGGTTTGCAATTGCGACAAAAACGCAGGGAGTTGTTTTTGTTTTTGCTGCCTCCTGGTCGCAGCAATTGCCTGTAGAAAGTAAGGTGGGCTCTGTGTCGTAAGGCCAATGCTGACTTTATGTTATGAGTCGGTGCGGCAGCGCAAAAAAAATTAAGC
>Ga0114923_10002754_pt1 | contig 11885 bp, 9 predicted proteins | sample SumtaG_FD_89578 | JGI IMG/M metagenome (GOLD analysis project Ga0114923, IMG submission 89578) | Deep subsurface microbial communities from Indian Ocean to uncover new lineages of life (NeLLi) - Sumatra_00157 metaG | ecosystem: Environmental > Aquatic > Marine > Oceanic > Sediment | place: near... | reverse complement strand
TTGAACAAGCCCTATCAGCGTTCCGAGCATGCCGAAAGCCGGCGCATAGAGACCCATTTTTCTGAAAACGTCCTGAACCATAAGGTGCCTGATTTTTAGCGACTCGATCTCGTTAGTTAATGCCGATCTGATCATATCCTCTTCAGAGCTGTCTGCAATAAGTTGGCAGGCCTTTTTCAAGAAGCGGGATTCTGTTGTTATTTCGCCGATTCTCATCAGCCCTTCGCGTCTGCTTAACTGACAAAGCCCTACCATTGTTCCGACCATTTCGTTGGGATCATTTCGTTCCTGGGTAAACACAAAAAAGGCGGCCCTGAAGGCAGCGGTCACCTCTTTGAACCTGAAAGTCAGGAGGGTAGTTGCCGCTGTTCCCCCAACAACAATCATTACACCGGGAATATTAACGAAGTTGTGGATGTCTCCGCCAACAAATATGGCCCCAACAATAAGTGATACGCCTGAAATGATCCCTATTAATGACCCTAAATCCATTTATGTATAGTGCCTCTTTAAGTGTGTCCGGATTTATATAGTCCTGAACGAAATAACTTCCCTTTCCAAAAACAACCCCGCCCCTGGCGGGGTCAAATGTGGCAATTATTTCGTCCTAATTTGTGCGAGTTTTTATCCCGCCCTGCGGGACCAAAATCGTGCCTGAATCACGCCTTGGCGTGATTTTCGTTCGGACACTATATAGATTTTCTCAAACACCATCGATCAGCTCAGTCAAATGCAAAAACCGCGCCATTGACAAGTGACGCATTGCAGGAGAGGTAAAGGCTGATCTGGAACACTTTTTGCAGTGATATTTGGGATTGACGTCCTTTGATTAATCGAGTAAAAGCACTGCCTCACAAATTCAATCCCAAGATATTTTGAGATATGAGCGATATGAAGATTGTTTCCCTTATCAGATCAGCAATTCTTTCAAAACTCGATATGACTCCTCCGGGCAGGGAGGACCTGAGAGTAGGTGACAAACTGGTGGGAAGAGTGATTGAGGTCAAGAGCAACCGCAAAGCGTTGATAGACTTCGGAAGATTTCGAGCATTAGCCGAGCTTGAGTTTCCCGTCAAAAAAGGAGAGGTCATAAATGTAAAGGTGATCGAAAAGGGTGTGCCGCTCAGGTTAAGCTTAAACGGGGTTCGACCAGTATCTACCGGGGGGGCGAAGAAAACAATTACCTTAGGTGAATTTCCTTCTAAAAATCTGTTAGAGGAACTTCGGTCCCAAATAAAGGACCCCCTCTATAGCCCTGATAGTATTAACAAAGGAAAGTCAGTTCCGTTAGAGGTGAAAAATGCCATAATAAAGATAAATTCCCATTTTCAACCAATAGATATAAGCAAAAATATGTCGCAGCTTTCTTCTCAACTTAAGACCCTTACAGAAGAATCCGGAATATTTTACGAAAAAAAGATAGAAAAAATAATTGGAACATTGTTGCAAAGTAAAAAAAATATTGTCTCTAAAGAGATCAATCAAACTCCGGAGTTAAAGAATGTTATTAATAAGGACCTAAAACCTAATCTATTAATACTAAGAGATTTCCTCGATGGAAAAGACTTCATGTCTAAGATCTCAGGCACGAAGAATCTGGAAGGTATCAGGAATACCGTTGAAAAGCTTTTAACAGAAATACTCGCACGGCAGAACGATACGGGATTTAGGCCCATTAAATCGGAATCGATTCAGGTTTATACCTATCTGCTCCCGTTGAAAGAAGTCGAGCAGGACGCAAGAATAAGAATATACTATCCCAAGAAGAACAGATCTAAAGATGGATTCAGGGTCTCTCTCCTGCTCATCATGGACCAGATCGGCCAGATCAGGACCGACTTCTTTCTGATTGAGAAGAATTTGGATATAAGCTTCTTTGTAAGCGAAGGCAACATAAAAAAATGTCTTGATGATTATCTTGAGGACCTGAGAGAATCATTGAATGATCATTTTAATAATCTGGCCGTCAGAGTGGTTGTTTCCGAGAAGAAAATCGATGAATTTGAATTCGAAGACCTGATCCCTTTGAGCAGCGGACTGATAGATGTGAAGGTATGAAAATGGATGATCCAAGAAAGGCCGTGGCCATAAAATACAATAAGGATAAAGACAGGGCCCCGAAGGTATTGGCAAAAGGAAGGAACCAGGTAGCTCAGAGAATAATAGATCTGGCAAAAGAGAATAAGATACCCATTTATCCTGACAAGGATTTGGTTCAGGTGCTTGAGACTCTTGATCTCAACTTTGAAATTCCACCCGAATTATATAGGGCAGTGGCAGAGGTCCTCTTTTTTATCTACACTATGAATAAGAAATTATGATGAGAGGTATTTTAGGCACTTCTGATCTTCTCCTGGAAATTCACAATGGATATTCGGCAATGTTATAAAATATTAGAGCTTGATTTTGGCGCTTCTATGGTTGAGATAAGATATGCCTATAAAAACTTGGTCAGGGCCTGGCACCCCGATAGATTCAATAACAACCCCAGCCTTCAAAAATTGGCCGAAGAGAGATTAAAGGAGATCAATGTGGCATATGGGGAGCTGAAGGCATTCTTGTCGCAGAAACGGGACACTGGGATAATGGCAGCCCTCATCTCTCTTTCCCTGTGGAGTGTCGAGGCGATTGGAAAAATTGTTTCAGTTATCACTGTAATCAGCAGGAATATATACTCCAGGATATGTTCTAAGCTGATTAGCGTTGATTTAGGACGGAAATTTCAGGCCGTGCTCTCTTATGGGCGCGGGGTAGCAGGTTTAGGCCGTTGGAAAAATCAGGGTGAGGATCCCATTGGTGGAAGAGGTGTAAGCGCTGGTAACTTTATGCAAAAAGAGAAGGATTTCAAATCGATTTTCGAGGAGGTGGCAGCGGAAAAAAAAGCGCAGTCAAATAGAGAGGTCCGCCCAAACAGGTGATTGCGGTTCCACCCGTATCCGGGCTATGATCTCTTAGACCTGGTTTCCTCGAAGCGATTTTCGAGTATTGGACACCCCCGGATTCTGTGTGTCCCGGCAGTAATAGCTACGGAAACATCACAATATAGGGTTTTTTCACTTGACAAAACCGCAATATATAGAAATAATTGGCCAAAATAGGAAAGGACTGAGACTGATGACTGTTTTGTCGATGACAGAGGTGAGTAAGGCGTGTGGAATTCTCTTCGGCCCACAGGTGGAGGTTTCGCTCGATTTTTTGAAATACCTTCAACCTTCAAGCCTCAAATCCGCATACCGCAAAAAGGCCCTTGAGACGCATCCTGATCGGGCAAGGATCATCGGGGAAGATGAAACCAAAATGACAGAACTTTTCCGGGAGACGACCTTTGCTTATAATAAGCTCATTTCCGTAATAAAAAGCAACAGGACAATTTTCCTGCGGAACAGGGTAGGTTTAAGGAAAAAAAGGGAAGAGAGCAGTGAGAGGGAACATCAGCAGACAGGCTTCTCCGGGTTCTCTGATCGTTTTTACACCGGAGATATCCCCAGTCGAAATCTGTTAATCGGGCAGTTCCTTTATTATTCCGGCATCATATCGTGGAAGGCACTAATAAACGCCGCAGTTTGGCAGAGAAGACAACGCCCCGTGATCGGCCAGATAGCACTTGAGTGGAGAAAGCTTTCCGAACATGAAATTCAAAGAATCCTGATGGGTCGGAATCTTGGGGAGAGATTTGGAGAGTGCGCAGCCCGCACAGGTTATTTAACTCGTTTTGAGGTCATGACCCTTCTGGGAAGCCAGCGCAGACTTCAATCTCCATTTGGGGAGTACTTCGTAAGACGGGGTATTCTTCGAGACCGGGATATGGAAAATATGGTCGCAAGGCAACTGGTTCACAACAGGCGCATTTCCTATAGAAGGCGCTGATGAGGCTGGCGCAAGGCAATCGGAAGGATCAGTTCCGGTCGAATGAAAAAAACAGTAAAGGCTTTAGGGCCTTTTGCCGATAATTGATTTAAACAAAGGCACGTTGGATAGTTAACCTTCACAACCTAATCCTTTTCACTTATTCCCCTATATCCAGGCAGGGTCCCTGGTGACCCTGCCTTTATAGAGAGCCCTTTGAATAACGCCCTCTTTCGGCTCCCGTCTCGGCGGGACGTCACACTCGGATTTTAATCCTCGCCTTTCTGAACCTTTAGCAGATAAGCGCAGACTTCGAAATTGGACATTTTTCAAAGAATAATTCTTGGGCGTGGGTAGCATTATGTCAATACCATTTATGCGGCTTGAGAAGTTTGACAGACGCTTCGGGACCATTGCGGTAAACAAAGGATTTATTACAGCGAAGCAGCTTGTCCGGGCCTTGGAATTACAGGTTACTGAAGAGATAGAAGATGGAAAGCACCGACTAATCGGTATGATTCTGTATGAGCAAGGGCAGATTACTCCCTCCCAAATCGATGAGGTTGACAGGGAGGTAATGGAAGCAAGGTAATTTGTCAAGATTATTTAAAAGTTTTGTATACTTTCAGCAAGTACAGGGTCTGCCAGTAACTTCTTTGCGAACTTCATATACTTACTCACGATGGCCCTGACAGCTTGCTGAAGTGCATAGGTTCTGATCGGTTTTTCTAAAAGATACGTAATGTCTGATGCGATACAAATGTTCACCACATCATCGCTTGCCTTCCCTGTTATAATGATCGAATCTTCATGAGCCATAGGGAATTTATCAGAGATGGAATCAAGAAATGTAAAGGCGGTTCCGTCTTCCAAAAAGACATCCAACACAAAAATAGCTACACCTGTTTCTTGATTCAGGCAATAGGACGTGGCCTCATCAGCATTTGTAAAGGCAAGTACGTCTCCCCATGCATAAAACCCTTGAATAATTTCGGTGATTACCTCGCATACTTCCGGATCATCATCAACAATAATTAAATTCAGCCCGTTTGACAAGATTCACCTCCTTATCACAACAGTTACTTATAATGTAATCCGTTTTCTTGATTCTTCGCCGATCTTTTCAAGCAATACATAATAAGGGTTGTCTCTGGGGATCGTCTCCTTCAGATGCTCTGTGTAATCCTCAATCTTTTCAAGTGCTTCAGCCTGGGTCTCGATGATTGTTTCGTAATCCTTTTGCATGCCGAAGACTTGATCAAGCCTTGCACCTAAGGTTCGTAATGTTTTGTCAATTTGATCCTCCGGAAGATTCTCACGATTCACCAACAGATCCAGGATTTGATTATGAAGGATTTTATAGATTCGCACATTGTTTTCTGAGTTGATGAAACGCCTATACTCCAATATTCTCTCAATCTTTTCTTTCAGATCCTTAAGAGGAATTGGCTTGGTGATATAATCAAAGGCTCCAAGCTTCATGGCCTCCACTGCGCTTTCAATCGTGGCGTATCCTGTAATCATAATTACTTCGGTCCCGGGCATATTTTCTTTGGCATATCTCAGGAGCCTCATGCCCCCTTCTTTATTATTATCGCTATCAGGCATATTCTTATCGGCCAAGAAAATATCATAATCATTTTTTTGCATTAGCACCAAAGCGGCATCTACCGTGTCCGCAAAATCCGCGCGGTACCCGAATTCTTCCATGAAGTCAGCAAGTATATTGAGGATCTCTTTTTCATCATCTGCAACGAGTATTCTTGGCTCCATTTGGTTTCCTTTCTCCGATGGGATTCCCGCTGATCCTTCCGGGACTTCGCTCTATTAGGCCGTCTGGGGCCTTGCGTATTTATTTATCACCGAATCGCGCGGATCCAGATGATATCGTTTGATTTTTTCCACAAGAGTAGTCCGCTTCAAGTTGAGTAACTTGGCAGCCTCATTCTTTACCCCTTTGGCTCTCTGTAAGGACTGAAGTATAAGGGTCTTTTCAAATTCAGTCACTGCCGTATTTAGACATATACCCTGGTCTGTAATTTTAATAGGCGGTTCTTCTAAGGGAATTTCAGCCGTTCTCCTTATTTTGCCAGGCAAATCGTACGCCTCTATTCTTCCCTTCTGTTGCAGGACAACCAGTCTTTCAACCAGGTTCTTGAGCTCTCTGATGTTTCCAGGCCACGAGTAGGCTGATAGAAGCTTGAGGGCTTCTTCGGAAAAACCTTCAACAGCATCCTTGTTTTTCTCATTGAACTCCTTGAGAAAATGCATTGCAAGGAGGGGAATATCCCGCTTTCTGTGTCGCAGGGGTGGCAGGGTAAGCGGTATGACTGACACCCGGTAAAAGAGGTCTTTTCTAAATAGTTTTTTCTCAACTCGCTTTTCGAGGTTTCGATGGGTTGCAACAATTACCCTGATATCCGCTTTTATGGTCTTATCGCCGCCTACCTGTTCGAACTCTCCCTCCTCCAAGACCCTCAATATCTTCACCTGAAGACCGGGACTCATATCCCCAATCTCATCCAGAAAAATTGTCCCGTTTTTAGCCCGCTCAAACTTCCCGGTTTTATTGGCCACAGCGCCGGTAAAGGCACCGCGAACGTGCCCGAATAGTTCACTTTCGAGCAAATTCTCCGGGATAGCCCCGCAGTTGATGGATATGAAAGGCTTGTTAGCCCTTCGGGAATTTATATGGATGGCCTTGGCCGTCAATCCTTTACCTGTTCCGGTTTCTCCGTAAATCAGAATGGTGCTGTCACTGGCCGCAACTTTTTCAGTGATTCTGAAAACTTCTTGGATCTCGCTGCTTTGCCCGATAATCCCGTTTAGTTTAAGCTGGGGCACAAAAGACTCCTTCTCAAAAACGCTACCACTCCATGGAAATTCTGCTGATATTCTAAATGCTAAGATAGATCCTAATGGAGTAAGTTTAAGCAAATCAAATGGGTGTGTCAACAACGAATTTTTTCATGAATTTTTTTCAGCGGACGAATACAAATAGTGGCGACCGTTTGCGGTTTCTTATGCCTTCACAGAAATCGTTTTTCCTCTCATACCCCGAATCATTTCGACCCCGAAGAGGTAACCAGATTGATAGGTTCCGGACTTTTGTCCGGATTCCTCGATGAATCTATAACCCTGAACATTTTTTTGGCGCGTTGTCAGATTTCTGGCAAGATTTTTTTATTCCTGCCTTTAGTGTTTCCTGGCAACAGTACATAAATAGTGCCTGAACGAAAACTGTCTTTTTCGCTCATATCTGCGTCAGACTCAAATTTTAATCCTCGAAATACTCAATGTATTCCTGCGGTTAAAATCATCGCCTTCCTTGATCTGAACAAAAAATCCTAGTTTTCGTTCGGACACTAAATAACTGAAAACAGACATAAAGTAAGCTCTTCCACGGCTTTGGCATATTTCTTGTTTACATATTACCTGAGCAGTTACCATGACAAAAGAAGAGCAGGTTTTCTACCGGTTTTTTTAACTGAGGCGAGGATATGCCAAAAGGCTTCACTCCAGATCGAATCGACAAGCACTCCAAGGAATCTTCCCAGGAAATCGCCGTTCTTCTTATCCATGCTGCTGGTTCAACCGTCTCCATTGGATCTGGCGGGAGCATGTCGGGAAAAGGGCTGCTTCAACGCCATGTTGACCTTGCTTCAGCGCCTATAGGTGAATTCGGTGGCGATGTGGTCAGGACAACGGACGAGTCGGTGATGGCCTGTTTCCTTGATCCTGAAAAGGCAGTGAGGTCAGCCATAAGAATCCAACAGGCATTCGAATACTTTAACAGAGAAATTGAAAAGGAAAATCAGATTCATGTCAAGATCGGTGTTTATTTTGGCAAAGGGATCGTTGAAGAGCAAGGGGTTTTTGGGAATGTGGCGAATCCGGCTTCAAAAATGATGTCTCTGGTAGATGGAGACCGGATCTGCGTTTCTCAGGCGATATATGAACTGGTCAGTGATTTACCGGAAGTGCGGTTCGAGCTGTGCGGACATGCCCAAGATGAAGAAGAAATGAAAGAAATACCGATTTATGAGGTTCTGAGGGAAGAAACTACCACATTCGAACCAATATATTGCACTTTGTTATACGTGAAACCGGTGTGGGGTCTCGGACCGCGCAATTTTGACGAAGTATGGGACAACTTACTCAACGCAAAAAACAGACTTTGGGGCAACGATGTCCTCAAAGAGAGGGTCCTTTCAGATAAATCCATCGTTTTGGTTTCAGGGGATGTTTCTTCATCCATTACCGTTGCAAATGAGATGCTGGCATTTTTAAAAAAAGATCTTGAGGTTGGAGCCGATGATGTGCTTTTGCCTGTCCAAGCAATAATTGACTCCGGTCCATACCTCAGAGGCGACAGATTGACGATAAAGGATCTGGACGTTAACTGGGAAGATATTGATCCTGGAAAAATATACATTTCTTCCACCACATATGAACGTTTAAACGGGTCAGAGACTGTTCACACTGACCCGCCCTTTGAAAAAGATCAACCAGTTGCCTTTTACAGACTCTTATTTGATAAGGATCGTCAACAGGAGGAACGACTTCTTTTTTCTTACCAGAATGCCCTGATTCGAGGCAGCCACCCCCCCTGCTATTACTGTGGCGACAGGAGACACTTGACTCCAGGTTGTCCCTCGAAAAAGCTATTGAGTATATCCAATGGATTGGAAAAAATCGGATACCTGCCTCCCAAAAAGATCGACAAGTTGTTCTTTAATTATTTAAAGGGATCTGATTCGGAGGAAACCACTGATCAAGACGAATCTTATTTAATGGCCAACCATGGATTCTATGAGCTAAAGTTAATATATCAGTTACGCTTCTTCAGGGCCATCTGGGGCTGGGATGACCAAGATTGGGAAATAATGAGAAAGAGGGAAAGGGGCAGGAGCATTAACGGCCCTCTTTGGCAGGCCCTGGATGCTCTCCGCGCGTCAAATCTGCCAAAGGCAGGGAGGGTTATCGAAAAAGCCCCCGTCAAGTTTCATAGAGACTACAGGTCTTCCTGCGTTTCAGGGTTTTTGGAGATGGAACAAAATAGGTTTTCTCTGGCAGCAAGATATTTCAATGAGGCGTTTGAAAAAGCAAGAACCATACCACAGAAGATATTCGTTCTTTTTCAGCTTTTTCGACTATTTGATTTGAGTGGTAAGATCATTCAGGCCGAAAATAAACTAAAAGAGATTCTTTGGCTCTATCGCGAATGTCCCGAGGCCCTGTATCAGGAAGCAATATTCAAGTTTCGTAAAGGGCAAGGTGCAGAGGCGCTTTCACAGTTGATCAAACTCATCAAGGAAGACAGGGCGTTCTATATCAGGGCACTGATCGACCCGGATCTTGCCCCTTTTAGCCGAATCATTCACCCAAAACTTAAGAAGCTCTTCGATCAGGCAAAAGAAAACGGGGAAAAAATTATTGCGAAGGCCGAAGAGGAAGTGGGTAAACTCAAGGGGTTGATTGGAGGAGAAACGGCAGAGTTCCAAGAGGCGCAATCGCTGATCGGGAAGATCAAAGGGCTATCTGAATCCGAGAGCTATTATGGTTATCTGGAGATTGCCCAGGTCGCAAACGATGAATTTTTTTCTATGGGTCAAAGGGTTATTCAAGAGCGCAGGTGGAGGATTAATAAAGGGCTGCAAGAGATCCTGTATCGTTGTAAAAAATACTCGAGTTTTGTGAATGATTTTCCATATAAGATATTAATTTGGAATATCCCTGATCAGATAAAGACTATTCAAACAGAAAATAACAAAATAGGAAAAGGGCCAGACCTTGATACACCTGATGGGTATGGGAGAGTTCTTGGTCAAATAAAGGATTTTTCCGCAGAATTAGACGAAATTTACTCAAGGATGGAAAAAATGTACAACATGTCCCATTTTTTAAAATTCTTGTTTTCGTTGTTGAAGTATAACTTGATCTTTCAAGCCTTCAACCTTTTTGTCGTTTTCGCTATCATACCCCTTATGAGCCATTATGCGACTTCTTTCGATGTACCAGGACATGAGTTCCTGGTCCAGAACACCGAGGTCTTTCAGATGTGGGGTTTCGTTTTGGGCGGAATATTTTGGATTCTCGTTTCTTTCTTAACAGCAGCAAAAAAAACATATCCAAGAAAAACCGTTGGAGATTGAGGTGGAGAGTAGATAATTTCGCATTATTTCTTGTCCAGCACTCTCCTGATGGCCTCGGCGATATTACTGATCCTCGCTGGCTTCATTATGATTTCTTTGATGCCTGCCTCCTTGGCCCGCTCTCCGGTGATCAGCTCACCGTAGCCCGTACACATGATGATTGGAATATCAGGGCGAATCCTGAGAAGTTCCCTGGCCAGCATTTCTCCAGTCATGCGAGGCATGGTCATGTCCGTGATGACGAGGGAGAATCTATCAGGCTGTTCTCTGAACATTCTCAGGGCCTCCTCCGGACTGTTCTCAGATTCAACTTGATAGCCAAGGTCCTCCAGTATTTCCCTGGCAGACTCAACAATCTCCACTTCATCGTCAACGAAAAGTATTCGCTCTTCGCCCGTTGGAACAGATTTGGTTGTCCTAACTTCAATCTTCGGCTTATCTTCAATTATGGGCAAAAACACGTCGAATACTGCCCCATTGCCGGGCTCGCTATCCACCGTTATACCTCCATGGTAGCTTTGGACTATTCCGTGCACCACGGACAACCCCATACCTGTGCCTTTACCAACCGGTTTTGTCGTGAAAAACGGCTCAAAGATCCGCTTCATAACCACCTGGTCCATTCCGAGGCCTGTATCCTTCACTCTCATCCTGACATATCTCCCCGGGGCCAGACCCAATGGAAGGGGTAGAGTATTTTGCTCCAACTCCGTATCTACCAGACTCACCTCCAACTCCCCCCCCTCTTTTCCCATGGCATCGAACGCATTGGCGCAAAGATTCGTAATTACCTGATGTATTTGCGTAGGATCAACCCGGACCATGCCCAACTGGCTTGGAATCTCCAGCTTGATTTCCATTGTTGTTGGCAGCGATGATCTTATGAACTTCAAGGTCTCCTTGACAATGGGCCGGATATCTGACGGCCTCGGAGCTTGTTTTTCCTGGCGGCTGAAACTGAGGATCTGTTTCACTAAATCCGATGCCCGAAAACAGGCCTTTTCTATCCTCTGCAGGTTTTTATTCACCTTACTCCCCTCAGGGAGGATGTTGAGCGCGAATTCGGCATTGGCGGAAATAATCCACAGGATATTGTTGAACTCGTGGGCAATACCACCTGCCAGAGTGCCCATTGCTTCCATTCTCTGGGCCTGTCGCAGTTGTTCCTCAAGCTGCGCCTTTTCTTCCTCGATTTGCTTCCGCCCAGTAATGTCGAAGATTATACCGTCTATGTAAAGCGGCTTCCCGTCTGTTTCGAAAATTGGTCTTCCGATTTCTCTACACCACTTAATATCACCATTCTTATGTATAAAACGATAGTCTACGTCAAATGGCGTCTTATCTTCAACCGCCGTTCTTACAGTGGAGGCTACCTTATCCCTGTCCTCTGCCAAGATAAAGGGGCCCATTGAGCAGGTATCCCCTTTTTCAAATTCAGCCTCTTTGAAACCCGTCATCACGGGAAGCATATCGTTGAGAAAATGCACTCTATTCTCCCTGATGGATATCCTGTAGATGATTCCGGGGAGGTTTTCGGCAAATGTGCGATATCTTGCCTCGCTTTCGCTAAGAGATCTCTCCGCTGTCTTGCGTTTTGTAATATCTCGATTGGTGTAACGCCTTCCGAGCCATCTTCCATCCTCATTTTGGATATGATAACAAACATGCTCAATCCAACGTACTTCGCCCCTTTTATTTGTAATTCGGAATTCATGGCGACATGTTCCCTCGTCTGTGAATTTTTCTTTATGATGCTCTAAGATAGCCTTCTGATCTTCCGGGTGAACAATTTCATTATATAGATCAGAATTTATAAGGAATTCCTCAGGACCATATCCTGTAATCCGCTCACATGACGGAGAGACGTATAAATGGTTCCTCTCA
>Ga0114923_10002753_pt1 | contig 11888 bp, 8 predicted proteins | sample SumtaG_FD_89578 | JGI IMG/M metagenome (GOLD analysis project Ga0114923, IMG submission 89578) | Deep subsurface microbial communities from Indian Ocean to uncover new lineages of life (NeLLi) - Sumatra_00157 metaG | ecosystem: Environmental > Aquatic > Marine > Oceanic > Sediment | place: near... | reverse complement strand
GAGCATCTGTGCTCGGCCTGATATGACCGAGAGAGGATTATTTAATTCGTGCGCTGCTCCGGCTGCCATTTCCGCCAGGGGCTCCAGCAAAGTATCTGTGGTAATACCCGCCTGTTGTTCCGCGGCTTTGCCAGGCAGTCCGACAAACCGCTCGGCAAAACTCTGCTGCTTTCGCCTGGCGAAAGCCATATCTAAAACGCCTCCGCCAATTGAAGCGGCCGCCTCGAAGCTTTCACGGAACAGCTCTAAGTCAGCCGGATAGCGAAGCTCAAAAACAATTGCCCCGACCGCTTTGCCGCCGGAAAGCAGCGGCATCAATTTGGACTGGCTCAAGTCGAAGTCAGCTTCTAATTGCTCAAACAGCCAATCGATACCGTCAGCATTTAGGATTGCAAATTTGTTTGGTATCGGCGGTAAGTCCGCAGGGGCGTTTAATATAATGGTTTTTGTTTGCGATAGATTTTCTACAACGACGGCTTCGAGCATTTGCAAGCCCCGCCCGTCCGATGGGCTGGGCAAGTCGCCCGGTGGTATCAGATATAAACAGACCATCCCTGTCTGGTAAAATTTCTGCCAGCGGACAGCAAAATTTTCCGCTACTTCAATCGGCAAGTCGGTCGAACTTGCACTCGAAATAAAATCTGTAATGAAATCAAAGTGGCTTGAAGCGGTTTGCAGCCGGCGATTTTCCAGAGATAGTTTCGTATTGTCCCTGGCTAATTGAGCGGCGGTAGTGTGAACAACATCGCAATAGGCCACATCCGGCTTTGGCAAATCCAGGCCCAAAACTTCAGATTTCTCTCCGACTGTCTCGCCGAGGCCCAGGCGGACTTGTTCAATCTGCTCGGGGCTTATTGCAAGTGACCGGGCGATTGCATCTGCCGAATCGGGTGTATCGTAACTGCCTGATTGGCCGATGCCGCATTGGCGTGCGATTATATCAGCCAACCGCACGATTTGGGCAATCTTTGCTTCGGGCATATCCTGAGAAATTGCGCCGGTGTTGCTGTGATGGAGCCAGATGGCCATAGTAATTTGCTCCGGCAGGTGCCACTTCTGGGCCAGTCGTTTGCCGAGGATTGTATGGTCAAGCCCGAGGTGCTTTTGCTCGATGGTGCAGGTGCACGTATTTTCTGATTTTGCCTCTTCGACTATCCGGGCAAAACTTTTCGGCATTGCTTGCTGGAGTGCGAGCTTCCCGATATCGTGCAGCAGACCGGCCGAGTAGGCCAGATGTGAATCCACTTGGGCTGAAAGAATTTCCGCAATATCTTTGGCGCAGCAGGCGACTGCAAGTCCGTGTTGCATAAGTCCTTTTCTCAGCAGGCTACCGGACCCGTCGGCGTCAAAGGCCGCAAAAACTTTAACAGATAAAACCTCATCGCGGACAACGTGTGCGGGCATCCTGTCAAGTGCCCGGCGGAACGAAAATTTCCCGTCGGCCAAACTTAAACCCTGCTGGTGCATAAGCAAAAAAATCCTGGCGGTAAGGGCGGGGTCTGATTCAATAATATCAGCTAAGGCCGAAGGCGAAGATTCGGGCTGCAAGAGTTTGGGAAAAAAACGTGCCGAAACGCAAGGCAACGTCGAGAGCGAATTGAGCCGACGAATAACAAGCTCTACCTGCTGGGCAGCTATTGCCGTATCAGACGGTTTGTCCGGCATTTAGTCATCCTTTTTATAACGCATAGCGTACAGCGTTTAACATAATACGCCGTATGGTATGCGCTATTGTTCATTTCATTTGTAGGACAGCGGTGATTTTGTCGGTAAGTTCAACAATGCTAAACGGCTTTTTTATGAAATCTTCGGCACCGGATTTTAGTAGCTGTTCGATTTCATCCTGCTTCACGACGCCGCTTACGATGACAATTTTGATGTTCTCGAATTCGGGATTTTTTCTTATCGTCTGGCAGACGACGTTGCCGTTGACATCGGGCAGCATGTAATCGAGTAATATCAGGTCGGGCCGGAACTGCTGGGTCAGTACTCCGGCGTCATAGCCGCTGGCTGCGGTTTTGGTTTCGAATCTGCCATCGCGGACGAGGACATCGGCTATAAGCTCAACGATTTCAGCATCATCATCAACGATAAGGACTTTCTTTTTGCCGGACCCGATTGCTTCCAGGGGAATACTGTTTTCCCTCATAAATTTGAGCAGATTCCGGCGTGGAATCCTGCGGAATTTTGAGCCGGGGATGCGAAATCCCTCCAGCCGACCGGAGTCAAAGCATCTGATGATTGTCTGCTGGCTTACCCTGCAAATCTCGGCGGCTTCGCCCGTTGTAAATAAATCCTTCATTTTCTCTATCCCTCTTTTTTAACCAAATCCTTTCGGCACAGGGGCTGCCCAAATTGCCTTTTTATCCCAATTTAACTATCGGACATCGGAGTTGTCAAGGATAAAAAAATATTAAAAAATCGGGTTACCAGTTGTGAAAGAACAGATTTTATCAGCCCTTGCAGGCATTGCACACTTCTTGGCCCCGCACCTATTGAGCCCGCCCGTGATACGGGCGGGGTGGGGTAGAAAAAACGCCAAACAGCTAAACTCGGATGCCCAAAAGACCGATTTTGTGTGGAGGGCTTATATTTTTATGGCTAAATATTTCAAATTTTTTTTGACAACAGTCCTATAAGAAACATAATTGCCATTTCGGCGTATATTTTGTTGCTGGAACAAGAGTTTGTGGATTGCTCTTCACGAGAAGATTAATGACGACAAACGAAACAAGTTACGATACGGTATTCGGAAAAATAGCAGTCGAGCAGGGCCTCTGCACCGATGCCGAGCTCCGCCGCTCCCTCGAGGAGCTACAATCCCGCCGAAAGGTAAATCCGGTGCAGCTTATCGACCTTATGATTGACCTGGGCTATATGACGCAGAGCCAGGCCGAAAGATTAAAGACGAGCATAAAAGAAACCAAGGCGGCGGCATACCAAATCCCCGGCTATAAAATCCTCGGCAAACTCGGCGCCGGCGCAATGGCAATCGTCTACAAAGCCAAGCAGTTGAGTTTGAACCGAACAGTTGCGATAAAGGTTCTGCCAAAACGCTTCAGTGAAAATCCCGAATATGTGGAACGGTTTTACAAGGAAGGCCAGGCCGCCGGCAAGCTAAATCACAACAACATCGTCCAGGCCATCGATGTCGGTGAGGCAGGCGGATACCACTATTTTGTAATGGAGTATGTCGAAGGCAAAACTCTGTATGATGATTTGTCTGCTGGTAAGGTCTTTGACGAAAACGAGGCACTGGATATAATCGTTCAGGTCGCTCGTGCGCTTAATCACGCCCATTCTTGCGGCCTTATTCACCGTGACGTCAAGCCCAAGAATATAATGATAAACACTGCCGGCGTGGTGAAACTTGCCGATATGGGCCTGGCACGCGAAACAGCGGACATCGAGGCGGCGCAAACCGAGGAAGGCAAGGCCTACGGAACGCCATACTATATTGCACCCGAACAAATCCGGGGCAAAATCGACATCGACGGCAGAGCTGACATCTATGGCCTCGGAGCTACATTATACCATATGGTGACAGGCCGGGTGCCGTTTATGGCAGATGACCCTGCGGATGTTATGAGAATGCATTTGAGGGATCAACTGATTCCGCCAGACCATATAAACACTTCGCTGTCGGCCAGCATATCCGAAGTCATCGAAATTATGATGGCCAAACACAAAGGAGACCGCTATAACAACGTTGAGGAGCTGCTGTCAGATTTGGAAGCCGTTCGAAAGGGTCAGCCGCCGCTTCGAGCACACAGAGAGTTTGATGTCTCTATGCTTGAAAAGCTGGAAAAAGGAGAGCCGGTAGAAGCCGGGGAAAAAGTTTACAAGGAGGTAACCGTTGCGCATTACCGGACTGCAATATTGATTTTAAGTGCAGTGGGGGCAGTATTGCTTTTGGTCATCGTTTTGCTCTTGATATTTTAGCATCGGCAATCAGTTTTAAGTAACCATTAAATCGATATGCTCTGTTAAAAACCTGCGATAAAAGTTATTCTGAACCTTTCATTTGTCATTCTGAACGGAGCGTTAGCGAAGTGAAGAATCTCACCGATGCAATTAGTTCGTAATTCGTCCTTCGTGGCTTGTGAATCGTGAATCGGGCGGGGTCGTTTAGTTGGATTCTTTCTTTTTTGCATAAGCAGCGACGATTTGCTGCTGGACGTTGGGCGGGACAACTTCATAATGGCTGAGCGTCATCGAGTAGCTGCCGCGTCCGCCGGTTACGCTTTTTAGCTGGCTGTTATACTGCGTAACTTCGGACAGCGGGACCTGTGCTTTAATAACGACGAAATTTCCGGCTAACATGTCCTGGCCGAGGACTCTTCCGCGTTTTGAGGCCAAGTCGCCGGTGATATCGCCCATATTTTCTGAAGGGGCGGTAACTTCCATATTAACTATCGGCTCAAGTAAAACAGGCCTTGCCTTTTGTACAGCATCAACGAATGCACCTCTACCAGCTGCACGAAACGCCACTTCCTTTGAATCGACGGGATGGTGTTTGCCGTCGTAGATGGAGACCTTTATATCCTGCAGTGGAAAGCCGGCAACGACGCCGTTTTGCATTACCTCATTGATGCCCTTGTGGACGGCCGGCTTGTACTGGCCTGGAATTGAGGCGCCGAAGATGTCCCAGCTAAAGTCCAGCGGCGGGTCGGAATTTCGTTCGGCCGGCTCGATGCGGAGATAAACCTCGCCGAACTGTCCTGCTCCGCCGGTCTGTTTTTTGTGGCGGTAGTGTCCCTCGGCCTTTGCGGTGATTGTCTCGCGATAAGGGATTTTCGGCTCCTTTGTCGTTATCGAGAGCTTGAAGCGTTTTTCCATTTTTTCGAGCATCACCCGCAGGTGCAAATCGCCGAGTCCGCTGGCGACCAGCTCCTTTGTCTGTGTGTCTCTGTTAATCTTGAAGCAGGGGTCTTCCTCACACAGTTTGTCGAGTGCGCTGCTTATTTTTTGCTCATCCCCTCTTGCGGCCGGCTCAATCGCCAGAGAGAACATCGGCTCAGGCACTGGTGGCATATCAAACTTTCCGGCCACGCTGCCGTCGTGAAGGATGTCGCCGATTTTGAGCTCCTCCAGTTTGGCGAGCGTTATGATGTCTCCGGCGATTCCTGCGTCGATTTCTTTGTTTTCTTCGCCCTGCGATTTTAGTATGTGGCCCGGGCGGATGCCTTTTTTCTCATCGTTTCGCAGAAGATTAGTGTCGGGTTTAATTGTGCCGCTGAAGATGCGGATGGAGGAGTATTTCATATTTGACTTTGGGTCGAAGCCGATGCGGAACACCAGGCCTGCCAGCGGCCCGGCGGGGTCGGCTTTGAGTTGTGTTGACCCGTCGCCGGCTTTGAGCTCGACGGCGTTTGCCTGCAGAGGTGATGGCGTGTATTTTACAATAATATCCAGGAGCTCGTTTATCCCGATTTCTTTGCGGGCGTTAGTGAAAACTATGGGGATAATTGTTCCGGTTTTCATGGCCTTTACGAACACGGAGGATATTTTTTCGGCGGGGATTTGTTCGCCGCCGAGGTAGCTTTCCATAAGCTCATCGTCGGCCTCGATAACGCTTTCTATCAGCTCGGTATGGGTAGTGGCGACGTCTGCTAGTGGCGAGCTGCCGGTTTGGTTTTCGATGCAGTCGATGACGGATGCGCTGTCGGCGGCGGGCAGGTTGGCACAGCGGCATTGCGGGCCGAAACTCTCACGAATGTTTTTTACCAAATTAGGCAGGTCAATGTTTTCGGCGTCAATTTTATTGACGACGATAAGTCGCGGCATATTTGCGTTTGTGGCCAGTTCGAATAGTTTGCGCGTGTTGGTTTCTATACCGGCGGCGGCGCTGATTACGATGAGGGCGGTTTCGGCGGCTGGTATTGCTTTGATAGCCGGGCCTGTGAAATCGGGGTAGCCGGGTGAGTCGATTATGTTAAGTAGTTTGCCGGCGTATTCGGCGTGAACCACGGCCGAGGCGATAGAGTGCTGGTGCTCTTTTTCTTCATCGTAGTAGTCGCAGATGCTTGTTTTGTCATCGACGCTTCCGAGGCGGTTTGTTGCGCCGGTTTTGTGCAGGATTGCCTCGGCGAGCGAGGTTTTGCCGCTTGAGCCGTGCCCTAAAAGAACGATATTGCGAATATCATCGGTACTGGCCACTTTCGAATCTCCAAAAAACCTGTTTCCGGACTGCTACTAAAGTTAGTGATAATACACTATTTATGACACAAAGGACAAGGATTTTTGAAGGATTTTTTGGACAGGATAACAAGATGCCACAGGGGGATGAGGGACGATGGATGAGGGATGACCGAAGACAGAGGATTGAGGACATGTAGAAACTGGTTTGTTGTTGTCGAGGATGGTATCGAAGCTGGAAGCTGGAAGTATGAGCGGTTCAACCGCGCTCGCCGCCCTGAACGGACTTTTCCTGAGCACTGTCTCCCGATGCCGTTTCGGAAACAAAGTGCTTGGAATGACACGAGGACGGAGGACCGATGGCGGATGACAGAGGCAGGATGAAAGGAGACAAAAAGGGAAAAATTTGTAAATTTTTTTGGTCTGTTCTGGCTGGTGGTGAGGGCGATTTTATTGGACATTGAAACAGGAGATGCGAGCGATTTGCTCGGCTGGCCTATATGTTGTGTTCGAGATAAAGTAGGTTCTGCTATATGGTGGTTCGGGTTATAGGGCGTTACCGGAGCTGGTATCCGGTTGACTAAAGAAAAAATGTTCATCCTGTCGATAGTGAGGTAGATCAAAGGGGGATTTTACTGGTTATAAGGATGTGTGTGTATGAGTAAAAGGGAGTTGATAGACTGCATTTGTGAAATTAACAGAGGTGCCAGGCCGGAATTTCTCGCCAGTTTTTCCGAAGCGGAATTGAACGATTATCTTGAGCATCTGATGGAACTGGATCTGGGGGAATTGTCCGTCTGCTGCTAAGTTTAATCTGGTGGCCAGTGGCTCGATTCACAATTTACAGTTCACGATTCACGCTTCGACAGGTTCAAAGTAGAATTATTTGAGGGAGAGTCCCTCGTGCTCTTTGAAGGCGGCGTCGATTTGTGAGTCAGCCGGCCGGACCGATATAATAATTGCATTCCTGTCTGACTCAACCAGATACAGCACGTAGAACTCGGATATGCTCTGCGCCTGCTCTGTCAGCCAGATGGTATCGGGGAACGGTTTTGCAACGGAGCCGTCTTCTGCGATGGTAAGGCCGCCTGTTATATCCTCATCAGTAAGCGAGCAGTAATCGAATTCGCAGAGGTATTGTTCGCCGACCTTGCCCGAGGCGATAACGCCGACGGGGTGGTGAATCAAGCCGGATAACTCTACAAGCACCGGTAACTGTTCGCCTTTTATTGCGGTGCCGGTGGAAGGATTGTTGCATTTTAGCGAAAGTAACGTGTAGCCGTCGAGGGGCTGTAACATTCCGGGGATGCCTTTGCTTTCTTGGGCTTTTTGGGTGCGCACTCTTGACAGTTTGAATCTGGGTTCTGTGCTGCGCTGTCTTCTCTGGGTCGGCTCGGGCTCTTTAGCTTCTTGGACGTCCTCTTCAGGCGGTTTTTCTATTTTCAACTCGGCTCTGACATAGTTAATCTTTCCATCCTCGAATTGGGCTGGTTTGATACTTCGGTCTGTTTGGGCGTTTTTCCAGTCGTTCGGGTCGTTTATTTTAAGTTTGAGGTCGGCGAGGAATCTGGTTTCTGTGGCCAATCCGAGGCCATAGAGTTTTGCCGAGCTAATGGGTTTGAGCTCCGCAGCATTTGCGGCACATTTGGCCAGCGGGACGAAGGGCACTGCCGGCGGCGCCTGTTCGGCAGTTACCGGCGGCGGCAGCTGGGCGATGCTGTTCTGCTTGAACTCGACCAGAACGGGCAGAGAATCGCTCGGCACGTAAAAAGCGAAATCGATATATTTTACTCTGTCGTCGAAGTCGGCGCTTTCTATTTCTATCTCGTCATTTAGTTGCTTTGTTTGCAGCTGGTTTGCGGTTTTGAGGTATCCGATGGGATAGACGTTTTTTCCTTTTCCGGCGAGCGGGTTTTTGACATTGCTTTTTTTATTGCAGACCAATCTTAGCTGGGAAAGTGTAAATGTTCCTGCATCTTTTATTGCGTTCTTCTTTATTCCCACGCGCACGATTGTGAGGTTATGACCGTTTTTCGGCGATACCGGTTTGCCGTCCGAGTCTTTCAGGCCTTCGGGTGCGGGCCAGGCGGCGTTTTTCTTCGGCACTTCTATTGCCTGCGAGCCGGTGATAGTTGATATGCCATCAGCGATGCTGTGTCGGTTCAGAAAGAGCTGGTCCAGGAAGGCCGGATGCAGGATGGCAAAACTTCTTTTGCCGCTGAGACTGCCGCTACTTATTATATTGAACCATCCGGTTGAGAAGCCGTCGGCATTGAATAATGCCCTGCTGGGCTTTTCAGCGTTTGGCATTGTTTCGTCGAAGCGCTGGTAGGGATATTTGTTTGACAGAGGCGCCATTGCCAGGGCTGTCAGCAGCAGTCCGGAGAGGATAAGACCGAGGAAGATTCCGCAAGTGATGCGTCCGATGCGTTCGGGCCAGAGTCCCAAATCGACGGGCCGGCGAGTTAATTGTCCGGCGATTATGTGCAGAATGGCGAAAGCCAGAGCAAACAGCAGCACAAAAGAGAGCGTCTGTGCCCAGGGCACGAGCAGATTACGGCTGATAAAAACATTGGATAAAAGCTCGAAGTATCCGAATGCAACTACGCTTGCACAGATAGCAGTTATTAGCACGATGGATGATTTAACGAGCGAACCTTTTAGATATTGATAAGCGGCACAGCCCAAAATAATTAACGCTACAAGTAAACTTGCCATTGTGATGTCTCCATTTTCTCGTGTCTCGAGCGACCGGTCACGCACGACGGGTTACGCACTTTGTTCCGGTTTTTTCACTTTTTGTTTTTTGGACGTTGAAAGTATTCTAACCATTTCATTTATAGCGGTTGTTCCGTCGATGACTTTTCTCATTGCCTGCTCGCGCAGGTAAAGCATTTTAGCACGTCTGAACTGCGTGCTGATTTCTGACATTGCCTTTGCCTGTTTTATTGTGTCTTTTAACAGGTCGTTTATTGTGATGATTTCGAATACGCCTGTTCTGCCGACGAAGCCGGTTCCCTGGCAGTTTTCGCAGGTTGTTGGTTTGCCGTGTTTGGTGTACTGGACTTTGCCCGGGCGGTAAAGCACTTTTGCTCTTTCAGGTGGGATGTTGAACTTTCTGAGAAGCTCTTTGTTCGGCTCATACGCCTGCTTGCATTCGCTGCAGAGTTTTCTGAGGAGCCGTTGGTTGCTTATACCTGAAAGTGTCTCGGCGACGAGGTTTCTGTCGCCGACTAATTTCATCCATTTTCCGAGCGCTTTTATTACACTATCCGCTTCGAGTGTAACATATACGGTTTTGCCGTCTTTAGCGGCTGCACAGGCGATTTGTGCTGTTTCAGCATCGCGGCAGTCAGCGACGCCGATGACATCTGGCCCCATTCTTACTATTGTCTGCAACCTTTTTGCGTATGTAGTTGTTCCGGTGTCGCTGAGGGTGAAGACGTTTTGAGTTGTATTCGGCAGCTCGGCAGAGGGGCGCCTTTCGAGTGTGTTTATATTGTTAAGGAAGGCGTCATGATTTCTGAGTAGGGCATAAAAAGTGGTCGTTACGCCGGTTTTTTTAAGCCCGGAGATGATGAACAGGCCCTGTTTTGCCTCGCGAATTTTATTTAGCTGTTCGAGTTGCTCGGGCATCAGGTTGATATCGGCCAACTTTGCCATATCCAGTTTTGTTATGGGCTTTAGCTGAATCTGTTCGCCTGCGGTTGAGCCGGCGGTGATTACTTCCCACTCGCTATCCTCTTCGCCGCAGCGTATTCTGAACTTTCCTTTTTGTGGTTTTCGCTTTTCGTCGGCGTCCAGGTCGGCAAGGTTTTTTACAAAGCGACTGAAATAATCTAATTGGTCTCTGGCTATGGTCGGCTGCTTTAAGGCGGCGCCGTCAACGTAGTAAGTTACGTTATAGTTTTGCTGTGTCGGTGAAAAGACGATGTTGCTTGCCCTTCTCCAGGCGGCATCGGTAAGGATGTCGTAGGCCGCCTTATATCCGAAGAAGTCCGGCGTTTTTGGTTGAGGAATAGGGACTTCATTGTTGTTGGCCGTTATAAAAAGAAAACCTTCCATGGTATCGAGCTGCTTTGCCTCGTTGACGAACAGACCTTTGATGTGTTCTGCCGTCAGGATGCGCTCAAAATCCGGGACTCTGGCATTGCGGTGCATTACATAACTGAGAGATGTTGCCGCTGTGGCTATCAGGTAGAACAACATTCCAATGATAAAAATAGGCATAACCAGCCAGACCATTGCCGCTGTGACTCCGGCGCCAAGGACAATAGCGGTCCAGAAGACCTCTCTGGTTTTCACTGTTTTGGCATCCCTGTACACCAATGCGGGCAGTGGCAACCATAGAAAAAACAGTATCAAGAAGATAATGAGTTTAACGAGGGATATGTAGCCGCCGTATTCGATAGAAGTTAGTAGTAAGTCCGGCATAAGATACTCCGTTTTAGTTTTGACCCTTCGACTGCGCTCAGGGCATGGTTTTTAGCTTTGGGTGTTGAGTTATAACTAAAAACTTACTCAAGGTAGCTAAGCTTTTATACAATCGTATTATAAGGATTTGCTGCAAGTTGTCAACCTTGACGGCTGAACAATATTGATTTTTAGCGCAAATTCCGGAGGATTTCTGCCGATTGCAGCTTTTTAGCTGGCTGAACTCTTGCATTCTCAGGCATCGGCGGGCAAGCCGCATACTCGCCAGCCGCACCGAGCAGCGAGAGTAGGGCTGTGGCCGGGTTAAATAAAACGAGGAACTCTGGTATTTGACATAAGAGAGGGTTTCAAATATAATGGCCGGCGGACTTGTACTACGTAGCACGAAAATTTTGATTCGCCTGTTAGAAGCGAACGTAACCGTTTTTAATCTTTGATTTTTGCATTCTTTACTGAGGAGAAGATATGTTGGCGAATGTAACTATGGCTGGTGTTTTTCGGCCTTGCGAGAAGAGCCGAGCCGGATTTTATGATGTCGTCTTGATTATTGGCGGCTCTTTACTGATTGGCTTGTGTGCTCAGGTTGCAATTCCGCTTGGGTTTAGTCCTGTTCCCGTTACCGGTCAGACCTTTGCCGTGTTGATGATAGGGGCGTTGTTTGGCGCCCGGCGAGGCGGGCTTGCTGTGCTTGCATACATAATTGAGGGGGCGGCGGGGTTGCCTGTATTTGCATTGGGCAGAGCGGGTTTGGCGGTGCTGTTAAGCCCGACCGGAGGGTATCTCGTTGGCTTTGTTGCTGCCGCCTATATCACAGGATTACTTGCAGAGAGGGGATGGGACCGGCGAGTCGGGACGACCGTTCTGGCGATGGTTCTGGGTAATGCCGGCATTTATGCCTTTGGCCTGGTCTGGCTTTGCTGCCTGTTTGGTATCAACAAGCTTGTTTTAGTTGTTGGTCTGTATCCATTTATCGTCGGTGATTTTTTGAAGATAGCGCTGGCTGCGATACTTTTGCCGTCCGGCTGGAGATTACTTAAGATGATAAATCTGCCGACAAAAGAAAATAATCAGCGGCGAGCCCCGCCCATCGCCGATGGGCGAGGACGAGGCGGCTGTTAAATTGATGAGGGTCTTTTTCTTACAGGATTGTGCAAGGGGATAGCTGGTTCGCATCCTTTCGAGAAGAGATGTTTAACTTCGCATAAAGGCATCGGGTAATGATTCGATTATATCGGTGGTCATTAAACTTACCTGGCCGATTTTTTCGGCTGCGATGTCGCCGGCCAGGCCGTGGATGTAAGTGCCGAGGACTGCCG
>Ga0114923_10002752_pt1 | contig 11890 bp, 6 predicted proteins | sample SumtaG_FD_89578 | JGI IMG/M metagenome (GOLD analysis project Ga0114923, IMG submission 89578) | Deep subsurface microbial communities from Indian Ocean to uncover new lineages of life (NeLLi) - Sumatra_00157 metaG | ecosystem: Environmental > Aquatic > Marine > Oceanic > Sediment | place: near... | reverse complement strand
CAAAATCTGCTCGAGGTCCCTAATTTAAACCTTGAAAACATCTACTGGTTTTTGCTGTTAAGGAAATACTTAGGTAGAGAAATGGAAGAAAATAGCGATCAAATCTATAATTTTATTGTTAAATGTGCTTACTCTAATTATAATAAGTTAGGATTTAAGTTTGCGCCAAATTCTGATAAAGTTCCGGATGTTTGGTCTACTTATTTCGCATTAGCTAGTTTAAAACTTCTAAATTTATTGAAAGATTATCTATTTGAGGGGAATAATGATCAGAGAATAAAAGAAATTATGAAATTTTTATTAGAGCATAAAAACGGAAATATTTTCAGACACTGTTTAGACAATAACTGTGAAATTGACAAAAAAACGTCACCAGCAAGGACGCTCTATTTCATTTTAGAAAGCTTTACATTATTAGGTATTGATATAAGGTCAAGTAAGGATAAGTTCACTTCTTATTTAGGTAATATAAAAAAAGAGCCTTCCCTCATCTACAAACTATTATGCTCTAAACTCTTAGATTTAGAATATGACGTAAATGAAAAGAATATTCAATTTTTACTCCAATATCAAAAAGAAGATGGAGGATTTAGTTTTCAAAGAACTAAGGGAACATTAAATACTACATTTTGGCTCGTTTATACTCTTGACAATTACTATTGGTTGTATGATTATAATCCAATAGGAATATATTCATTCTTAAATTCAAGTCTAAATGAAATCTTAAATAATGAATCGAACCGCAATCCAATAAAACTTATGGAGTTATCTAAATCAATTATTCTAATGTCCATTGTTTTTACTAAATTCATAAATGAAATTGAAAGAGTTATTTTTAAACAACTAGAGTTAGAAAATTATGTAGACCTGCATTTAATTACAAAAAAATTTGGCTTATCGAACGGTATTGGAGAGGTTTTATCGTATATTAACACTAATTATAGATTCAATCTCAAAATCTTAGATAACAGTCTTGAATTCAATAACTTCCTTCGAAACCTCAAAAATGGAGAGAAAATCATAATTCAAGAAATATATGAGAAATTAAAACAAAATAATATTATTTCCCTCAAAGATATTTTTAAAAGATATAAATCTTCTTATGGATATGAACCTATCAGGTTAAAGGAGGATGTTTTTCCATTAATTCAAAAAATGATGGAGAAAAATTTCTTTAAAGGTAAAATAATCAAAAAAAGATTCAGTACATTCTATTTTTATCTGGACTTTTTTATAGAAAAGACTATTGTTTCGGACACTGAAATTAATTTAACTCAAATTTTACATGAAAAAGACAAGTTGAGTGAAATCAAGAATGATATTTACAATATGACTTTAAAATTGAGAAACATATATATACAAATCAAGGAAGAAATTGAAAGTTATCTGATTATTGATGAAATTGATTATGCAAAGGAAAGATTGAAATTCATTTTAAGAAATGCTCTAATGGACGCTGATTTTTTAAATGAGAATATTGAAAATTCCTTTAATTTAGATTTGTATTACATTGATATTCAAAACGTTTTGAAAAGTGAAATTTCGAAATGGAATGAGCTATATTCTTTACTAAGTAAGAGATTGAATGAAACTAATACCTATTTAAAAGAAAAGATAGCTGAAAAAGAGGAATTACGGAATTTAAATAAAACCTTAGACCAACTAGATGAGAAGATTAACATATTTAGAGACTCAATTAATAGAAAACTGGATGAATTTAAAATAACTTTGAAAGAATATGGTGAGGAGGAAAATAAAGAAAATGCTTTTTACATTTTAATTCAAGATTTTGAAAAAATTAGAATAAATGTTAAAGAATTTGATAATAAAATCTACGAGATTTCTAACAACATAACACCAAAAGAAAATATAATAATTCAAAAACGGAATAACGTGATAAATAATTGGGTTAGTATCAATGAAGAATTAGAGATCGTGTTTGATTATTACAATAAAGGATTTGATTTTTTCAAAGAAAATTTAGAAAATTTACATTCAATAGAAAGAGAAGTTAATGATAAAACTAATATCATTAAAAACAGGGCACAAGAGAAAATTAAACAAAATAAATTTAAAGACGCTTTTAATTTAATAAAAACTGAAACTGATGATGTATTACATAATCTCTCTAAAGAAATTAATAAAACTCAAGAAAAAATTAATGAAGAAATCAAGATAAGGCAAAAATTCTACGTTTTGTATAGATCCTTACATGAGATGTTTGAGAACTTTGAAGAATCCATAATTGAGTATGTAGACGAGCAGATTAACTCCCTAAAGAATAAGGTTATTGAAGAAAGAAATAAAGCTGAAATTGATGATTTTGATAGTTATGTTTCAAAAGAAATGTCCACCATTAAATCAGAATTGAATAATTATAAAGAAAAAATAGAACAGATAAAAAATAAAAAAATTAAAAACATTACTAGTGGATTTGATCGAATTAGGAAACTACTTGATGAATCTCATAAGATATATCTGAAAAAATTAGAGATTTGTAAAGATTGTATCAATAATTTTGATGAATCGAATGTAACCGTTGTTAAATGGAATAATTTTTATGAATATTTGTCGAATGAAATTAACGTCCTGAAAGAAGAATATATCAATCAGGTTATAATGGAAAAAGTATATAACCTAACATATGAGAAAAGGACTAATAGTGTTAATGTTTTGGATTTAAAGAAAGAATTAGATCTAAATTGCAACATTTTAATTGATAGGATTAAGAATTTAATTGAAATATCGAAAATTAATGGGAAACTTTATGAAAACGAGAAATGTATTCTCGTCTATACTGAAGCTTATTATAAAAATAGAGAATTGAGAAATTTCATAGATAACAAATTATTAAAGCAGAACCAAGAAACTATCGGCAAAATTTTAACCCTTTATGATAGTTCGGTTAGAAATAGAACCTTAAATGTAAATATGCTCGAACTACAAAATAGGATAAACGATTTAATTGATTTTGAAAACATACTTAAAGCTCAATTTAATAATAAGCTTACTGAACTCCAAATTGAGATAAATAGTCGATTAGAATATATTGAAACTGCAAAATATTTTGAATCTATTATAAATAATAATAGGATAGCAATTGTAACTATTTCAAATAATTTAGAACTATTTAATAAAATGCATGTTTTAATAGAACAGATGTTTAGTGATTTAACCAACATATTATTACTAAACTATAAAAAAAATATAGAAGATATCGGAAGACCTAAGGAAAGATCGTATATTAAAATCAAAGAAAGCTGTGAAAACAAATGGTATGATTTAGAAAGTAAATTAAAAATCATGCAAGAAAGCATCGAAGAAGATTTAAAAGAACAGTTCACTCAGAATAATGATTTAAGCAAATTGACAACTCAAATTAGAGAATTCTTAGTAAAGAAAAAAAGGATTTTTCTAAAAGAATTTCAGGATAAAAAAGATAAAGTGTACGATGAATTAATTATTTTAAAAGATGGAATGTTTAGAGAGACATTAATAGACCATATAAACGATGAGAAAATAAAAATAAGCCAGTTACTTGGTACTCTTCAAGCCCGGGTAGAGGATGATATTGAAATAGCAAATCACAAAATAGCGAATCATAAAATACAAAAAAGGGCCAAGGTAATTGATGATCAAATCTCGATTCTTAATAAAAATATTAAAACCATGGTTAAGAACTTTAATAAAGAATCTAGTGGATTTGAGACAAAAAATAAATACATTATAGAGGATTTCAATAGATTTCTTAGTGAATTTGAATCTGCTTTAAAAGAAAAAGTAAAATCCTTAGAATATCTTATTATAAAATCATATATAGATATGACTATTAAAGCAGTTTCAAATGAATATTTAACAATTAGTTTTTTAAACCATGAACTCAAAATTAAAAGACAAGTTATTCAGAATAGTATCATATTTCTCATAAGCAATGGAAGTCTGAAAGGAAAATATGATCCACGTTTAGGAATTTACTATGAAAATCCAGATGTCTTAGAAAGCATTGATGAAGATGAATTAGAAGTTATAAAAAGCATGAATCTGAAAATGTATTTATTGGTTAGAAGATTGAAAAGTTTTGCTAGTTTGTATGGGAGTATCCTTGGTCTTTTCGCTTCAATCTTGGCGATTACTTACTGGTTTTACATTTTCAGTGGAAATAATGCTGCTGTAGCAGCAATTCCTCTTACAATTCTCTTGGTTATAATTGTCTATTTTATGTTTAAAAAAAGCAAAGAAAAAATTGCTTAACTACAAATTAATCATAATCTTTTACAAATAGTACATATTCAGCGTTCTTTTCTAAATAGCCCAGATTACATGCGTGATTAAAATGAACATAAAATTTCTTTTCAACTATTTCTTCTTGAGATGCAAATTCTTTAAACTCTAAGAGACTTAACCTACCATCTTCACAATATGTTTTTGCAATATTAATTAAAGTCTTTACATTATTGTTGAGATATCGTTTTGGTTTATTTGTCTTTTGAGCACTTTTTCCCTTCATTTTTTCTACATTTTTTTTTAATTTTAACTCATCTAACGGTAATATATCAGATACAAACGTGATGTTATACTTCTTTAAATTTTTATACTCTTCACTTTTTGAAAAATTATCTAACTCCATTAAAATTTCGTCAACGGAACGATCTGCTAATAGCTCCTTCTCTTTATCTCGTCTTTCTCTAAAACCTATAAGAAGATCTAATTCAGAATGCTTACTATAATCATCCGTGATATGTATTTTTTTCCGAGAAATTTCAGTTTGAAGATCTAATTGTTCAGGCTCTAATAGGATTGCATTCATCGTGCTCTCCTTTCTTTTTGCTACTCGATTGAAAGGAACATCAACTGTATCTTCAGTCATAAGAATATAACATCTACCAGAGGCGAATCTACCCGTCCTGCCTCTCCTCTGAATTAATCTAATTTCAGATGGTACGGGCTCATAACATATAATCGCATCCACGTTAGGGATATCAAGACCTTCTTCGGCAACTGAGGTTGCGATTAATATATTAATGTTATTTTCACGGAATTCTTTCAAAATATCTATTTGTTTTGTCTGAGAAAACCCAGTATCATCTATTTTCGATGATTGACCTATAAACTTTTCCACCTTAAGATAATGAGAAAATTCATCTCTTAGTTTAGATTTTAAATACTCTGCCATTTCTCTATATTGGGTAAATATTATAACCTTACTATTTTGAAACTCTTTAATTTCTTCTTTAATCAACGATTTTACTTTATTTATCTTTGGATGAGATAAATTTGATTGGCCTTCTTTTTCAATTTCAGATCTCACAAATTGATAGTGCTTAGAATTGATGATTCTCTTAGCAGATAAGAGATCTTGCTCAGCTTTAAATTTTATTCTGTTTAAAAAAGACACAAATAAAGAAATATTCTGAGTCTCCAAAAGATCCTTGGCATGAAGTATAGAAATACAGCTGGAACAGTAAGAGAAAATTGATTGAATATTTAACTTCTTCCCTCTTACAATATCAATAATCCGAGGCTCTTGATAATAAAGTTCTTCGATGAATTCTTCACCTTGCAATTCCGAATTATAATATTGTTCATATTGTAATGACAAAGTTAAGTCATGGGAGATTCTTAAGAAGTCTAATTTTGAATAATACCTTTTGTGAGGATTAATCAACTTTCTATCAATAAAAAATCTCAAAAATTTACTAAATAAATTGTTCCATACTTCACTAATTTCGATTATTTTAAGGGGTAAATCTATTCTTTCAATAAACGTGTCAACATCATGAATATAATCAATGACATCCTCATCATCATATGTTCTAAATGCAATATTCTCAATAAACAGGTTATCACATAACTGCTGAATGTATTCATAATCTTTTCCAGGGGATGCTGTCAGTCCTAAAATTAAAGGATCTGTACAACTATTCATATATTCTTTAGAGATGAAGTTATACGCATAGTTCCCTTTTGTATGATGAGCTTCATCAAAGATTATAAGAGAAACTTGATTTAATTCATATCTTCCACGCTTTACATCATTTTGTATTACTTGTGGTGTTGAAATAATAATTTTTGATTTAATAAATAGCTGGTACCTTTTTTCGGGAGATATTTTTCCAGTTAATAAACATATATGTTCAAGAGGAACATTTAAATATTTTTCGCAGGCAGCCTTATGTTGTGATACTAATGGTCGAGTGGGAGCCAATATTATAATCTTTGCTTCAGAATATGCTAACAACCTATAAGCTATCAATATAATGCCAATTATCGTTTTTCCTAATCCAGTAGGCAAAACTACTAAAGAATTTTTACTCTTACATCTATGAGCAATATTTTCTTGATAGTGTCGATATAGTATTTTATTCTGCTTGAGAAAAGGATGATTAAAATATTCCGGAGCGTTAAGGAGCATATAAGAAATATAGATAAAATTCGAAATTTAAAGTCGATCACTGTGGCTGTTTTTTAAAATTTAAACTATTACATTGAGTTAAAAGAAATCTCTAAAAGAAATAGGATATTATTCACTTTTTTTCTTCAAAAATTTTGTAGCGCGCCAAAGCATTAGTTGGGTCGATTTGAAGGGCCTTTTCATAACATTCAGCTGCCCTCTCTGGCTCTTTTTTATATTCATACACATATCCTAAGTTTATCCATAATTCTGGATCATCATGAGTAGATGCGAGAACCTTTCTATAACATTCGATTATTGGGATGTCTCTTTTTATAGCGATATCTGGTGCGATATTAATTGCTTTTTCATAAGATTCAATACCACTCCTTAATTCATCATGAGCACAATAAGCATTTCCCATGCTTATCCATAAATCAACATCATAAGGTGCTAATTCTACAGCTTTTTCATAACAGACAAGAGCTTTTTCATATTCCTTGTTTTCAGCATAATAGTTGCCTAAACCTTCCCAACCATCAAGATCGTAAGGATCTAAACCAATTATACTTTTATAAAATACAACCTTCTTATCAAAAACAGATTTAGCATTATGAATTTTATCTAATCCATCCCATGCATCAATTATTGCTGGAGGGAATCTAAGTAGTTTTTTATAACACTCAATCGCATTAGGAACTCTTTTTTCTTCTTCATAAACTTCACCTAGATTGAATAATGCATCAATATAATTAGGATCTAACTCGACTGCTTTCTCGTAGCTCTCAATAGCCCTACTAATTTTCTTCTTTTCGGCATACAGATTTCCCATATTAAAGAACACTTCTGCATTATTAGAGTCTAAAGTAATAACTTTTTCATAGGATTCAAGAGCCTTATTAAATGAATTTTTTGCGACATAAGTTTTTCCCTTATTATTCCAGTAATCTGGGTTTTCAGGGTTCATCTTAATAGCTTTATCACAGCAGCTTAAGGCTTGATTATAATCTCCTTTATTTAAATAGGTCTTACACATAGAATTCCATGCATCGGCGTATTTTGAATCCAACATTATTGCTTGATTATAACATTCTAACGCTTTATCGTACATTTCTTTGGTAAAATAAGCATTTCCTCTATTTATCCATACTTCGGGATCTTCGGGATCTAACCTAATTGCCCTGTCAAAAGAATTGATCGCCTTCTCAATTTCTTTTTTAGTTAGATACGCATTTCCTAATTTCTTCCAAGCATCAAAAAATAGGGAATCTATTTTCGTTGCTTTCCTATAACATTCTATGGCATTATCGAATTCAGTTTTAGTCATATATAGATCTCCCATAAGATTCAACACTTCTTTAAACTCGGGTTCAATAGTTATAACTTTTTCGAAGGATTCTAAACTTGCATCAAATTCCTTTTGTTCATTATAGGCAAGGCCTAATCTATACCAGGCTTTTGCATACTCTGATTCAACTTTAATAGCCTCTTTATAAGACTTGATTGCCTCATCTAGATTTCCACTATAACCTTGCGCAAGCCCCATATTATACCATGCTTTACTAAAATTAGGGTCAGACTTAATGGCTTCTTTAAAGTTGTCAATTGCTTCAGTATATTCTTTTATATAACTATAGGCAAGCCCTATATCATGCCATACGTCTTTAATCGTCGGGTCTAGCTTGATCGCCTTCTTATAATTTTTAATCGCTTTTTCAAATTCATTATTCGATACATTAATAATTCCCATATATCGCCAAATCAATGGGAGTTTTTTATTAATATTTGCTGCTGTTTTCAATAGTTTCATAACCTCCTCTTTCGACATTTCCTTAAAACTAAGAAGATAATGAACATAACCTAATGTACTCAGAGCTTCCGCATCCTTAGGGTCAATTTCCAAAAGTTTCTTTAGAGATTTCAATGCTGAATCATAGTTCCCTTCTCGAATATATTTTTCGATAATCTCTATTCTAGACACTTTTTCTAATAATTCCCCAACCATATAATCACAATGTAACAATTCTGCCTTATTTAAATTATGCACTTAAATTATAGAAAACGAATGTAATTCCGCTATAAAATAAAAGAAGTAAAGCGAAAATATATATCTAGGGGTATCATCTGCAAAATTCACTTAGCACTAATTCGTGATTATGCTAACTCCTAGCTTCTAGAAATAAGAATATTAAAAAAAAAAAAAGATCTTCATCGATTTTTTAATTTTATCAACTCGAAAATAGCACAAAAATTCTAGATGCAGCGTCTCATTAATTGATTAAAAATTTGATTATTTGTCAAAATTTAACTACATAATTAAAAAGAGGAGATCTGATAAAGATTTAAATGGTACCTTTCTAAATTTCAATGAAATAAAGAATGTCTATTAACTCACACCAGATTGATCATCTCTATATTTTGAAATTTGTCGTGATTTTTTTTCGATTTTTTTCTTGGTACATTTATGCATTTATCAAAATCTTTAAATATGTTTATCAAAATCTTTAAATATGTAAAAGACAACATATTAAATAACTAACTTAAAAAAAGTTAAAAAAAAAAATAAAATTTAAAAAGTGGAGGAAAAAAATCATGAGTGAATATATAAGTTGGAGTCCAGTTAGGCGTTTAATGAAGCACAATGGCGCCCTTATTGTGGCCCGGAATGCTGTGGATGAATTAGTTGACTGGATGAGTAAATCAGCCGAGAAAATCACGAAAGTTGCCTTAAATCTGACCAAACACGCAAAAAGAAAGAAGATTACCAAAGGCGACATATTAATGGCCATCAAGTATTTTTAAAACTATAAACGGGTTAATTTACGAGATTCTTTTGCTCGTATAATAAATCTAATTTTCATTTTTTATTTTTAATTTCTTAACCTGGGAATTAAGAAAAAAGTATTATATTTTTCAGGAGACAATTATAAATTTTAATAGAAAAAGTGGCGTTACCATAGAATTTGTTCCTTCTTACATGTTTTACATTCTATTGATTCTCCTTTTGTAGGAAAATAAGGGAGTACGGCTCCACAATACTTACATTCCAGATCATAAATATCTTTGATTGATTTAATCAAGCCACCTATGCTTGATGCCCGCTTTTTAAAATTCTCAGATAAATTCGACAGAAGAGCTATTATGATCTGGTGATTTTGAGAAGCTGCTAAGAATTCGACTTTATTAGAGACAATTTGTCCGATAACAAGAATATCCTGATTTGAAGCTAAATCAGTACCATAATACCAGCCTATTTTTTTCTCATTATCTTTTGCGATTAGTTGAAATTTATGAAGCTTTATATTTTGATCAATAAAATTAAAGAATAAATCCAGATCGGTTTTCTTTTTTGAAGCTATCCCGAGACTTTTAATTCCCTTTTTCATGTCTTTAATTTTTAAAAATGTGGTAATTTTACTGCTTGGAATTATCTTTGGTTGAATGGTTGCGGGCTTTATTCGAATTTCAATTGGCTTAGAATTAATCACTCTGATATAGTCTTTATTATTGACAAAAGTGATATAAGTATTTAGTTCACCAATATTGTTATTTGAATTTGGACTAAAGTAGCAAATAATTTGAGTTTCACTTTTCTCTGATAATTCCTCAATTTCAAATTGTAATTGGTAATATCCTTTCTTATCAGCTTTAGATTGTTTGGATTCTAAAACAAGAGGAGAATATCTGGATATTTTTAAAAATGCGGGAAATTTAATAATTGCCTTGACCTCTGTAATAGGAGCAAGGCTTTCATTTTTAAGCAAAATTGAGTATCGATAAGAAGCACTATATGGGATAAGATCGTTTGAAAGTTTTATTTTATTTTCTTGATCTACTTGTTCAAAAGAAATTTCTGCTTTTGGAGATTCGGATTCTGATGTATTTTGCGATTTTAAGAGTACTGGTCCTTGTAAATTATGGGAGTGTTCTTGCTTTTTAGCCATCTATATCTCGCCAATTAATTTGAATGTTAACTAACATTTAAACACTGATTATTAATATAAAAAGTATATTATCTTATATTTTTTTTCACAATATTAACTTATTTTTGAGTGTTCATTTAATAATAATAGTAGATATGTTTGAAGAATTAGATGATTTATTTTACTCAAGTACAATAAAACCCATTTTCGAACTGGTTCATGTAATTTTAGCGTTATATATATTTAGTGAGAATTATCCAGAAGGAATTGGTAGATATCGATTAAGGAAGGAATTGTTAATAGGATCTGGTACAGCAAAATCTCTCATTAAGAAGCTTAATAAAACTATAAATTTTATTCATGTCCCAGACGAAAATATTAGAAAAGGACATATTTTGACGGATAAAGGCTTAAAATTTTTAATTTCAATAAAAAAAAAAATTCCATTTATCAAGGATGGCGAAGTTAAGGTATTAAGGGATATCATTATTGAATCCGAAGATATGAATGCATGTATTTGCCTAACTAAAAACAGTGGATCAAGAATTACTAATGGAATGGCCCAAAGAGATGCGGCTATTAAAGTAAATGGAAAGGGAGCCACATGTTTAATTTTTAATGGGATGAAATTCCTTTTTGAAACAAACTATTCTTTAAAAGAGGAAGAGAATCAAATGCGGATAAATGATGATTTACAGGAATATTTTTTAAACGTGATTAATGAAGAGAAGTCAAATTTGGAAAAAAATGATGTTTTAATAATAGGCTTAGGAGATAATCCTGAGATAGCGCGTTTAGCCTGCTTAAATGCCGCATTAACATTAATTTGATTTTAAATATAAAATGAGCTAAAGATATGGAATTTGAAAATGATATTAAGATCATTGCACCACCTGATATTTTTGAAAAACTAAAAACTTGTGTAAAACATGCTAGTCCAAACGAGGCGTGTGGTTTAGTTTTCGGTAGTATTAAAGAAGTAAAAACTAATCAGGGTTATGAGTACCATTATATCGGTCAGATGTTTGAATGCATTGAATCAAGTAATAAATCTACAGTGGCATTTTTAATGGACAACATCGAAGAGTTGAATAAACTGTATCAAAAAGCTACCCAAAAGTATAACATGCGCCTAGTTAGTATTTTCCATTCTCATCCTGGAGGCGCTTTTCCTAGTGGTATTGATAGACACAACATGGAACATTTAAATAACTTTAAGGGCTTTAAAAATTTAATTTGGACAATCATGGATGCGGGAAATAATGATCTTAATGGATTTATTTATTATAACCAAGAAATATTACAAGTGGTCGTTAAAATTAATAAGGTTTAAAATTAAAAAGCTAAAGATCTCTATTCTATTTGTTTATAACCATCTTTATCTATGCTACATATTTGGAGCTTAAATCCAGAAGCAGCGTCTCTTTCACGAGAAGCTGAGATGGCTGTTTTTATTAATTCAATTCCTTGAGCTTTCGTCATATTTGGCTTCCAATCAGCTTCTAATACACCTAAGGAAAAGGGAGACCCAGAACCATATGCCATAAACTTGTCCTCTTCATATAAAGTACCTAAT
>Ga0114923_10002751_pt1 | contig 11891 bp, 10 predicted proteins | sample SumtaG_FD_89578 | JGI IMG/M metagenome (GOLD analysis project Ga0114923, IMG submission 89578) | Deep subsurface microbial communities from Indian Ocean to uncover new lineages of life (NeLLi) - Sumatra_00157 metaG | ecosystem: Environmental > Aquatic > Marine > Oceanic > Sediment | place: near... | reverse complement strand
ATGGCTGCTGGTACTGGTCCGGTAATAGCCCCCGCACCCGCCGTAGGTGCTGCACCGCTTAACGGAGGTAGCAGATTAACCGGAGTTATGGCGGCGTTAGCTACAGCCAGTTCTGGCAGCAATATAAACAAACCGCCAGTAGGCTCAGGGGTGTTTCTCTTGCAGTCCGGTAAATACTTCGTGTCGGAAGTTAAAGGCACACAAATATCAGCCTTTAAAATGCTGTGTCTAGTCGGCGGAACAGACGCCGCAGGTATTTCGCATGGAACGCCTCACTATACAGGCCCTGTTCCTGGTGAGGTTTATGATGTATCTTTCTTTATAGATATGACGCCTACGAAGCAGAAGTACTTGTTGGATAGAATGGTCGGTGCTCTTCAGTGTTGTATGGGTTGGGATCAGGCTAAAACTAAACTCTATCAGAGTACGCCGGACGGGCTACAAAAACTTAGCAACCTCCTTATAGCAATGTTCTGCTACGACATTAACACCGGACAAGGTACGGGCCAGGCTTCATGCTTTTCAAACCAGGTAGTACTACAACTGAACACCAAAGCAAGTAGGTCAGCCAAGAAAGTAAACGGTCAACCCGTCTATGATGCTACCGGTGCTCCGGTAATGAGCGATTACGAAAACACTTACTGGGAAGCTAAAATACCTCTCGCCGACATACATGCCGCGTTAGGTGACGCGGGTGTTATTGAGGCATTCGGCACAGCAGAAGCGTGGGCGGCAGCAGTGCAGACTGAAGCTAACCTCGCAACAATGTAGACCGACGACCACGAACAAATTAGCGGGAGGCCTATGGGCGGTCTCCCGCTTTTTACGACTTACGATAGAAAGCCGCTGCGAATGTTAGGTGTTTTACCATCAAAACTTATTAGGGGTTGTAGTTCAATACAAGGCGATGCCAACCTTCTCTACTTCCAAAAGCATTGCCAGGAAGTGATGCCGCTTGAACAAATGCTTTCGACGCAGTTTAGGACCGATGCCCACTTCACAAGTTACCAATTAACTTGCCTATCTATGTGGCCACGACTTAATAAATCTATCCTCCCTGAGATACGCCAAGACGGTGCGGATATTGTCCTTGCGTACATGACTTTCGACTGGGACAATGTAGATCACGGTGAGTGGACCGACGAGCTACTTGCAGAGTTCGCAACGCTCTTAAACAACTGCCAAGACCCTATAATAAATTCATGGTCGGCGATATATACTACTGCCCATGGGATGCGTTTGATCTATACATTGTCTCAGCCGGTACCGGTGGATGATGGTGAGAGTCATTTAGCTTGGATGTTCCACCATTTTCAAGAAAACGGTTTCCCCCTGATAGACTCTGGATGTAAAGACTGGACCCGATTAATGCGTTGCCCTCAAGTAATGCGAGACGATAAACCTACCTGGGAGCAAGGCTATTATGGTATGTCACTAAAGGAATCAGTACTTGACATATCTCTCGTAGGAAAAAGATCACCGAAAACAGTAGCTCGTAAAACGTATTTTATAAAAGACAAACAAGAATTACCGTCGTTCGATATACTCTCTAAATATCTAATGGCCATTGACGGTGCCTCTGGCCGACCAAAACAGACCGAGTACTATAAAAAAGCAAAGAAAGTTCTGAAGACCTCTGAGTATGTCGATGTGCTTTTTAATGACGCTGTACCTATGTGGGAAAAAGGCAACCGAAACGATGAGATCGGTAGAATGTTAGGGCATATCACACCTATCCTTTTAGTAGGGACTAATGCTACCGTACAGCAGGTATATGCCTTAGCGGTGCACCCTATCCTGACACTCGAAAACGACCAGGAATGGGTAGCCCACGGCTGGAATGCTCTACTGGACATATATGAGCGTGAAGTTAATAAGCTGAACTGGGAAAACGAACAAGTCGCCGAGAATGTATCCAAAGAGATAACCCTTTTAAACAGGATGGTGGAGGGCATGAAGGAGTGGTGCGATGCCCCCGAATTATTGGCCGACGAGGAAACCGCCAGAGAATACGCAAGGGCCAACTGTATGGCATCTGTTCAAAGTTATGTTTACTTGATGGACGAGGACGGAAGATATTCAAGTTTTGCTATAGGTAAAGATCAAATAGTCAGTAGAGTTCGTCGAACACATCTGAATCCTATAATAAAAACGTCCAAGGTAAATTATATAGGTGAGGAGGTAGACATAAATGCCGCCACGATGATAAACAACTACTCAACACCTGTCGCCGAAGTTCAGATGAAGCCTGTAGGTGATGGGGGAGGGTGCATAGAAAATCTTAACGGAGAGTTTCCGATACTTGTACAAAGTACTTTCTGCCGCAACGACGATCTTGAGCCTGCTTTTGACCCGTTTGTAAATCAGTGGTTGGTAAATCTTTTCGGTAGCCACTTCGATGTAGGCTGTGACTGGATAGCGAACGCTCTGGCTTTTGAGGAAGGGCTTATATGTGCTTTGAGTATGGAGGGAGCGGGGTCATCTGGCAAAAAATTATTTACCGAAGGGCTTTCCGAGTGCCTGAAAGTCCCTTATGTAGCGGGACCAGAGGCTATGTACCATCAAAGCTCTGCTTTCCTCCATACCCCTTTCCTTGTCGTAAATGAGTCATGGCCGACTATGCGAGGTGCTACATCCCCTGCCGATAAGTTCAAGTCGATAACTGGCGGCGACGGGATCATAGTCAACGAGAAATTCAAACCGTCAGTACGTGTACTTTGTCCGGTCCGTTTGATAATGTGTGCTAACGACGACGGCATCATACGAAAGTTGGTAGATGGTAAGGATATGGGTATCGACAACAGAACAGCCGTAGGGGAGCGTCTATACCATTTTAAGGTGTCGATAAAAGCAAAGCTGTACTTAGAGGGTATCGGCGGCAGAGGACACACAGCAAAACCTGGGGCGAGGTGGATCAGGCCAGATAGCGGTAACGAAAAATCTGACTTTATTGTAGCTAAACATTTCCTCTGGCTATACCAGCACCGAAACAAAGTGGATGCTCGGCAAAGATTCCTGGTGATGGGTAACTGTGCTCCGGGGGCAGCAGACGGTAGCCGCACCGTCTTAGATAGAGTGCTTTCAGAGGGTAACAACACACCGACCATCGGTAGGGCGATCATAGGACTGGTAGATACTAAGGCTTCTCAGTGGCGGCAGTATCTAAGGCTCGACCACGATATGACACACCTATGGGTGACTCGTGAGGGTGTTTACCAGTACATACGAATTGTCTTGGAAGAAAGAGTTACCGAGACCGAGGTATTTTCGGCGATGCAGAACCTGCTGGCGTCTCCCGATCCTGTAGAGATGGAACAAGTCTACTGGTACGAAATATGTGTCGAGAGTCTGTTAGAGATCGCCACGAAGCAGGGTATTGCTAAGACGTTAGTTAGAAATATTTATATGAACAAAATCCAGAAAGAGAGCGTTGCGGTATGAGTACAACAATCAAATCACTAATGTGGACCACGACGGTAGCCTGTACAGGCAAGAAAAATACAGATAAGGCCGGATGTGATGGACAGTTCTTCGGATGGGTTAGTGTAGATGGTAGGCGATGGGCGATAGTTCAATGGGAACATGACGAAGACCCTGATTTATACAAAGCTAACCATCTCCTTATCGCAGAAAATAGGATGGTTGAATTAGAGCCTTAAAAATGACTAAAAAGAAAGAAAGAAAATCTAACGAGATGTGGACAAGCGTTTCAGCTATAACAAACGCTACAGGATGTCTGCGTCGATGGTGGTTTATGAAGGTCGTCAAGATGCCGACGCCTCAGAGAGCCGTCACGGTTTTCGGCGATGTAGGACATGCCGTGTGGGATCGTTTCTATCGTGCCGATGATAGAGGGCTGGTAAACGGCGTACCGGTAGACCTATTCCCCGGACCCTCTGGAGATTACCCCGGTTGGATGACGATGTGTAACCGGTTCGATAAAACCAAGACCCCTTATACTGTGACACCCGAAGAAGCTGCTTTAATAAAAGTCTTGATAGCAAAGGGTATCTCTGAAGGGTATGCTGTACGAACACCTGGCAGGATAGTAGAGAAGGAAATAAATTCTGAGATATTACGGCTCGGCCATGCTAAAGCTATTCTACGTGGTTTTATAGATTTAGACCTTCCCGACGGACTTGAGGATCATAAATTCTTGAAAGATAAAAAATGGGCCAAGTCCAAAGCGAAGCTGAAAAAAGATATTCAGATGATGGGATATGGCTATGAGAAAAAGCTGAGAGGCCACACCGGAAATCTGTGGCTCTGCCACAATAATTTTATTAAGGATTTCGAAAATCCACAAGTAATAAAGAGGTCGGTCGAGGTAACTCATGCGGAGATACTACAATTCTTCGCCGATGAGATTCAGCCGATGGTTAGAAAAATGTTAGACCTCTACATACGCTACCCTAAATCGAAGATAGCTTTGTGGAGAGATATCCCTCCGGCCAACAACGCCCATAGCGAGTGTAATTTTTACTACGGACATCAGTGCCCACTGATCGGTATCTGCACCGGTACGTGCAGTTTAGATAATTATTTAAGACCTTACAATTTAACTGTAAATTTACTTGTCGGCGAGACCGACGAACAGAAAGGAAGTGTTAAAATGGGAAGTAAACTAATGGATAGAGTAAACGCAGAAAAAGCGGTAGTGGCGGCAACGGTACCGGCAGCACCGGTAGCGGCAGGAACAGCGGTAGTTGCACCGGTAACTACGCCAATCGCAGTAGCCCCGCAGCCAGATGCCCCGGTAGTGGCGGTAACTGTAGCAGATGCCCCGGTAATAAATCCGGTGTTGCAGGATTTGATAGATAAGAACAAACCTGCGGTAGCCGTAGCGGTAGCACCGGCAGAAGTGTTACCTCTAATGGTGGGAAACACAACACCTACCCCCGGAGTCGTAACACCCACAACGGTAGTTCCTTCTGCACCACCGGCCCCTGCACCAGCACAACAAACCGCTCCGTGGTACACAGGGTACAATGGCGAAGAGTGTCCGGCGTGTAAAGAAAACGCGGTACGTGGTTACGGCTCTAACATGTCACCGTGTCGTATCTGTTCCATTAGGTCGGCCGAATTAGGAAGGCCGGGATATGAGACTTACGACATCACTACAGACGCTTCAGGCCTTATGACGTTTACGCTCAAAGGATCGTCAGTGGTACCGGTAGCTACGGCTGCGTTGCCTGATCCAGCAGTAAAGATCGAGGCCGCTCCTGCGGCTGTGGTAGAAGTAATTCCGGTAACGACAGTTGCACCTGCACCGTTAGCTCCTGCGGGGACTACAGCTATGTCAGGAACAGTTGTGGAGACTCCTGTAGTGAATGTGCCAGTGCCTACAGTGGTAACTAACACCGAACTACCTGCCGCAGACATCGCATTTCCTGCCGCAGCCATTGAGGCCTCTGCTGCCGGAGACTTTATACTGATGATAGGCTGTACCTACATACGTAAACATGTCGATGCTGGCCACAGAATAGATGCCGACGCTCTTACAAAAGGTATGCTCGACGAGATCGCCGCTACCGCAGGTAAAGATGTATCGGCTATTGAGCACTTCGCTTTGATGCAAGCTATCGACGCTTACGTACCTACGATGGTCCCCGATCTCGCAGGTGTTACTATTATTTCTTTGTCTCCGTCCAAAGGCTCGGCTCAGGGTCGCATGATCGACGGACTTAGAATGTTCGCTGATACTATTATTGTTCCGTTTGCACAGTAAAGGGTCGTATTTTGTCTGAGAACACAAAAACACATTCCGATTTAAGTTATGCGGAATTGCTTGCGGAGATCGCGTACTATGAATTACGGCTATCCTATAGGTATAGAAACGAACATCCAGAAATGGTAGATGCTGATGTCGTGTACTATAGGGACATGTTAATCTTTTGTGGTATGGAAAAGCTATCCAGACAAGGCATAGGATTTAACGTAATGTACTATATCGGAGATCACCAGAGAGCATAAAAATGATAAACGCTTTTGACATCCTGAACGGTGCGAAAATAAGCACCAACCCCTCGGAGGTGGTAGCGTCGCAGCCTACCACCTCCATATATACTCCGTCTGGAAACAATCCCGTCATGGAGCGGTTTCAGTCTATCACGAGTAGGATGCAAAAGACCGCCGAGGATTCTATCGCCCAAGAGATCGAACGTATAATAGCCTTACCCATCATCCGACCACCGACAGAGGAGGAGATAATCGCCCTAAGTCTCTACTATGCTCCTGGTGGTGGTCTGAGGCTTTATCCTGAGCAAGTAGCTGCTATGATTCAGTATCACGAATACGGTGGTCTGGTAGCTCCGATTGCCGTTGGTGGAGGTAAAACTTTAGTAACCGTCCTTGTGGCCAGCGACGCCTTCAGGTTGTTTGGTAAGCGTCGTATTCTCTTGATGACTGAGCCACATCTTGTAGATCAATTACGCGATAGGGAGCTACCTTTCTACCGTAAACACATAAGCATAAATATTCCATTCTACTACTTAGCGGGTATGCCCGCCGGTAAGCGTATGCACCAGGCACAGGCTCAACGTGCAGGGTGTTATGTGGTGTCGTACAGTCTCCTGAGTAGTAGTAAAGGTGCCGAGTTACTTGAGGCCATCCAGCCCGACCTTATAATCGGTGACGAGATACACGCTATTGCATCGGCTAATCCTTCGGCAAGAGGTAGACGATTCAAGCATATCGTAAAAGTTTACTCCCCGCAGATTGTAGGACTCTCCGGTACGATAACTAAAAAGTCACCGAAAGACTATCATCACCTGGTAGTTAGTTCGTTACATGAAAATAGTTTTATCCCTCGCCCTACGGGTATTGCCGACGAGTGGGCAAAGATCATCGACTGTAACGCATCGAGCATTGATGAGTTCCATAATAATTCAGCACCTCAACCAGGGCCTATTAAACCGCTGGTAGACTGGGCGATAAGAAATTTCCCTGAAGAAGAGTACCCTCAAAATCTCGTAGGTTTTAGAAAAGCCTTCCAAAAGAGGATGGAAACTTGTCCCGGAGTAGTAGCCTCTGGCGGGGATAAGTTAGGTGTGTCCTTGAGGATCACCAACATAGATAGTAAAGACGAACATGAGTTTAAATCAAAGCTCAATAACGAAGACGCTATAGGATGGGAGCAATTACAAGAACTCGTCAAGCAACTTCTTACTATGTGGGTAGCTCCTAACGGTGACGAGATAGATCACGCGATGCACATCTGGCGATGGCGGTACGAGTTAGAGGGTTTCGGATTTTATAATAATTTGTTCTGGCCTGAAGCTGCAAAGATCGTCGAGCGTAAAGGTATTTCTCTGGTAGCAGCCGAGGATATTCTTGAACGATCTAAAGCCCAACATGAACTGCACCAGGAATACATGAAAGAGTTACGGTCATGGATCAAGAACCGAGGGAAAAAAGGTCTAGACACACCTTTCCTGATCGGCGGAAACATGTACAGCCATGGAGATCGTGACGTAGGACATACGCTGTATCAGGCATGGTCCGACATGAACAAAGCCAAATTCCCTGAGATGATCGAACGTGATAAAGCAATAGTAAGGGTGTGCGATTTCCGGGTACGTAAAATAGTAGAGTGGGCCAAGACCTACTTAGCTTCTGGTCGTAAGAAAATGGCTATCATCTGGTTCCAAAATAGAGGTGTAGCTGAGTGGCTAAAAGAAGAATTTGAAAAAGAGAGTTTGCCGATGGTCTACTGTCCTGCCGGTAAACATGGTAAAGATCGGTTAGAAGATCGTAGCCAAGGAGATAAGTTTGCCATAGCGTCGATCAGTTCGTACCACAAAGGATTAAACTTACAGTACCATCATCATAACGAGTATTTTGCACAATGGCCGCGACAGGCTACATGGGCCGAGCAAGCTATGGGTAGAGTGCATCGCAATGAGCAACCGGAAGATGAGTGTCGGATTTTCGGTAGTTGGAATTCTGAGTTTGACAAGGTAAATTTCGCGGCATGTATTAACGATGCGGCATACATCCATCAGACCGTAACTCATCAGAAGCTGTTGTACGCGGATTACGACGAGAGGCCGAAGATATTACCGTCAGCGGTTATAAATGACTGGGGTGCTCAGGCTACGGTACTAAATGCCGAGAGTACTAAACTGTTAGAAGATAGATTTTGTATTGGGAGTTAAATATGAGCCAACAACATCAAATGAACACAAAAAGGTATATACACAATATGACAAGAATCAATACACCTGCGGATGATAAAGAACACAATAAAATCAAACAAGTACTATTCGACCCAGGAAAAGTAGGGTGGGATAAAGGTCTAGAAAAAGCTATTGAGGACGCCAAGGGATTCGGTGTACCGTTAGCCGTAGAAAATGAAGCGGTTAAGTCCGAGATAGAATTACGTGTACAGAATCTTGATTTTGAAATAATTATTGATCGAAGGTAATTTAGAAGAAAGGCAGGTAAGCAGTATGAGATTAGTAAAACCGAGTATAGAATGTATGGTCACGACATTACAGCCTTTGGAGGTTATCGAGCAAGCCGGACGGGTGTGCTACAAAAGCGAGGATAAGATCACCGATGAGTCTGCTCCTAAGTTCGTAAGGATGCTTATCGACCGAGGCCATGAGGCCATGATCGAGCACGCCATGGCATCATACCGCATAGTCTGTGATCGTGGCGTCACACATGAGATAGTCCGTCATCGACTTTTCAGTTATGCTCAGGAGAGTACACGGTATTGTAACTATAAGGGTGGTGTTACTTTTGTTATTCCGCCATGGCTTCCTGACATGTGCGAAGGTGAGTATAAGATTGCGTGGAAGGATAAAATAGGTACATGCACTAACCATACACCGATAAACATACCTGCCGGAGATATGGGGGAGCATCGCTGGTTCTGGCACATGGCTATTGCTGAAAGGGACTACATCCGTATCTCCGAAGAGGCTAACTGGATACCTCAGCAAGCAAGGAGCGTTCTTCCTAACAGCCTAAAGACCGAGATCGTAGTCACTGGTAATCTGAGAGAGTGGAAACACTTCTTTAAACTCCGGTGCTCTAAGAAAGCACATCCTCAGATGCAGGAAGTCGCTAACATGGTCTTGGCAGATATTCGTGAGCGTGTACCGGTAATCTTCGATGAGGTAGATTAATTGAAAACCTCCCACGATATAATGAGAGAGCGTCTGCTTGTAAACGTCACTGCTGAAACTTATTGGCAGAAAGCAGACGCTCTACCAGTAGGGAAGCAAGCCATGGAAGATATGCAGTGGAACAGCGATGAGTGGCAGGAAGTTTTAATGTTAATGAAAAATCGTATGAGTTTCGGAGGTTATCGCTATGGTCCTACGAAGAAGCAAGCTCGTAGAGCGTTCGATAATATAGCCGATATTCACCGACGACTTGATTTATTTACGGAAACAGGGAACATGGAGCACCTGGTAGACAGTGCTAATATCTGTATTATAGCCTGTCTTAAAAAGGACCATCCTAATTTCCATTTTGAAAGTATTGATGATGGCGATCACGCCAAGAAAGTAGGTGAGTGATATGGGTCAGATTTTAGGGTTTGTAGCGGTAATACTTATAGCTTGTATGGGTATAGGTTCGTGCGTTGAAAAATCGGAATTACGCGAAGAGCTTGCCTGTAGTAAGGGAGACCATACATACCATCAAAGACGGGACCGGATAATCGACGGTAGGTTACACGATGTCAAAGAATGTCGGTGTGGTGAAGAAGTCGTGATACCGATGGAACTATGTGAGAAGTGTCTAAGAGAATACTAAAAAGAAAGCGAAGATGTAATGCAGACTAAGAAACGAAGTATCATAGAAAGTATATCCAACGTCTTAGTGGGTTTCGGTGTCGCTTTTCTCAGCCAACGACTGATATTTCCGTTATTCGGCATACACATTTCGGTGGCGGACAACCTTTGGATAACACTATGGTTTACTTTTATATCAATAATCAGAAGCTATACTCTACGAAGGGTATTTAACCGTAAAGATGATAAGAAGAAAGGTAAATAAGATGCAAAAACAATTAGAGCAATTAAAAGATTTTCACGAGGCATTCGGTTGTGTGCTGAACGAGACCCCCACTATACCTGATGCAGAGACTGCTCTGCTCAGGACTAAACTCATGGTCAGCGAGAACGCAGAAACAGTAGAGGCCATCGCCAATAAGGATATGTTAGAGATACTTGACGGCCTTGTAGATAAGCTGTATGTCACGTTAGGTACCGCCGTATCTTACGGTCTCGCCGACATCCTCCCCGCAGCGTTCCAGTTAGTGCACGAAAACAACATGAGTAAGCTCGGCCCTGACGGTAAGCCGATCAAGGACGCCAGTGGTAAGGTGGTTAAGCCGGAAGGATATGTGCCGGTGGATTTAAGACCGCTACTGGAGGGTGCTTTACTGAAATGTAGTACTTGCGATAGGTTAGGACACCATACATGTCCGCACCCTGCAACCTCTTGTCCCGACAGAGTTAGTTGTGATAAATATTTAAACGAGGATTAAATGCCAGTATACGTAGATAGATTAAGGCCGTGCACCACCCATAAGAACTGGAAGTATACAGAGTCCTGTCACATGGTAGCGGACACGGAGAAAGAACTGCACGACCACGCTAAGAAGATGTCGCTGCCTATGCTGTACTTTCAAAAGAAGTCTTCGCCGCACTACGATCTTACGACTGGTATGCGGAAGAAGGCAGTTAAGTTAGGTGCGGTTGAGATTAGAGATAAAGGGTTAGTCGAATTGATAGTTAAGAATAGAGAGGAAGTACAAGGCATGAGAACAATAATCGCAGGATCAAGAGACATCACAGATATTCAGCTATTGTTCAAAGCTATGTATAGTTGTGGGTGGTCTGTTGCGACTATCCTCAGTGGTGGTGCCAAAGGTGCAGACGCTTTAGGTGAGTATCATGCCCGCGTCCAGTCGATACCGTTGGAGGTATACCCTGCTGAATGGGACAAGTACGGTAAGTCAGCAGGATACAAACGTAACGAGCAAATGGCTGAGAACGCTGACGCACTGATAGCCCTGTGGGACGGTGTAAGTAAAGGCACTAAGCACATGATTGATATTGCCAAAAAACGAGGATTAAAAATTCATATAGAAAGGACAGTAAAAATGGTAGATTACACATGCCCTGAATGTGGCCAAGTATTATCGGGACCGACGTACCCGGTACCCCATGACTGTAAAATTCCTGGAGCAAGATCGGATACAGGAATAGCGGCCCATTTGGCCGGAGAAGCTCTGGCCGCAAGGTTCCCCGTACAGGCCTTCGACGTAGAGACCCCCCTAATAAGCTACACGAATCCAATACCGGAGTTGATTTGTATGTCCTACGCCAACGCAGGGGATACGCAGGGAAAACTAAAGACCCCATGGGAGCACGATGTACAAGCCCACATGATCGAGTCTATTGTAAACGGTCAACATAACGTAGGACATAACACCTCTTTCGATCTGAGCATCTTAGCTTTCCAGTATCCCGATCTCCTCCCCTACATCTTCGACGGTCTCGATAAAGGACTCTTCCACGATACCCTCCTACGCGAGAAGCTACTCAATCTTACGCTCCATGGTAACTTCGACATGATCGAGATCAACGGTGCTAACATGCGGCTCAATTACAAGCTCGTCGATCTCGAATTGAAATACCTGAAGGTAGATCGTACTAACCTCAAAGACGATGCCGATGCCCCGCGTATGAATTACGCCATGTGGAAAGGCGTACCGATGGACAAGTGGGACAACGAATCCATTACCTACGCCATAGACGACTCGATCAATACCGGCCTTATCTACGTCAAGCAAGAAGAGGCCCGGCAACTATGTATTCAGACTACCGGCCACGATCCGTTCGCTGTAGAAGCTTTCAGGGTCAAGGTAT
>Ga0114923_10002749_pt1 | contig 11894 bp, 12 predicted proteins | sample SumtaG_FD_89578 | JGI IMG/M metagenome (GOLD analysis project Ga0114923, IMG submission 89578) | Deep subsurface microbial communities from Indian Ocean to uncover new lineages of life (NeLLi) - Sumatra_00157 metaG | ecosystem: Environmental > Aquatic > Marine > Oceanic > Sediment | place: near... | reverse complement strand
AATTCACGTTTATTTCTGAGCCCATATTTGCCCAAAAATTCCAATTCTTCCTTTATTCTTTCTTTTTGAAAGGGGTGTTTCGGTTTTTTAAATTTTTTTTTAAATGTCGTGGGTCTCCCATATTTTATCATCTCAACTAATTTTGCGGCTTTTTAAGTTTCTTCGTACAACTCCAACTACTAAACCGTGGCGCCCAGTACTTCTAGTACGTTGTCCCCGTACTTTTAATTTTAAGTGATGTCGAACACCCTTATAACTCCTGATTTTTTTCATTCGGTCAATATCCCGTTTAACCGTAATTTCAAGTTTATTAGCGATTAAATGAAGATCTTCACCAGTTCGAAAATCCTTAGGTCGATTTACCATCCAGTTAGGGATTCTATTCTGAATCGGATTAGTAATAATCTCTACAATTCTATTTAGTTCCTTTTCTGATAGTGCTCCAACCCTCGTATTAGGGTCAATTTTTGCCACTTTTACTATGGCTTGTGCGAATCTTCTACCGATCCCCATAATTTGCGTTAATCCATGTTCTACTAGTGCGTTTCCATCAACTTGGGATCTCAGACTACGAAAAAATACTTTTTCTCGAAAATTTTTTGGTCGTATTGCAGATAAAGAACTCATTTGAACTTAATCAACTAGTAATTTGTTTTTCTATTTGATTTGATGATAGTAAATATAGAATTTAATATTAAATTTTTGGTTTTGCTTAAGAAATGGTGAAAGACAATGAGAAGTTCTTAAAATTGAAAGATCTAATAATTTGGAACTCTCTCTTTTTTTTCTATTCTTGCGGCTATATGTTTTTTACTTTTATTTATTTTAGACCCGGCGACTCTTTTTAATAATGGCATACCAGGTTTTACCTCTTCAATAGGTTTAAACTCAATTAGGTTATTATTAACTAATTCATCAAAAAGGTATTTTCCTTTTATTGTTCTTATTAACACGGTATTCCATCCAGAAGGAGAGCCTATAGAACCAATAGAAATGTCAGCAGATTCAGATGTTAAATCAAAACACATTTCACAATCTTCCCTTGCTAGATTTCCAATTTCTTTAATTGGAATAGTATGCTCTTCTCCATTTTGTGTAAAAATGAAGAATTTTCCTTTGTTGATGTCCATCTTTTTCGCATCTTTTATATTAACATTCAACTTTTTACATATCTCTAATAGGGCTTGATATGAAAAAGATTCCATGCAGAAAATTCCAATCTTATATTCAATATTATTTAAAGCTGGAAACCCGATGTCATAAATATCTGATTTGAGAAGAGCTTGCATCTGACAGGGTACTCCTACTACAGCTATCCTTTTGTTATTAATTCTTTTTTGGTTTAATAATTGCAAATTTGGATTATTGACATATTTAGTTCCTGTAGTTGATAGTATATCTTCCTTTTTATCAAGTAATAATGGTTCGGGACGCCATAAAGTATTACTCATTTTAGCACCAATTGCAAAATCGATTTTTTTCTTATCAAAAAGATAATATAAACATGTACTTGAAATCCCACCATCTTGACATGTCTCAGAAATCTCTGGAATTTTTGTTTTTGCCGAATAAGCCTCAAAATAATAACCTACCTTAGGATGTTCTATTATTTCAGAAGTATTCTCTTGTGCCATATTTAAGACTTTTACCGGTAAATATGTCCTCGGACATATATAATAGCATAATCCGCATCGTATACATTTGGTGTCTTCAATTTTTCCAAACCCATTATAAATTTGAAGACAATTTACAGGACATATTCCTGCACATAATCCACATCCCGAACAATTTTTTGTATCAAAAATTATGTTTACTGGTTCATAGATTGTTCTGAGAGGTTTTGAGGGGTTATCCTGTATTTCTATAGTTAAATCCTTAAAAACTTGTTTATCAGGAGTATTATCATCACCCTTAATGGTATCATGAATTTCTTCTACGTTTAGGAGTTTTTCGTTTTTTAGAAGTTCTAATAAACTTAAGGTTTTAAATAATTCTATCGAATTCTCATTTGAAAATTGAATTAGACCCTTTAAATTTTTTTTAGAATTGAGTTTTAATGTATTATATAAGGAGTATTTTAATTTTTCATTATCTATCATTGCTAGAAGAATATTTTCATATTGTTTCTCATCATAAACTCCAGCATCTAATATATCCTTTTTAGAATCAATTAGTGCTCGAACTCTATATGAGTCTAAAGCATCAGCTACATTTTTTAATAAATCCCATGAAATACTTTCTTCTGAACTCATAAATATCCTTTAGCAATATTAATATTGATTATTCCGAAAACCCACGCTATGAGTTAGTTCCCTTTCAACTATAATTTATTTTGGAAGGGTCATTCTAATTCGGATTAAATTTAGGTAGAGGAGGAAGTTCGCGGATTTTTTTTGTGATATCATCAACCGCACTTATGAATTTTCCAACTTCAGCTGCGGAGCAGAAATATTGTTGAACTCTGTTCTCAGATATACCAACATGCTTTAATATTTTTTTGAGTGTAAGTACGTGTTCATAAGTATTTGTATTTCCATTACCAAACTCACATTCATTTACTTTTCAAGAAATTATTGCTACACCGTCAGCACCGTTAAGAAAAGCCTCCATAATTAAATGGATACCAATTCGACCAGTGCATCTTACACGTATTAAATGGAAGTCGGTTGAGTATGATTTTCGTGTCACTCCGGTGAGATCAGCAGCAGAATATCCTCATTTATCACAGCCAAAAGCTATGACTTTTCTTGAAACTACATTTTCTAATTCAGTCATGCTAAAATTCTCCTTAAATGTTTATCCATCTACAACTTTAGATTTCTTTTTAACTATCTTGATATCTATAGCACTGATTCCTTTTATTTCTTCCGTAAATTGCTTATCTCTATAGTATTTTAAATCAATCGCTCTTGCAGGGCACGATGATACACATACGCCGCAACCTTTACATTTTAAATCGTTAACTTCAGCAATTCCGTTTTCATTTAGTTTTATCGCTTCATAAAAGCAGAGTTTTTCACATCGATAACATCCCATACAAAGATTTTCATCCACTTCAGCTATTATCAGTTCTTGTTTAATCGTATCGTGAGATAATAATGTTGAAGCCTTACTCGCAGCAGCCAGTGCTGAAGATACTGAATATGGAATATTTTTAGGACCAGCAGCACATCCAGCAATGTAAATCCCTATATCCTTCGTTTCTTGAGGACTTAAACACCCGTGAATTTCGGAGAGGAATCCTCCTGGACCTTTGCTCAATCCTATTACATCGATCATTTCTTTGGTACCCTTGGATGGTATCATACCCGTAGATAACACAACCAAATCAGCATCGATTCTAACAATTTCACCAGTTAAAGATGAAAATGATCTGACTTTTAACTTACCCGTTTTCTTATCCTCCATGATTTCACCTACTTTACCTCTAATCATTCTTACCCCCGTTTCTCTTATTTTTCGATAGTATTCTTCATTTCCCTTATCGGTTGTTCGAATGTCAATATAAAACATAACAACATCCATATCGGGATATTCTTGCTTGAGTAATTGGGCATTCTTAAGCGCAACACTACAACAGACAAATGAACAATATGGATTTGCATTAACGTCTCTAGAGCCAACACATTGAATCATTATTACAGTTTTCGGTATTTCTCCATTGGAAATTCGATACACATGTCCTCCAGTAGGACCAATTGGACTAAGCATTCTCTCCAATTCTATTTGAGTAATCACATCAGGATAATATCCATAATTATATTCGTTAGACTCCCATATAGGATATTCATCCCAACCGGTCGCAACGATTACTGCTCCGACTTTGACATCAATAAATTCTGTTTCTTGATCAAACAATATCGCTTCAGCAGGACATATTCTTTCACAATTTTTACAATCAATACATACACTTCTATCCATAACAGCAAGTTTTGGAACTGCTTGGGGAAAAGGTATGTAAATCGCTCCTCTTTCACCAATGCCTCTATCGAATTCACTTGGAACTGTGATAGGGCATTTAGTTGTGCATAATCCGCATCCTGTACATTTTTTTTCGTCAACAAACCGAGCATTTTTCCTGATTTTAAAGTTATAGTCTCCTGGAATACCACTGAACTCTACAACATCACTATAGGTAAACAAATTAATATTTGGGTGTTTTGAAGCATTTACCATTATAGGGGCAAGAACTCAAATACCACAATCATCAGTAGGGTATATCCTATCTAATTGCGCCATTTTTCCACCAATTGTAGCTTCTTTTTCGACTAAATAAACCGGAATTCCTTGATTAGCTAGATCTAAAGCAGCATTCATTCCAGCAATTCCTGCTCCAACGACAAGTACCGCTTTTTCAGCAGGGATTTCTTTACGTGGTACAATTTCTAATTGTCTTGCTCTATTAATTCCTGCTCTTACTAATCTTATAGCTTTCTCAGTTGCTTTTTCTTTATCTGTTCGATGGACAAAAGAACAGTGTTCCCTTAAGTTAACCATTTGGAAATAGTAGGGACTGATACCTGCTTCAATTAAGACAGCTCTATAGGTAGGTTCGTGAATTTTTGGTGTACAAGCAGCTACAACAATTCTATTAAGGCCTTGATCCAAAATATCGTTTCGGATTATATTCTGACCTGGATCACTACAAGTGAAGTCATTCGTTCTTGCAATTACAACATTTGGAAGATGTTCGATGGCATCTCTTACAGCATCGCAATCCACAGCAGCGCCAATATTCACCCCTCATCTACATACATAAACGCCTATTCTCTTGGTCTGATCTTCAGACAACTTTTTCACCTATTTTAAACCTTCACCATAAAATTTTGTTATTTCGAAAAATCACATTAGATCTTATTGGTTTATGAAATTTTTAAAAGGATTTATTTTTTCTGATTAAGCTTTATAATATTGAGAATGATAACAAAATAGAGTACTAATAATGAGTTTCGAACATTTTTTTTAAAAGAAGATCTTTAAAGTTAGTAGTTCTTAATTTAGATTATTGATTATAAGCAATTTTACCAATCAAATAAGAGTTTTAAGAGAAAATAATCATGAAAGAGGATAATGAGGAGTATTATTACATTAATGGACAACATTATGATAATATAATGAAGAGCAGAAATGAGTATGAAGCGGTGCCATTTTATAAAAAACAAGCAAAAAAATACGGTGGTCCTGTTCTCGAGTTAGCCTGTGGAACGGGAAGAATCGCCATTCCCATTGCAAAAAAAGGAATATCAGTCGTTGGACTGGATTTCTCTGCAAAAATGTTAGAACAAGCTAAGAGAAACTCAAAAGAAAATAACGTAGAAATTAAATGGATAGAAGCAGATATGACAAACTTTAACCTAAGTAGAAAATTTTCTGTAATAATAATGCCCGCTGCTGCAATGAATTGGGTACTTGAGAATAGGAGTATAAAAAAATGTTTAACCTGTGTCAAGGAACATCTAAAGCAGGATGGAAGATTTATTTTTAATGTGTTTAATCCCAATTTGGAAATTTTAAAGAGAGATCCCACAAAAAAATATAAAATAGATGAATATCCAGACCCAAATAGTAAAGAAACTGTAACTGTAACCACTAGCAATTATTATGACAAAGCTACTCAAATTAGTCACGTGACTGCTTATTCCCGTATTAAAAATAAGGAAATCGTTAAAAAATTGAAACTAAGAATGTTTTTTCCTCAAGAATTGGATGGGTTACTTTATTATAATGGATTTCTAATTGACCATAAATATGGGACTTTTGGCGAAGAACCATTTAATTCCAATTCAAACTGGCAGATGTAATCTGTCATAAGAAGTAAATAATAATTACTATACTCGTGAAATTTTTTATTGAAAAATAGATTATTTAATATTATGTCTGAGATAGAAGAAAAAAAGCGAGAAGACTTCGCAAGAGAGTTTATGACTGAGGAAAATTTAAAGGGTAAAGCTAGAAGAATTAAGATTATGAAGATTATTGAAACGGTGGGTTATGATAAGAGAAAGGTTAAAACTGCTTTAGCTCGTTCTACCATAACTGAAAGGATTCAACACGAATAATCCCAATTTTTATGAAAATATTTTTGAATCTATTTCACATATAATTAAATAACAAATAGCATAAGCTAAAAAGAAACGATATCATTTAATCCAGAGGCTTCGTTTTGCTTGACATTGAATTATTTCGGAAAAATTTTGATAAAATTATAGAGTCGGAAAAAGGTAGGTTTAAAGAAACGACTAATGCTGAGAGAGTTTTAGAATTCGATGTAAAATGGAGGGAAACTTTACAAGAATTGCAGAATTTAAGAAAGCAAAGAAATGAAATATCTGTCAAGATTGGGGATTATAAAAGATCAGGAGAAGAGAAGAAAGCTGAAGATTCGATAAAAGCTTCTAAAGATATCAAAGATAAAATTGAATTATTAGAGAAGAAAGAGATTGAATTTCTAGAGCAGCGAGAGGTTCATCGTTATAACGTAGGAAATATTCTACATGAATCTGTACCCATAGGAGAGACTGAAGAAGAAAATGAAATAGTGAGGTCTGAAGGAGTTCTTCCAAAATTTGAGTTCAAGCCTTTATCTCATGTTGATTTAATTGAGAAGATAGGCGGTGCGGATTTAAAAAAAGCTGCTGAAGTTGTAGGTTCAAGATTTTTTTATCTGAAAGGTGATTTAGTGTTACTGAATCTTGCTCTTTTAAGTTATGCTTTAGAAAAGCTCACAAGTAAAAATTTCATTCCAATATGGACACCTTTTTTCACAAAACATGAGATAATGAAAGCAGCTGCGGAACTTGCAGATTTTGAAGAACAATTATATAAAATTCAAGATGAAGATCTTTATTTGATTGCTACTTCTGAACAAACATTAGCTGCTTATCATTATAATGAAATATTAGACCCCGATAGATTACCAATTAAATATGCGGGTATTTCATCATGCTTCAGAAGAGAAGCGGGGTCTCATGGAAAAGATACTCTAGGAATATTTAGAGTTCACCGGTTTGAAAAAGTTGAACAGTTTATTTTTTGTTCCCCTGAAGATTCCTGGAAATATTTTGAGGAATTAATCTCAAATTCCGAGGAACTCTATAGAGAATTGAAAATACCTTATAGAATTGTGAATGTGGCCTCTGGAGAATTAAATGATAACGCAGCAAAGAAATATGACTTAGAAGCATGGTTTCCTGCTTCAAATAAATTCAGAGAATTAGTCTCATGTAGCAATTGCTTAGATTTTCAAGCGAGAAAATTAAAAATCCGAATGGGAAAAGTCGGATCACATCAGGATAAAGAAATAATAAATACATTAAATTCAACCGCTATTGCAACTGAGAGGACCATTTGTTGCATTCTCGAAAATTACCAAAATAAAGACCATTCGATTACAATTCCAGAAGTGCTACAGAAATATATGAATGGTAAAAAGATTATTAAGGCACTAAAATAAAACCAAATATAGTTTAAAATGATAGAACAAAACTTAGAGGATTTTGAAGATTTTTATCAAGAAAGGATAAGTTCTCAATTTTTTAAAATTAGGAAAGTTACAAAAAAATCAATATCTGATATTAGAGAAAACTTAATTGAAGTAAAAGTTTGTTTAGACCATTTTATAGATGTGGGGAAGGAGAAAATTGATCAAAAGGCTCAAAGGTCATTAAATTTCTTCTCTGACAGGATTCGAAAAGAAATCGATGAAATAGAGATTCCTGAAGACCAGATAAATTATGATACTATCATGTCCCTTTTAAATTCAGTTAAAAAACTTTTTACTAGTATTAACGAAATCGCAAGAAAATCGTTGCCAAAATTTCATAAGGAAGTACAAACTGAAATAAAAGAATTAAATTATATCACTCGTAAATTAGGCAAAAAACAAGCAGTTTTAGATGAAATAATGAGGAAAAAATATTCTGATGTTAAAGATGCTGAATACCTACTTAAAAAGTTACCAAAACTTTTTCATCTAAAGGAAAACATTGAACACGCTAAAGTAGATTTAGATGAGTTCGAGCAAGAATTAGAAAATAGGAAAAAGAAACAACAGGAATATAATTCCCAGTTATTACAATTGGATAAAAATGAATTATTTAAACAACTAGAAAATGAAAAAGACAGATTATTTCAATTACAGCTAAGGATTAATGATTATATTGGATTCAAAAAAGCGTTAAAAAAGTTAAAATTTGAGCTGGATAAAGAAACATTACATATTCCTAATATTGATTTGAATTATCTTAAAGATTTTCTAAAAAATCCTATAAAAATGTTGTTAAGCGAACAAAAAGATCTACCTAAATTTACAAGTCTTATGGTAAAATTACGACATATTCTAGAAGAAAACAAGCTGAACTTAAAATCAGATACTAGAGATAAATCTATTGAACAAATCAACACAATTTTTAATGAGAAACACTTACAAACGAATATTGGAAAATATTTGCTAATTAAAAACGAAATTAAAGGTATTGAAAAAAAGATTCAAGAAGCAGGATTAGCTGAGAAAATGGAATCTTTAAAAAATCAAATTTCTTCAAATACTATAAAATTGGAAAGTTTAGAAACGAATTGTAATCGAAAAAATAAGGATTACACGCGATACCTTAGTGCATTAAAGAATGAAAGAAAAGAGTTTCAAAATTCAGTGGAAGAGATATTAAATGAGAAAATTAAGTTAAATATAACTTTTACATTCTAATTTCATTTTTTTTCAACAATTTGAAAAGTTCGATTGTTACTAGCAGTTTTTTTTTTTATTGAATGTTTTAAGTTATTCTTTAAGAACTTAAAAACCTCTGTATCTGTTAAATTAAAGATCTTTAAATATTCAAAAGCTAAAATTAAATCTTGAATTACATCGATATCAAAACTGGCTCGAAATGAATCATATATAGCGACCTTTTTTACATCTTTTAAAGAAGCGTTTTTGATTAAAGCAAATAGGGATGGTGTATTAGGATCAGAAAAATGAGTAGATACTATATCTGGAGGATTTCTTCCAATAATAGATATTCCCGCGGAATGAACAGCAGGGCATATGACTAATTGGTTTTTATTTATAAGATTATGAATCTCAAGAAAATTTTTGGCAGTAATCAATACTAAATCTAAGAAAGAAATTACAGTCTGTTTAGCATTAAACTCTTGAACAGCAATCATATTCAGATCATTTATCACCTCATCAAAGGATTTCGGAGGAGATTTTAATATTTCCTTAACTCCAATTAAATTATAATCCTCTACTAGTTCTAAAATTTCAGTCGCATTACAATATACTATTTTTTGGCTAAAACAATTTACTTCTGTTAATGTCTTCCCGAGATCTTTAAACATAGCGATCGTTAGTTCTTTTAGTTGTTCTGTTGAGAAATAACCGCGAAGTCGAGATTTTGTTCTCGACAAAGGTGCTATGGGGATGAGTAATATAGTCATAATTATAATTATTTAGTTATACTGATTTTAATAGTTAAGATTTTAATTTAAAATTGAATGAAAATAAATTAGAAACTAAGCTTATTACTTTAACGTGTTTAGAATTTCAATAGATAAACTTTCGAATACATGGTCAACATTTTCATTCAATTTTGCTGAAGTCTCAAAATATTTCACATCTAAGTCTGTTAGCTTAGTATCAATTATTCCTTGCTCAACTTCTCTTTTAAGATCAGTTTTATTCCCTACAATAACATAAGGAATATCTCCACTTAATTCCTTTAATTTTGATATCCAAAAATCAATATTTTCAAATGAAGAGAGATTATTTAAAGAAAAAATTACCATCGCTCCTACGGCTTGGACAAAATAATATTCATTTGCAAATAAAGCATGCTTTTGGCCTCCCAAATCCCAGAAGTATAGCTTGAAACCTTTTTTTTTTATGTCTTTTTTTAAATTAGGATTGTTCAGATCGAGTTTTTCAACTATTTTATTTAATACTATTTCTTTTATTAAAAAATTAGCACCAATTGTCTGGTGGTATTGTTCGCTGAATTTACCATCTACATATTGAGCTAGTAAACTAGTTTTTCCAACACCAGCATCTCCACAGAGAATTACTTTTCCCCGATAAGACAATTCACTTTATCCCCCATTTCATAATAAGTCTTAGGTATAATTCAAGTTATTGCGATTTAAATTTAAACTTTTTCTATATATTTGGTAGCAGCTTTTTTTTATTATTATTAAGATCTTAACTTTGTATTGGAAAATTCTTTTTTTTTGGTGTTAATTGGATTAATTTACATTCTGAAGTAACAAAATGCTTGAATAGATGCTCATAGCCTATAATTTGTTTTGGAGTTCCATTTTCTAACCATAATCCCGAAGTGTATTCAGGCGCCTCCCTTACATTATTTAGAGTTGTAAGCAAGAATTGATTATCAGTTATTAAAAGTCCAAAAGGAATAACACTATCCCCCTCTATTGAATGAATAACTATTGCGATCTTTAATAATTTCTTAATTTCCTCTTTTAAGACTTCATTATATTGTAGAGCTATAACAACCTGTAGATTAGACGAAAATTTCTTGTTCCAAAGTTCCTTTAAAACCCAATCAAAACCCCCTAATTCATGCATAAGTAAGTCTGGAGTTATTATAAAAAAAACCCGTTCTTTTGCAGAATTAATCAGTTCTTTGATTTTCTTTCTTATTTTTCCTCGTGAATCGATAGACCAAACTCTTGGCTCTGACTCGTCTTTATTTATTTCTAGTTCACTTATCACTTTTTCGAGAGATAATGTATCTGCAATCTTTTCTTTGTATCCATCACGAATTGTCTTAAAGATACTTTCTATAGGTATTACTTGATAATTTGCTCCTCTTTTTATTGGTTCCTTTTGAATAAATCCTTTTTCTATTAACCTATTTAGCGAATCGTAAACCCTTGCTCTATCTACACTTGAATGTTTTGCGATGTCAGCAGGGCTTAAAATCTTGTATTTACAGAGAGTTAGTAATACTTTAGAATCATTTTTTGTGAAACCTAATGATTGAAGTGCTTTCTCTATTTCGATTTGATTTATAGCGTTTATTTCTGACATAACAAGATTAGGTTCTGATGATCATATCTCAATTTTAATTTTCCTTTTTATAATACTCTAATTAAAAATTTAGTATTTTAATTTTTATTTTTGGAAAATTAAAAATTTCTAAAGATTTTAGAGATACAAGATCTCACACAACTTACTTAATTTCTTCTTGAATTATTAGGAATGGTTAATAGATATTAAAAAAAAAAAGTGTAATCCTTAAAAATTAAGTTTCTAATTTTTTTCAATTCGGTATTCATTAATATTTTTAAAATTTTAATTAATGATTAATAATGAATTGCTAAGAAGTTTCGAATTATTAAAAGAAGTAAAAATTCAAAAATTTAAGGAATCAAGGCTTTTTCTAAGGTTATTTAAAAAATTTGTTTTGTCGGAAAAATTAATGTAACATTAATAAAACGATCTCATTTTCGAATTATATGATCTCTTTAAAGAGATCTCATAAAAAGATTAATTCGAATCATAACATTTATATAATAGAAATGTGTAGTTATACTTAATTATAATCTCTTAAAAATTGAAATTTAATAAATTTGTGGAGGACTAAAAAATATGGCTAAAAAGAAAGCAGCAGCAAAACCAGCAGCAAAAAAGAAGTCTGACGGATATATCGCCAAGGCTCCAATTAGAAGATTAATGAAGAAAGAAGGAGCTGATCTGGTAGCCGCTGATGCGCTTGATAAATTAATTGGCTTTTTAGAATCTAGCGCCGCAACAGCAACTAAAGACGCAATCAAGGTCTGCAAAGAAGATAAAAGAAAGCGTGTTACTGCAGCGGATATCCGTAACGCTACAAGATAAAGTAGTTTAGAGTCTAAGTATTAAAGTATTTTTTTTT
>Ga0114923_10002746_pt1 | contig 11901 bp, 10 predicted proteins | sample SumtaG_FD_89578 | JGI IMG/M metagenome (GOLD analysis project Ga0114923, IMG submission 89578) | Deep subsurface microbial communities from Indian Ocean to uncover new lineages of life (NeLLi) - Sumatra_00157 metaG | ecosystem: Environmental > Aquatic > Marine > Oceanic > Sediment | place: near... | reverse complement strand
TCACAAAGATTTTTAATTACGTTCATCTCATGCGTAATTAATAAAATGGTGAGATTTAACTTCTGATTTATTTGTTTTAATAATTGTAAAATGGAATCAGTTGATTCTGGATCTAATGCAGAAGTTGGTTCATCACAAAGTAATAATTTTGGATCAGTAATCAACGCGCGCGCGATTGCCACCCGCTGCTTTTGGCCGCCACTTAATTGGCGTGGATAATAATTGCGCCTATCCGACAAGTTAACCAATTCTAATAAAGCTAAAACCTTTTGCTTAATAGATTTCTTATTTTCGCCCGCTAATTCTAAAGGCAAAGCGATATTTTCATAAGCGGTACGCGATTCCAGCAAATTAAAGTGTTGAAATATCATGCCGATTTGGCGACGCTCCCGTCGTAATTTCTTGGTAGATAACGTGGTTAAGTCGACATCATCGATGATTACATGTCCGTCCGAAGGAATTTCTAGCAAATTGACGCAACGAATCAAAGTGCTTTTGCCCGCACCGCTTTTGCCAATTACGCCATAAATTTCACCATGATTTACTTCAAAGCTAATATCTTGTAAGGCCGCAACTTCGTGATGTTGAACATGAAATTTCTTGCTTAATCCTTTGATTTGTAACATTTTTCAATCCTCCTTCATTAATTTCGCGCTTAAAAAAGGCATAAAAAAACCAGCGATGGCTGGGTTGCCCCCTGGACGCTGGCATTGGAACTTAAGGAGAGTTTGGCGGGACACAACAGCGTACTGCATTATTGAGATTAGTAAGATTTACCTTGCCGCTTCTTATCACATTTTCAGCATTTTGAATCTTTAGCTTATTTTCTTGCTTATTCTTAGATAACATTTTTAGATGTGCATTAAAAATACCTAGATTTTTTTTTGCCTTTTCCTGACGACTAAATATATCATTTACAAACTGTAGCTCTGTTAGCGGTGACTTTGAAAATGAAAAAAACATATTAATTACACCTTTTTGTTATACCTTCAAATCATTTTATGATTATTGTTATTTGTCGAAAGTATACAAACTTTACCGAAAAATGACCGGTTATACAAGGATTTTTAATCAGTTTTTTTATTCGTGAGGCCTTGGGAGGGGGCTACTTGGAGATTGCTGCTGCTGTCGCTGCCGCTCCTCCAAAACTTCTTGTTGTACGGCATCTATCCTTTCCGGAGTATATCTCGTTGAATCAGAATGATTGCGCTTACTAGCCGCCCTAGAGGGATTGAAGAACTTCCCCCAAAATCCAGTTCTCTTAGAAACTTCTTTTTTGCGTTCTTTTTTGCGTTCTTTCATAATTTCACCTGCTGTTTTAGCAATTAGAAGCAATTTTTCTGTAGGTTCTTGTTTAAACTCATTTACATTAATATCATTCAATTGCTTTTTTAGCATTGTAATGTTATCTAGATCAATTCTAAATTTTGTTCTTTTTTTTCCGTTATGACGTCTCTTGAGTTGCAATTCACTGATTTGCTTTTTACATGTGCTTATTGAATCTTGATTAATTTCTATGTTATGTTTTCTAAGTTCTATGTTACGTTTTCTAAGTTCGATGTCCTTTTTTTGTTCGAGTTTTTTCTTCTCTATAAAGTTATTATTTAAATTTTGAGTTCTTTGTATACAGCTCTTGGCTTGGGCTAAATATTTACTCCTGCCAGCATCGACATCTGGCTTGTCTACTTTGACATACATACGCGCATATATACCAGAAATTAACTCATCAAAGTCAGTTTCAAAGTCGAAATAATCAAGAATGCTTGCACTCCCCATTTTTTTAATTAATACTTTAGCCTCGGCTAAATCATCAGCATTGTCTTTTTGTATTTTTTCAATTAGTTGTAATTTTTTTTGATGTTGTTCTTTTGTTTTTTCAAGTTCCTTTTCAAGAACATCGTTTTGCACTTTCAAGTTTTTTAACGGTTCATTTTGTTTTTTAATTTCCTTAGAGTATGATTCGATATTTGTAGGGTATGATTCGATATCTGTTGTTATTTTACTTATATTGCTTGTTATTCGTTTTTCCTCATCAGGAACAAATTTAATTATTTGATCCAACTTTATATCCTGTTGCTCAATTTCATATTGCAAGACGTGGAATTTTTTGTCAAGTTCATTATAAATAGGAGTTGCTTTTGACAAAGATTTTGTCTTCTTTAAGCGCGTGGTATACTTATTAAGATCCTCTATCTTTTGTAAAAGAACTTTCCTTTGTTCCATCAATTTTTCAAATTCACTATACATAACCCTCACCTCTCTGCAGTAAGAATCTCCTTATAATTACAATTTAATTTTTCACTATTAGTATAGTATATAGAACCTCAGTTGACATAAGGATTGGCTGCAAATGTGGAAGATTTAGTCAAAACTGCGTTATTTTTCAATAAGTTATATCGAACTGTGGTTATATAAATCTTAAAAAATAAACTTATTTGTGGATTTCCCGATCAACTTCGGGCACAGCACGCTGTGCCCCTACGGGGGTCGGGGGTGACACGTTGAGGGGTGATTTGCTTCACACACCACGAATTACCTAAAAGTTACCTAAATTGATTTGGTAGATTGGGGTTAGAATGCGCCCTGAATAAAACGCCATAAGCCTTTGAAAAAACTGGCGTCCCCAAGGGGATTTGAACCCCTGTTACCGCCGTGAAAGGGCGATGTCCTAGGCCTCTAGACGATGGGGACGTGTAACGTGGACAAGTGGAGCTAGGCGGGTTCGAACCGCCGACCCTTTGCATGCCATGCAAATGCTCTCCCAACTGAGCTATAGCCCCGAACTTGGGAATTCTATGGAGCTTGAGCCAAGCTGTCAAGAAGCTTCTGCATTATGTGAGTCTAGCATATATATGCTTATTCTGCATAAATCTCTGCTAGTTTCTAGCTTGAGATCCTTCGGTCGTTTCACTCCCTCAGGATGACACAATTCTGGATCCCGCGATCAAGTCGCGGGATGACAACTCTCGGGAAAAATCTCATATTTCTCAAATATTTAAGATTTCCTTAAGATTTGTCATATATACTTACAAATCACAGAATAACAAGAGGATAAACTATGTCTTATTACCAAAAAGCTAAAAGATGGTTTTGGGGCCCAGATGATTCTACCAAGTGCGAAAAAATAACTCATGCCACAAAGCGCACGGTAATGGATATACGCAGAGAATTCATTGAGTATACTATTGGCTTAATTGGTAAGGGAAATCTTGATGTCGCCGCCATAAACTTTACTGGATTAGGTTTTTTTCATAGCTGGCTTAAATCAGATCCTAAGTTAAGAACATCCAGCACAAGAGTATCATTTTCTCTTATTCTTTCATTAACCGGAGTAAGATTTTGTCAAAAAATTTCCGGCGATCTTTTGCAGCAAGCGCAACAAAAGCATAAAGAGGAACAATTAACTTTTTGGTGGAAATGGATTGGAAAGTTATCAAGTCTAACACAATTGACCACCAACACCGTTACTGGACTTTTTTATGAGTTTAGTACGATAGCGGTAATTGGATTATTTGTTGAACCAGGATTTGAATGGTTTGGTTTACCAAAAGAATATTTTCCTGTAGCAGAAAGTAGCAGCATCGGCATCGGAATAGGAAAAGCTTTGTTTTATTTATTGGATTACCTTCCGGATGATTGGAATAACTTTTGTGACACATGGAAACGATTTGATGTGAAAATGCAAAAATTCACCGATGAAGAAAAAAGCGAAATTTTAAATCCTTTAGAAACAAAATTAGGGAGCAAACTGAATGAAAACGAAACGAAGGAGCTTTTTGATATTCTTGAGCATACATTAACAGGATTCGCGGCTAAAAGATTAGGACAACAAGGAGAAAAACAACCTTTGGTTATTAATAGCTCAGTATAATCTTCACTGTAACGCAATTAAAATTTCTTTGGCAATTTTTTCGATATTACCCGAGCCATCGATGTTAATAAATTTTACTGCGTCATCGTCTTGGTAATATTGAATTAACGGTTTAGTTTGTTGATGATAAACTTCCAGTCGATGTCGCACTACTTCTTCTTGATCATCTTTGCGCTGAATTAAATCTTCGCCGGCAATATCATCTTTATCTTTTTCGCGAGGTGGATTATAAACAACATGATATGTACGCCCGGAAGCTGGATGCACCCGCCGACCCGACATGCGGCGCACAATTTCTTCATCATCTACTACAATCGCAATTACATAATCGATATCTACGTGAGCTTTAGTTAATGCTTGCGCTTGTGCAATCGTTCGCGGAAAACCATCTAATAAAAAACCATTCGCGCAATCAGGTTGCGCAATTCTTTCTTGCACCAGGGAAACCATAATATCATCGGAAACTAATTTGCCGGATTCGATAATTTCTTTTACTTTTAATCCCAACGGAGATTTTGCTGCAACCGCGGCACGCAGCATGTCACCGGTTGCAATAAACGGAATATTAAATTTGTTGCAAATAAATTTTGCTTGGGTACCTTTACCGGCGCCTGGTGGACCGAGCAGGATTATTTTCATGATTTTTTCCTTATGGGCACGGCACGCCGTGCCCCTACGATATTTATTCTTCTACCGCATAAATTCCCGGAACGTTACGTAAATATTCTTTATAATCCAAACCAAAACCAATTAAAAATTTATCTGGAACCATCAGACCAGTATATTCTGCTTTGTCTAATCCACCCTCTTCACGCGGACGTTCTTTATCAACCAATACTGCAGATACAACTTCTTTCGCATTCTGTTGAATACAATAATCTTTTATCGCAGCTAAAGTAATTCCAGAATCTAAAATATCTTCAATGATAACAATATTACGATTTTTTAGCGGGATGGTTGGAGTTGCCAACCAATGCAAATCCCCTCCTCGCATTTCACCACGAAAACGTGACGTGTGAATATAATCAATTTGCAACGGAAAATTTAGCATCGGCGCCAATTGGCCTAAAAAAATTAATGCGCCATTCATTGCACATAATAAAATTGGATTTTTGTCCGCCAAATCGGCGTTCATTTGCGCAGCTAATTTTTCAATTGCTTGCACTACGGCTTTCGCATCATAAAGACAAACGGTTTTTTCCTGTAATTCTTTGACGTCGTTAAGGTTGTTGTTCATGGGTTCCACCTAGTAATTCTACCGCCAAGCCTTGTGGAACTTGCAACGTGCGAGTTGGAAATGCCATTGAGGCCTGATGTTTGTTGTAAACAATATCGATGATTTTAATAAAAACATCTTCCTGTACAGTCTGGAATGGTACCCATTGTGTGGTTTTTGTAAAGGCATAAATTAAAATATTTAACGAAGATTCGGCAAATCCGGTCATTTTAGCAAAACACATTTGGCGTGTATCAATGTCTGGATGATTTTTTAACATTTCTTCGATGTCTTTAATGATTGCAGGTAATTTTGGCGCGTCACAATAACGCAAACCAACCGTGGTTCTAATACGGCGATTGGTCATGCGGGATGGATTTTCGATAATCATGTTGGAAAATATCCCGTTAGGCACATATAACGGGCGTTTATCAAAAGTTCGAATGCGAGTACGGCGCCATCCGATATATTCAACCGTGCCTTCAATTTTTTTATCGGGTGACCGAACCCATTCACCTACGGAAAATGGACGATCAAGATAAATCATCATGCCACCGGCAAGATTGGATAACGAGTCTTTAGCCGCCCATCCAAGAACAATTGCGCCACCACCACCAAATGCGATTATTCCAGAAACCGGGATACCAATTTCTTGCAACACCATCAAAAACGCGGCAATAAGAATTAGTAGAACCAGTAATTTCCTGACTGCATCCACGGTGGTTTTATCGCGTGTTTTAATCGCATAATCAGGATGCACCAACCTTTCGGCAATTCGCTTGATGTATAAAATTAAAAACCACACAAAGCATACCACCACCCCAATTCGTCGAATCGGAGTAATTAATCCAAATATATGAAGTGTATTGGTTGCAATTTTAATCACATCCGCCGCATAGCTTATTCCAAGCATCCAGATTAAAAATTTAAGCGGCGCATGAACCGAATAAAATAAAGAATCATCCCAAACTTTGCTGGTTTTTTCCAAGCGGGGCATAAAATAGCGATAAATAACATTCTGTAGCAAGCTCAGCAAAAAAGTAAGAAGCAAAATCAGGCCACATTCAATTACCCAAAAGTAATGCTCAGAAAATCTATAAATTAGATGAGTAAACAAATAAAATAGCCCAAGTAATTTTTGCATTAAATGTCCACCTTAATAACGCGCCTGCCTATTGGCCTTGGAACACCGACTTGTTGCTCAGCAGCATTCACCGCTTGTCGCCAATCAATTTTGGCGTGCCAAGTATCAATTTCGCTTTTCAGCGCATCAACCAACGGTTCTAACTGATCTGTTGCCTTCTTGCGCTTAAATTCAACTGGAACATGAGATTCCAAGTATAATACATTGTTTTTCCAGGCAGTTTTGAACGGTTGATCAATTATATTAACCGGGGTGCCAACATGTACTAAATGAAATAATTGTTCAACATCATCCGGGTACATACGAATACAACCGCCGCTACTTCTAATCCCCACTCCATCCGGACGATTGGTGCCATGAATAAGATAAGTATTATGGCTCAAACGAATCGAATACTTTCCTAATGGATTTTGTGGCCCGGGTAAAACCCTTTTCGGCAACATAATCCCTAGTTCTAAAGCTTCTTTATGTGTATCTTTAGTAGGAACCCAAACAGGATCCTTATATTTGGCGATAATTTTGCTCCGCATTAAAGGCGTTGGAGTGTGTGAACGACCAATACCGATCGGGAATATATATACGGCATCAGTGTTTTTGCAGTAATAATACATGCGTAATTCAGCTAAATTAATTACGATGCCGCGTTTTGGTACTGGGGGCAAAATATATTTTGTAGGTAAAGTAAGTTTTTCACCCGAATAAAGCCTTTGGAGGTCTACCGAAGGATTAGATTCTAAAAATTCCAAGTAACCAATCGAATATTGCTGGCCAAGAGAGGTAATATCATCCCCTCTATGCACCGTAATCGTCTGCAATTTGCCGATAACATTGTTGTTTTTGTATGGTAATGAAAACACGGCAGCATTGGCTGCGGCCACCACAATCATGCCTAATACAATTAAAAATAAATTATATATTTTCATAGATGTACTATAGCTTGATTTTGGTTATTATCGCAAATATTTTCTGAGAAATATTAAAATTCGGGGCGACTGGATTTGAACCAGCGACCACTTGCGCCCCATGCAAGTACGCTACCAGGCTGCGCCACGCCCCGTGCAAAAGCTATTTATTACGGCTCCGGTTTGTGCTGAATATGCGATAAATCTTATATTCAGCAAACCTTACGCCTCCATAAATAGCATGGCTTCACCTTTTGCGCAAAATGCTCGTTTGCACGGTATAATCCTTTATATCGTGCAAAAATGCAAAAAATGCTCGTCTGCGTAACATAAATACCTATAACTACGCAGAAGACGATTTTATGCGGCTTTGCAAAAATCCCGGATCAACTAACTAGGTCTGGGATGACAGCCCCGGGTTTTTGAGAAATTACGCAAAAACTTTAAAACATTACGCTTCCGCTGCATTTAACAAAAATTCTAAATCGGTAATAATTTGTGAAAGAACCGGTTTTAATGATTGCGGTTCTACTTGGGATAAAACTTCTTCAGCCTGCGCCGCAACGGTTTCCACAACATCAGGTTCAGAAATCATTTCAGCGCCATTTTTTAGTTGTTGTTTGGCACCAGCAATCGTATAACCCTTTTGGTATAGTAATTCTCGAATACGGCGAATTAATTCAATATGTTGTTGTTTGTAATAACGACGCCCACCATTACGTTTATCAGGCTTTAATCGAGGAAATTCCATCTCCCAGTAACGCAATACATGCGGTTTAACCCCACACAATTCTGCCGCTTGACTAATAGGAAAGAAACGCTTATTAGGAATTGGCGGTAATTCTTGTGTGATATCTTTAGTTTTACTCACCAGCAGAACCCTCTCTTTCATATTGTTCAACCAGTTCTTTGAGTTTTTGACTGGATTTGAAGGTTACAACGCGGCGTTCACTTACTTCTACTAATTGGCCTGTTTTTGGATTACGTCCGGGACGGCTTTTCTTATCGCGTAATTTAAATTTACCGAACCCAGAAATTTTTACCATTTCTCCATTGGCCAACGCTGTACTTATTCTATCTACAATTTGCTCAATAACCGTGGTAGCTTCGCGCTTGTTTAAGCCTATCTCTTCAGCTAGATGATTTGCGAGCCCTGCTTTAGTTAAAGTTTCCATTTTTGGTGCCACTTTATATCCTCCTTATGTTTACGATTCATTCCCTGTTATTTTCTTAATTTTAAACCTAATTTTTCTTCAAGTGAAGTAATAACTTGTGTTAATAACTCATTAACTTCATGATCGTTAAGGGTACGATCAAACCGTTGTAAGGTCAAACTTAATGCAATACTTTTTTTCTGCGGGTCAATATCTTTGCCATAATAAACATCAAAAACCGCTAAATCGGTTAATAATTTACCAATTTCTGTGCGAATTATTGTTTCGATTTGTGCAGCCAACACATTTTTATCCGCTAAAAAAGCTAAATCACGTCGAATTGCCGGATATTTAGAAACTGGTTGATATTGCGGAATAACCTTATCTTGGATCTCATCTAATGATAATTCAAACAATACAACTTCGTGTTTTAATTCTAAAAGCTGTGCAATATCAGGATGCAACACACCAAGATATCCGACTACTCTATCGTTTTTAAAGATTTGCGCGCATTTGCCTGGATGCAAAGCCGGATGTGATGCTGCTTTAAAAACAAAATTTTTAAAGCTTTGCGTTCCATGCAACATCGTTTCAATATCCGCTTTAACATCATAAAAATCGGCTAAACGCTTAGTTTCGCCCCATTGCTCATGATTTTGTAATCCATATGCAACACCAGCTACAACTTGTTGTTGCTGCAATTTGTCTTTTATTTCACGAAAACGTAACCCAATTTCAAACAAGCGTATTCGATCTTGTTGACGATTTAAATTATACATCAACGTATCCAAAAGCCCTGGCCACAAATTAGTACGCATTACTGCCATGTTGCTTGCGATTGGATTGGTCAAAGTTAATGGTACTTGCTTCGGATCTAACAACTTTTGCATTTTTGGATCAACAAAACTATAGGTAATAACTTCGTGATAATCTCGATGTTGTAATAACGCGCGCATAGTTTTAGTTGAAATTTTATTTGAGGCAATTGGTGGGATGGTTAAACCCGCAGCATAAATACGCGCAGGAATATTTTCGTATCCATAAATACGTGCAACTTCCTCGATTAAATCAACTTCCAAGGTGCAATCAAATCGATGACTTGGTACGATAACTTGAAATCCATCTCTGCATTTTTTAACCGACATCTCTAAGGAACGTAAAATATCACGTACAACTTTGGCGGGAATTTTAATCCCTAAGATTTTTGCAATTCTCGATAAACGTAATTTAATCTTTGCGGGTTTTGGCAAATATTCGCGCGCATGTTTTTCTGTAGTCGGTCCGGGTTTTCCGCCGACGATATCTAATAATAATTCGGTGGCGCGTTCTATCGCCTTAACTTGTAATTGGGAGTCAACGCCACGTTCAAAGCGATAAGAAGAATCAGTTTGTAAACCAAAACGCCTCGCGCTTTCTGCAACCTGAATCGGATCAAAAAACGCGCTTTCTAAGAAAATATCTTTAGTTGTTTTGCTGATACCCGAGTTTTCCCCGCCCATAACTCCAGCTAAAGCGACAGGTTTTTTTGAATCGGCAATCACCAAATCTTTTGGCGAAAGAGGTATTTTAGTTTCATCCAATAATTTTAATTTTTCACCTTTTTTTGCCAAACGAATTTCGAGTCCGTTAGAAATATTATTTAAATCAAACGCGTGCATTGGTTGACCCAACTCAAGCATTACATAATTGGTTACATCTACGATTGGATCAATACTTCTAAGACCACTTCTACGTAAGCGTTCCTGCATCCACAAAGGCGTTGAAGCCTCTAAATTAATATCGCGAATGATTCGGCCTACATAACGTGGACATTCTCGCTCCGCTTTAAGGTTAATTGAAAGAACATCTTTAGCTTTTGGTTTTATCGCTTTGATTTTTGGGAGAAAATACTTACATTGATTGAACGCAGCAACTTCGCGGGCGAGGCCTTTAAGACTTGCACAATCACCACGATTGGGCGTTAAATCAATTTCGATGCTTGTATCTTCTAAATGCAAATAAGCTGCAAAATCGTGGTTCACAGGTGCGTCCTGCGGCAATTCCATAATGCCTTCTGAAGTTTCTCCTAGGCCTAATTCTTTCGCCGAACATATCATTCCGCAAGAATCTACCCCGCGTAATTTGACTTTTTTGATTTTAAGATCGCCTGGTAATGTCGCCCCAACCAACGCTACTGCAACTTTCAAGTTTTTACGCACATTTTTAGCGCCACAAACGATGCTAAGTTTGTCTTTTTTGCCAATATCAACAATGCAAGCTTGGAGTTTATCGGCATTTGGGTGAGGTTTGGCTTCTAAAACTTTACCAATTACAACTTTAGTAAACTCACCTGAAACTGGTGTAACGCTGCCAACTTCTAGGCCAGCCATGGTAAGCTGCTCAACCAAAGCTTTGGTCGCAAGCTTTGTTTTAACTAACTCTTGTAACCATTGTAAGCTAAATTTCATTTTTTAGTTGTCCTAATTATAATTGTCATTCTGAGCTGCTTCTTCGTGAAACGAAGAATAGCACATTGCTGTCATTCTGAGCGCAGCGAAGAATCTCAAAGGCAAAAATCAGCAGAGATCCTTCGTCGCTTACACTCCTCAGGATTAACTTCAATAGAGCGTAATTCATACTTATAGCTATCGTAAGGCAATTTTTCATTACATCACGGTCTTACTTTTTTATTTACAATTTCAGTTAAACTGCTGTAAAAACTTAATGTTATTTTCAAAAAGTGCGCGTAAGTCATTAATTTCATAGAAAAACATCGCGAGTCTATCTATGCCAAAACCAAACGCATACCCATTATAAACTTCCGCATCAATGTTTCCTGCTTTCAAAACATTAGGATGTACCATGCCACAACCGCCCATTTCCAGCCAGCCACTTTCACCACAAACTCTACATCCTTTACCCTTACAAATTACGCATTGCAAATCCGCTTCAGCGGATGGTTCAGTAAAAGGAAAATACGACGGCCTAAATCTAACTTGCATTTTTTGATCATCAAAGTAGGCGCGTAAAAAATTAATCACCAAGCTTTTTAAATCCGCGAACGTTACATTTTTATCGATTAATAAACATTCCACTTGATGAAACATCGGTGTATGTGTTACATCAAAATCACGTCGATATACCCTGCCCGGTGCAATCATCCGTAACGGAGGTTTATGGGTTTTCATATAATGAATTTGTACCGTTGAAGTTTGCGTTCGCAACAAAGTTCCATCTGCAAAATAAAATGTATCTTGTGGGGTACGTGACGGATGATGTTCCGGTGTGTTCAGCGCAGTAAAATTATGATATGTATCTTCAATTTCCGGTCCTTCGACAATTTCAAAACCCATGTTAGAAAAAATCGCTTCAATTCGCGCGCGCGCTAAATTAACCGGATGAATCGAGCCATTAAGATTGCCGCGTCCTGCCAAAGTTACATCGATACTTTCACCAGCCAATTGCGCACTTAATTGTTGTTGTTGCAATTTAGTTGCACGTTGTTCGATTAAAGTCTGAATTTCACGTTTAGCGCGATTAACAATTTGGCCGACTTTCGGACGATCTGCTGGAGCAAGGTTACTTAAATTTTTTAGCTGTTCGGTTAATAAACCTTTTTTACCTAAATATTTTAC
>Ga0114923_10002745_pt1 | contig 11902 bp, 11 predicted proteins | sample SumtaG_FD_89578 | JGI IMG/M metagenome (GOLD analysis project Ga0114923, IMG submission 89578) | Deep subsurface microbial communities from Indian Ocean to uncover new lineages of life (NeLLi) - Sumatra_00157 metaG | ecosystem: Environmental > Aquatic > Marine > Oceanic > Sediment | place: near... | reverse complement strand
CTTCTGCTATTGTTGTTCTCGAAGGACCATGGGATGATGATGCACAAACTACGATAACGAATTTTATAAAGAAAAGAATCACAGGAACTGAAAATGCTCACAAGACATTAGTGATAACTCAACCGGAAGGAGTCAAGTTTACTTACAAGCCTCTTACATCAGATATACCCAAAGAGGCCAGCTTCAAACTGTATGAACAAGAACGCCGGAATAATATCATGATTGCTTATTCTATGCCACCTGAAAGAATAGGCGTTAGGATGGTAGGAAAATTAGGTGGCAATGTCGCTGAGGAAGCAACGAAGATTTATGTGCAAGGTGTCATTGAACCTTTGCAACAGGATATAGAGGAGATTATAAATGACAAGTTGTTGCAGTCCGAAATTTACAAGTTCAAATTCAACGACATAGACCTTCGCAATTATGGTGCTGAGATAGAACAGCATGTTAAGTTAGTAAGCACAGGTATGGAATCGCCGAATGAAGGAAGAATTGAATTAGGTAAAGGCAAGCCGTATGCAGCAGGCGATAAGTTCTATATAGGCTCAACGCTTGTTACTGTTGGCGAACCTGATGAACCGATGAGTAAAGAGGAACAGGAGTTGATAGATGCCCTGTGAAAGTGAATCAATACCGTGTCGTTCAACACGAGAATTTAGAAAAGATAGGTATAAGGCTGTAGAATTTTTTGATGAAGAAGATCTTGAAATGAGTATGAAAAATGCCAAGCATGAAGTTGAAGAACGCAGGAAGAAAAATGCTAAGTGTTGAAACTTTTGTTTGCAGTGAGTGTGGAGAAGAGTTTGAAGCAACTTGTCTTGCTGAATTCGAAGAGAAGAAGAAGAAACATAAATGCAAACCAGTTAGTAAGCGAGTTGTTCGAACTGCAGAATTACAACAACAACAAACTGAGCAAGTTGTAAATGATGTAGTAGTTAACAGGCTTGAAGAACATAATTTCGACAAGTTGATTCGACAAGGAGTAATCATATGAGTGGAATTTGGATTTTAATTGTATTAGTGCTTTTAAGTGCCATACCACTTGCGTACAAGATATGGATACATTGTAAGGAGTAATTATTTAGTGCTGCAATGCAAAAGAAATCTTGTTCAAGCAATTAAAGCAGGTGATCCGAAAAAGATTGCTATAGCTACTGCCAAAGTATTAGCGGAAGACGATGTAGCTCTGGCTGATATAACACATCAGTATATTGCTATAGCTAAAAAAACAATTCAAAGCAGCTTGGACGAGTTGGCAGTTAGGAACGAAAGGATCATGCTGCTCGCTGTGCGGAATTGGTTTGACTTTGCTACTAAGCAAATCGAGCATGACTTGACAACTAAGTACGCAAAAAGTGTTACTTCTGAATTGTCTGATTGGGATGCTATCAATGCAAAAGGAATAGACGATATTAAACCTGCAACATTGAAGATTATGCAATCATCCGGCAATGCAGCTTATAGACAACTTGCTATTGCAGGCAGTTTTAGCGTATTAAATGTTGAAGCAGTCAAAGCAGCAGACAAGCTCTGTGCCAAGCTTGTTACCAATGTCACCAATAAAACTAAGGCTGGCATTCGTACTTATGTTTCGGCTGGCATCAAAGCAGGCAAATCAATGTCCAATGTTGCCAGAGAGCTTCGCCGAAGTGGAATAGTTGGTCTCACTAAACCTCAGACACAGTCAGTTCTTAATTATCGTACACTTTTAAGCGACAAAGAGAAATATCCGAAACTGACAGCAGCTGATATCGATAGGAAGGTTCAAAGGTACACCGATAAAACCCATCGCCGACGAATGAACGATATTGCTCGAACAGAAACAGCAGCAGCACAAAACGTTGGTTACTGCCAAGGTCTTCAAGATGTTGGTGTTACAGAAAGTGAATTTTTAATTGCTCCAACTGATGCTTGTGAAGACTGTCTTGCTTTAGATGGCCAAAGATATCCAATTGAAGAAGGCAAGGGTATAATTCCTGTTCATCCAAAATGTCGATGTGTCATGCTGCCAGTAGTTGGCGAAAGAACTGTTTCAAACGTTGGCGATTATGATCGAAGCGAATTGCCTGCAACAATGTTACCTTGTGAATTGCGAAAAGCAGCAGCAAAGGATTGTGTGCCGACAGGTCTGCCTGCTTGGAAGAAATACAATAAATTGCATTCGGAACAGACAAGTTCAGAAAGTCTTTATGATTGGTACAAACTTAAGTATGAAACACATGGAAAACTTTCACCAAGTGCAAAAAGATTTCTGAAAATCAATGCAAAACGTTTCGAAGCAAGGTCAGTTAAAATCATCAAGCCTATACCCGGAGTTTCAACAACAACGGTAACACCTGCTGAAGTTCGGACTTTGCCATTGAAACCAAAAGTGCCTGAGCCAAGTTTAGTTCAACAAAAGTGGGAAGCGAGTTTGACAGCTGAACAGAAAAAATCTATAAAGCTTTTTACGAAGGATTATGAAGGTACAGATGCAGTTAGATTGTATCAAACTGGAGGCCATGTTCCAGTTGAATTTCGACAAATGGTTGAGCATTTTGATGATGCTATTGCTCTTGCACCTAAGTATAAAGGAACAGTGTACAGAGGAATGGGAATGTTCGATGAAAAACAAATACTTGCAAAATATCAATCAGGATCGACAGTTGAATATAATGCTGTTGCTTCTGCTTCTCAAAAAGCAAAAGTTACACATGAATTTTTGATGATGGCTACTGAAGGCGATGCTTTTCCTGTTCAATTGGTTATTGACGTCAAATCAGGAATAAATATATCAAGATTGTCTTCTTGGAAAAGTCAAAAAGAAATTTTACTCTCTAAAGGTTCAAAATACAAAGTGATGAAAAAACCTGAGTGGATAGTTGATAATCAATATGTAACAAAAGGTTATTATCGAATTCATTTAGATGAAGTTGGTGTCAAAGTTCCGAAAATCAAACCACCTCTTGCTGTGCCGAAAACAAAATTTATAACAGCTGATGAAAAAGTTCTGCATCGGTATACAACAGAAGAAGGCTTCGATGCTGTTTCAAGAGCACAAAGAGGATTGGCTCTTGATCCAATTCACTTCGAAATTTCAACTAAAGAAGCTCTTGTTTTAGGTGATAAAATTCAGGCTGCTGCGTTGAAATTGTCAGCTAAAAAAGGAACTACCTATCGAGGATTGTCTTTTCAAACAAAAGCACAACAGCGGAAATTTTTAAGTCAGTTTGATGAAGGCAAAACATGGCAGTCTAAAGGATTGCAATCTACAACTGAAACAAAAAATTATGCTATGCAATTCTTAGAAGAAACTGCTGCTGGAGATCCGAGAAATCCAGCTAATGGTGTTCTTTTGCGTTTCGACAATCTTACTGGAAGATCTTTAGTAAAATTTTCAGACAATCCACGTGAATTAGAAGTTTTGTTGATGAAAGGTTCTAAATACAAAGTTGTAAATATCAAAGGCAATGAAGTTTTCTTGAAAGAGTTAAAAGTTCCACTTCCGAAAATTAAACCTCCAAAAGTTTTGACACAAAAAGAATGGGAAACAAGTATTGTAGGCGAGAAAAAAGAAGCCTTTGATTTCTTTACAGGTGATTATTATGGATATACTGATATTAGAAATTATCAATTAGGAAAAAAGGTAGCCAATGTTCGTGCTTTGAAATATGGCAAACTTATGGACGATGCTTTTGCTCAAGCACCTAAATATCAAGGAACAGTTTATCGAGGTTCAGGCATAACTAAACATCCTGAAATTAATGTTTATAAAAAAGGTAGTACCGTAAATTTTGATGCAACTACTTCTTCTTCTAAACTTGGCAGAGTTGCTGATGAATTTATGGGGTATGCTGATGATGTCGATAATATTCCTGTTCGATTTTCAATCAAAACAAAATCAGGTATTGATATTTCTAAAATTTCACTTTATGATGATCAAGCTGAAGTTATTTTGTCGAAAGGTTCCAGATTCAAAGTTACGAAGGAACCTGAATGGATAAAAAGTCCAGCATATAAACAAGGAGGTTATTATCAAGTCAATTTACAGGAAATTGTAACTTCGAAAATCAAACCACCTAAACTGCTTCCTAAGCCTGTTGAACGACCGGCAATGAAACCGCATAAGCCGAATGAGCCTAACTGGAAACAACAAACTGCTTGGGAGAAGAATCTAACCAAAAAAGAAAAAGCCCGGATTAAAGATTGGGCAAGAGGCGGTGATGATTATTTCGAACTCAGGTATGGTCTGCTTAATAGGAAAATTCCTGACTCCGTTGATTATATAAGATACGCAGGACCTATGTCATCAGAACAAAGAGCTAAATTCGTTGCTGATTTCAAATCTGCAATCACGAAGTCACCTCAATACAAAGGTGAAGTATATCGAAGTTTAGGTTTCGGTTCCAGAAAAACAGTTGAAAAGAATTTTGTAAAAGGCAAAGAAATAGAATTTAAGTTTACTCAAAGTGGTTCTCGCAGCAAGAAAGCTGCACAAACTTTTCTTGACAATGCTGATGACATGAACGAAGTACCTGTTCAATTACGTATTCAATCTAAAACAGGCACTTATTTAGGCGATCGTTCTTTGTATGATCCCTCTTTGAAAATGCATCAAGAAGAAGTTCTTTTACACCATGGTACGAAATATAAAATTAAAGAAGTTAAATTCATCAAGGACACTGATTTTTATCGAGGTGGTTATTACATAGTAGATTTGGTGGAGATGTTATGAGTGACAAAAAGAAAAAGAATACTGTTGAACAGCGAAGACAACGAAGGCATTTTGTTGGAAGTGGAACGGAAGAAATTAAAGAGGTTAAAAGAAAATTCCAAAAGAGGCAATAAAATGTACAAGAAAAAAAAGAAAAAGAAAAAACTGCAGATTGCTCGGTTCGGCGATTTGGATTTACGATATGTAACGATTATGAAACCGAAGAAATAATAATATGTATACTAAAACTAACAAACCGAAAACTATAACTTTGCAGGAGTATGCATTTGAGGTAATGACACCGAAGCAAGCTATGGAAATTAGTCAGCAGTTACGCAAGGACTATTCAAAGAAACTAACTACAAGAAATTTCGGCGAAATGGAAAACGCAGTTCTTAATTATGATGCAGCACGTACTTTGGCTCTTGTCGATAAACAAATAGTTGGAGCAATCTCTTTTTATTTTGATGAAGTATCGAAAAGTATTTATATTGCTCACGTTGGAACGCTAATGTCTCCCAAAGGTACTGGTGCTGAATTAGTTCGTACAGCAGTTGAGACTGCTTACAAAACCAAATGGGAAATGTATTTGGAATCGACCCATGAAGCTATAGGGTTTTGGAAGAAGCTTGGATTTCTACAGGATAAGAAAGTACTGTATGCTTTCAGTGCTGACTTCAAAAGAGTAACACAAATAAGAGAAGCTCTTGGCTCTAAAAAAAAATTGAAATTCAGAGGCAATAATATGTATGCTAAAACAAAGCTACGTGTAGAAGACTTGAGTTTGGAACAACTGAAAAAGGCAGACGACAGAGAACTCATGGTACTTAGGTTGAAATTCATGCAGCTATGGAATAAGCATTTCCAGAAGTGCGATGATATTATTGTCGGGAGTCTTAATCGCAATGATCTCACTACCAAATACAGAATGTTGTTGAAAGTAATGCGTGAACGGAGCTTGGAACACAGCACTGAACCTATAGACAGGGAAGCATTTAAAAGAGCAATGCAGGTGAAGAAGGTTGGATTGGACATTGCCCAATTCGAGCCAATTGTTCTTTGCACACATGCTGTCTTTGTCAAAGAAGATTTCGCTGAGGATGATGAAGAAGTAGAAGTTATTATACAATCAGATATAGAAGAACCAAACGAAGTCTTAGAAGAAGCAATTACCAAGATGCTTGGTGAACAGCTTGATAAGACTTGTGTTTTTATTTATACGAAAGATTTTAGTGGTAACTGTATTCCGTTGTTTGATTCAATTTTGCGTCCAGTTCTTACAATAGAAAAAACAGAAATGCAGAATATGGAAGATTCTTCGAAACTTGGTGAAAAGAAGTTCGAGAGAATAGTTCCTATCGTTCCTCTTCTTAAGGCGAAAGCGAAAGAGGAACACATTGTCTATGGTATTGTATACGAGCCGGATGAAGAAGACAGTCAAGGCGACGAAGCGAATGCAGAGGAAATCCGTAAAGCTGCATACCAGTTTATGGAAGAAGTACAAACCTTCAAAGTGATGCACAAAGGTAAGAATGTTAAGGTGCGAATACTGGAGAATTATATTGCTCCTGTAGACTTTAAGATCGAAGGAAAGTCGGTCAAGAAAGGCTCATGGGTACTCGTCACCAGAATTCTCGACAAGAGAGTGTGGAACGCTATAAAGAAGGGAAAACTCACAGGTTATTCAATGGCAGGTTATGCAAGAACTGGTTAAGGAGTTTTGCTAATGGAAAAAAGTAGAAAGATGAAAGACATTGCTCTCAAGGAGGTTTCTCTTGTGGACAAACCTGCAAACAAGAGGTCTTTCTTATTGTTCAAGCAAGATGGGAAGTCAGAGTCACAAGATGATTCCCTCTTGAAAGCGAAAAAGAAGATTAACATTGAGATAGATAGTGACGGTACCAAGAAAGGCACCAAGATTAAAGTCAACGGAGATACAATAGCCAATATGAAGAGTTTCAATTTCAGTATTTGGAGTGAATCTTTAGATGACTCTTCGGTTAGTTGTTCATATTCTAAGTTGGTGGAATCTGAAGGTGGTTTTCAAAGAACCGAATCTTACTACCTCGCAAAAGGAGATAGTCCTATGGACGAAAGAATTGTAGAAATACTGAAAAAACTTTTCGGTGAGAAGATTACCAAGTTCGAAAAGGTTGAGCTTAACGAAGAAACTATAGTGGAAATCGTGAAGGCTCTGACAATCATCGAAGAATACAAAGATGAGTTTCCTACTGATCTCGGTTCAGCAATTGGTCTGCTTGCTCTTCATGCTGGTCAAGGTTACAAACAACCTGAGTTGGTGGAAAAGGCAGGTGCCAAACTTTCCAAAGACACGCTCACTAAGATGAAAGCACTTGTTGCTGCTGCGAAGGCTTTGGAAGCTCTATTGCCGAAAGAAGCTGGCGATGATGATGTCAATAAGAAAGCTGAAGATGAAAAAGCTTCTCAGCTTCAGAAGACCGTTGAGACTTTGGCTAAGTCTGTGTCTGACATCACAGGCAAGATGGAGAAGAAGGAAGCCTCTGAACAGCTGGAGAAAATCAACGGCGTTCTTTCAGAAGTTTCCAACAGGCTCAAAGTTCTCGAAGGTAAACCAGTATCAACTAAGAAGAGTCTTGAAGAGACAAATAGTACACCAGCCAAAAAGGAAGTTCAGAAAGACGACCAAGGCAGAACAATTGGTCATTGGCCGAGCTTGGTAGGTGAGTCTGACGAAGAAGAGCAAGATTAAGCTGTCCAGCTTCAACGCTAATGAGATAACTGTTGTTGGGTGGTGCAATGGTGTCAGAATTTGACAAAATTAACTAAGAAAGGAGTTAAAGCATGTTTACTAATGCACGTTTATTGATGCCTGCTAACAAAAAGGCATTTTTGAAAATGGTCGCTATACCTGCCATTGTCTTTGCAGCAGAAGAAGCAGACCAATTCATCGATTATATAAAGGACGAATCTGTTCTCAAAAACAATGCCCGCATTATCAAGATGAACAAGGTAACTAAAAATGTTCGAGCATTGGGTTTAGGAGAAAAAAGGTTTCTATATCCAGGAGAAGGCTTTGTTTCAGGTGATTATCTGAAAACTTTATCTGACCAGAAGATTCCGTTGATCGCTAAAAAGATGCGTGGTTGTATTGCCATTTACGACGATGATCTGGCTGATAACATCGAAGGCGATGCTTTTGCAGATCATGTAATGCGAATGGTTACGAGCAGAATCGCTAACGAGTTAGATGAAGCTTTTTGGATTGGTGATACTGCGAGCATTGGCGGATTCGGACCTAAAGATATTCGAAGTTTGTTCGACGGCTGGCGGTATCGAATCTTATGCAGTCAGGCTCAATCCGGCTATCTCAGCACCCATTACAACGATGTGTCTGGCCGAGCTACTCTTATGACAGCACTAAATGAGACTGATTATACTACGGGACTTAAAACATTGGGCATGATCGTAGAGCCTACTACGCCGAATGGTTTTGTTTATATCTGTTCTGTAGCTGGTACAGCATCTGCTGAACCTACTTGGCCGGTTATTCTCGGAAACACCGTTGTTGATGGAGGTGTTACTTGGAGGTGCCATGCTTACGATTTCGCATTGGCAGGCAAAATTGGTGAGAAGAAGACTACGCAACCGTTTGATTGGGAATTCAAATACAGCATGATGCTGAAACGTCTGCCTTCTAAATACAAACAAGTTGGCATGAAGAATCTGAGATTTTTCCATTCAGATCAAATAACTCAGGATTACGTCAACGCTTTGTCTGCAAGATCAACCATCCTCGGCGATCAAGCTATTCTTGGTACGGCTCCTATTCAATATGGTCAGGTGCCTCTTGTTTCTTGCCCGAAAATGGCTATGACAATGAGTGCTGCTGGAGTTCTCGATGCAGGCATCTACGGCGATTGCTTACTTACACCTAAAGGCAATTTAATTCTGGGCATCTATCGTGAGATAAAAGTCGAAGCCCAAAGGGTAGCAGCAGATGAAGCTACTTACTGGTTCTACACGATGCGAGCCGACAATGCGATCGAAAACGTTAATGCATGCGTTCTTACGGAAAAACTCATTACAGCATAAATTCGACAATTTGTTTTGTTGTTATCAATTTGTTAGTGGTAATGCATCCACTGTTAAAATAGAAAGGAGTTTACAATGCAACGTTTCGTAATTCGTAATTATGGCTCTTCAAGGAACTTGCCTGATGGTCATGGTTCGTATATTTTCATAGAAAGAAATGGTGTACAAGGCACAGACGATGAAGAGATGGCGAAGTTGTTTGCTACTTATCCTGACATCCATGTTGCTGAACGTGGTAACAATTTGTCAATATTGTTACCTACACCGCCAGAAGGTCCGGCACCACAGGTTGAGCCACCTGACGAACCGCCTGATGAAGATGAGCAAGGTGAAGATGAAACCGAAGATGAGCAAGGCGAAAGCGAAGGCGAAGACGAAGACGCTACCGACTACGAAGCTTTGCGTGTTTCAGATCTTCAAGAGATAGCGAAAGACCGTGAAATTCCAATTGCCAATCTCAGAAAGCCTGAATTGATTGAAGCATTGCAAAAAGACGATGCTGAACAAAAGGCGTTGACAGAGGAGTTATCTGCAAAGCTAACGGTTGGTCAAGAGGTTAGGATTGACGAAGATGAAGAAATCTACCTCATCACCGTACTTCCAGAACAACCTGATGGTGAGTTTACTCTTGAGCCTAAGGATCCTGACGGTAACGAATATGGAGCTACGGCAGATCAACTTACTCTTGTAGAGTAACAACGGCTGTTGGAATGAAGAATAATGTTAGGTAAAACTAACTACAAAAATTAAGGAGTTAATATAATGAGACAGAATTTAGCTTTAATGGACCGTGACATCGGGCAAATGATTGGTCGGCCTCTTCAAGAGGCGATGGCACACGGGATCGAGAACGACATGATTTACGGCGGTTTGTTAGCTGGGCAGTCATCTATACAAGGCAAATACATTGCCCAGACAACTCAGAACTGCCTCGTACCTACACGCCGAGTAACTTGGCAAGGAGAGGTGTATAGGTATTGCAGAGCACCTCTTGCTGTCGGTTGCACGATGTTCGGGTTGAAGTTCGGCTACGAAGTGAAGATTGGATATACCGCTCCATTGGCAAAGGTTCTCGCAGGAAATAACACCATTCGCGTTGATGCAGGTGGTGCTGCGGCAGTTGCTGCAAATGAGTTAGTTGGTGGTAATGTTATAATTCACACACACACAGATTACCATCACATGTGTATGAGGATCACCGCTAATACTCTCGCCGATTCAAACGGGTACATCATGATCACCGTTGAAGAAAACTGGCCGATAGACATCGAAACTGCCTATGGTGTTGAAGTTATGCCTAACCCTTGGATGGGAATGGTATCACGGCCCGGACCGAGTAGCGACAATCCCAGAAGTGGAGATCACTATACTTCAGTAGGCGGTATGCCTCTGGTAAAATCCACTGTTGCGAATTCTTTCATGTGGATAAAAACACGAGGACCACATTGGATCAATCCGTTGACTCCACTTGGCGATACTCAGACAGTGGATAGACGAATAGTTTTCTTCGATTATGAAGGGCAGCTTACTCAGGTAAGCCCTGCTGTTTCTACGTCAATGATGCAGATTGCAGGGTTCATCCTTAACAGCGAAGTAACTGCGGTTGGGCCACCTTTGGTTATGTTGACGATTGACGGTAGTTAAAAAAGTGTTATCACCTTCTTCCGGAGTTTTCGGGAGTTGAACTCTTTAATCAACTCCCATGGAATTATATTATGAGTAAAGAAGACATAAGAACGATGGACATTATAAATCCCGAACTGCGAGGTATGCCTTTAAGGGATTACCACGAAGAGCTCAACATTCGTTCTCATAAGGCAGGGCATACCACCAGAAAAGGTGGCCCGATACCTCCAAAGATTATGGCACAAGGTGTTGGTGAGTCTAAGTTGAATATTTGGCCAAGAAATGAACAAGGCAATTTAATAGGAGACTGAAAATGATTGATCCGAAAACAGGTGCAGTAGTTGGAGTTGGGTATGCTCACCATGAAATACATGAAGGTAGCTCCTTCAAGGTTTGCGATGTTCAGAATATTAACACTACGACACAGAAGTGGATAGTTACTACTCCTGATTCTAAAACGTATGCTCACATGCTTTTTGATGCGTTTTGTACCGGAGAAATGTCTGTTCTTGTAACTGAGGGAGCAGATCGTACAGGAACAACAGTTTTAACACCTCTCAACCGAAGGCGAGTTGGAACGCCACCTGCTGCAACTGTTATAGTTCACAGAGATGTTTCAGGTGGTGCTACGGATGGTGCAATAGAACTTGAAAAGGTTCGGGTTGGGGCAACTGACAAGTTTAGTGCTGCAATAAGTGAACATCGGGATCAGAATGAGTATGTGTTGAAACCAAATACAAAGTATGTTATGGCCGTAACCACTTACGCTGATGTTAACGTATCTTTGCATTTGGATTGGTATGAACACAAGGATGCAGAGTGGTCTGACAGAGTAAAGGAGTAATATTATGTCGTTGACTGATAAATTAAATACAGCACATGCAGATTTGGTGCAAGCACAAAAAGTAAGCAGTGCAAGGGCCTTGATGCAACCAATTCGAGCGGACGTTATTAGGATCGATCAGGAACTGCAGGAAATTACTGATACTAACAATCTTGAGGATATAGATACTGAAATCAAACAGGCTCTTCTTGCTACATGGAATATTGTTAAAGCTGCAAAAACAGCATTCGAAGATCCAATAGTAACTGAACTTCTGGATTGGAAGCCCTAATGCCAGGAACCTTCGCATACGATGAAGCTACGAATACTGTAGAAGTCACTGACGGTACTTCTGGTGCACCTGCTACGTTTAACGATATGTTCACCGCTGATCAAGCAGGAACGGATACTGTCTTGCTTGATGCAGGTTCTCCAGCCAGTGACTTAGCTCTTGATTATGTTGTCCGTGCTACGCACGACACAGCTTTGAAAGTCAAATGTGTTGTGGCTAACAAGTCTGCTGAGGCTGATCATATTTTCATTACTGGTGAAGATTGGCGAGGAGCAGCACAGACAGAATCTATTGATGTTACAGCAGGTGATGGTTCTTATGAGACTACTAAGTATTGGTCGTCAATTACAACGCTTGATTGCTCAGACAACGGTGCTGGTGGAGGAACTGTCTG
>Ga0114923_10002744_pt1 | contig 11902 bp, 9 predicted proteins | sample SumtaG_FD_89578 | JGI IMG/M metagenome (GOLD analysis project Ga0114923, IMG submission 89578) | Deep subsurface microbial communities from Indian Ocean to uncover new lineages of life (NeLLi) - Sumatra_00157 metaG | ecosystem: Environmental > Aquatic > Marine > Oceanic > Sediment | place: near... | reverse complement strand
TTGTGCAAACTTCAATCTTGAATAGCAGGAAGCGCATGGTGCACATACCTCTTTCAAGTTGTCTGTATTCCTGGCCAGGGCAAGATTTTTGGCCGGCAGGGCCACTGACATTAGCTCATCACATTGATGTGCAGGCGTCGAGCCGCAGCAAATCCAGTCTTCGACCTCAGCCAGTTCTATACCAAGTGACAGACAGATTTGCCTGGTGGAGATATCATATTCGACACCAGTTGAATGCAATGAACAGCCTGGATAATATGCGATTTTCATTTCTTCAATCTCTTGGCCTTTGAAAACATTTTCATCATCGCAAAAGGCTTTTTGATAGAGGGCAGTAGTTTAAGTTTTCCCTTTTTTATCATTTTGATGCCTAAAGGCAAATCTTTAAAAGGCTTGCCGGTGAAAAGATTTAGAGTACCTGTCAAGCCCACTTCATACATTCTTCCCAAGTACTTGAGAATTTTCATCCAAAGCCAGTTAAATAATCTCTCATTTTTTGTGTCTGCTTTTATCCTCTTCTCCTGAACAAGAATTCTTATGGTGTCAACAACATGAGCGATATCTATGTCCTGGGGACATCTGGTCGAGCATGTTTGACATGACATACAGTACCATATTGTATTTTCTTTCATTGCCTCGTCGACCATTCCTAATTGTACATAGCGCATCAGCTCAGCGGGAGTACTGTTCATGAACACACGACTTGGACACCCGGATGCACATTTCCTACACTGATAACAGAGAAAGACATTTTCACCACTTCGCTTTGCGATTTCCTCGGCAAGGGAGGTATCTACCTTTATGTCTTTTTCGCCAAGAACTTTCATAACTGTACAGGTTCCTTTTTTCTGTTTATATAAGTAGGACCGAGTTTCTTAATTCTTTCTGTCATTTCTTCCGCGATTTCCACGAATTTTCCGCCCATTGCTGAAGAGAGGTTAAACATTTCAACTCTTTCAGGTTCTATCCCTATCTCAGCAAGAAGCTTTTTAACATATTCGACTCTCTTTTTGGCTCGGATGTTGCCTTCGAGGTAATGGCATTGGCCTTCAAGGCAACCTGCGACAAATACGCCATCTGCACTATCCTCAAAAGCTCTCATAAGGTGAATTGCATCAACCTTGCCTGTACAAGGCAGCCTGATAATTTTTACGTTAGGCGAATACTGCAAACGCATTGCTCCTGCTAAATCCGCAGCTGCAAAGGCACAGAAGTCACAGCAATATGCTAATATCTGAGGTTCAAATTCACCCATTTTTCACCAATTTACTTGCCTTATCAAAAAGCGCCTTCGTCTTGGCAATAATTTGACTGTCTTTGTAGTGCATCAATTGAATTGCCTTAGCAGGACATTCAGATGCACAGATGCCGCAGCCGTGACACATAGCCGTTTCAATTTCGGCGACACCATCGGCATTTATTTGCGGCACGTCATACGGGCAGGTCCTGACACATGTAAGACACGCTGCACATTTGTCCGGATCCACTACTGAAACAACGCCGCTTATTTCCATAACCTTCCTGGAGAGAATCCCAACAGCCTTGGCGGCGGCGGCCTGTGCCTGGGAAATACTTTCGTCAATAAATTTGGGGCTGTGGCAGGTGCCGCACAGGAACAAGCCGTCAGATGCAAAATCAACGGGCCTTAGTTTCATATGAGCTTCGAGGAAAAAGCCTTCGAGAGTAATGGGAACCTTGAAAGCTGTACCTACCTCTTCATTATCCGGCGACGGTATCATTGCGGCGCTTAATACCAGGGCATCGGGTGAGAAGCTAAGGTCCAGCAACGAGTTCAGGTCTTTTACACGCACTTCAAGCTCGCCTGAGCTGCTTTGGGAAACTACCGGTTTGCCGTCCAGGTCATACCTGAAGAACAGTACTCCCAACTCGCGGGCCTGGTTGTAATAGTCTTCTTTGAAGCCATAGGTGCGAATGTCACGGTAGAGTATCGCAACGGTAGTTTTTGGATTTGCGTTTTTTATAGCTATAGCGTTCTTGACCGCCTCGGTGCAACAGATTCTGCTGCAAATCATTCTTTCGGGTTCTCTTGAGCCGACACATTGAATGAAAACTACTTCACTGAGGTTTTTTGTAAAGTCCGGGTCATTTTCAACTTGTTGTTCGAATTCCATCTGAGTCAGCACTTTTTCATTCCGGCCGCGGAGGTATTCGTTCGGCTTTGATTCCTCGGCGCCCGTAGCGATTATTGCAGCGCCGTGTTCTATTTCTATAATGTTGCCGTTATTATTTATATTGCTTTTGAAATCGCCTATAAATCCTTTGCATTGTTCCACAGTGGAATTTTTGTAGATGGTTATGTTTTTATTATTTGTAATATCGCTTTCTAATTTCTTTAGCAGTTCAAAGGGTTTAAGTCCTTCAACGGTGTTTTTGATTTTAAGCAGATTTCCGCCAAGCTGGTCGGATATCTCCACCAGATGCACGCTGAATCCCTGATTTGCTATAGAAAGCGCGGCAGTCATTCCGGCAACACCGCCGCCGACAACAAGGGCACTTGTTTTCGGGATATAGGTCTGGGTAACAAGGGATTCTATTTGCCTCGCCCGGCCGATCGCCATTCTTACTAAATCTATTGCCTTTTCTTCGGTTGCCTCACCGAGGCGGGCGTGTACCCATGTGCATTGGTCGCGGATATTTGCCATCTCAAACAAATAAGCGTTTAAGCCGGCTTCTTTGATTGTTTCCTGGAACAGGGACTCGTGGGTTCTCGGTGTACATGAGGCCACTACAATCCTGTTTAAATTATGCTCTTCGATTTTTTCTTTTATGATTCTAAGTCCATCGGGTGAGCAGCTATACATCAAATCAGTGGCAAATGTCACGTTTTCTAAATTCTCAGCATAATTGGCAATTTTTTCACACGGGATAACGCCACCGATATTTGACCCGCAGTGACATACAAACACGCCTATTCTCGCCTCCTTGTCCGATATATCTTTTTCAGGAGGATATTTTTTATCCTCGACCTGGGTCCCCCTGACATCTGCAAGAAGTTCCATAGCCTGTGCTGCTGCGCCGCTTGCCTGTGTGACGCTTTCGGGGATATCCTTGGGGCTTTCGAATGCTCCGGCAAGGTAAATCCCTTCTCTTGAAGAAGCAGTCGGTACGAAATCAGCAGATTTGGCGAAGTTGTAGTTGTTTAGTCCAATTTCACATATTTCAGCCAGTTTTTTTGAGCTATCTGGTGAACATAGACCCGAAGACAAAACGACCATATCGAATTCTTCTTCCGCCCAGTTCCTGCCGTCCTCGGTGAACTCCAGGAAAAGGTTATGGGTTTTGAAATCCTGTTTTATGCTCGAAGGTCTCGTATAAATGTAGTCAACGCTGTAATTGGCTTTTGCTCTTTCGTAATACTCATCAAACCCTTTACTGAATGCTCTGACATCCATTACGAATATCTTGCACTGGGCTTCGGGTAAGTGCTCTTTGGTCACAATTGCCTGCTTGGTTGCATACATACAGCAGACCGAAGAACAATACGGATTGTCCTGATCCCTTGAGCCGACACATTGAATAAATGCAATTCTCTTTGGTTCGACCCCATCGGAAATTCTTGCCACATGACCTCCGCACGGACCCGATGCGCTTAGAAGCCTTTCATAATCCATACCACTGACTACATTGGGGAATCGCCTGTATCCGTATTCACCCTTTTTCTCGGCATCGTATAATGCAAAACCCGGAGCAAGTATTATTGCACCGACGTCCAAAGGTCTTTCTTTGGGGACATCGTTATATAGAATTGCATCGGCTTCACACACTTTTTCACATAGTCCGCACAAAGAGCATATCCCGCAATAAAGGCACCTTTCAGCTTCCTTTCTGGTGATTTCTTCCGTAAAGCCGAGATCGACTTCATCGAAAGTGGAAACTCGTTTTTCAAGTGAAATCGTGGGCATCTGTTGGCGTTGCAGAATCTTTTCTTTTCTGCTTTTAAGTTCTTCAGCAGAGATTTCGACTACCGTCTGAGCCTTTTCGATCTCGACATCCTCACCCTTGATATAAGCATCGATTCCCCTGGCTGCTCGCTGTCCATCGGCGATAGCCTGAACCACGCTTGAAGCGCCCCGAATGACATCACCCCCCGCAAAAATGCCTTTCCATGAAGTCTGTCCTGTTTTTTCATCAACTTCAACTGTCCCTCGCGGCGTCAGTTTTATTTTCTCATCTTTATCGTTAAGAAAATCGAGACTTGGTCTTTGGCCTATGGCTACTATTAATTCATCGGCTTGGAGAGTTTTTTCGGTGCCGGGTATTGTTTCAAGTTCCAGCTTCCCCTCGACAAATGCCATTCTTTTTATGTCTAACAATTCCAGCCCGGTGAACTTGCCGTCTTTTTCAAGAATCTTTTTGGTTGCCTTGCCGGCATTTATCACTACGCCTTCTTCGCAGGCCCACTCAATCTCCCACGGATAAGCAGGCATCTTGTCAAATTCCTCAAGACAGACCACGTCAAGTTTTTTTGCACCAAGTCGTATCGCAGAGCGTGCACAATCCATAGCAACATTGCCGCCGCCTATCACTATCACACTTTTCTTGACACTTTTTTTGTTGCCGAGCCTGACATCGCGAAGGAAATCAATACCATGCGAGACGTTTTCGCAATCTTCACCGGCTATCCCCATTCTTGCGCTTATGTGTGAACCAACAGACAAAAATACCGCTTCAAAACCTTTGTCAAAAAACGCTTCAATGTCACTTTGGCCTTTAACAGGGCTGTTCAATTCAACCTTAATACCGTAATCAAGGATGGCTTGGATATCCCTTTGAATAGCATCATTTGGCAGCCTGTATGCCGGAATACCGAGGCTCATCATTCCGCCTAAGACAGCCTGCTTTTCAAAGATGGTAACAGCGTAACCTGCTTTTCTCAGTTCCAGTGCTGCCGCCAATCCAGCGGGACCGGCTCCTGCTATTGCTATTTTTCTGCCGTTTTCTTCGATTGATTGCTGCTTTTGTTGGGGTGTTAATTTTTCGCCGTGTTCTTCATGCCAGTCTGAAAGAAATCTCTTTATGTAGGCAATTGAAACAGGGCTGTCTAAATTTTTCCTGTTGCAGAGCTGTTCACAGGGATGTTCGCATATTCTTCCGCATATTGCAGGGAAGGGATTGGTTTCGGTTGCTGACTCAAAGGCTTCCTTATATTTACCTGTTGCAGTAAGGGCGACATATCCGCTCGGATTACCGTGTATCGGGCAGGAATCATAACAGGGGGCTACACCTAATCGGGTCATCGCAAATTTGTTAGGTACCGCCTGTGGATATTCCTTAAAAATCGCCTTTCTGTCATTAAGTAGTTGGTTATATTCATCTTTGACGGCAACCGGACAGTTTTCCGCACAATCCCCGCAGCCAGTGCATTTTTCAAGGTTTACGAAGTGTGGCTTTATCGTAAGTTTCGCATTAAAGTTACCTGCCTGGCCTGACAGTTCGGTTAATTCTGCGTTTGTTATTATCTCTATATTCCGATGGGTCCCTGCAGCGACCAGCCGAGGTGATATCGTGCACATTGAGCAGTCGTTTGTAGGAAAAGTCTTGTCGAGTTGGGCCATATGACCGCCTATAGCAGTTCCGGACTGGACCAGATAAACCCGGTATCCTGAATCAGCCAGGTCAAGCGAAGCCTGAATACCCGCTATCCCGCCACCTACAACCATTACTGAGCCTATTTTTTGACTTTTTTTCATTTATCCTTCACTATTAATCCTGCTATCCACATAATCATTTAAGGTTTTGCGATTGTTATTGCAACCAAAAAAGCTCATCATAGCCCCCCCCCCTTAGAAAACCTTATAACAATGATACCACTGTTTTTTACTACGTTAACATTACCCAAAACGTGCGAAACATTGTCTCACACTATTTTGTCATTTTATAACGTAATATTACTATTCTCAATTTTGGTAAAAACGTGCTGGCTCAATAGCGAGCGAACCAGCATGACAAACCTTACTTCCTACTGCTTAGGGTGAGAGAGTGCATCGCAAGCATGCTTGGTTCGGCATCTTGGAGCTACTTAATGCGGTAGAGTTGCCGTTTAATTTCCTTATTTTCAGTTCTTTGCCTTTTCACTTCTTTTGTGTGCCTCGCCAGCCCGCTTTCGGTTAGCTAACTTGGTCGCAGATTAGGGTGAGAGAGTTATATTATTGCCCTTTCTTGCCTTTTCACTTCTTTTCTGTTATTTTCTGTCCCTAAAGGCGTGAGGCGTATCTCGTGTTTGGTTGTTCGTATTTAGTTGGCGAAAAGGCGCAGAAACGAGCTTATGCGCCCTCGGCGGTATTGGTATTAGAAAAATAAACTGTGTCAGGCTGTCTGACTTGTTGTTAGACGCCGCTTATGTAAGGAGAAAATATTATGGCAACAAGATTTGAAAAAATGATGTGGGATAAATATCACGCAATGCTTTTAGGCGGAACATTTATCCATTCCGGTGTTATTCCTGGTGTGCTGCTGAAGATAGACTGGGATCCTAAGAATATATTAGAGGGTTTTTTGGAGATAATTACTGCGGGTGGCCTGCCAGGAACGGTACCCACACTTAAGGGTATCGATGGTTATATTTGGGATGCGTTTGGAGATCCTAAAGAAGAATGGTCAAGCAGCCTCGACGATTCAGACATTGCCCGAGAGGATTGGTCGCATAGTGTAAATATAAAGGGAGAAACATCACTATCTCAATATGGAGTAACTTTCGAAGGAGAGTTCAGTCGAGAATTCAAGGGCAAAATAGTTCCTTCAAAAATCCAAGCGAGATATTTTGATAAAAGTTATTTCCACGGAATAGTTCAAGCGCATCTGAGAGATTTGAAGGTGTTAAATCGAGCAATGTTCGAATCAATTAATAACTGTGCTATAGTTACTGAATGTTACTATGCTAAAGAATTCAAAATATATTTTGAGAGTAGTGGTCGTTTTTCAGCTCAAGCTGAGTTTGAAAAAGCTGGAGTCAAGATAGGTGTAAATGGAAGTGGTGATTGGGAAAATAACAATACTTTGAATTGGCAAGGTAATGATAACGTTCCCTTTGTAGGCCGTATTGAAGTGTTATAGGCAAGTAAAGGCCCTGCGCATCGTCGCTTAAAGTGCCTCGCTGCCTCGCGAGGACGCTTTGAAGAAAACCCTCTCCCAAGTGAGTTTACCCTGAACCTGCTGAAGGGAAGGGAGAGAGTTAACGTTGAGGAGAACGTGACTTTTTTGTTGTAATCACCTTCGGAATGGGTATAATTACAAATCGCGGCAGCGGAGAAAAGCAACTGAGGCGGCAGGCTCCGCCCTGACGAGCGGGAACTTGTTATACTGTCCGAAACGGTCTTTATTGAGCGTTTATTTTGTTTGGTGGCAGAGAGCCAACAAGAGGTTCGCAATGGGCGATAAAATCCTGACTTGTATTCTCATTGCTATTGGTTCGGGGGTTCTCGCTTATGCCACCCTTGGTCGTATTTTTGGGTTTCACCGCTCCATAGGATGGATAGGTGGTGGGCAAGTTAGCCTTGTAGGGGAATTGTCGACTGGCATTTTTGTACTTTGCTGCGGTTTAGTGTTGTTGCATTCACTTGTTTGGGCAATTCCCGCCATTGCAGCATTTGCAGTTTCATTCATTTCTCAAGGGCGGGCGAACCGGCAATGCCGTGCCAAAAAGAAGAATTTTGACCGAAGCAGGAGGCGGAATAAAACCGGATGAATCAATCTTGTAGTTTTTGCCGGAATGGGTATAATTACAAATCACAGCAGCGGAATGCCTCGCCAGAATGCTTTGAAGATAGTTCATAAAGGATACGAAAATGATTTATGAATTGCCGAAAGAAAAGATCAATGTTGTGCATGACGACGATCTTGAGAACTTCTTAGAGCAACTTGGCATTTTGAAGAAGTTTAAGCAAGGCAAACTCAAGTGCAAGTTCTGTGCGGTATTAATCACCTTTGAGAATCTGCATTCAATTTTTCCGCAATCAGGTCAAATCAAGCTCGTTTGCGATAAAGCTGAATGTATGAGGCAATTGTCAGATTTATTAAGGGATGGGACGGTCAAGTTATGAGTGCTGAAGATATCATTAAAATATACGGGCCTTCATCTCTCTTTGCGCTGATGCTAATCTATTTCTTGTGTCGCCCGGAGGCGCTTGAGAAGTGGGCTACAGTGTTGTACAGAATCGTGTATTTCATAACGAAACAAGGTGGAAAACGCATTGTAAAGCATGATATTCAAAGCAGGATAAATGGTTTTTCGCGAGTACTAGGCAAAGAAATTGCAAACTACGAGCCTGTTGGAATCAATATAGAATGGGTCAAGAACGAGGATGTGGCCGAGAGTTTTTTCCGTGACGACAAAGTTGTCATAAGAATGAGACATCACCAAGACCAAGACAAGAACTTCGTGATTGCTGCGATGGCATTTGTCTCACAGTCGATTTTGAGTAAGACTAAGAAGTATTTATCACGAAACCAGCGAGAATCAATCGACCTCTATGTGTGCAAAGATTTATGTCACCGTGAAAAGCCTCGTGTGGAGGAGAAGTTCTTCGACTACTACTTCGTTCCCCAAACCGATGAGAGCGAAAGAATTAAGGAATTCGTAAACAAGTACGAGATCATGCACAAAGTCGGAATATTCTACGGGGTTTTAGTCCAAGAACTCAATTTCTTAGGTAAAAAAGTTTTTTCACAGCCGAGGAGTCGTAATATAATAGAAGAAGTAACTCACCTTATTGATTTCCTTGAGAAATATGCCAAGAGGGAAGTTGGTGATGAAGATATCCAGACGACATTTCGGGGGAAGTATTGCAGATGTGGCATTATGATAGTTGGAAAAAGTTTCAAGGTTCAAAACGGTAAGACTGACCCATATTTGAATTACATAGAAATGCTTGTCCATTCGAAAATAGAGAATATTTACCTCATCGGTCCTGCGCTAACACCACATGAGTTGCTTATAGGGAGAATCTCTACTCAAGTTCAAGAGAAATATGGTTATCTCGAATATTTTTCAAAGAAATATAAAGCAACTATACGCATAAAAGGGAAGAGAAATAAGGTTAATAATTTCTTGGTCTTAATGAGGAGCGTAGACCCGATAAGATTTTATGACGAAGAGATTGAGAAAGAACTCTTTGGAGAGTGAACACGTCAGAGTCAGAAATCACAGGAAAAATAACCCCACACTTGCCATCAAAGCAAATACCTTGAATTAATCCCGCAAATTCATATAATTACAAGCCAAGCAGACAGGGAAATTATAAAGATTGATTAAAAAGATTTAAGCCGACAGTTGGGATGAAATAAAGTGATAAAATACAGGAATTCAGGTATTATAGGAATTTTAGCTTTGGGGATATCCTTACTTGCTTTCATTTCTTCAATGAGAAGCTGTTCAATTGCTTCAAAATCTCTTAATTTATCCATTGAACAATTTCAAAGGGAACAACTCGTTGTCTGGGATGTTATAGTAAACAAAGACAATGATGAAATGCTTATAAAACCTACCACAGATGAGATTACTCTTCAGGGAGCCACGTTATATTATCCACCCGAATTAAATGTTTCGGAATGTATGGCAACACCTCCAAGCTACTCAATCTCCACATATCGCATATCTCTTGCCATTGGTGACCATTTAAGAAAGAGCTACCCAAAGTATAAAAACAAGTATCTTGTTGGTGTAGACTCTGTAATCCCTATTGTTATCGACTCTCGCTATACTACAAAAGGAAAATTGTTCTTTGAAAAAGCGACATATTTTCTAAGATACGAATTTGTATTATCAGACGAAAACGGTAACATCCCATTAGTAAAGGTAATTGGATTAGCATTTGTAGGCAGACTTTCATATGATACAGACCCTTGCATCTATTTACAGGAGTTGTGGCGAGCAAATAAAGGGTTTATCAAATCTGCCGAAAATGAGTAGTTGTAGTCAACGCCAAAGCTAACAAAATCTAAGTGGGAATTAAACGTGTCCGGCCCTTCTTTTCTTTAAAAACAACTCTCTCGCACGAAATCCGTGCTGGCGATGCACCCCACTCACCATTCACCAAAGTGCTATCTTTTGCAACTTTTTCAAACATTTTGCAACATTTTGTATAAGTTTTGCAACCTTTTGCAATTTTTTGCAAAGTTTTGCAACATTTGGCAACATTTTTGGCTGTTCTAACCGTATGTTATCGTATAGTTTGCCCTACCAGATATTACCATTTGTTACCATTTCAGCCTGCAAACAGCCCTGTTAATCTAACATTATCGAACATTTTCTCTTATATTATCATATAGTTTCCTGAGCCTCAGAATCCCAACAATTCCCCACATTTCGGCCTCAGCTTTACTATTTCTTACTATGCCAGCCCCTTGAAATCTTACCATTTCTTAACATCTTTGACGGCTCAAAGGTTAAGTTTAGTTAGGTTTTTGCCGTACATTTCCGTACATTATCGTATATTTTGGCTGCTTCATACCAAGTTTTACAAGGTCATTCAGCCAGCCAAAATATTAGGTTTTACTCGTATATGCGGACTCTCGGATTGAGATAATAACTCTCTCGAAGCAAGAATCGAGAAGCTGCGCTGCGAGGGTCGGTCACTTATTTATTAAAAGATTGTTTGACAAAGCTGAATAATGTGGTAAAATGATAAAAACGCAAAAGATTAGAAACTCTCTAAGCTGCCAAGGAAGACGACTAACCTTTGCAGCTTTTCTTGTTTGGCACTCTATTTACAGGAGTAACTATGGGAAAAAAACTAAAGACCTCGGCTAACGACAGGAAATGTATGTTGCCGGGTTGCAAACATATCTTGAGTATCTATAACCATGAAATATACTGTCATGTACATCGCGACCAGATGGCTGAGAAGCAAAAACTTGAGACTGCATATCATCATTTTGTAGGAACCAAATAATATCGATATTATGCAGCACCTTTTCACCAAATTCCCGAATCCCGTATCCTCGAGTGCCCGCCGCTATGGTTCAGCTACAGAGGACCCATCACCATCCCTAAGGCCCAATCCCCGCATTGATGATTCTGAGCTTGTTTAAAAGAATACCTAAGTATCTTAGGTATCAATATCGCCATCCACCCTCCCGGCCAGTCAAAGACTGTTTTTGTTTATAATAAAATTTCTATGCCAATGCAGAAAGCAAAATAAGCACCCATCCACAAAACAAAGTCAGATATTTTTAGATGGTTTTTGTAAACACCAAATATTAACCTGCTCAAAACTATAACTAGAAAGATTGACTTAACCTGGCCTTTTGCTGCTCCTGTTCGGCATAAGCAAGGCATTGAGACAATGTAACCAATGAGAAAAAATAGTATTATCGTAGGTATTTGCCATTTTGGCCTTGTTTGTTTTTTAGATATATCTTGATTATTGTCCATTGCCCATATACGCCCGAAGATATTAATCAACTATCAATTAAATCTTCCTCCCGGGTTTCCCCTTACAAATCATAATCCCCGGATAGGCTTTTGCCATTTTCAATTTCACTCCGTCAATTTTTCACCAAAAATTATACCCCCAATTCTCACAAAAGACAACCTGATTTCCTTTTTACCTCCCCCCGTTCCCCTTTTGAGTTAGGGATTTTATTCTAATACAAGGCTTGCAGTCTCGACCGAGCGGAGGCGTACTATTGTACGTCGAGCATTAGGCGGGACTGTGTAACGCAGTAGTTGGATAAAACAACCACTCAAACGCAACTTTTGCAACGTTTTGCAACTTTTTCAAACGTTTTGCAAAGTTTTGCAAAGTTTTGCACCTTATTGCTACTCTTCCCCGAATCCCCGCGCAGGCGGGGACCCAGACGTCGTTGTAAAATAAATCCCTTCCCACTTTGAGCTCGGATTTTCGTTCAACTGCAAGGCTTACAGTCGCGGCTGAGCGCAGTA
>Ga0114923_10002743_pt1 | contig 11905 bp, 9 predicted proteins | sample SumtaG_FD_89578 | JGI IMG/M metagenome (GOLD analysis project Ga0114923, IMG submission 89578) | Deep subsurface microbial communities from Indian Ocean to uncover new lineages of life (NeLLi) - Sumatra_00157 metaG | ecosystem: Environmental > Aquatic > Marine > Oceanic > Sediment | place: near... | reverse complement strand
GGCCTGATACGTCAGTTGATTCGGATCGGTACCGGCAAAGACTACATGGCCGACTGCGGCAGCTTCCCAGACTAAACCTGTAGCGGTGATAGTATTCGTACTAGTGCCAACTGGTACTGTAATGGCGCAGAGCCGCGATGGCACACTGGGGTTGTATATAGCGCCTGTAACATCTTTCGCACAAACCTTTATAAAGTAAACCTGATCCCCAAGAATCGAGCCGCCGGTAGTCGCAGTCGACCCTTGTCTATCGACAAACGGCGGTTCTGGCTCAGTAGCGAAAGTGTTCACTGGAATTGCGCCACCCACAATAATCCTGGAGATCGACGAGCCGTCCGCTAGCTGTTCGCTTTGCGGCCTGACAGAGAAACTTAGGTCTGTTACATCGAGCCAAGCATCATTTGCTAATGGGGCTTGTCCATTGGGCGACCAGGGGAATGACGGCCGAGCTAGCTTGTTGCGATACCCAGGCCGCCACGCTGGTTGTTCTTCTTGTCCGAAGGTATCCAGGAACCAATTATCATTATGGAACGCGATCGTTAGTTCGACTTCCTCGAAGTTTGTGTCGGGCTCAATGGCGGTTACGCGGCCAATTTGGTTAGTAATGTTCCAACCTTGATTACTGACACGACACAGATCACCGACGCGTAAGTGCATGGCTTTGAATGTGGTCTTGAAGCGCACGAGCAATGTGCCGCCAGTATCGCCGATAGAGGCGCCCGAGCTAGACAGCCGGTTATTGCCGCGAAAGCCTTTCGCTAGGTAAGTGTTCACAATCCGGAAGGCTTGGTCGTAGTTGTCTACCCAGCTGAAGTCTAGTCCCGCAGGTCGTTCCTCTGTGACTAGGTTAATGTCTTCCGAGTCAATGATGGCAACCTTTTCAATAACGTGTCGATCGTCACGGTTCTGGAACTGTATTTCCGCACGGTTTGCGGACCGGCCGTCATCAGTAATGATTTGGAAAGTAGACCGGTCGCCTTGGCGGATATAGTCTGCTTCAGTGAAGTCCCACTTAACATAGCCATTTTTTGGAGACCCATCCGCCGCCTTTGAAGTAATCGCGCTAGCTAGATTAGAATCGGTATCTGCACCAGACTGCTGATCGCCCAGTGTTTGCTCTATGAACAGCCGTAAGCGGCCTCTATCGGTGTAGTCTGGATGTAGAGCACCTTTGAAAGAAGCGAGTAACGCGCGAACCACATCAGACCCAGTCTGCCGACGTCGTAGGGTATTAGAGGCGGAGTATCTAGCGTGCTGGCCGGTATTGCCGAACTGATTCTCAAAGTCAATTTGAACATCGCAAATTACCGCGGCATCTATGAACGATTGAATCTGTAGTCGACTGTACGTCCAGCCGGACTTTACCAATATATCCATTAGATGCCATACGGGGTTTTCGGTGTAAGCGTTAGAATGCGCTGTTGTACTCGTATAGACACGCCGTACCGGGCCTTTGAGATAAATCTCGACACTGGGGATCGAGGAGGCACCGGCTAGTTCTCTTGGTACTACGATCTCTATGACAGAGAAACTGCCGTAAGGGTCGCCCTTACTATCGTACAGGCTATCAGGGTTGGGCACGCCGCTTCTTTGGCCGTCATTGACCGTGATCCAAAAGCCTTCGGTTACGTTACCACCTTCAGGCCAGTCAGACATGAATATCGTATCATTGCTGGAGTGTGGTATTCTAACGTCATTCACCAAAACATCGTAGATATGGTTCATCTGACCAACACAGATTAGCACCTCCATCTTGGTAAGGTTACCATCACCCGTAACGTTCAAGACCATAGGTTGAACGCGCTGGCTACCATAGACTTCGGGTATACGGTCGCCAAATTTCGCTTCATTGCCGTTATTCTGAATCTCTTCCCATTTGCCGCTAACAAAACCCCGTGACTGGAACGTTTGAGGCGGCGCCCATTGGAAGCCGCCAAAGCGGCCGGTCTTAGCCGCGGCGCCATCTTCAATATACATTCCACGCTCAACGCAATGCACTTTCGTACGGTGGCAGATTGGCGATGGGACACCGCCAACTAGATCGCCTCGCGAATTGGAGCCAGTAGCGTTTGGGGAGTAGCCACAATTAAAGAACACAGAGTCCGGGTTATCGGCGCCCTCTTGCCGCTCTTGCGCCGTGGCCGGGTAATTCCATGGGCATCGCTTCTGCAGCCGAGTTTGCGGCAGCTGAACAAGGGCCAGATTCAATTCACTCTCGGCTTTTAGCGAAGTAACACCATTATGGCCGGCGGAACTAACTTCATCACAACGACCAGCAAAGATTATCCGTTCATCGGAAAAAGTGGAAGTATCAACTGACCAAAAGGCGAAGAGAAGTTCTAGCCTCGCGCCTTTAACGCCATACAGCTCAAAGAAGTTGTCCCACATAAACCGATCAGCATCAGCCAGTTTAAGCGTAACTGAGGCAGCGCGAGTAATACCTAAGACGCTAAGCGCTTGTGTGGCTGTGATCTGTTCGTCCAATATTCTAGTGAACCAATCCTGACTATCATACTGGAAGCCGCCCTCGGCAACATTCAAGTTGTGCGAGCTTACACGCAATACCCGGTTCTTAGCCGCCGTGCCTCCGCTGGTATATGTCCCGCTGCCCTCAGAGTCACGCAAAGTGTAAGTACCAGAGCCTGTTACGTCGACAACGTGCCGACCATTCGCGTTAAGGTTACCCTGTACACCGTAGATCGTCACTACATCGCCCGTGGTAAGACCGTGGGATGCAACTGAAATAGATATGGGCGAAGCATTGGTCGCCCCCGTCACAGTCTTCTCAGACGCTACGGCAGCAAATACAATCCGAGCCAGCAGTAGGGGCTGATACGTGATCGGATCTGCCTTAGCGATCGTGATAGTGGTCAGAGAACTTGTCGGCATAGTTAGAAGATCTCCTTTATCTTAATCGAGACCGCGTTATTATTTGGACCGTCCTTGCGCCAACTGATACTGGGCATATCGAAACGGCACTTGTCACGGCGACCAAAGAAAGCTGGGGACTGCACATAATCACCGGGACCAAGCATTGGAACACATTGAGCACCAAACAATTGGATGACTTCAGAGGAACCCCAAGTAGCATTGCCGCCTATAAGCAGGAAGGCAGTTAGAGCAGAGGTTAATGTGTGCGTGTGTGTTATTCTGATCCATTGGTTCTGGGGCAGATCCCATATTGTATCATCTACGCCGGGACCATCAATAAAGCCAATCTTCAGTTGTTGTGACGCACCCGTTGCACGAGCCCAAACTGAAACAGTAAAAATAAGACCATCCGCGTCGCCATCTGGAATAACTAGCGTGTGCAAAAAAGAGTCTGCCGCAGTACCTGTAATAGACGTAGCCCGTGTTCCGCCAAAAGGGTCAGTAACTGCCGCCCCGAGAGTGAGGTTAAATATGCTCCAACCTGTACTAAAGTCTTCCGAGCTAGACGCCATATTCCCTGCTGGATCCAAAAAGATAAACTCCTCGAGTTGGCCGTCTCGAGCTTGATAGAAAGCAAGTAACGTAGCCAGTTCCGTGTCTGTAATGTTTACTGTCCATTCATGGCCACTAAGCGCTTCAGTGGGGAAGTTCGTTAAGCTAGCGCCAAAGTTAGCAAAAGAATGAATCGGTCCCGCATCCATACGGTTAAAATCCGTCTGGAAACGACGTGTAGATCGATAGCCGTCTTGGATTATAGCTTTTGACGACAGGAATTGTGGGAAGTAGATGGCCATGCTAATTCTTCCTTGTTTGCACGCAACGTATCCGGCTATCAAAGCGACCATTACCGACAGATGTCCAGGTTATAGTATCAGAGCCAAAGTTCATGTTTTCGTATAAGACAGCCTCAATCGTAATGTCCCAAGTGTCATCAAAGCGACCCTTCATAGAATTGAAGAATGTCATTATCGCCCCTTGGTCATAGCCGCTAATGCTCTTAAAGACTAGTTCAACTTCAAATAGCTCCCGTCGGGCACGCCACCGTTGTTCGCTACCATTATCAAAAGTCACAATTGCGATATTTCGACGCAATTGCTGTATTGTGCCATTTGTAGCGATCGAGCCGCTTTGCATTGTGGGAAAGCTTGCCATTAAGAGAAGGCCGCCTCCTGCACGGCTGTTCTAATATCGGTATTACCGCGGTTTAATTGGCTACTGACCGCACGGCTAATGTCTTCTGATCGATCCATAAAGCTTTTCGAGTCTAGGGCATTCACGTTGACGTGGACAGTCTGCACAACTACGGTCCGTGTTCTACCACGTGCGTCAAAGTCTATCTCGTTACCAAGTAGATCAGTAAAGCGATCACCGCCAACCCTTGGATCAACGCGGTTAGCATCCAAAGCGCGCAATGTCTCCTGATGCCTACGCTCACGTGCTTGCTGGTCTACACCAATAAAGGATGCAACTATGCCCGCAATCATAGCTCCGGCTTGTAAGAAAGGCTGTTGCGGACCCGGGATTAATGACGCAAGGCCTAAGCCTGAAGTAACTGCTTGCGTAATCCCTTCTTTGCCGCCTCGTGATATGCCACCAGCTAATCCAAATGCACCTGCAGCAATCGCGCCCGCAGAACCGACTACGTTGCCTACTCTGCCAGCTTTGGTTGTAAGACCAAGTGCTGAGGCTGTGGTTACCCGGCCATCGGGGCCTACAACCGAACGGTCACCAGGACGTACGCCGCCAAAAAGGCCGCCCTTAAAGATTGAACCGGCACCCGCGCCAAAGTTCTGAATGTTACTTCGTCCGCCGGTTTTCGGGCCGATGAAGAAGTCGTTTAATGCGTTAGTGACGAAACCAAACGGGCCGCCGCCACTGCCGCCGGGGCTTATGCCGAAAGGTTTATTAAGGAAGGAAGCCGGGAGCTGTCCACCACCAACATTCGGCATACCGATGCCTAAGAACCCCGGCGTAAAAGTAGAACGACCACTGAGAGTCGCTTCTAGCTTCAAGGTAGCCATTGTAGCTTGCGTAGTTGCAGTGGTGAGCTCTTGCTGTGCAAGTTCAACCGGATCAATGCCTAAAGGGGTACCCTTCAGCAAGCGTCCAAAAATGTTCAATTTCCCGCCGGACCCCTGTCCAGGGGGTGCCAACTTCTTAACGACCGAGAACGCCTCAGTGCCGAAGTTCACAAAGAACTGTCGTAAGACACCTTGAGCTTGTCCTTTGATGAAGTCCTGAACGCCCAGCTGACCGCGCGACACAATCGCGTCGAAGACCTGGCCAAGACCTTGCTGGAAGTCGCGTAGTTGTTGCTTACGTAGTTCTTGTAGCGCGAGTTCACGCTGGAATCGGGCTTCATCTGTTTGCTGCTCAAACTCGGCACGATCCTGGGAGATTTCAAAAGATCTCTCCGCGATGCTAATTCGTAGTCGAGCAACTTCATTAATTGCCGCGACTTCGCCCCCGGGACCCGCGATTAGCTGGACCATACGCGCTTGAAAATCTGCCGCACGTTCGAGGTGATCTACCCGGCGCTTGGTAATCTTCTCAAGGTCTTCTGTGGCTCGCTTCTGCGCGGGAGTTAACTGCAGCTTACTTAAGCCCTCAAAATCTGCTGTTTTAGAGATTCGTGACTCTATTGCCGCACCGCGCGAAACTACGCTAAACGGGAGCGCATCTTCCGGTTTTGCAAAACGAAAATCCTCCGATCGCTGCGGCACAGCCGTTGTTCTTCCGACAGCGCGCCCACCAGCACCGAGCAAGGTACTAGCAATAATACTCTCTTGGGCGCGAGTTGCACCTTTAATTCGCGCGCGTCGTATTGCCTCGATAGTTTGTCCAATGAATCGAAGGCTAGGATCAAGCGCAGCAGCTAGAACAGCCCCCTGCATACGTAAAATATCTTCCTTTACCTTAGCTTGAGCTTGAATTGCTTGCTCACGCGCAGCTGAGGCAATAGCTTCGGAGAAGTCAGGGGCTAAGGCGCCGTCATTTGGGTCAAAACCAGCACGTTGCCGCTGAAGCGCTAAAAGCACATCGCCCACCCGCATCCGTACATCCGTGCCTGTGCCTAGCTGTAATCCCCCTGGTCGCTCGCTAAAGAACTCGCGAATTCGTCGCTCGGGGCCAAAAGGCTCGCCGGGGGTTAAGCGCGCAAAAGCTTTGACAAAAGACTCCGCTGTAGCCGTAACACGGCCAGTAATCGCGATACCTAGCTGCTCAAACTCTGCCTGCAACCGCTTTATATCAGCCGGATCAGTGGGAAGATTGGGATTAGGTATCAAGCCCTCTTGGCCTTGCACAGTCGGTGATATAGTTGCCGCGATAAGCTCGCGCCGTCGCTCCAGACTTAGAACTGCGCGTCGGCCTAGATCAGTGGCTAAAGGAATCGGATCATTTGCCTGCTTGATACCTAAGAAAGCGGCTGTACCGGCAATTGTGCCCGCTATGCCTCTAGTAATCGGACCGCCCGGGGTGAGCTTAAAAGCAGCCCAAGCAACGCCTAGCGCAATAACTGCTTCCGTTGTACGCGAGATTGAATCGGCATTATCCTTAGACGCGACGGATAGATCTTCCATCGCCAGAACAGCGCGACCAAGGATAGGAATAAAGTTCGTACCAATCGCATTCTTAGCTTCATTAACCAAACGCGGTAGCGAAGTCATTCGCTTACCAACAGTGGTCATTGCCGCTTCGTACGTGCCAGCGATAACAGCGCCCTTTTCAAGAACGACGTTCAAAGCGATTGTGGTCTTCTCTTGAGCAGTGAGCGCTTGGCCGCTCTTACGTGCGGCCTTAAGGAATTCCTCCTCGAAGGTGACAATGATGCCACTTGTACGTAGAACCTCAACCTGGCGTGTAACAATACCTTGAACGATACTAGCCAGTGAATCACTCGAGTTCCTATTGGAGATAATACCGGCGTCCTGCGCAAGCCGAGCAAGCTGCGACGACTTAGCCAGATCGAGTTGCGCAAAGATCATCTTGGCGACGATCTCGCGCGCCTGCTGAATGGCAATCCCCTGCTTGCGGATACTCTCAACCTGCGCATTTACCGCACCAGTGCCAAGATCATTCGCCTTAGAAAGCTGGTTAATGACTACGCCCAGGGTTTCAGTGCGCGCCGCGTAAATGGGGGTAGCGAGTGCGGCGTCTTTGAGTGCGCTAGCGATACGCACTAAGGTACCAGCAAGAATGGAGCCCTTAGCGATAGATGTTACTAGTGAGGTGTTTAGGCCTTTAACCCCGGTGGCGGCGCCCTTAGCGCTTTTCTGCGTTTTCTTTAAGCCGGCATTTACTTTGCGATTTTTGTCCTCGTAGGTTGAAAGATTACGCGAACCAACAAGGATAGTTCCGTTAAGCTTCTTCAACGAGGTTAACGTTTTGTCTAACGCTCGCTGGTTTGCTGCCCGAATTCGTAGGACTAGATCAATATTTCGCCTTGGCATTAAGTATTGGCCGTTTACCGCTTTAGCCGCTCCTGGCTTGCGTCTACCATCTTGTTGTCAATGGTGATCCGCTCAATTTGTACGAGCTGACACGCATCTACAAACTTCGCTGGTAGCTGTGAGATGTCGCCTCCGAAAATTGGACTGCCTATCGCGTCTACTACGTGCCGGTTTCTACTGATGAGTTCCAAATAGGCCATTAGTGTGGGCCGACGGCTTATAACCGATACGGGGCATTCATTTGTGCTCACCCCTTCAATAACTATGGTCTTATCGCCAGATGCTTTGTACTCTGCATACCACCAATCGGGCATCTTTGGATTTACATCCTCAGGGAACCAGAGCTCACAGTTTCTTGCTTCGTGCAAGCCTACTGCTTTACATTCTCCGCAATTGTATCGCTCGTCACCCCATCCACCTCTGCGGCCGAAGTGGTAGGCGAGCTTAAATCCTCCTGTTCTCCGTAGTTCAAAGCAGATTCCTTCTTGATCGCGTCAATTATCTCGCGAGTCAAGAGTTCTGGCGCCAATGCCAAGAGCGTGTACGAATCGAACTCTGTAACATCGTCAATTTGCAGACCGTTAACAGACACAAAACAAGTGTGCAGATAATGCGGATCAACACGGTTCGCCTGCAAAACTTGTAAAGTGTCATTCACTTGGAGCGCTGCAGTTAACGCTTCAATCGATTCGTCTACTTCTTCACCTTCCTCAGATTGCAACGATTCCAACTGACCTTGCAGCCCGCGCGCTTCGTGTAGCGCTTCGGCCAAATCGACGCGCATCTGAATGCGTAGTCCCTCAGTCATCTTGCGATATGTGAAGGTCACCCCCGGAAGCGCAATAGAGTCCTGTGTAACCTTCGACGTTAGTGTCACCATGTTATTTTAAGCCTCATTCTATGTACACTGTGGGGGCGAACGGCGCCCCCGGGCCGGTGTTTAACTAGGCGATCCACATGGTCAATTCGTCCAGAGCGGTGAGGCTCGAACCAAATGCCCGTGAGTCGGCGTAGTCCAACACGAATCTATTGCCACTGTCGTCATAAGTGCCCGAGCTGAGCTGCACACCCTTAAGCCGAAGCACAACAATCGAGCCAACCACAGTTCCAATGTTAAGGATAAAGTCAACACCGGTCTTCGTGATTGACGCAACACGAAGAGCATCAATAGCCGCCTCGTCCGAATCGTAGAGCGAAAACGCAATAGTTACGCTGCGCTCGGCGCCTTCGGTTTCATTCGGCAGAAAAGCACCAAAGTTATCTTCGATCACGGTATTGCCGCTCTCGATCTTGATGCTGGCTGTCCGGATTCGTGCAACTTCCACACCACCGATCACAGCCCGACCAGTGAAACCGGCAATGATACCGCCGCTAGTCACAGGAGCGACAGGCTCAGTCGGGAAAGTGGCAAGACCGCCAGTCTCATCGACGTCGCCGGAGCTAAAATACGAAGTATCAATGACAAAGCGGCAGCGACCAGACGACGTGAACTCAGCGACGTCTTGCCCAAGTGAGAAGTTTATCTCCTGTGGCAGGCAGCCGAAAGCGCAGCGCTGTGCCAAACCGGAAGGCGTACGGAAAGAATACATGGTGAATGGCAGAATGGGCTGGTCAACGAAGCCATATTCCAGATTCACCTCCGAGGCCGTACCTCCAGAGGTATAGGCCGCATTGCCCACAGAGCCGACCAAGGCGAAGTCATTACCGGCCACACCCGAAACCACCCATGTACCATTTGCGTCGGTAGTACCACCAACACTAGCAATGGTAACCAAGTCACCGTCAGCTAGACTGTGGCCGGCTGCCGTAATAACGATCGGCGTGGCGTTGGAAGCAGCCGTGACGGAGACTGATCCGCTATTAACCGTGGGCGCGGCGCCAAACACAGCCTTAAGCAGCGGAGCGAAATCCGGCTCAGTACCGGCGACACCATTCGGTGCCAGGGATCCTTCATAGCTCCAGTCCCCTGCGGACCGACCGCGCACGCCTTCGGTGGCCGTGCGGGAGCCCGTTTTGTCGCGGCGAATCAGCGTCTCGACTGCCGGGTTGAGTGCAACTGCGATGTGACGAACGGCATCACCATTCGCCACGGTTGCAGAACCAGAACCCGCGGCGACGCCGCCGGGGATAAACAGAAAGTCTGCCTGATCCTGCATGTAAACACGTTCAAGTCTTGAAAGAGAAGTGGCCATTGTAATGCCCCTTTTTACCTGTAATCTTTCGCCGGCTTCGAGTCGGCCTTGTTAGCCGGTTGCCCGGGCTTGGGATGCAGGGCAGAAACACCTCTCTCCCGTACGTCTTTGCGCAAGGCAATCAAGGCGAGACTTGCCTCGCGAAGTTTGCTCAGGAACGTTTCCGTTCGCCGCGCGTGACGGCTATTGATTTCGTCTTTGGTAAAGCCAAGACCGTCGAACGTTTCCGCGGGCAGGATTGCTCCACCGCCACTGATAACATCGCAGGCCAGCTGGTCGCTAAGCATGGCGGTCTGGCCAAGCTTTTTCAATGTCACAACGGAGCCTACCGTGCACTTGACCCCGAAAAATTTGTATGCTTTGTCTGCCATAGTATTCCTCACTAAATGTCCGCATCCACCTGAAAGGTGAAAAGGAAACGTAATTCTTGAACCCAGCCGTGGGATCCACGAACAATGCTACTCTTGGTCAATTCCACGTCCCCGTTGTAAGTTACTTCTGCGCCCCAGTCCTGATCGTCGGAAAACTCCGAGCGCGATCTGTTTACTATCGTTAATACAGCACCTTCCATGGCCTGTGCGTAAAAGTCAAAGTCACGCTGTACATTGCCGCCTTTCCATGTCAAATAGACCGTAAGGCCCACAACCACCGGTCCCGAAAAGGTGTGAAACTTTTCTATGTTGCTGTTGAGCACACGCGAAGAATAAACCGCAACTAGCGGATACTTACGCGCGGACGTTTGCTCCCAGTCGCCAAGCGATACATCGCCGTAGATAAAGTTTGGACTCTTCAGCTCAGTGAAGTTTATATCCAATGTTGCTGGTATACCGTACGCTGGTGCATTACTGTTGTACGTTACATTCAGCCCATCTACGCTCGATGAAAGCCGATCCACTAACGCATCCACGGCCGATTGGCTAGGGTTAATTACGGCCACGAGATCTCCTTTCAAGACGATCTAGCATAGCATCCGCTATCTCATTTACCATTTCAAGTACATCATTGGCACCCGCCGCAAACCAGGTACGTCGCGGCAAGCTACCGGAGCCACGATTGTGGCCTTCTGCACGAATCGATGCAGGTCCAACAACACTTAATACGCCTCTTGTCGCAGATATTGCTCGTATAGCGATTGCCGATAGCATGTGCGGTATTGATGGCCCTTTCAAATTAACCGTAACGCCGCCCAAGGAGCGCTTAAAGGCGGCATAGGAGTCAAACCTTATACCTTTGCCAGCTGCTGTGCCGCCAGTCTTTTTGGCAAATCGACGGATAGATCGCTTTTGTCCTGTCGCTCCTAAGGTACGACTTGAGACTGGATACCAGTAGTAGGGGCCCTCTTGGCTATATGGTATAAACGATACTCCGTCCGCGTCGACCCCACGTGCTGTACGCGCTAGTATGCGCTTTTTCTGCGCCGTAAGAGCAGCGCGCATATCGCCTTTGGTAACGCGAAGAAAACCATCCAACTCCCGTATTAGGACTTGAAGATTTTGGCCTCCAGATGTTATTGAAATCGGCATTAGCCCCGTTGAATCAAATCGTCAATGGTTAAGAACGAATCAGCATACTGGCCTTGACCTGTCATTGAGCCACTTAGCACTGCATCAGCAGAAAGCGTGTGTGTCTTAGTGGCCTTCACGATAGGCGCAGACGTATTTTGCAAGTACCAAGGGCCACCTACTTCCCCAACATACACGTTCCAGCCTGTCGCCGCGATCGGCACTGTATTACCTCGTGCCACATCCTCAGCCGCAATTGCGGCCACAGGAAAGTTCAAATTTGTGACATCAACTTTGATTACCTCGCCCGTGGAGATATCCAGGGTTTGGCGGGCGCTTCGGCCTGACTCTTGATTCCCTGTGCTCGCCTTGCTTGAGTACGCAGCCCCTGTGTATGTTATGACTACTTCACGAGTGACCGCATCGTCCGTGCCCGAACCCGCAACAAGCGACGTAGCGAAAGTACCGGGATCCAAACCCTGAGCAGCAGCCGGTGCTGGCAGTGGGCTTCCAACAACTGGTATGCCAGACTGCTTGAGTACGCCCCATGTTTCAAAGGTTGCCATCCGCGAAAAACGCGCGTGTTTATCCTCGTAGCGATCATTGGTCGAGGCGTTTATTGCCGACAGGTAGAACTGTTTCAGACACATTGAAACTACCCAGTGCTTTATGGGTGACCAGTAGTTCTCATTACGATCTGTTACGATAACTTGCTCCAGCGTAACACGCCTACGCTGGTTAGCCGCGCCGCCGGTATTAAGCACAGCGGCGATATGATTTGCTGTCACGCCCATATGCCCCTGGAAAGAACTGAAGGCCACAAACTTGT
>Ga0114923_10002742_pt1 | contig 11905 bp, 10 predicted proteins | sample SumtaG_FD_89578 | JGI IMG/M metagenome (GOLD analysis project Ga0114923, IMG submission 89578) | Deep subsurface microbial communities from Indian Ocean to uncover new lineages of life (NeLLi) - Sumatra_00157 metaG | ecosystem: Environmental > Aquatic > Marine > Oceanic > Sediment | place: near... | reverse complement strand
CGGTGGTAGGCACGAGCGCTGAGGCCAAACCGCCGGACGGCGGATCGCAGCAGGCGCTCAGCTTCGCCGCTCGTTCGGCAGAAACGCTCTGTCTCGCCGATGCCCATATCGGCGTTTGCCCTCCCTTGCCACCGAGCGGTCGCCCGCTCGCGCGCCTCCATCACTCGCTCCCGCACCATGACACTCGACTCGCCGCGCGGCTCCCGCCTCAGCTCCCGCCAACGTACGGGCGGGACGTCCAGGCAGATGTCGATACGATCGAGCAGGGGACCGCTGACGTGACCGGCGTAACGCCGGACCGTAGCCTCGTCGCACTCGCAGGGGCTCTCCTCCGCTCCCAGCGCGTGCTTGCCGCACGGGCATGGGTTCATGGCCGCCACGAGCTGGAATCGGGCCGGAAAGCTCACTGCCGCCCGCACCCTGACGACGTGGACAACGCCCTCCTCCAGAGGCTGCCGCAAGACGTCGAGCGAGCGGCGGCGAAATTCGGGAAGTTCGTCCATGAAGAGGACGCCTCGGTGGGCCAGAGAGACCTCGCCGGGCCTCGGCACGGCGCCGCCACCCACGAGTCCCGCCTCGCTGATGGTGTGGTGCGGCGCCCGGAAGGGCCGGGCGGTCACGACCTCGCCGCAGGAGAGTCGTCCCGCCACGCTGTGGATGGCTGTGACTTCGAGGCTCTCCTCCAGGTCCATGGCGGGAAGGATCGCCGGGAGCCGGCGGGCGAGCATCGTCTTTCCGGCGCCAGGCGGGCCTCGCAGGAGGAGGTTGTGACAGCCGGCGGCCGCGATCTCCAGCGCCCTCTTAGCCCGGTCCTGTCCGCGAACGTCACGGAGATCCGGTCCTTCGTCGATGGCCATGGTTTCGGGGAGCTGCGAGCGGGCGTCTCGCGCCGATGGTAGCGGGCGACCGTCCCTCAGAAACTCGATGACTTCTCCGAGGGAGCTCGCACCACGCACGTCGATGCCGCTCACCGGCCGAGCCTCGCCCAGGTTGGCCGCGGGCACGATGAGGCCCTCGACATCGCCTTCGCTCGCCGCGTGAAGCGCGATCGGCAACACGCCTCGAACGGGACGAAGATCTCCGGCCAGGCCGAGCTCTCCCAGCATCGCGGTGCGGCTGGCGCGCTCTCCCGGGACGGCCCCGGACGCGGCCAGGATTCCGAGGATGATCGGCAGGTCGAACGCGGCACCGTGTTTTCGGACGTCGGCCGGGGCCAGGTTCACGGTGATGCGGAGTCCGGGCACATGCAGGCCCAGCTGCGCTGCAGCCGCCCTGATCCGCTCGCGTCCCTCACGTACGGCGCTTTCGGGAAGACCGACGACCTGGATCAGAGGCGTACCCCGCGTGATCGACACCTCGACGCGCACCCTTACGACGTCGAGACCGACCAGAGCGGCCGACGGAACCATCTGGATCATGTGCCGAGAGTGGACCCGGCGATCAACCTCGGCTCAAGCCCGCGTCGAGCCGGATCCGCCAGCCAGGGCGGCTAGATGGACCGAAGGCCCGTGAAATGGTCGATCGCCCGGCGGATCCACTCGTGCGCCACCTTCTTCGGATGCCAGCCGAGCAGCGCGGTCTCCTTCCCCTCCAGGTCCTTGTAGACCTCGAAGAAGTACTGCACCTCGGTCAGCAGGTGATCGGGCAGATTGGAGAGATCGGAGATCTCATCGAAGCGCGGATCGTTAGCCGGCACGGTGAGGATTTTCTCGTCGAAGCCCTTCTCGTCGCGCATCTCGAGGACGCCGATCGGACGGGCCTGCAGCACGCAGCCGGTGAACGTCGGGTCCGTGACGAGCACGAGCACGTCCAGGGCATCCCCGTCCTTGGAGAGCGTCCCGGGAATGAACCCGTAGTCTCCCGGGTAGTAGACGGGCGAATACAGAACACGATCCAATCGAAACACGCGGTCGGTCGGATCGTACTCGATCTTGTTCCGGGTCCCCTTGGGGATCTCGACAATCACGTTGACGATCTCCGGGGCCTCGGTGCCGGGAGGCATCTCGTAGAAGTCCATGTCGCGCGTTCGTACCAGTCTCGTGGCGTGGATTTCGATCCGGGGTGCATCGGTCCCGAGCGGACCCTTCAAGGTAGCATCCCGGGGTGCGAGAGAAGAAGCCGGGAGCGGGCTCGCTTGTGGAGCCCGGCCCGCGCGGAGAGCTTGATGGGGATGACCGCTACGACGGAAGCGAGATGACGCCGACCGCCGCCGTGCGGCTTGACCGGCTCCCCTGGTCCGAGGCCACCGAGCGCCTGAGCCGCGATCCCCGGCTCATCCTTCCCGTGGGAACCTGCATGCAGCACGGACCCCACCTGCCGCTCGGAGCGGACGCTCTGATCATCACCCGGCTGGCCGAGGCGATCGCTGCCCGGTACGAGGTCCTCCTGGCTCCCACCCTCCCGTTCGGGGCGGCATCGCCCCGGGACGCCGAGTACGCCGGAACCGCGTCCCTCTCGGGAAAGACCCTGCACCGGGTTTTGAACGAGCTCGTGAGCTGCTGGGAGGCGCACGGCGTGGAGGAGCTGGTCCTCATGACCGTGCACGGCTACGGACCGCACCTGTACGCGTTGGCCACGGTCGTCAGCGAGACGGCTCGAATCCGGTCGGTCGATCTTCACGCGATCGATCTGTCGGCGTTCCTCCGTCAGCCCCACACGCATGAGCACGCCGGAGAGCTCGCCACCGCGTTGTTGCTTCACCTCGCGCCGGAGCTCGTCCGGTTGGAGGCGATCCGCGACGTCGTGATCGAGGAGCGCAAGCTCCAAAAGCTGGTCGCCGGCGAGGAGCCTGTCCCCGTCTCGGGCTCGATCGGCGTCGTGGGAAGACCGTCGCGCGCTTCGGCCGAGACCGGACGCGCCATCTTCGAGTACCTGATCGACCACATCGGAAGCGGACTGTTCGGATCCGGGGCGGAGGGAGGACAGGATGTCGCTTGAACGGACCGCGGGCTCCTGGACCGGCGTGGTCCGGAGTCTGGCTGTGACCGCCGCGGGCTGCCTCGCCGCCGCGCCGGCCCTCCACGCACAGGAGGGTGAGGAGCTCGATGCGGGCACCTACGAAATCCTTCTGAACGGCGAGCTGGTCGGTCTGGAGCGTTTCGTGGTGCAGAGCGATGGGGACGTCGTGCGCGCGGCTGCGCGCGCGACGTCGAGCCGTGACGCCGCCGGGATCGTATCCGGCGAGGTCCGATTACTCCTCGACCAGTCCTATCGTCCCGATCGGTACGAGCTGAAGCCTTCCGGCGGCTCACTCGGCTCCGTCGTCGGTCTTCGGCGCGCCAACCGCCTGCGTATGGCGACGGAATCGGAAGAGGGCGAGAGGGTGAAAGAGTTCGTCGCTCCCGATGGTCTCGTCATCCTCGAGAGGGGCTTCGCTCACCACTACTTCCTTCTGCTGAGGCTCGTCCGTGAAGGCGCCGGAGGTCGCCAGCTCTCCCTTGTCGTTCCCTCCGAGGGTCGGCAGTTTCGTGCCACCATACGCGACGAAGGGGAGGAAGCGGTCCCCGTGCACGGGGAGACGGTCACGGCACGCCGATACGTGGTCGAAGGTGGCGGCGAGACCCATACCCTGTGGGCATCGGCGGATGGACGCGTCCTTCGTGTGGAAATCCCCACTCTGGGGTGGGCCGCGCGCCGGCGGCCCTAGCGACGCTCGACGGAGGCAGGTGGCATGACCGAGGAGTCTTCGCCCGACAACGGAGCGCCCGAGCAAGCAGCGGATCTTCCTTCACTGCCGGCCCGCATCGCGCAGGTCTTTTTCTCGCCGGCCGCTCTCTTCGACAAGCTCAAGGCCAAACCGGCCTGGATGGGAGCGCTCCTGACCCTGATGGTGGTGAGCCTCCTCATCAACATCATCATCCCGGAAGAGCTGATCCGGCAGCTCGTGATGGAGCAGCTGGGGGACAACCCGGAGCCCGCGCAAATCGATGCCGCGATGCGATTGGCCGGGATCTTCCGGTACATCGGACCTGTCGTCTTCACCCCCATTCTCGCGGTGATACTCGCAGGACTGATCCTCCTGATCTGGAACCTCATCCTGGGAGGCGAAGCCTCGTTCGCCCAGACGATGAGCGTAAGCGCCCACACGCTCTTCATCCCGACCGTCGGCGGACTGCTCACCGTCCCCCTGATGATCGCCTCGGGGGACGCCACCGTGAGCCTGAGCCTCGATCTCCTGTTGCCGGGACTCGACGAGGAAGGCTTCCTATACGGCTTCCTGCACGGCCTCAATCTCTTCAGCATCTGGGCAGCTGTCGTGCTGGGAATCGGCGTGAGCAGGCTCTACCCGAAGGCATCGGCGGGATCGGCCGCCTTCGCGATCCTCGCCCTTTACGTGGTCTTCAAGGCGGTCGCGGCTGCCTTCTTTTGAGCGCTGAAACCGAGCGTGCCCGAGCGGCGTAGAAGGTAGCGGGCCGGGAATCCTGTGTGGTGAAGAGAGATAGAGGAGCCGAACGGGCATGAGCCGGGGCAGGAAGATCCTGATCGGTGTTGGCGTGGCCGCCGTCGTCGGCGTTTTGGCGGCGAGAGCGGTCATGGCCGGCGGCGAAGACGCGATCACCGTGCGCGCCGAGGACGTCGAACGGCGTGACCTCGTCGCCAAGGTGAGGGCCAGTGGCCACATCGAGCCCAAGCGATCGGTCGACATCAGTGCCGACATCTCGGGCCGGATCGTGCAGCTGCCGGTCGAGGAGGGGCAGAACGTCAGCGAGGGTGACCTCCTGCTCATCATCGATCCGACTCAGTACGAGGCAGCCATGCGGCGGGCTGAGGCCTCGCTCGCGGAGGCGCGGGCACGAGAGGTCCAGGCGCGTACCGAATACACCCAGGCACAGCGGGATGCCGACCGTATGAGCCAGCTCAAGGAGCGGACGGAGGATCTCGTCACCGACCAGGAGGTCGAACAGGCGATCACCGTAGCCGAGGTGAGGAAGTCGTTTTGGGAAGCGGCCGAGCACGGCGTGGCGAACGCCCGGGCCGCCGTCAGCGAGGCGCGTGACCGAGTCGACAAGACCGTGATCCGGGCCCCGATGACCGGCCGCATCACGCGGCTCTCCGTCGAGAAGGGCGAGACGGCGATCGTCGGCACGATGAACAACCCCGGAAGCCTGCTGCTCACCGTGGCCGACCTCTCTGAGATGGAAGCCGTGATCGAGGTGGACGAGACGGACGTGCCCGAGATCTCGATCGGGGACTCGGCCTCGGTCGAGATTGACGCGTTCCCGAATCGCCGCTTCGCGGGCAGGGTGACGAAGATCGGCAACAGCTCCATTCGTCCCGTATCGTCGGTGACCTCGACGGCCAGCGATCAGGCGATCGATTTCGAGGTGCGGATCTCGCTGGATGAGCCCCCGGAGGCGATCCGGCCCGATCTTTCGGCGACGGCGAACGTCGTGACCGCCACCCGCGAAGATGTGCTCGCGATCCCGATCATCGCTCTGACGCTCATCGACGAGGAGGACTTCGAGCTGCTCGAGAACGAGCTGACCGGCGACGGCGAGACCGATGAATCGCCCTTCGAAGGCAAGGATGCCTCGCAGATCGAGGGGGTGTACGTCGTGGAGGAGGACGGCGTGGTCCGCTTTAGGCCCGTCGAGATCGGGGTCACCGGCGACAACTACTTCGAGGTCCTCGACGGTCTCGACGAGGGACAGACGGTCGTGTCGGGCAGCTATCAGGCGATCCGGGAGCTCCGGGACGGGACCTCCATCGAGATTGAAGAGGGCGACGACCGAAGCGCCAGAAGCGAGAACTGAGGCGGCATGGAAGCCTCGACGCCGACCGTCATCGTCACCCACGGCCTGAGCAAGGAATACGACATGGGTGCCGAGATCGTGCACGCGCTGCGGGGTGTCGACATCGAGATTCGAAGCAACGAGTTCATCGCGGTGATGGGGCCCTCCGGCTCCGGCAAGTCGACGCTCATGAACGTGATCGGGTGCCTGGATACGCCGACGGCGGGCGAGTACATCCTCAACGGCGTTCCGGTGCAGGATCTGGAGGACGACGAGCTGGCCCGAATCCGTAACCGGGAGATCGGCTTCGTCTTCCAGACCTTCAACCTGCTGCCCCGGGCCACGGCGCTGCACAACGTGGAGCTGCCGCTGATCTACGCGGGCGTGAAAGCGGGCGAGCGGCGTGAGCGCGCCGCCCGGGCCCTTGGCCTCGTCAGCCTCGCCGACCGCATGCAGCACCAGCCCAACGAGCTGTCCGGTGGCCAGCGCCAGCGCGTCGCGATCGCGCGCGCCCTCGTCAACGAGCCCTCGATCCTCCTGGCCGACGAGCCGACGGGAAACCTGGATTCCTCAACCTCCGCCGAGATCATGTCGCTCTTCGTCGACCTCCACCGTCAGGGCCAGACCATCATCATGGTCACGCACGAGCACGACATCGCCGAGTTCGCCGAGCGGATCATCACGCTCGTGGACGGCATGGTCGCGTCCAGCCACGCCACGCTCACAACAGCACCTTTCGCCTCGACCGCCCCGCCGGTCATCTCCGAGCCCTAACGGGAGCGGGAGGAGGGGATGAGCATCTTCGAAGCACTCCGCGTCGCGCTCACCCAGCTCTGGGCACACAAGCTGAAGTCCATTTTCTCGCTGCTCGGGGTGGTCATCGGGATCACCTTCCTCATCGCCGTCATCACCGTCGTCGAGGGCATGAACCGATACGTCCAGGAAGACTTCGCGGGCTCCCTGTTCGGGGTGAACACCTTCTCCGTGGTCCGGCGGCCGACGGTGAGTACCGGAAACCGGTCGGCGGAAGAGCGTCGGCGCCTCGACCGGAACCCGTACCCGGACCTGGACGATGTCGAGGCACTGAGGAACGCCGTCCCGGACGCGCGCTACTTCGCCTATCGGGATGCGAGACGGATGCGCGAGGTTTGGCACGGCGTGCGGCGGCGGCGCAACATCCGCGTGATCGGCGGCTCCGAGGACTATCAGGACGTCCAGGGCTGGAAGATCGAGGAGGGGCGCGGACTGACGCCCCTCGATCAGCAGCGCGGGCTGAAAGTGGCGGTGATCGGACCGGAGATCGCCGAGAAGCTCTTCCCCGCCGGGTCGCCGTTGGGGAGGCAGATCCGGCTCGAGGCCCACCGCTACGAGGTGGTCGGCGTCTTCGAGCGAAAGGGAGGGCTGCTGGGCAACGCGTGGGACGCTGCGATCCTCATGCCCTACGAGGCGTACAACCAGACCCTGAGCCGCAAGCGGGATCGCGTCCTCGAGATCTCGGTCAAGACCAACAACGAGAGCGAGTTACAGGTCGCGATGGATGCGGCCGAAGAGGCGCTTCGGATCAGCCGAGGGCTCAGGCCCGGGGAGGAGAACAACTTCTACTTCCAGACGTCGAGTGGGCTGCTCAGCGCCTGGGAGACGATCAACAACATACTTCTCGCCGCGGTGCCCGGCCTGGTCTCCATCTCCTTGGTGGTCGGCGGAATCGTGATCATGAACATCATGCTCGTGTCGGTGACGCAGCGCACCCGTGAGATCGGCGTACGCAAGGCGATGGGGGCCACGCAACGCGACATCATGATGCAGTTTCTCGCCGAGTCGTCCTTCATCTCCCTGCTCGGGGCGGCGCTCGGGATCCTCTTCGGCCTGGGCCTCGGCAAGCTCGTCGAGCGGTTCAGTCCGCTGCCGGCCTCCATCCCGCCGTGGGCGGTGGCGACGGCCATCGCCCTGGGTCTCCTGGTCGGACTCTCCTCGGGCATCTATCCGGCTCGGAGAGCGTCACGTCTGAATCCGATCGATGCGTTGCGCTACGAGTAGGTCGGCCCGATCGGCCGGCGAGTCCACCCGAGGGTCGGCTCGACAAGATCCCGGATCATGGAAGGGAGGCGGCGAGTGAACTGGCGGACGACGCTGGACGAAGGGATCCGCATCGCGCTGTCGGCGCTTCGCGCGAACAAGGTGCGGAGCGGCCTCACCATCCTGGGCGTCGCGATCGGCGTGCTTGTCGTCATGGTCATCGCGGCCGTGATCCAGGGCGTCAACGGGAGCTTCACGGAGGCCATCTCCTCCCGAGGGGTGACGACCTTTTACGTCGTCCATGCGTCCTTCGGCATCGACATCAACACCGGGTACGAGGATGAGGAGTCGGATTTCATGACGAATCCGCCCCTCGATCCGATTTGGGCCCGTGACCTGGCCAAACTCCCGGAGATACAGGACGTCTGGGAGTACGCCGACCTATCGCAGTCCGGCTTCGAGGCGCGGGCGGGGTCGGAGCGCGCCGAGGTCGCGCTGGTGGCGGTCACCGATTCCTATCTCGAGTTCGACAACGGCGATCTGACGGACGGACGCTGGTTTACCGCGACCGAGAACTATCGTGCCCGGAACGTGGCGGTTATCGACTCCGCGACGGCGCTCGACCTGTTCGAGGGACGCGACCCGGTCGGGAAGGACTTCGTGATCTCGAGCCCGGGGTTCGGCGTCACCGGCGCGAGCGACGCCCCCTTCCAGGTCGTGGGCGTCTACCGGCCGCCGGCCAACCTGTTCGCGGGCTTCGCGACGCACTACGTCTTCATCCCCTTCCCCACGGCCTACAAGGACCTGGACATCTGGGACCGGCTGATCGGCTTCGCGGTGCGGCCGAATCCCGGCGTCCCCCTCGAGACGGCGCTCGACGCCGTGGAGGCGCGGCTACGGGAACTTCGCGGGCTCAAGCCCGGCCAGGAATCCAACTTCGCCCTCGTCACGCAGGACCAGGTGATGGATCTGTGGAACCAGCTCACGGGCGTGCTGTTCACCGTGATGGTCGCCCTCTCGAGTGTCGGCCTGATGGTCGGCGGCGTGGGCGTGATCGGGATCATGATGATCTCGGTGACCGAGCGAACGCGTGAGATCGGGCTTCGGAAATCGATGGGCGCCAGACGGCGCGACATCCTGTGGCAATTCCTCGTCGAGGCCTCGACGCTGACGCTGATCGGAGGCTTCTGCGGCCTCTTTCTGGGGGGCGCGATCGTGTGGGGCCTGAACCGCTGGACGCCCGTCCCGGCGGAGGCTCCGCTGTGGGCCATCGTTGTCGCGCTCGCCGCCTCCGCCTTCACCGGGATCGGCTTCGGACTCTTCCCGGCGTCTCGCGGCGCCCGCCTCGATCCGGTCGATGCGTTGAGGTACGAGTAGGACTTGGCCGGGCGCGCTACGACGCGGCTCGTCCGGAGCGGGAGCGCCGCACGCACGGCGAAGCCCCCGACGTGAGCGATCGCGGCGTCGACGTCCTGGCGATCGCCGCGCACTGCGACGACGTGGAGCTCACCTGCGGCGGCACGCTGGTGCGGTGCGCGGAGCAGGGGTACCGGACCGGCGTCATCGACCTCACCGAAGGCGAGATGGGGACACGCGGCTCGGCGACGCTGCGAGCCGAGGAGGCGGCTCGGGCGGCCGACGTCCTCGGGCTGACGATTCGTTTGAACGCCGGCCTCCCGGACGCAGGCCTGTTCAACAACCAGGAGAACCGCGAGCGCCTGGCGACGATGATCCGGGAGCTGCGTCCGGGTGTGCTCATTCTCCCGTACTTCAGGGGCCGCCATCCAGACCACCGGGTCGCTGCCGAGCTCGGCCGCGATGCTGCCTTCCTCGCCGGCCTGAAGCGCTTCGGCCCGCCCGAGCCGCCGGCCCACAAGCCTCGGAAGGTCCTCTACGCGCTCAGCTATCGAGAGGACCCCGTAAAGCCGACCTTCGTCGTCCACCTGGAGGAGGAGCACTTCCGCCGGAAGATGGAGGCAATCCGCTGCTTCGCCTCCCAGTTCGATGGGTCGGACGCGGCCGGGGAGATCTTCCCAACCGGCCAGCCCCTGTACGAGCTCGTCGAGACGCAGGGCCGTCACTACGGCTCGCTCATCCGATCGCCGTACGGCGAGCCGTTCTATACGGAGGAGACCGTCCGGATAGATGACATCGTCGAGATGCCGGTTCGGTCGCTGTAGGTCCTCTTGGGCGGCAGGCCGGACGGTCTTCGGACCGACTGGCTCAGGCTCCGGGTGAGAGGCTCAGCCGCAGCTCACCTCGACGAGAAGGCGTTTCCAGCTCGGAACGCTCTCGTCTCCCACTCGGAGCGTCCGGATCCTCGCTCGACCGCCTCGGCGCATCCAGGGCCCGAGCCAGCTGCAGATCTCGTTCGGAAGGTGTCCAACCACGTCTCCCGCCATCAGATGTACCCAGACGCACTCGATCGGGGAGTCCGGAGGATCCGGCAAGAGCATGAGCGGCTCGCCGGAGCGGATCCGGGTGAGGTGGCGCGTCCGGTCGCCGAAGGGGAGCCCGTGCACGGTCGCGCGAAACACGCGGGCAGCACGGGGGGGAAGAGCCGATTCTGGAACGGGGATTCCGGGCATAATCCTCTACGAGCGATCGAGTTGCGGGCTTCTTTCGACCTACATCACATAACCTAGAGCGCCCGAACCGCGTGGGAAACCTGCTGGTCGGAATACCGGTACGGCGAATCGGCGGGATGGGCCGCCGGAACCCCGGGCGGCGCCACGGATATCGTAGCTCATGACGAACACACTGCAGGGATCCGACGCCATCTACCTCGATCACGCGGCGACGTCGCCGATGCGCGCCGAGGTCTGGGCCGCCATGGAGGCGGCTCGCGACTGCGGCTACAACCCCGTCAGCGCGCACGCGTTCGGCCGCAGGGCTCACGAGCGTCTCGAGGACGCCCGGGCGGAGTTCGCCGAGCTGCTCGGGTGTCGGCCGCGGGAGATCTGCTTCACGGGCGGGGGAACGGAATCCGACAACCTGGCGATCCTCGGCTTCGCGCGTGCGAACCTCGAGCAGGCGCCGTGCCTGATCCTCTCCGAAGTGGAGCACAAGGCGTGTCTCGAGGCGGCGAAGCAAGCCGGCGCCGAGGGAGCGGAGGTCCGACTGCTGCCCGTGGACGTCTCCGCCACGGTGCGGCTCGCGGACCTCGAACGGGCACTCGCCGAGGCGGCGGGGCGGCCCACGCTCGTCTCGATCATGTGGGCGAACAACGAGGTCGGGACGGTCCAGCCGATGGTCGAGATCGAGCGGCTCGTTCACGAGAACGGCGCCCTTCTGCATACGGACGCCGTGCAGGCCTGCGGCAAGGAGGACGTGTCACTCGACCGGATCCCCGTCGACCTGTTGACGGCGACGGCCCACAAGCTCGGCGGTCCCGTCGGCATCGGACTGTTGTTCTGCCGCGAGGGCGTGGATCTGCAGCCACTGACTTTCGGCGGAAGCCAGGAGCGGGCTCTGTGGCCGGGCACGCAGAACCCGTTGGCGGCGACGGGGTTCGCCTGTGCGGCGCGTCTGGCCGCGGAGCACCGCGAGGAGAAGGCCCCGGCCTGGCGCGAGATGCGTGAGCGCCTAGAGGCTCGGCTCCGCGACCGCGTCCCAAACCTCGTCGTGCACGCGGCCGGCGCCGACCGGCGGCTACCACACGTGCTGAGCGTTGGCGTGCCCGGTTGCGATGCCGGCGCGCTCCTGCTCTCACTCGACCTCGAGGGCGTGGCGGTCTCCGGGGGCTCGGCGTGCGGCAGCGGCTCGGTGGCAGGCTCGCACGTCCTGGGGGCGATGGGTATAGGCCAAGAAGAGGAATACGCGACGGTGCGTCTCAGCTTCGGTCCGGAAACGACCTCGGATGAGTTGGATGTCGCCGCGGAGGCCATGGTCCGGGCGACGTCGCGGATCGCCGCTCAGGTCTGAAACGGCGAGACCCACGAAACCCATGAGACCCATGTCGACCCGCTCGGTCCTGACCGCCATGTCGGGGGGCGTGGACTCCAGCGTTGCCGCCGCTCTCCTGAGCGAGCGCGGGTACCGGGTCGTCGGCGTCACCATGAAAACCTTCTGCTACGGTGACGTTCCCGGCCCGACTCGGACCTGCTGCGGACTCGAAGGAATCTCCGACGCCAAGTCCGTCGCCGCCCGACTCGGCG
>Ga0114923_10002741_pt1 | contig 11906 bp, 23 predicted proteins | sample SumtaG_FD_89578 | JGI IMG/M metagenome (GOLD analysis project Ga0114923, IMG submission 89578) | Deep subsurface microbial communities from Indian Ocean to uncover new lineages of life (NeLLi) - Sumatra_00157 metaG | ecosystem: Environmental > Aquatic > Marine > Oceanic > Sediment | place: near... | reverse complement strand
TCTTCCGGAAGATGAAGGACGGGGGCGGGGAGAATCTACGCAAGGAATTGCGCACCTCCCTAACCGGAGGTAGACTTGTCCTAGTCTTTGACTGGGAGGACATGTAATGAGTAAGGACTATGTGAATGATGCGGGGGAACTGTTTCTGAGCAGGGCCGCAGCCTACCGAGATCCAAACCCAGAGGATCTCACAGGAAGGTTCGATGAAATTGTATTGAGACCCGCTTGGATGCCAAAGGAAGAATTCGATCGAAGGTGGGAGGCGGAGTTCTTGCGTCTCGACCGATATTATCCTCGCACCAAGCCGGAAGAAAGAGAGGAATGGAGTAACGTTTGGCTCGTATATCTACCTGCTGACACAGCAGATGGATGGTTCTTCAATAATCGAAGGATCGGGCAGCTGCACAAAGAAGGAGATAAGTGGAGAGTCCTCAGCAACGACTTCCAATACTTCTTCTGGGACAGCAAAGCCCAGTTTGACACCAAAGAGAGCGCCCTTCGCAAGCTACTGGAAGTGCATTCAGAGGGAGCGCTCACCAAATAAGGGGCTGTAGCTCACGTTGGGAGAGCACCTCGCTTGCACCGAGGAGGTCGTCGGTTCGATCCCGACCAGTTCCACCAAATGGAGAACCTATGTCCAGTAAGAAGGAGTGGAAGCAGGCAGCAGAACGTAGGCTGATGGAAAACTTAGCTCTTCGAATGCGGCTTGCCGAGGTGGAGATAATCCTCAACAAACCTTCCGAAAACTTGGCTCAGGCTAAGAAGCGGATCCGACGAGCCTTGAGAAAGATTGCAGCACGCCAGAGGAGTTAAAGAGTTATGGCCAACAAACGACAAGTCAAGAAGAACCTCAAGAAGTACGGTCAAAAGACCAAGGGTAAGAACAAGAAGAAGGTGCTGTAGCTCAGCTGGTAGAGCGCCTGCTTGAAGAGCAGGATGTCCCTGGTTCGATTCCAGGCGGTACCACCATACAGGAGAAAAACGTGGGTCACCTTTTCGACTACAATGTGGGCTACTTTGCTCACATGCGGAGAGCCCTTGGGTTCTTCGTCAAGTGCATACTCTGGACGGGGGAAGTGCTCGTCCATGCTTTCATTCCTGACCTGTGCACTCACACATCAGAGAAGATGAAAGCAGAGATCCAGAGACTCGAGGATTCTTGCTAACGGAGTAGATGGTGGAACAGGTCCCACTACCTGGCTGTAACCCAGGCGTCCAACGACATTGTAGGTTCGAATCCTACCTACTCCACCAATACGGAGAACACCATGGATCTGTTCGGCTTCAAGAAAAGAAGGATGAAGGAGTATGAGAGGGAATACCGTGAGTTGTCGCCCGAGGAACGTCAGGATCACTTCAAGAGGTTGGAAATTTATTCGCTCTACGAAGCTTCGAGCCCCTTCCGGAACAAGGCTCTGATTGAAATGTGTCAGGCAGCGATGGCCGTGGATGAAGAGGAAGAAGCAGCTGAAGAGCTGCACTAGGAGCATTGCATGTTTGACTTCAGCATCCGGGAGATCCTCCCGCACATCTACCACCTCCACTTTGAGTCCGCTTACGATCTGGCGATGCATTTCCTGCGGTCTTCGGAGTACTATGAATCTCCCAAGTTTCACCGAAAGATCTTCACTCTGGTGGACTACATGGAGTGGTACGCCAAGGAGCGCGGTGAAGGAGCCTTCACCTACACCAAGGATTGGAGTGGGTTTAACGTACCTAGTTGGGCGCTACGCAAGGTACGGGCGGCAGACATCCAGGACTTGAATAAGTACGACCAACGCATGTTCACGCTCATTGATTGGATTGAAGAGCGAGAATCCTCTGACTACTACTTCATTGGTACTTCCTCCGCAGGGTATGCAAGAACCGACGAAGAAGATGAAGAAGACGTTCTCGATCACGAGATTGCTCACGCCCTCTACACCGTCAATGCAGACTACCGAAGCGAGGTGAAACGCCTCTTTCTGGAATGGGACCGCAACCCCGGCCACAAAGGTGAAGAGCTTGAGAGTGCCAAGGAAGTCCTCAAAGAGATGGGGTACCATGAGACCACCATCAAGGATGAAATTCACGCCTACTGTGCGACGGATCTGGCCGACGAATTGGAGGGGGTAATCTCCAAGAAAGAAATGAAGCCTTTTCAAAAGCTCTTTAAGGAGTTCAAAGGGAAGGGTGTCCGAGAGGCTTAAGGAGCTCGCCTGGAAAGCGTGTGAGGTGTAACAACCTTCGTGGGTTCGAATCCCACCCCTTCCGCCAGGAGATAGATTATGAAACCCCTTTGGAAGCTTGTTGAGGATGCTATAGACGCTGCCCAGGATGCCCAAGCGTGGTTTGACGACGAAGAAGTCATGGAACTACATAAGCTGGCAGAATGGCTCCGGGAGAAAAGAATCCACCTCGTGGAAGAGCTATGAAGTCACCTTGTATTGGGGTCTGCATCTACAACCACAAAAAGAATCATTGTACCGGCTGCTTCCGTACCTTGAAAGAGATAGGACGCTGGTATAGTATGACAGAGAAAGAGAAACGTAAAACTATGGAAGGTGCCGCTGAACGGTCGGCAACTGGTCCTGAACACCAGGGTACATGAAAGTGTAGGGGTTCGATTCCTCCACCTTCCGCCAACAAGGAGTATTACCATGCGAAGACGACAACCCGACAATCGAATTCACCCCGATAACCTGGGCATGATGTTTCTGAACGGTAAGAGGTTCGTGATTAACCTCCGCGCCGGCGTTCCGTTCAACGCCTGTATCGAAGAGTTCCAGGGATCTCTCCGCTGCTGGGCCAGTTACCATTGGCTGGATAACAGAGCAGCGATGGTCGTGGACGGAAACGCCACAAAAACCGAGAAGGACTCCTTCGTTTGGAACGACAACGTGAAACGGGGAGCAATGGCTTGTGTCAAGGGAAATCACAAGTTGTACAAGATAATCCTCCCCTAAAGACCTTACCACCCAGTGGAAAAAAATCTGGGGGGGGGCCCCTCATTCCCCGGTAGCTCAGTTGGCAGAGCGTCTGGCTGTTAACCAGAATGTCGTAGGTTCAAGTCCTACCCGGGGAGCCAAACACGAAGGAGTTCTAGGTGGATATCTTCCTGCAACAGGCACTAGAGTCCTGGACGTCAGGCATGCACTACGGTATCTTCGCAGCCCTAATCGCTGTCTTTCTTTTCCAAGTCAAACACCTGGTCGTGGACTTCTTCATTCAGGGCAGGTTCCCATACATGTGGATGAACAAGCACAAGTTCCTCCATCCAGGCGGGTGGCTCCACGCCGGAACCCACGCCGTAGGATCCTTTATGCTCTTCGCCGGGCTTCGTCCGGCCATGGAGGGTGTCAACCCCTGGTGGCACCTAGCGTTTGTTCTCTGCACCGCGGAGCTGCTCATCCACTTCCTGATTGATCTGGCCAAGATGAAGATCGGTCGCTGGAGAGGGTGGAAATGTGACACCAGTCCCTACTTCTGGGACCTCTTGGGGGTCGATCAGTTCCTGCATCAACTCACGTACATCTGGATGATCTTCTGTTGGTTTACAGCGTAATGGGTGTCTTAGAACGAGTTGTAGGAACCCTGGACATCCAAGGGATAGTTAAAGAAGTGCTGTCCGTGCTTACCGTTAGGGGCTTGGATATATACTTCGTAGTGTACCAAGCCCCACGTGAGGAAGAGTATACCTTTGTGGGCATGGCCTACAATGAGAACGCAGCCAAATTATTGGCGCTCGATCACAGCAAACGTTATCGATCCAAGGTTCTCCACCTCGACATGGGCAAGCTCGTGACCCGACTCGAGGAGCTGGGAGTCGTCGAGGAAATTAGATGAAAATCAAGACCCGAGGAAAGCAAGCCTTCAACGTTCCCAACGACCCGTTGGGCCGAATGTTCCTACACTTAATCAAGAAGTACAGGAACCGCGGGTGGTACTATCGGGCACGGGGGAGAGGCCCACGAGAACACCACGGGAACCAGTACGACATCCCGCAAGAGCATGCGGAATGGTTGGCCGTCTACCTGGGACACGACAGAGACTGGGAGTACACTCCGAACATTGCTCCTCAGGAGATACACAAACCAGTCTTTAACCGGGCCCCACCCGTAGACCTTACTAACTGGATAGGCTCCTCAGGGGCGGATTTGGGAAATATAACCTTCAGCACCACTGACCTGCTGACCATAGATAGCGTAAAACCTGAGGGCAGGATCGCTACAAACCCCTGCGCGGAGATGGAGATCGGTACGATAGACCGTCCGGCACATGTCGCAACCTTGGAGGTAGCGGAGTGGAGTGCCCCGATCCACGCAGGCAGCCACATAGCGGCCGACGACCACGGAAAGGCCTACAACGCCGACATCCACGGCCACGGGCCTACACAGAAGTTATTAGGGCAGGCGATGGAGGATCCCAGTGGTTCTATTGGAGAGGGAGAAGCCAGAGTCGACGTAAAGTTGGCGGTGGCGGAGTGGACAGGCGTGCGAAACTTCTTCGGGGTCGAGGACCTCGAGAATCCTCTTCCTAGAAGAGAAGCAGCTCCGCCTGAAATAGATCATGGAGCCTTAGCCGGACTCGGCAATGACAATAACACGCAGTATTCGCTAGCAGAAGCAGCTCCGCCTGAAGAAGACACGGTAGAGCTGACGCAGGGTGAGCAGGAGATACTGGAGAGGGTCCTCGAGTACATGGACAATGTCGAACTACAACACTGGAAGCCTGGGGACAGATTAATTTTCCACAGCTTGTTCAACAAGCTCGTTGACTAACTTGACAAGTAGGGGATAATTATGTATTATATATAGTGCGGGCTGTGGCGCAGTCTGGTAGCGCATTCGCTTTGGGAGCGAAGGGTCGCAGGTTCGAATCCTGCCAGCCCGACCAAGAGAAACTTAACTGACAAGGATAAAAAATGCTACGTTTTTTAGGAGACACCGCGATCCTTTTGGCTTTGGTGTGGGCCTTCATTTCCTTCGGGGGTGACGAAGCCTTCGACAGTATCTGTATAGAGGGAAGACTATCCCAAGCTCAGGTGGAGGCCATCAACTCCCTGAAGTGGGAGAAGTGTCCCGGCTACCGACGAAGGACTAACGGTGGATGTACCGCCCAGGTCAATGACCGGGTAATCATTCGCGAGTGCAGTCAGCTTTCCCGCGCATTCTTCTTGCGCGACTGGTAATATGGCGGCCGTAGCTTAACTGGTTAAAGCACCGAGTTGTGGTCTCGGGGAGTGCGGGTTCGAGGCCCGTCGGTCGCCCCACATTCTGGCCCGGTAGCTAAGTTGGCAAAGGCTTCTGGTTGCAACCCAGAGATCGTGAGTTCGAATCTCACCTGGGCCTCCAAGCAAAGGATTACTTTATGAAGCTTCGAGTCTGGATATGGCATCATGACTGGGGAAATGATAGCGGTATATACCTCTATCCTACAGAAGCCGCTGCTCGAGTGGCCCTCCACGAATACGTCCGCGATATGTGGAACGAAGGGGACTACATGGATGGCGAAGAGTTCACCGGCGACTGGGAGGTCGACACCCAGAAGTATTTCGAGTGCCATGAAGAGAAGGAGTGGTACAGACTGGATTCAGAGGTGGTAGAATTTCCGGGCAACGTCGTCCAGGCGGATAACGAGATAGAACTCTCCGCCGACGAGTGTGCCGTGGTAGTACACATCCTAGGTGAAGCCTCCTATGCCTCCGTAGCGGAGAAAATGGGCCTTAGGAGGGAAGAGGTAGCTGAGCATGGATTCCGCGTATAGCAAGTTGAAAGACTAAGCCCCTGTAGCTCTAATGCAGAGCAATTCCCTCGTAAGGAAAAGGTTAGCAGTTCAAATCTGCTCAGGGGCTCCATAAGGAGAACTATTGGTGTTCTACGTTTCCCCAGAAACAGTAGCTGCTTGGATGGCAACTCAAAGTCAGACTACGGCTAGCGGTACCATGGACCCTGGCTGGGCTGCTTGGCAGGATATGATAGACCAGTACCAGGGTGGGGCCAACTCAGGGGGGCTACCAAAGTTAAACTTCTGGTTGGTCGTCGCCCTTCCAGGTAAGGATTACAGCGAGCGAATCGAGTGGCACGAAAACCTACCGATGTTGGTGCCAGTATCGGGGAGCGGTGTGCTCACGGGGCTCGCGCAAAGCAACGCCGAACTAACCAAGATGCTCACAGAGGACAGTGGGAATGTCCACCTGACTTACAAAGTTAAGATCCAGGGTCAGAAAGCCTGGAGAGACTTGCTCGAATTCCTAGCTGAACACGGTATGCTGGAGAAGGAATGTTGATTCTCAGGGCAGGGAGGTATTCTCTTAGTCTTTTGAATGAGATGCTATTATGAAGCTATGTTATACTTGTCGTGAAGAAAAGGATCTGTCCGAGTTCAATCGCAGCAAGGCTAGAGCCGACGGATACAATTCCATCTGTAGAGTATGTTCCAACGCACGTTCCAAACGTTATTACAAGGAAAACAGAGAAAAGCACCTAGGGGTGATCAGCAGGCAGCGGGCCAAAGGTCGGGAGGCTCGACACGAATTCATCGTAGAGTATCTGCTAGAACATCCTTGTGCCGAGTGTGGAGAACCAGACCCTGTGGTCTTGGAGTTTGACCACCTCGGGGACAAGGAGATGGAAATCTCCACGGCAGTCCATCAAGGTTGGGGCTGGTCTCGCCTTAAGAAAGAGATAGCCAAGTGCCAGGTGCTCTGTTCCAATTGCCACAAGAGGAAGACAGCTTACACGCAGGAAAACTACAAAGTAAAGATCCTGCGAAACACGGGCCCGTAGCTCAGCTGGTAGAGCAGTGGACTTTTAATCCATAGGTCGAAGGTTCGAACCCTTCCGGGCTCACCAATAACTTCATGATGTGTGGAGGTCCTCGATAGACGAGGTGAGAGGGCAGCTCGAGCCGCCTACCACATGTCATTCCAGCATCCTACAGGGAAATAGCGATGAACCTCCAAAAGGCACATCTCTATCGGCATTTCAAGGGTAAGACCTACATCATCCTCCAGGTAGGCAGACATACCGAGACGGATGAGGAACTGATTGTCTACCAAGAATGGGCTACGATGCCCAGAGGAACAGTCTGGATTAGGCCTCGCTCCTTGTTCGAGAAATCAGTCGGGGACGGGACACCTCGATTCACACACATAGGGTATGCCTACCCTCTGGACGAGATGTAGGAGCCTTGAACCTCACGGGGAAGTAGCAATGGGGTAGTGCTTCATACAGAGGGAGCCGACTGATGTGCTTAGCCCTACTTGGCACGACGGGCGAGACTCTGAATGCTGTAGTCGCCTTACATTGTGAAACGTTCTCTTGTAGGGAGAGGATATCCCCGTCTTCCATTAGGGCCCCTAGCTCAACTAGGCTAGAGCAATTGACTCTTAATCAATAGGTTCCGGGTTCGATTCCCGGGGGGCTCACCAGGAGACAACATGAAAGTCACCGAAGCGATGCGATACGAAGTAATCTCCGCCGCAGGGCTGTGTCTCAACTTCAAATGTAAAGCTCACGACTCAGTTGTGGCTAAGATTTGGGCGTACAAGGAAGATGCTTACGAACGAGGGTATGATCAAGCGGGTATCCACCACGCAACTCTCGGGCTTCTTGATGAAGGGGTGTAGCTCAGCCTGGCCAGAGCACCGGATTCCAAACCCGGGTGTCGCGAGTTCGAATCTTGCCACCCCTGCCAGCGTAAAGGTGACATAATGAAGTACCGTGTCGTAAAGTGGTCTAGCTATTCTTACCGCGTAGAGTATAGGCACAATTGGTGGCCTTTCTGGACAACGGCCACCCAATACAAATCCTACGAGAGTGGGCCCAGAAAGCGCGAACGACATGGCGGCTTCTTCAGGGACATCATCACTGAAGAAACCGTTTACGGATACCACACCTCCTGCTTCAGCTCCGAATCAGAAGCCAAAGAGAGGATCAAGTCTTTGAAGATGCTGGGAGTGGCAAAAAGAAACAGGAAGCTCAATCCCAAACCTCAAGTAGTTCACACAGAATAGAACTATACGGGCGTAACTTAGTGGAGAGTGTCGTGAGCCGATGTAAATCAATTCTGTACAGAGAAAACTTTGCCGAACCTCTTCGGGGCATGCCTAAGAAAGTAAAATGTGTCTTGGAAGCGGGGCATAACGTACGCACATGTGATCATGATCTTTGTGACAATAGCATGCACGAAGGGTCCTACAAAGTTCCGGGACTATTTCAGACGGACACTACGAAATACGTCGTCTGGTAAATATACGGGTGTAGCTCAGTTGGTAGAGCGCCACGTTTACACCGTGGATGTCGGGGGTCCGAGTCCCTCCGCCCGTACCACACAACGAAGATTGACAGAAAGGATATCTTCGGATGAACTTCAAGCTCACTCATGAGCTTCCGGAAAGATGTATCGTAGCTGTGTCTGGAGGGGTGGACAGCCTCTCAGCTCTGCACTTCCTGAACCAGGTCAAGGACAGAGTAGAAAGGGTCATCCATGTGAACCACGCGACGGGTGTATTCGCTCAGGAGTCTGAGGATTTGGTGAGAGAAGTTTGTGACCAAGGGCGAATCAACCTCACCGTCCGCAAGATCCGAGAGCATCGGGGCGAGGGTGAGTCCCGAGAGAATCACTGGCGCGACCAGCGCTATCGCTTCTTCTGGGATGAGAACGCTCGGTATAACCTACCGATCGTGCTGGCCCACAACATGGACGATTGCCTCGAAGAGTACATCATCTGTACCATGATCCGAGGTTACTGGGGAACCATTCCCTACCGGCACGGTTGCTGCATCCGACCCTTCAGACTGTGGCAGCGCAGTTACATCGAGGCCTACGCCAGACGTCACAAGATCTACTGGGTGGAAGACCCCACCAATCGGGACGTGGCCCGCTTCTTGCGAGCTAAGGTACGAAGACAAGTAGTCCCTCGGATCAGAAACTTGAACCCTGGGGTATACAGCATCCTAGAGAACGCCATCAAGCACCAGGATGAGTATGATGAAGATCCCCAGAAGCCTGGCAACGCTGGGGTCTCTGAGGGAACCGATCCCCACCTCACAATGCCTGCACGCCCTTAGCTCAATCGGTTAGAGCACCCGCCTCATAAGCGGACGGTTCGGGGTTCGAGTCCCCGAGGGCGTACCAACAAGGAGTCCGATAATGGTTGGACGTGTGTCGAAGTTCTCCAAGGCTGGAGGCAAATCTGAGGAGAGAGTGCAGAGACTACAGAGCATTCTAGAAGAGATAGACTACCAAGGGTTCAAGTACAATCTACGAGAGCTGGCGGATTGCAATGGAACGTCGTACATATCTGTCACGCTAGAGTGGTACGCCCCGGACAGGGATGACCCCGACAAGACCAGGCGCCTTAGTTACAGCCCTTTCTATTGTGGCGGAGATGAGACGGAACGGATTCTCGTCAATGCAGTCTATGATAACATCAGAGCCATCGAGGAACACGAGAGAGCAGAGATGTTCAAGTTCCGAGGCAAGAGAGTCTTTGACCCCCACGCCGAGCTCTAAGATAGGGAGAAAGATGTCCACCAAATTCTTCATCGGGAGCAAAGAGTTCTACGGTGACGAGCAAGAAGCAGAGCATGTTTTGGAGTCGTTCAAGATCCGATACGGGATCCCGGACGACACATTTGTGATCGTGAAGATCCACAAGGACGGCAAGGAGGCTCCGGCCTCCATGACAGTCCACTAAGGAGAACGTGTCATGGCTAGTACATTTCTCAAGGACAGTAAGGTTGTACAGAACGCGACCACGAAGCTGGCGGACGCCGTTCTTGCATACCTTGACAAACATCCGCAGGGCCTGGTATCTCTAGTGGATCGCATCCGAGGCAGTGACGGCCGGGAACTGCTGTTGGACACTCCCAAAGTATCTACTACCGGCAACGTAAATTTTCGGCTAGCAGATTAGCCTACAAGACGAGGTATAGAAGCACCATAGCTTTTGTATACTCACATCCAGTAACCCTGAGATGACGTCGAAAGGACGGTGAACCAAATGAGAACAGCAGAACAAGCGAAGGCTGATGTTGGTGTAATCATCGGTCGGTGGCAGGTCGATGACCTCCACGAAGCACACAGGGCTCTGGTCGAAGAGGTTAGAGCCAATCACAAGAAGGTGATCATCTTTGTTGGTCTCTCCGACATTCTCGGAGGGATTGTTGATCCCCTGGACTACCCCACCCGAGCTGCCATGCTCCACCTCTGCTATCACGATATCACGGTGCTCCCCATCAAGGATACCGGGTGTAACAAGGAGTGGAGCAAGAATCTGGACGCAGCCATTCGGACGGTCGCTCCCATCGGTACAGCCCTGCTGTACGGAGGGAGAGACTCCTTCGTCCGACACTATACTGGACAATTCGAGACGCTAGAACTAGACGCCTTGCGCCACCCGAGTGGAACCGAAATCCGAGAGGAAGTCGGTCGGGAGGTGCGGGCGTCTTCTGATTTCAGGGCTGGAGTAATCTACTCCACCTTCAACCAGTACCCACGACTCAATATGGTTGTGGATATAGCCGCCATCTGCACGCGAGTTGGTGAGGATCTGAAACCACACAGTTCTGTCTTGCTGGGCCGAAAGAAGGGCGACATAGGTCTTCGGTTTCCCGGAGGCTTCGTTAATGTAGGAGACGGAAGCCTGGAAGCCGCTGGCCGTCGAGAATGTCGCGAAGAGACAGGAGTATTCCCCGAAACTATGGAGTATCTGGGATCGTGGCCCGTAGCGGACAGTCGCATGGGCCCCAGAGATGGTATGATGAGTGCCTTCTTCCTGGGACATGTGGTCTCGGAAGGACGTATCAAGGTCGAGGACGATCTCGATGGCGCGATGTGGCTCCCTGTGGAAAAGCTTCGCGAGGTCAAGTGGTATGAGAGCCATGTACCAATGTTTGAAGCACTTTGCAAGAGACTAAGAGTGTAACCTACTCACACCAAAAGTGACGGGCACAGCCCGGTGAAAGGAGAAAGAAATGAGCGATTCAATCCTGTACTTGACAGATAGCTACAAGATCACCCACTGGAAGCAGTATCCTCCGGGAGCCCAGTACGTATACTCGTACTTTGAGTCTCGCGGGGGTGACTTTGATGAAACTGTATTCTTCGGGCTCCAGTACTTCCTCAAGAAGTACCTGGAAGGTCCGGTGCTAAAGTTCGAAGACGTCTTCGACGCCGAGCGCTTTTGGCATAACCACTTTGGGCAGCCGGGTCTCTACAATCGAGCTGGTTGGTCGCGAATGCTGGACAAGCACCAAGGAGTTCTCCCAATCAGCATCAAAGCTGTGCCAGAAGGGACAGTAGTACCTACTCGTAACGTCCTGATGACTGTCGAGAATACCGACTACGAGTTCCCCTGGCTCACCAACATTTTGGAAACCCTCCTGGTTCAAGTGTGGTACCCAATGACGGTGGCCACGGCCAGCCGAGAGATGAAAAAGCTTATCCTGCAGTACCTACACAAGACTGGGGATCCTGAAGGGGTGGACTTCAAGCTCCATGACTTCGGGTTCCGAGGTGTGTCCAGTGTGGACTCTGCCGGCATCGGCGGGGCCTCCCACCTGGTGAACTTCCAGGGTACCGACACTCCCCGAGGTATTCGCTTTGCCATGAAGTACTACGGGGCCGACATGTGTGGTTTCTCTATCCCGGCCTCAGAACACTCGACCATCACTTCATGGGGTCAAGAGCGAGAGGTGGATGCCTTCGCGAACATGCTAGAGCAGTATCCCACTGGTCCGGTAGCCTGCGTATCGGATAGCTACAACATCTATGAGGCCTGTGCCAATCTCTGGGGCGGTAAGCTCAAGGAAAAGGTGCTAGCCCGAGACGGGACCTTGGTTATCCGGCCAGACTCCGGGGACCCTGTGAGTGTCATCGACGATGTCCTGAGCATCCTGGGAGGTACCTTTGGCTTTACC
>Ga0114923_10002740_pt1 | contig 11906 bp, 12 predicted proteins | sample SumtaG_FD_89578 | JGI IMG/M metagenome (GOLD analysis project Ga0114923, IMG submission 89578) | Deep subsurface microbial communities from Indian Ocean to uncover new lineages of life (NeLLi) - Sumatra_00157 metaG | ecosystem: Environmental > Aquatic > Marine > Oceanic > Sediment | place: near... | reverse complement strand
GTGTTCGGTGTTGTTGGGCGCACGTACCCGAGCGGGCGAAAAGGCGAGTACATGGTTGAACGAATGGTCGCCGAAGGTTATGATGTGCGCGCATGGGGTCGAGGTTGGCCTGTGCCGAATGTTCAGAATGAATGGGATGAGATTCCCGACTTCTATAAGTCGCTCGACTATCTTGTCGTGACGAGCTTGAACGAGGGCGGTCCTGTACCAGTCATTGACGCGATTGCGGCGGGGGTGCCTGTCATCGCGCCTGATGTTGGTTGGTGTTTTGAGTTTCCTGTTATCAGGTACAAGCGCGGAGACTGGCACTCGCTTTTTAACGTGCTCAAGAAATTGACTCAACCGCCGACATGGGCGAAGTGGTCAGCGGCTCATGGCAATATATTCACAAAGATTGCCCGGCAAGAAGGGATAATTTGAAATGGCAAACACACTCAGCGACTTCGTTGATGATGAAGACATTGTCGGATTCGTCAACGACATTAAGACGGCTGATGCAACGAACCGGGCGCAACTGAGAACAGCGCGAGGTATCGATGCACTTTTTCGTCAGGCGATGAAACGTAATTTCACAACGTCAAATGTCTCCGAGTTGATCGATGTTCAAAAAGAGATTTCATGGCACGGGGAAGTTCAACGTCCGGTTGCGATCCTCAGATTGAAAGAGTTTCCGCTCACATCGTTTACTTCGCTTGAAATGATTTCGAGCTTTGACACAAACGGTGATCCTGATGATACAACGATAATGGAGAAGAACGAGTATCAAGTTGATCTTATTGGGGGGTTGGTCAAGTTGGTTGGGCTCGTGCCGAATTCTGATGTACAGATTCAGATATTCGGGGCGAATTCAGGATGGAGTTTTCCGGCGGGCGTCGCCTCGATGCGTGCGATATATGTTGCCGGTGTTGCGACGGTTGATGTGCCCGAAGACATCAAGCTCGCTTGGCTGATTGAGTTCTCAAAGTATTGGACAATGCGACGCTCTGACAAGTGGGCTGAAGAATCAGTCGAGGCGGGTGAGGTCGGCGGTGTGCTCAGGCTCGTGCGTGCGAAGTTCGCACCCGAGACTGTTGACATTCTGAAGGCTCAGGGGCGCCGAGCAATGCTTTCAGCGGCGGGCGTATATTAAAACATGGCAGGTAACAAGGCACCCAATACAGTTAAGATTGTTGAGAGGGTCATCGACGACGCGGTCGTCGATTGGCAGAAGACAGCTTTCTTGACAATCATGAATGAGGTCATGCTCAATCTTACCGGGCGTGTATTGAAGAGAGACTCGGGTGCTCTTATCGGCAATGTCGGTGCGGTGTCAGGTATCAGGGGCGGGGTGATTGAGATCGCCGTCGATTTGCCGTATGGTAAAGGATGGGAACAAGGTTTCACACGTAAGTCATTTTATCTTCGTCCGGTGAAGGCGAAGGCTCTTGCATGGGGCGGGTCGGTGCCCGCACCGCCGAGAGGATTTAAGAAGCTCGCGAAGAATCAGAAGTTTTTTTCGAAGGGTCATACGATTCCGGCGAAGCAATTCAAAGCTCGACCGTTCTTGTCAACGGCGATTGACAGCACAAGTGAAGAGGTCGGCTTACAATTACAAGACGAATTAAATCGAAGGTTTGCTCGTGATATTCCCGACTGGAAATTGAATGTGAAAGTGAGTGTGATATGAGTTTACTGACGGCGATGAAAAAGTTCGTCACTGAGTTCAATGCCGAATCGGGATTCACGACAACGTTCGGCACGCTCGACAATGAAGGCATCCCTGAAGACGCGATCAAGGGGCCGTTCCCCGGTGTGTATCTTGAGCAAGGACCGACAACCCGCGAGTATGGTTCGCGATTACCTGACGCACCAACAGCGAATAACAGTGATGCATTCTTGCTGCATGTGTTTAACGCTGACGATGTATCGAGTGGCGAGACAATGAAGAATGAGGCGGCTCGACGTGAGCAACTTATTGTTGATTGGATCGAGACCGAGACAGGTTTACGAACATGGGAAAGCGATGGTGCTGACGGCTTCGGTCTCGTACCTGTCACGACGTTGTGGTACATTCTACCTCACGCCTCAGTTGCGGCTTTCCGTACACAGTTGAGGTTTTTTGCATATGGAAAATAAAAGTTATTCGACTATAGCTGAAATTTTGAGTGCGGTTGATTCTAAAAAAGTTGATCCTGTATTTGCTCTTGCTGAAGAGTTGAACGGCAAACGCCGCGTTACACTCATCACCGCGCTTGAAGAACGCATCGAAGCCGAGACGCCGATGCTCGAAACAGACGACGAATTCGACGATGATATTCACCATGTTGAGCTTACCCCGAAAGCTGAGGTTCTTTCCACGCCTGAGCCGAAGCGAGTGCCGGGGAAAGGTGAGATGAGGTGCGCATTAAAGTCAGACGCCCCTGTTAGAGTTGAGCTTCGAGGCACGGTTGTTCGGACGTTCGACAGAAAAGATTCGCCTTTCATCGTATCATGCGATTATTGGCGGGCGGTGTTGTCGCGTACCGGGCACTTTGTGAAAGTCAATGAATAAGAAGAGGTGCTAGGATGCCGACAGTACATTCTCGTGAATACGAGCAAATTTTCAGCCTGTTCAAACAACCCGATATCAGCACTGAACTCTTAGACGCGAAGCTGGACAAACAACGTTCTATCAGAACGTTCGCGCCCGCACGACAAGAGCACACCGACATCACTGATCGACAGTGGTTCGGCAAGGGTCACAGTCACCCGACTTTTGTTGATACAATTCAATCTCGAATTGTCATTGACGCTCAAGAACGAAGCGCGACAGATCTTGAATTGCTGTTCGCGGCGTCGTACGTCATGGGGAACGTAGCTACTACGCAACCCGATTCGGCGAGCAAGCCGCTACAGTATCAGCATGTCATCACATGGCAAGATCTCAGTACAAACAAAGAGGCGTTGTATACGTCTCTGATCGAGAAGTTCGGTACTGAGATTCAGCACAAGATTCTCGGCGCCTATGTTAGTTCATTCACGATCACGGGCAACCGTGATGATCACGTTGTATTGAGCTTTGAAGGCGGCGGTCGCGAGTATGACACATCAGGCGTGTTCACATCACCCGGTATTACTACGGCGTCTTTTTGGAAGACGCTGTTCGGTACGGTCGACTTTGGTGATGCGGATTCGCCCGCTGATATTTCGGCGCAAGTGTTGTCGTTCAACATCTCGGTTTCTCAGAATCCGCAACCCATGCATCTCATGGGGAACGCTCTGACCAAAGAGAAGTTCTTGAGTGAAGTCTTGATTGGTGATCAGACCGCAAGCGGTTCGGTTGTCATCAAGGTAGCTGCGGCGCAACGCAATCGCTTTACGAATGAGACGGTCTCAGAACTTGTGTTGAATCTCGTGTCGCCCGATCTCGTGAATGGTGATCGTAAGACTTGTGAGATCCGACTTTACAATCTCAGAATCTCCGATGAGTCATTTGGTGAAGAGGGTCAGACGATCAGCTACACCTTGAACTTCAATGAAGATTCAGTGATGAAGGTCGGCGCTGATGAGCATATCAAGATCACTATGATTACGGACATCGACGCGACTGAGTTGCTTGTTGACGGTTCAGTTTAAGATTGGGCCGGGCTCAATACTAACATCAAACCGGGCGAGTCTTTTTGAGGGCTCGCCCTTTTTTTTGGAAGTGACACATGACAACGTCAGCTCTTAATCAGCGCACCGCTCATGAGAATCCTTTTGCGGGCAGTGGTGGGCATAAACTCATACATAAGTTCGGTAAGTCGGCGACATTTTCATCGGGTGATGTACCTGTTGATTTGTATACTTTTGATGGTGGTCCCGGTACACTGTACCCATTTCCGACAGCGGGCGCGACAACGACAATTCAAAGCACGAGTGATGAAGACAAACCGGGCGGCACGGGAGTACCTCAGGCAATTTATCACGGGCTTACTCGTGATGGTCTTTGGATTGACAAACTCGTGACACTCGACGGGTCAACACCCATTACTTTACCTGATCGACTTTTTCGTGCATTTAGAATTGCATGTGCCGGGCAAGTTGGCGCACATGCTTCGGGTACAAATGTTGGCAATATTCAGATCAAGCATGGGGCGACTATCCTTGCTCAAGTTGATGTAGGCAAAGGTCAAACTTTAATGGCGATATTTACTTCGCCTAAATTTGTGAGGATCAATGCTGATACTCGTAAACTCATCGAGAGCGGCGGTATCATTGTACCTGTCACTTCTGTTGCATTTTATGGGTTGTACGGATCGGTACATAAACAGACAGCAACGTTTGCCGATATTGTCTTACAGTCGCGAGATGTGAATGATCGAATAGGTCCGTGGCGTTACCGCGAAGATTACGAAGCTATTACGGCGGGCACTTCGCTTGCGAGATTGGATTATCCAAAGCCCCTTGAATTCTCGGTGCTTATGGATGTGAAGTTAATGGCTGAAGCAACAAACGGCAACAACATTCATGCGACCGGGGGTTTCGACATTGAGTTCTTCTGGTAAGCCTATGATTCAGCGAACACAAAACCCGATGATTGCTATCGTGTTGACTTCGCGAGGCACGATCTCAACGAGGATGAAAGAATCGGTCGAGAGAGAATTGCATGTAAACGGTGTGCCACATAAGTTTTTCTATGCACACGGTGAGAAGATCCCCGATTGTTTCAATCGACCGACAGGCGAAGCACTGAAGGGTTCGTTCAATTATATTTGGTACGTCGAAGAAGATGTCGTCGTGCCTGAGGGCGGGCTCAAAGCAATGCTCGAAGCGAGCTATGTTAAGAAGAACGGCGTTGTCGCAATCAACTATCCTCTTAGACAGTATCGCACGAGGTCAGAAGGTTGGTTCAAAGAAGGCGTTGATGGTGAGATTCAAAAGTTCAGAAGTTGGGTCGGTCTCGGTTGCACTCTTGTGAGAAGAGACGTATTCGAAAAGATGCGCGCGAAAGGTATCTCGCCTTTCTTCAAACCGTCGAGCCTCGTCGCGGTGCATCGAGGATCGGCAACCAAGAAGCGAGAACTCATGCTTGTCGAAGGTCGACGCAAGTACGGTGGGCAAGATATTTATTTTTGTTATTTCGCTCGTGAGATCGGTTTCGACATACACGTTGTTGATGACATGCTTGCGGATCATCAGATCTTGCCAATAAGCGGCTCATACGCGCCGTTGTGCGACGAAAGGGGGCGAGCCCTTATGATACCATTCGTCGAACTTCAAGAGGGCTCAAATGCACTGTAGTGAACAGAAGGTCGTTTGATTTTCAGAACCCGTTGCTTGAGTTGCAAGTGCGCCCGCATTTCGCTCGGCAACAGGTCGGAGTTCCGAAAATACCGTCGCAAGGTATTCTCGTGCTCAAAGATCACGGCTCGCATCGGGCACTTGTTAATCTTGAACTGACAGAGACGGTCGGTATAATGGGGGCGAGATGTATAGTAAATTTTCACAGCGGTGCGGTCTTACGAGTTGACAATGTTGATGAGTACCGCATTATTTAAGAGGTGAGGTCATGCCAGAAAAATGGACAGTAGATTTATCGACAGGTGCGAAGTTAGAGGTTGACAACGTCGAGACAGTCGAACTCATGAACAGCGATAAGCATATAAGGTTCGACGGGGCGGCACTCGCGAAGCGGGCTTTCGTAAATCTCGAAAAGACTGATGTCGCGTACAGTGATCATGTTGATGTTGTCTACACTCCCGCACCATGAAGAAGCAACTGACGCTCGTCATCGACACTGAGAATGCGTACAACAACAAGCTCTTGTATGGCAATGAAGAAGTCGACTCGGGGCAGTCAGGGCTCAGGTTTACAATTGATCAATCGCCGAGCAACAAGCGCACGGCGTACTTGATTCGAACGACGCAAGTCAACGTCATTTTGAAAGGCTCACATTGTCCTGAAGAGTGGCGCTTCGAACAAGTCGAGCGCGCGTTCGGTGATTGTGAAGCTATTCGGCAATTGTTGCCGAAGTGCGAGATGATTCAGATGTCACCTCGCGCGTGTGAAGGGTGCCCATATCACCCGAAAAAAAGCCGCGATATGGTGAAACGCTGAAAGCGGTGAATGTAGGATGAAGAGGTGTTCAAATGGCAACGCGCAAAGATGCAGAGAAAGACGCACAAGGTGTGCGCAAACTTGACGACATGCATCTCGAAGGTGAGGCGGTCTCACTAGAAAAGCATGAGGCAAGTTTTTCAGAGGCGAGTTTCGAACTCAATCGAGACTCATTTATTTTTCCACTTGCGGTCGAAGACGCCGGGCAAGAGCATGTCTTGTTTGCGCACATGCGACCGTACACGCACGCCGAAGGCATTGAACTCTTTGATGCTATGGGCATCAAGTTCAGGTTTGAGGGACGTGAGAAGCTCATCACGAAGTCAGCACTGAATGAAAAGGTGCGCCCGTTCTTTTGGAAACATTTTGTCAAGCTTGAAGGGCTCGGCAAATTGGTTTGGCTTGACGGCGGCAAAGATCTCACCGATGGTGAAGTCGAAGATTATCTGATGGACAAGGTTGATCCGGCGCTCGTCGAAGAGAAAGAGCAGGATCTTGACAGTCAGACGACCTACATCAAAGACAATCCGGCGAAGCGCATCGAAGAGGCTTCGGTCATGCAAGGGTATGGCAACTTCAACATCGATGTGATCTCAGCACGAAAGACATCTCGGCTCGTAATTGGTGGGCGAAGTCAGAACGTCATTGTCGGTCACGTCTTCGTATACGATCCTGAGCACGGCAATCAGAAGGTGAAGGTCAGAATCGGATTCAAGAAAGATTCCGAGTTCAACTTCAGGCGATACCTTGCCGCGACCGGGCAAAGTGAGATGCATCGAAAAAGCGAAGAATGGCAAAGGGTCGAGGACTATCACACGATTCTTGACATCGGCAAGCACGAGATGCTCTTCGCTGAAGGTTACACGATCAAGGGTGAACCTTGCACGGGTGACAACATCAAGCATTGGATTGATGCATTTCCATTCTGGCATCTTCAGGCTTGTGTTGATGACATCTACGGGCGGGGCGCGACTCTAAAAAACGACTGATCGCTGAGATCTTTGCGCCCGCGATCTCAGCGTACTTAGACAGAGAAGGCGAAGAAGGTGTCAGGCGGGATTGTCCGCAAGAAGAAAACTTCTTCGAGATGTTCGAGGTACTAGGTGATCGTGAAGCACAACAAGAGATTCGAGACAGGAATCCTGACAAGATGCACTGTCTCGATCTCGAAGTCTCAGCGAATGGTTGTGATGGGTGCCCGCATAACCCTGTGCGGAATAAGACGCCCGATGTTGTAAAGAAAGAGCGAGAGATACTTGAAGAGAATATACCATGCCTTGAACATGTCATCGCTCTCAGCGATTATGTACGCATGGGTCTTGTCAGAGAACTCAAAGACTTGTCGCCTGATGAAGCACTGGCTCTTCGTATGACTTGGCAGCACACGCGCGCACGAGAGAAGGCGTTCAATGCAGAAATGATGATGCAAGTTATGGGGCTCGGTATGTTAGGCGGCGCACGATAAATTAAATCGGGGCACGAGGGTAGGCGAGAGGTGTACTCGTGCCGAAGATTATTTATACAATTCAAGCTGACTCGAAGCAAGGTACACGTGCGCTCAGAGAATTCTCAAAGGCTCAGACCGAAGTCGCAAAAGGCGCGAACAGGACTGAGTCGGCATTTGTAAAGTCGCGTAATGCCGCACAACAGTTCGCGACAAAGCTGAAGTCGGTTCAGTTTCCTCGACAACTCCTCACACAATTTGACAAATTACGTCTCTCGATTCGGGCGAATGGTGACGAGATCAAAAAGCTCGGAACCAAAATGGCAACGCTCGGGCAGAAAACTCGAACGCTCGGCGCTGAACTCACAATTGCGTCGCTCGCGGTTGGCGCTCTCGGCGGAGGGTCGATCAAAGCGGCGGCAAGTTTCGAATCTCAATTCACCAAGATCAGAACTCTTGTTCTCGGAGTCGACGCCGACACGAGGCAACTCGAAGAAGACGTAAAGAATTTAGCAGTCGCCTCGGGGATCGGTCCCGCCGAACTTGCTGAAGCAATGTTCGTCGTCACGTCAGCGGGTGCACGCGGCGCCGATATAATGGACATCTTGAGTCGATCCGCAAAGGCGGCGGCTCTTGGTCTTGGTGAGACAGAGACAATCGCTCGGGCGGTCACAGGCGCGATGAAGGCGTTCGAGTCTCAAGGGCTCGATGCATCACAAGCGGTCGACACTCTTGTCGCAACCGTGCGAGAAGGTAATCTTGAAGCGGCTGATCTCGCCGGGTCTCTCGGTCGAGTCGGTGCAATTGCATCTCAAGCCGGGCTCAGTTTTCAGGATGTCGGCGGCTTCATCGCGAGCTTCACCCGTGCGGGTGTCGGAGCTGAAGAAGCGGTCACAGCATTGAGAGGTGTTGTCACTGGACTCTTGAAGCCCGCGAATGAGGCAGAGGTCGCCTTCAAGGCATTCGGTACAACCGCAGACGCGGTGCGTCAGTCTATTAAAGAAAAGGGTCTCGCCACGACAATGGTTGAGTTGATCGAGACGACTGGCGGCAGTGCTACAGCGATGGCTCAATTGATCCCGAATGTGCGAGCACTCGCGGGTGTACTTGCAACGGCGGGCGCTCAGGGTACAAGCTTCATCGAGATCGAGAAAAACATTAAGAATGCAACAGGTATTCTCAATGAAGGTTTCCAAGCACTTCAAGAAGATACGACACAACAATTCAAAATTATCGTCGCTGAATTACAAGTCATGGCGATTGAGTTTGGTTCAAATTTCTTGCCGATCATCAAAGACTCAGTGATCCCGGTAATCAAATCTCTTGTTGGTTGGTTAGCATCTGTTGTTGAAGCATTCGGTAATGCACCGCCGTTTGTTCAGAAGCTCGTGCTTGCGCTCGGTGTGATCATCACAATTCTCGGGCCGCTCATGATCCTTATCGGCACGCTCATCTCAGCGGTCGGTACAATCACAACGGCATTCGGTGCGGCGGCGGCAAGCGGGGGGATCTTCGCGACTGTACTGACAGGGATTGCGGCGGCGGCTGGACCTGTTGCAGCGGTCATTGGGGTCGCTCTTGCGGGTGTTGCTATTGGGCGCCTGATCGGATCGCTTGAGATCTCAGGTCGATCAATTGACGAGTGGATTCTCAAATGGCGCGGCTTGCCTGATGTACGGGCGAATAATGAAGAGCTTGCTGAATCTACATCTCGCCTTGCTGACATCTTGAAGAATGAATACAACACTGTTATCGATCAGGGGCGCCTCTCGGTTGAAGAGTGGAACATTCAAGTGCTTCAGGCTTTCAAAGCGGCGAAGAAGAAGAAAGAAGAACTTGCTCGATTGGCTGAGGCTCAAGAGTTGGCGAACAAAGTGACGAAGACAGGCGCGGAGAACAACGAAGAACTCGCGAAGCAAACTGAAGCGGCGGCGAAAGCTGAGGCGGCTCTCTTGAAGAAGTTCAACGAGACCGCGAATCCGGCGAAGAAGCTCGCGGGTGAGATCAAGATTCTCTTGGACAACAAGAAGTCAGCGAGCGATATCGCAAAGGTCTATGGCAAGCGACTTCTCAAGCTCGAAGATACCTTCGATGAACTCGACCCAACAATACAGGCGGTCGTCAAAGACTTGCTCGAACTCGCGAAGAAGAATCGCGCGGCTGAGCTTGCGACAAAGAAGAACGAGAGAGCACAAAAGAAATTTCGTGAAGAGATGAAAGCTCTTGACGATGAGTTAAAGAGGTTCCCGAATATTGCTAAGAATGTAATCACCGACTTCGGACGGTTGGCGGCGAAGGGTGCGAAGCTCGAAGACATGTCTCGGATCTTGGGCGGGCGACTCGGTGAGCTTGAAGATCATCTCGAAGAGTTACCGCCCGATGTGCGCGCAACAGTACAGGCATACATCAAGCTGATCAAGAAGCATGATGAAGCGGCGAAGGCGGCGAGGGATCAAACCGAAGCGGTGACAGAGACGCAAGAAGCTCTCGAAGATTTGAGGAATGAGATCCCCGATGTGATCAGCGAGTTTGACAATTTCAAAGACGCGGGTGCGACTGATGCTGAGATTCTTGAACTCATGGGTGACAAGCTGATGAAGGTCATCGAGTTAGCGAAGGCACTCGGTATCGAGTTGCCCGAAGAAGTCGCGCGCATGGGTGAGTTCGCGAAAGCAACAAAAGATTCGGCTGATCAGGCTGAACAGTGGGAACAAGTTTGGGTCGAGGCAATGGGCAAGGTCGTTGCTGATTTCTCTCAGGGTATCAGTGACATGATCTTCGAGGGTGCGAGCTTCGGTGATACGATGATCGGCATCTTTAAGGATCTCGGCAAGACGGCGGTCAGAATACTCACACAAGAATTATTCAGTCCGGTGCTTCAGCTTATGCAAGGGGTCGGCAAGGTTATCTCTCAGGGGATCTCGGGCTTGCTTTCGGGGGAAGGATTCTCAGGCTTCAACTTTGGGGGGCTCATACCGAAAGGTCTCGGCGGTGAAGGCGGCTTCTTTGGAACGACAGCGGCATTCGGTGCAACGGGCGGCATGATCGGCGCGGGTATTGGCGGCGCGGTTGGCGGTGAAACAGGGGCGGCTCTTGGCGGGGCGATTGGTGGGGGAGGATTAGCATTGCTTGCGAAGATCCCGGCATTGAGTTTTCTCGGCGGGCCGATTGGTCTTGCGATTGGTGGGCTCGCGGTTGCGATACCATTGCTTATGAAGTTGTTGGCGAAGTCGCCGGGCGAGAAGGCATTCAAAGAACTCGGGCGAGACTTCGCGGGCATCGGCGGTGATCAAGGTCAGTTCAACGAGTTCGTGCAATCGTTCGTCGGCATCAGTGAGAAACAATTAGAAAGCGTCAGGAAAGAAACGACAACTCTTTTCGCGTTGTTCAGAGGTCTTGCACCGTCAGCGGGCAAGGGCGAGCAAGAAGCATTGATCGCGGCACTTTCAGATTTTGGCGTATCGGGTGCAATCGGGCAAGGGGCAATTGCAAAAGATCCGTCTCTCAAATTTCGAACAGATCAAAAAGGCAACTTTTTCTTTGATCTCAGTGAAGCCGCACGGGAAGCAATCGAAGAAGGCAATGTTGATAAATTGCGCGAACAGTTGACAGCGATTCTCGGCGCGTCTGACTTCTCGAAGATGGTGCCGAACTTCGAAGAACTCATCGCACAACTTACGAATATGGCAGACATCTCAGCGAAGGTCGCGATTGCATGGGAAGAGATTGATGCCGCAACACAAGAAGCGTTGTCGTCATTCATTGAAACGGGCGTGATGACTGATGAACTCAGGGTAAAGCTCGAAGCAGTTGATCCGGCGGCAGCGGGGCTTGCTGAATCATTGAGTGAGGATATCCAAGCAGCGGCGGCATTGAAGAATGAGTTTGACAGTTTGAGTTCATCTCTTGGTGATCTGTTACCTCATGTCGATTCGAACATCACGAAGTTCTTGCAAACGGGTGAACTCACTGACGAGCTTCGACAAAAGATCACCGAACTCGGGGGCGACGTTGAGAAGTTCGAAGCATTTCAGAAGATTGTTCGAGATGCCGAAGCGGCGGGTCTCACTCTCGCTGAGTTCATTGCCGACAACGAAGCGGCTCAACAGGTTGTCACGGATCTGCAAACTGAACTCGGCGGCTTGAGTAAAACTCTCGCCGATCAGATTGCAATAATGACGACGCGGTTTGAAGAGGCGATTAACAAGCTCATCTTAGCTCTTGGTAATCTCAAGGGCGCGGCGGCTGATACAGCGGCGGCGGTTGGGAGTTCAACCGGAGCAATGGAAGATGACGCAAACGATGCGACAGACGCAATCAACAATATACCTGACAGCGACGGTTCAGGCTCAGGCTCAAGAGGCGGCGGCATAATGGATGAAGAGTTCGCGCTCGGTGGGATCGT
>Ga0114923_10002739_pt1 | contig 11907 bp, 4 predicted proteins | sample SumtaG_FD_89578 | JGI IMG/M metagenome (GOLD analysis project Ga0114923, IMG submission 89578) | Deep subsurface microbial communities from Indian Ocean to uncover new lineages of life (NeLLi) - Sumatra_00157 metaG | ecosystem: Environmental > Aquatic > Marine > Oceanic > Sediment | place: near... | reverse complement strand
CCCTGAAAGCATATATAGAGATGTATTTAAAGGAAGAGATCAAGGCTGAAGCCCTGGTTCGCAATTTACCCGGTTTTGTCAGATTTTTACCTATCGCCGCGTTAATGCATGGTCAAACAATTAATATAGCCGGTGCTGCCAGGAATGCCGGGATTGCCAGGACCACTTTAGAGGGGTACATTGAAATCCTGGAGGATACGTTAATGGTTTTCCGTTTACCGGCTTATGAGCTGAAACTTCGGCTGAGGGAGAGGAAACACCCAAAGTTATATTGGATCGATCCGGGATTGGTACGGGCAGTGAACAATCGGTTCGGTGATATATACCCCGAAGAGAAAGGTGCCCTATTTGAGGGTTTTGTGGCAACTTTGTTGAAAGCTTACCAGGATTATTATGATCTTTTTGACGAGTTTTACTATTGGTCTCCCGCTTCTTCCCATAAGGCAGAAGTGGATTTTTTATTAAAACGTGAGAACAGTTACATTGCCATCGAGGTCAAAACCTCACAGCGGATACACAGGGACCACCTGCGAGGTTTGCGGGCCATTTCGGAGCTAAAGGGGTTAAAAAGGAAGATAATAATATACCCGGGGGAAAGAAAAATGCAAACTGAGGATCAGATCGATATCTGGCCCTTTGATTTTTTTATTAAAGTTATTGATAACAATGAACTTTGGGATTATCAAGGTTAGAAAAACCCTGATGCCCTGCCCGGTGCATGCCAACATGGAAACATCATTTTGATTCTCTCTATCCAGACAGTTGAAATTTTAACGCATTTGTCGCTTTCGGTCTGTCCCGAATGGCACTAACTTAAGGCTAAACTGTTCCTTAAAGCATTAATATATCAATACTTTAAGCGATTTAAATCCGAAATCGTCAAGATGAATATCGAAATTCGAAACAAATTCGAATGACAAAAATCTAAATGACCAAAACAAATACGCGACATCGCAGATGTCAGGCACCTTTTTTTAAATTTTGAACATTTGTATTTTGGATTTGTTTCGGATTTCGGATTTCGTGCTTCGTATTTAAAATAGCCTCTGTAATTGCTATAGAACCATTCTGATAATGATATTAAGAAAAAATTCAGGCTTAAGTTAGTGCCATTCCGGCCTGTCCCTATTTCTACCTGATAAATTGTCGGATAGCCTCCTGGTGGATTTACTTTTTCTTCTGGGCTTCTTTTTTGTACCGGTTGGGGGTCATCCCCGTAGTCTTTTTAAAGAGGTTATAAAAGGTAGTCTGCGAATTAAATCCCACATCGATTGCGATGGCGGCAATTGTTTTGTCCTCAGCTTCGGAACTCTCCAGGATTCTTTTGGCTTCCTCGATGCGATATGAATTGATGTAATCGTTAAATGTAAGTTTCAAGTGTTCATTGAGTATGTGGGATAGTTGATGACGTTTAATAGAAAGCTTTTCGGTCAATGAGAGCAGGGTTAATTTTTCATCGCGATACACTTTTTCCACTTCCACCAGGTGCGTAAGTTTTTTGACATTTGTCTCGACAAAACCGGGGGGCAAAGAGATTTTTGGAGGGGGTACTGTTCCTTCATCTTCTTCTTTAATAATTGTTTCCACTGGAGACCGTTTTTTATAGCTCCTGTAAATTATAAAACCGGTTGCCAGCAGGAGCGCCAGGAACAAAGGCAGGAGAAAGTAATTAAAAAAAGGGGATTTTAAGAAAGGAGGTTTTATAGTAAAGGTGATTGAGGTCCCGGCCGCATTCCATGCCCCTTCGGCATTACCGGCGGTTACCTTGAAAGTATAAGTCCCGGGCTCCATGTTTTTATATCGGGCCACCCGTTCGTTACCGGGCGCCAGGAATGTCCACTTTTCATCAAATCCCTCCAACCGGTATTTGAAGGTGACTTTTTCCGCGGAAAGCAGGGTGGTGGCGGTAAAATGGAAACGAATATCCGTGACGGCATCAAAGGTATCGGCGTTTGCGGCCAGGGGCAGCGAAACAGGCATTTGATTGAAAAACACCTCTTCAATGACCACCGGGGGTGGTAATTTGTTGATGTGAATCCTCTCCGGGTTTACAATTGAGATCCCCTTACCGGAAAGGAACCAGAGTCCGCCGCTTTTGGTTTTAAGGGCAGAATGCCGGGGGTAAGGGTTGTTGAATTCCAGGCTTACCAGGCCTTCGGATGTACCGTAAGAAACGCAGTTGATCCGATCCACTTCGCCGCGGGCAAAGCGGTTAAGTTCGGCCTTGCTGACCCGAAGAATACCGCTGTCACTCATCAACCAGAGATCTCCCTGTTGGTCTGCAAAAAACCGGTAGAGGAAATTAGTGGTCATCCCTTGGGCGGTTGTATAAGTGGTAGACGATTTGTTTCCTAATCTCAACCGCTTTAAACCGGCGCCGTGGGTGGCCAGCCAGAAGACACGGCTTTCACTGGCCAATGGCGACGGGTCTTCGTAAATCCAGGTAACCGGAACACCCTCCAGGTAATATGTCATATTTTGCTCTTTAATTTTACCGTCCCTTAGAACAGTAATTCCATTGTCCGCGGCAATCCAGATATTTTGGGTCTTATCTTCATACACATTGTGGACTTTTTTGCCGGACAGACCGTTCCGGGAATTGAGAGATTCCATCGTATTATCACGGGGAGAGAATACGCTTACCCCGTCGAAAGTACCGAACCATAGATTGTCACGACTGTCTTTGTATATGGTTGTTACCAGGTTGTCGGCCAATCCGTCCCGGCTGGTGTATTGAACAATGGCCTTGTCTTTCTTTTGAAAAACACCGTTTCCATTGGTACCCAGCCAGAGGCCGCCCTCAGCATCTTCACTAATGGCGGAAATACCGGTGCCGGAGAGTCCCGGTATTTGTATCGATTCGATGTGTTTGTGGCCCCGAAACCGGGATAGTTTCCCTTTAAACGTACCGATCCAAGTATCTCCATCCCGGGCTGCGCACATAGAAAAGAGACTTTCCTCCCGGTACTCTGCAAGGGGGTTATAGGATTTGAATTTAGCATCTTTTAAGCGAAAAAGTCCCGAGTCTAAGGTGCCGGCCCATAAACTACCTTCACGATCTTCAAAAAGGCATATAATGGTAAAAGATTTCAACGTATATTCAAAACTTACACTGCCTTCCTGTTCTTTTTTGATCCGGTTCAGGCCATTGGTTGTGCCTATCCAGAGACTTTGCTCGCTGTCTTCTAAAAGATCGGCAATATGATCATTGGACAAGCCGTGCATTGTGGTATAGGTTTCGACGATTTTATCGGCTTTTCTTAAAAGTCCTTTACTGGTACTTATCCACAGGATGCCTTTGTGGTCTTCCAGCATGGTCACTAAAAAACCCTTAAGACCGGGAATGGGATAGTTGAAAAATTTCCCGTCTCTATATTTAAATACGCCGTTATCACGGGTTCCCACCAGTAAATTCCCCTGATGGTCCTCGATGAGCCCATTAATCGTTTTGCCTTTTAACCCGTGGGAATTGTTAAAGGTTGTAAATTCCCCGTCGGAGAACCTGTTGATATACCCGGCCACAAAACCGATCCAGGGATTTCCCTTCATGTCTTCGGTCAAGCGGCGAATTTTACCTTTGCTGAGGCCGTGGGCAGGGGTAAAGGTTTTGAATTGACGGGATTGGTATTCGTATGAAGTCAAACCAATGGAACTGCCGATCCACAGTTTTCCCCCTTTATCCAGGTAAAGTGCCTCCGCCACAGCGGTTTGGCCGGAAGCCTTTTCCTCTTGTTTGGCAAAGGAGACGATTGAGAAGTTTATACCGTCAAAGCGAACCAGTCCTTTATTGGTAGCGATCCACAGGTAGCCATCCGGTGTTTGGGCAATGGAGTGAATCAAATTCGAAGGAAGGCCCCCGGATATATCCCAATGGTCTACCAGGTATTCATCTATTTTTTTGTCAGGGTTTAATGCCCGGGAAGGGCAGTAAAATAACAGGAGGATAATAATGCCTGCCAATAACCGTCCTCTACCGGTTGATTTTTCCTTTAAGTTGCTTCTCATGTTTTGTTTTTCCCGCATAATACTTAATAGTGAGCCTCTTGCAAAAATAGCAAACAAACATCTAAACAAAAGTTTTGTGGGGTCCAGGGGCGGTTTTTCAAAAGAGCCCCTGGCCGCCGGAGGCATTTTTGTAAGAGCCCCCAATGAATAATAAAACAAAAAGAGCGATATTGCAATGGTGTTTCCAAATATATTGATTTTTTTAGCCACAGACGAACGCAGACTGTCACAGGTAAAAAAAAGGGCAGGCCCATGGGTTTCGGGTTTTCCCTTTAACCGTTTGGACCTGCCCAATGGGTTAATGGTTATCAGCCATTAGGATAGGGTGAACAAAACACAGGGGTAACAGTGGCCAACACATGCACATCGACGGAGCCACCGTTGACTGTTTTTTGTTTATCACCATCCAGATGATTATCAAACCTCTGGATCGTGATTTTGTTGAGACGTAATTTTTTTTTCATCTTTTTGTTCATTTGAACCTCCTTTTCAATGATGATCTTAAATTCAAACTACCTTTATTCATTTTTTACCTCTTGAGATTATAAAAGCATGTTTCATACCAAAAGTTTAAACCTTGAAAAATGCGGTTATAAAATAATCCTGGAAAATTTATTAAAGGTGAATGCGTCCGAATTTTCGGACTGAAGTCCGGGTTAGCGGACTAAAAAGGGCTATGATTTGTTACGATTGATCCCGTGCTCTTTAATTTTACTGAATAATGTAGAACGGGAAATCCCCAACTCTTCGGCTGATCTTTCATAATCCCATGATGAAGCCGAAAGTTTTGCCTCAATGGCTTCTTTTTCTTGTTTTTTAATGATTTGAGTCAGGGTTGCTTTCCCGGGGATGTCATCGATTGGTCCCAGGGCTATATTGCTTTCATTTAAATATATATCCATTTCTTCACCGGACACAAACTCGGAACCAGAGAGTACGGCAATTTTTTCCATCAAATTTCGCAGTTCTCGAACATTGCCGGGCCAGGAATAACCAACCAGCCTTGCAATAGCCGCGGGTGTCAATTGCATCGGCGCACGCTTGCGTGCCCGGCAAAGTTCCTTTAAAAAATAATCTGCCAGGAGTGGGATGTCTTCTTTTCTTTCACGTAAGGTAGGAACATAAATATTAATCACGTTTAACCGGAAAAATAGGTCATCACGAAACTCTTTCCGCTGGACAGCCGATTTCAAATTCTTGTTGGTGGCAGCTATTATTCGTACATCCATTTTAATGTAATTATTTCCGCCAAGTCGTTGAATATCTCCATTTTCAATGGCCCGTAAGACTTTAGGTTGAATACGAAGTCCCATTTCCCCTATCTCATCGAGGAATAGCGTACCGTTGCCAGCTTGTTCGAATTTTCCTTTTTGCTGCCGAAACGCACCGGTAAAGGCGCCTTTTTCATGGCCGAACAGTTCTGATTCCAATAGGTCATCGGGAATAGCCGAGCAGTTGACGGTAATCATTGGATTTCCTACCCTTTGGCTGCGCAGATGGATGGCACGTGCCACTAATTCCTTGCCTGTGCCGCTGTCACCGGTAATCAACACTCGCGAATCCGATGCTGCAACCTTCTCGATGATTTCAAAAAGGTGTTCCATTTTAGGTGACATTCCCACCATCTGGTATTGTTTAAGGGCATCCCGGATCAGAAAAGACCGCTCTTTTTCCAGTCTGAAACTCTTCAAAGCATTTTCCAGGGTAATGAGGATTTTCCTTGAGGAAGCGGGTTTTTCAAAAAAATCATAAGCACCCAGCCTGGTAGCCTCAACAGCCTTTGGAATGGTACCGTGGCCAGTGAGCATAATCACCGGCAGGAGTGGTTTTTCAGAATGGAACATTTTTAAAAGGCTTATGCCATCAGTATCGGGCAGTACCAGGTCCAGGATAACAGCGTCAAGGAGAGAATCTCTAAATACTTCCTGTGCTTCCTGACCTGTGGCGGCGGGAAAAACCCGGTAGCCGTTCTCTTTCAAAATGGACGAAAGCGTGGAAAGCAGCCGCATCTCATCATCCACTACCAATATATTACCTTTATTTTCTTTTTTCATACAATCATCCTTATTCATGAGTCAAATTCTTTACCGGGAAATATAGAGCAAATTTTGTGCCAATTTTTTCCCGGCTTTCCACTTTTATCCAACCGTCGTGGGATTCCACAATCCTGCGGGCAATGGCCAGGCCAATGCCGCTGCCTTCCTTTTTGGTGGTATAATAAGGCTCGAAAATACTTTCCAATTTATCTTTAGAGATTCCGCATCCATTATCTTCAATTTCAACCCAGATAATATTTTTCTTATTATTATTGGGTAATATTTTAAAATATGCAGCAGAAATGGAAATGATTCCACCCTCTGCCATGGCGTCGATGGCGTTATCGAGGAAATTAGAGAACACTTCTTGCAACTGGTCCTGGTCCGCCAGAAGAGAAGGCAATGGGTTGGGAAATTTCAAGGCAAAGGTAAATTTATTACCGAAACTACTTTGATACTTGTCTACCAACGTGGTAATTGTGTCTTTGATATCAATTTCCCTGAGATGTAATGTTTGGACCTGTAAATATTTCATCAAGAAATGGTTCATGAGCTTCAGTTCATTGAGATCAGCCAGGATGGCGGTGTTGATTTCCCTGAGCTTTGACCAGAAGGTTTTGGACTGGCGTTTCTTTTCAAGTAAGCCATCGATTTTTTCGGATTCCCACAGGATGGCGGTGATTGGGGATTTCATTTTGTGCAAAGTTTCCTGGGCCGTAGCCGTCCATTGGGGGTTGGCCTTCGTGCCCCTGCTTATTAATTCTAAATAGCGTCCTTTTAACTTCTTACGCTGCCTCCACCCGATGTATAAAAAGCCGTTAAAAGCAAAAACTCCCAATAAATAGAAGGAAAAATGAGAACGAATCAGGGAAAGGTAATCTTGAAATGCGATGCCCGGCTTTAGGGATAGCATGTAAGTGTGGTCTACGGTCAAAATAAAATGGATATTTTTCCCATCACTTACGGGGACAATGGGTTCTATCTCAGAAGGTGTCAACTCTTTTTCAAATCTATAATTAAAAATTGTCCTCAACTGATTATCAAAAATTCGCAGGGTATTATATGAGTACCAGGTAAAAATGAAGGGCAAGGAGTTTTCATGTAGTTTTTCTACCCCAAGGATTTTGATAGCAGAATCCCCTTTAAATTCACTGTATGTTCTAAGCCTGTGGTCCCAAATCCGTAATCCGTTATTGGTATCGGAGGAGATGATTTCCAATTCAGGGTCATTATCCATATTGGTTACAAAAATATTGGTGAAAGATATACCGGGCTCGTTCACGGTATCGATGATTTCCCCGGTCAAGGCATCATAAACCCGAATCTGACCGGGATCAGGGCCGATATCCCTATGGCAGGAACGGGCGGTTATCACCTCTACGGTCCCGTTCAGGTCTAAATCTTCCACTGCCAGGTATTCGTGAGAGTAATATCCCCCGGCCTCCTGCAGCCATAAAACTTTACCCCGGCAGTCAAGGGCTCCCACGTAACTGGTATCATCACTCATACCATTAAAAGAAACATTGTTATGAGGTGCTTTTGCAGTAAAAACAATCTCTTTTTTACCGTCCAAATCGAGATCATTTACAATCACCCGGTAAGGAATGGGGCCAAATAGAAACTCCCATTTTTTTCCCCCGGTAAAAGGGTTATGGGCCGCAATCCCCCTCGGCAGCCCGGCAAATTCTCCGCTTATCGACCACACCAAATCTTTATGACCATCTCCATCAATATCTTCAATTGCTTCGATTTTTGCAGTGATAGTACCGACAGGAATGGACAGGGATAGATTTTCCATTTTTTTTCTATCCAGGGTTTTACCCTTAATATTACGTAGTTCAAAAAAAACGTTCCTATCTGTAACGCCAAATATCGGTAATACCGGCTCACCATTATTATAATTATCAAATTCCTGAAATGTTTTATAGTCCCAATATCTTGGGATTATTGTATCCAATATAACACTTAACCCTGCGTGTATTTTGTGAAACGGGGAAAAAAAATATAATCTATAGTAGCTTGGTGAAGTGTCTTTAAGACCAAAAAGGTAGTCTGATTCACGTCCTGGCAATCGAAATAATACTAGTTTTTGGAAGGGAGCCCCATATATCTCTCTCATCTTAAAGCGTCTGGTTTGGATTGACCATTTTGAGAAGGCATCGAAGCATTGCAGGAGGAGGAGAATATTGACAAAGCTAACCGCTGCTGCAAACAAGAAAATTTTCAATACTCTCATTTTCTGTCCATTACTCTCAATAGTGTATGGTTTTTCATCGTGGTTATAGTTTATTAAAAACCGGTTGCTATGTCAACAGAATGTTCAGAAATTTTAAATCAAAATTTTAGAGTTTAGGGAGCACCTGTCCACTTCTTTTTTCCTATTCTTCATTATCTCCCCCCCCAACATGATATGATGAAAAAATAACGAAGGTGGATCCTATACCCCACCTTCGCTGTTTTCTCAAATCTTTATTTCCTATACCTGGGAGTAATCGTTATCTCAATATTCTTTTTAACAATTTCTCCACTTTCTTGCCTGGTAACAATAAGCAAATGATACTCACCAACAAATCCGGGACCCGGCTGCCAGTAAAATATCCCTCTCTTACTATCAAAAGTAGAGCCAACAGGTAATGCTTTCAATTGATTGCCAACTATTTCATAACCGAAATATGTTTCATCACTGTGATCATTGCTATTATCATTAAATTGTATTTCAATTCGTTCCAATTCCCTGATTTCAATATTTATAATGCCTTTGTCATCCGGGGAAATCTCTTCGATTTTACTATTTAGCCGATATCCCTTTCTATATTTAATGGGTTGGGAATCGGATACCGGAAGATCGATAATTTTCTCACTTAAAATTGGATGTTGACTGGTGTATCCTGTCGTCTGCTGAGTGCTGCCTGTGTTCTGTATTGTAAAATAACGGCTTCCAATGCCATCGGTATTTCCTGCATTATCTTTGGCTTCCCAATGGATGGTATGTACGCCATTCTTATAGGGTGTGGTATCTAAATGAAAATAGCCGATTGCTCCATCGCTGTTGGCATAACCCGGGAATAAAGTGGCAATATCAGACCGGTAGACATTATACGTGGGATGGCCCATTTTGACTCCATCTACAAAAACATCGATGGTTGAACCGTTTGTTGGGATACTGTTGGGTTGTGGGGTTAATACCCAGCCCCAATTAACAAAACCGCTGCCCGAAGCTGTGCCGCCCTGTGTTGGCGTATCGATGGCGCCAAAAGGTTTGACTGCATTGTCATTGTCTACTGAAATCGTTTTTGTCCCAAGTGTTACCTGGTTTCCCTCTATATCTGTTGCAATGGCGTGTAGGGTAAATGTACCATTTCCATTATTGGGGAGGAAATTGGTCAGCAGCATGTATCCCCAGCCGGCTTTGTAATTATTGGGATAAGTTGGATAAGCTTGTTCTACGTCCGGCCGTGCGCCTTCAACGAATACGGCATCGCCGACGTACGAGTCGCCATTATATATTTTAATGCTCGAAATCCCGACATCGTCAAGCGCCCATCCGGTAACCGGGACACTACTATATGTCGAGGAACCCTCTAATGGAGTCGCGAAGTCACCAAAAGGCACAGCGGTTGTTCCCTGGTTATAGACGTGCAGTTCGACAGAAATGGATTGTGGAGAATTGGAGGCATTGGGATCGGTGATTGTGATGGTTCCGGTGTAGCTGTTTTCGGCTAAACCGGCGGGATTGACCGCCACCGAAAGCGCCGAATCACCGGTTCCTGAAGATGGGCTGAAAGAGAGCCACGAGACATTAGCGGAAGCACTCCAGTTCAATGTGCCGCTGCCTTTATTGCTAATCAGTACCGTTTGCGTATTTGTAGATAATTGCCCGGATGATCCAAAGTACAAGTTGGAGCGACTGAGGACTATTTCATTTGAGGAGCTTGAATTGACGACAGTATAACCCCATGAGCTTTCTTTCTGTTCTTTCGAGGAGCTTTCAGCATGGAATTTTAGCCGATAGTACCCTCCCTGAGTAGGTGTACTATAAGCGTTTCCATAAATACCATCCCCGGCACTCCGATCGTTATGCTTGCCATCATCATAAAGGTTTATGGTTGAAATTTCAATCTGCTGATCATCATAAGTCGTGGCTTGAAATTTTGTTAGATTCTCGCCTGCCGAAGAGCCATTGATTTTAGCATTTAGTATGGCCTGGGAATTGGGGTAATATTCGGTTTCATTGGAAGCTCCAATGATGCCCCAGGTTGATTTTTCATAAACTCCGACGGCCACATAGTCATCTGAGTTATTTGCAGTAACCTTGACCTTCCAGATACCAGATTGGGGATTGGCAATTGAATATTGAACTCCCCAGTCTGACTTTGAATATTCTATAGAAGCACTGGAATAATAATTAGTTGATGTAATTTCTTTTCCATCCGGGTCAATAAGACTCAATTCAATATCCATAAGAATACTAAAAGCAGCGAAAGTTGCTGAATCGGTAGATGAGATATTGACCTGGAATGATTTGGAAGAATTAGAACCCAGATAAAAAAACTCTTTAAGCACCGGTAAATTTAAAGATTCGGAAGCTTGTGAGTCTTGGTATGTATTCCTGTTAGAAGCACAGCTATTGCATTTTATTACCGTCCTTTCTTCCATCAGAGGAATAATTGTACTTTTCAAAACACAATCCGACCCTTTTGAAATAAGGCCTGAATGCCAATAGCCAAAATGGTGACCATTATCAGTGTAACCTGGACTGAATCCTTCAAATGTTCCACCTATGGTGTTTATGGTGGTCCAATATTTTGTTTGTACTTTTATAAAAAATGGGCTGGTATTCCAGTAGCCTCCAGAATAAAAACTTGGAAACGTAAAAACTACACCATCAGTTAATTGATCACAATCATTTATAAAAGGTAGCCCATGTCCTGAAATGGCATAAACAGGAACATCTCTAAAATTTGGATACTTTTCATTAAAATCTAACATTTGGTAAACACTCAAGCCGAATAAAAATGCCCCCAAAAAATCAGTACCACTGTGAGGTGTTCCTAATGTAAATATTTTTTTTATTTTTCTCGCAATACCAGGATATTCATTAACAAAAGCCCTCATAACAACACCACCTTCACTGTGGCAAATGAAAGTAATATCAGGGCTGCTTTGTTGCCATAATCCAACATTATAAAATAAACCAAAAATATCAGATGTATACTGATTCAATATCTCAAGGGCTTCATCCTTTTTAGTAAAAAAAGGTAATGATGTGACAAAATTGTGATTTGGTGTAAAAACAATATAGCCAATCTTTAGCAGCTCTTCCGCCCACATTTCCCAAGTTTTCCAACCTGAAAGAATTCCATGAATCAAAAATACAGGAGGGTTATAATCAAAATTTAGAGTATTTGAACCCTGTTCTATTTTGAAATTGGGCACTTCCAATATGGCAGCTCTCTCTTTTTTATTTCCACTGGGAGGTGGGATTTCCCCATTGTCAACATTTATATAATCATAATATTTCAGTTTTGCAGTAATTTTATAAATTCCCGGTGTGACTGTAATTCCAACAGAACTATAAGTACCATCTTCATTTATATTTATCTTCTTTTGTGTACCATTTATGTCTATGTAAACATAGGAATCTGGCAGAACTTTTATCTCCCATGGCTCACCGTTTGGATTTTTAATCTGTAATCTCCCGGACAATGAAGTCGTACCAGAGCCAGTAGTGGTAAAATTTATGTTTGAGCCGTATGCAGTTCCTATGCTGTTTGTGACATAGGCCCTGACATAATATGTTGTATTCGGGCTCAACCCGGATATATTGCTGGTGAAACTTCCCGTGCCACTTCCATCAGTGGTCTTG
>Ga0114923_10002738_pt1 | contig 11909 bp, 10 predicted proteins | sample SumtaG_FD_89578 | JGI IMG/M metagenome (GOLD analysis project Ga0114923, IMG submission 89578) | Deep subsurface microbial communities from Indian Ocean to uncover new lineages of life (NeLLi) - Sumatra_00157 metaG | ecosystem: Environmental > Aquatic > Marine > Oceanic > Sediment | place: near... | reverse complement strand
TGCGGGGCTTCGATGAGCGGTGTTCCGCCTTCTCCGAGACTCATGCGAACTGCGCGCGGATCGACCAGCATGCTGGAGGCGTAACGCCACATCGAGTCGTTCGGCGTCCACCCAAGGATTCGATCCGCCGGTGAGGCTGGATGACATACCTCAAGGATGCCGCCGCACTGTTCGCATCGCTGTCCTAGGGGATTGCTGGAATAGCAGTGACAGCGAGTACAGTGGAACTTTGCGTTCATTCTCGCAGACCTCCTCAGCAAGAGCGGATGACATGTCTCGTGCTAACTGACACGTGACCGAGCTGCCAGCGCCTCATCCTCTTGTTCCGAGAGCCAACAGCCAAACGCTTTAAGCTTGGAGATCGCAGCATCCATGAGACGCTGACCCTTCTCAGGCGTGGCTGCGCTTGGCTTGCCGGTCGAGCCGCTCCGTGTGAAGTCGATCGCATCGAAGCCGACGGAGACACCATGAATACGCCGCCCCCAGGATGTCGCTCCTTCGGATTCCGCTTCGGCGATGCGCTCCCGGCGGACGTGCTCCGGGTCAATGTGCAGTACAGCCGATGTCTCCATGTCTCCGGCATGATCGGGCGATTCAATGCAGACTCGTTCGATGGTCTCCCTTATCGCACTCCACCACTGATAGACGAAAGCGTAGATGCATTCCTCGCGTAGGGACCGGCAGACATCCTCAAGTGCATCGGTGTTCCCTCCGTGCCCGTTTACCAGAACGACGCGTCGAAGTCCGTGGGACGCGAGCGAGCGAATCGTTTCCAGAACATACTGCGTTAGCACCCGCCGGCGAACCCACAGCGTGCCCGGGAACTGGCGATGCTCGGCGGACAGCCCAACCGGGATGGCTGGTAGGAGCACAAAGTCCCCGCTTTTCGCGGCTTCGCGTGCGATGTGCTCCGCTGTGAACAGATCCGTGCCGAGAGGAAGGTGGGGCCCATGATTCTCCACCGACCCGATCGGTAGGAGACTGACCTTGAGGCGAGTGCTTGCTTCACGGGCGTCGACCCACGTTCCACGGATGAGGTCCACAGGCTCTACACCTCCCCTATTCCATACGCTGCCTCAAAACCCTCTTGGGTTGCGTGGAAAACGTCTCGCGCTTGCACGCAGTCGCCGACGGCGAGAACAGACGTATTGAAGGGCAAACCACGAAGTTCCTCTTCAAGGTCGCTCTCCGGACGTGCGCCGGCAGCGACGACAACTTTGTCATAACGAATCGTCTCCAAAGCGCCGCTCTCATCTGCCAGAACTGCATGATCAGCCTGCATCTCTTTCGGTGCGCGCATACACAGGAGCGGGATACCGAGCTCCCCGATGCGTGTGAGGAGGTCGACGCGATCGCGCGGGTACTCATCAACCATCAGCTCCTCGCGTGGTTTGAGGTCAATGAGGATCGGACGGGCGCCTCGTTCCGTCTGGAGGTACCAAGCCAGCTCGCACCCGACCTTGTTTGCTCCGACCACGAGCACGACCTCGTCAGCGGTGATCCAATCAGGCGTTTCGAGATAGGACGCGGCGAAACGCAATGGCGCAGTTTCCAGACCGTTGATCGACGGGAGAATGGGGCGGCTCCCGGTTGCTACGATTACAGCGTCATAGCTTGAATCTGAGAGGGAGGCAGCGGTCGCCGTCTTTCCGAGGTGGACCTCAATCGATCGCCTGAGGACAAGATCCACCATGTAGTTAAGGTAGTCGCGCATCGGACGCTTGAAGGCGGGGACACTAGCTGGTCTCATCTTGCCACCGAGTTGGGCGTCACGGTCATACAGCACAACGCGATGGCCTCGCTCTTGGGCAGTCAGTGCGGCTTGCATACCAGCCGGCCCACCGCCGACAACGGCGACCGAAAGAGTACGCTTGGCATGCCCGGCCGGATGGGTGGCCTCACGTCCTGCGAGGGGGTTCACACTGCAACGGACAGGCACCTTGTCAATGGTTTGCCGGATGTGGCAGACATTGCAACGGATACAGGGTGTGTACCGCTCCCGTGAACGTACGTGAGCAAGCCAATGCGGATCGGCGATGAATGCACGTCCAACCGAAACCATGTCTGCAAGATTCCTCTCCAGAATAAGCTCTGCGTCTTCCGGCCGTGCAACGCCACCGTCGGCGATAACGGGGATGGAGATCGCCTCTTTCACGCGATGCGCCAATTCTGCACGGGCGAGATGGTGGCGCGTGCGGTAGATGGGGCTGACCCCACAGACGATGCAATGGTGTAGGGAGGTGCTTGCGGCCGCCACGTGAAGGAAGTCGAATCCCGCTGACTCGAACGCCTTGGCAATCTGTTCGACGTGCGCGTCGTCGATCCCCTCGGGGACATGTTCATGTGCATTGATCTTCGCACCCAAAGGAATCTGCCCACATCGTGTTCGGATTGCCTTGGCTATCCGAGCAACGAACCGTAGGCCGCCCTCAAGCCCGGCGTAGTCATCGACTCGGCGGTTGGCGTGAGGAGAGTAGAACGAGCCGACGAGATATCCGAGTGCAGCGTGTAATTCGATACCTACGAATCCTGCCGCGAGCCGCGCTCCGCGGCCACGGCGAAATCCTCGATGACGTCCTCGATGTCCTTGAGTGACATCTCACGGGGCGTTTCCCCTCGATAGAAACGACTATAGTAGGATGACGGTCCCATCGGATCAATGGGCCGATTCGCCCCTTGGTGAGCGATCTGAAGGAACGGTATGGATCCGCCGGACGCGATCGCTGAAGCGAGCTTCGTGAGGGCGGGAAGGGCGAGGTCACTGTGAACACGAAACGATGTGTGCCCAGGTGAGACAGCGGCAAAGGGACCGAAAACAATGCCAGCACCGCCTTGTCCTCGTTCTCGAAGATAGGCAATCATCGCTTCGGTTGCGTATCCGTTCTGATCCTGAAGCAGGTTTCCCATCGGAGCCATGAGGATGCGATTTGGGACGTGTACGCTGCCGAGGGTGATGGGGCTGAAGACCCGCTCGAAATCATCTACTGCGTTGGCACGGTCGTGGTTCAATGCATCTCCCTTCACCGGACAATCCGCAGGCTATCGCTTGCCAGGATCCGTTCGACTTCGTCCTTCGTTGCCCAGCACAAGTCGCCCGGAGTTGTCTGCTTCAAGGCTGATACGGCAACTCCGTAACGAATCGCTGTCTCGACGTTCTCGCTCAATAAGCCGAAGAGAAACCCGCCGGCGAAAGCGTCTCCCGAGCCGACGCGGTCCACAACCTCGACATCATAGGCCGGGCTTCGATGGATCGATCCGCTGGCGTATGCAACTGCGCTCCAGTGGTTCTTCCATACACTTGGCGTCTCCCGCAACGTGATGGCCACGATGTCTAGATCGAAGCGGTGGGCTAGCGTGTCGGCGACAACTTCGTAATCGTCCTCGTGGATGTCAAAGACGCGAGCCGTATCCTCCTCAGTTGTAATGAGGATGTTGGCGAGCGATGCTAGCTCCTCCATGACCGGTCGGGCCGTCTCAGGCGACCAAAGGCGCGGGCGATAATTCAGATCCAAGGATACCGTGATTCCGAGTTCCTTCGCTGCCTGCATGGCCTGCCGTGTCGTCTCGGCGGCAGATGGCGAAAGCGCTGGGGTAATTCCACTCGTATGAAAGATACGTGCGCCCTCTAGAATCGACGGCCAATCCATTTCTTCCGGATCGATCTGTGCGATGGATGAGTTCTTGCGATCGTAGAGTACGGAATTCGCACGTGGTGCGGCACCGAACTCGACGAAATACACTCCAACTCGATCGGAATCGGTCCAGAGAATGTGCGTTGTGTCGACGCCGTGCTCGCGGACCTTGTTCTCGATGACCCGCCCTAGGGGGTTGCGCGTCAGGCGCGTAACGTACGATGCCGGAAGCCCAAGTCGTGTCGCTGTAACGGCGACGTTGAGTTCCGAGCCGCCCACATTCATGTTTAGGTACGACGCCTGTTCGATCCGCTTGAACTCCGGCGGAGAGAGGCGAATCATTCCCTCGCCGAACGTGATGAGATCCATGTTTGTCCTTTCCCTATGTTCTGCTCTCTTGTGTGAGAGTCATCTTGAGCGCTCGTCCGAGCGCCGGAAGTAGCGAGTTGATGGATTCAAGTGTCGCAGCCGGTCCCATGTGGCCGATTCGGAAAATCTTGCCTTTCCACATCCCTAATCCGCCGGTGACCAAGATCCCAAAGTTGTCACGGAGACAGTCAAGTAGCGTTTCGACCTTGTCGCAGGGTGAGCGGACCGATGTCACGCCGTGCGAAGCGAAATCACTCGGAATTGCCGGAACACATCCGAGATCTTCCAGGCCACGTCGCAAGAATGCAGCGACCTCCCGATGTCGAGCATACGTCTCGGGAAGTCCCTCGTGGAGAACATCCTGCAGAGCTGCGCGCAGAGCTCGGACATTGCCGACTGCGTGGGTGACCGGGTGCGGATGCCATTCCGTTCTTTCACGCTCGTACCGATCCCAGACGGTTAGGTTGAGATACCATCCCTTCGAGTCTCCCAGTCGGATCCGGTCCCAGGCAGCCCGGCTAATGGCAACAGTTGCAAGTCCCGGTGGCGCGCCGAGTCCCTTCTGCGACGCCGAGACACAGAGGGCTATTCCCCACTCATCCATGGGGAGCGGTTCGATTCCGAGGCTTGAGATGGCATCCACTAGGAGAAGAGCGTTGTTTCGCCGGCAAGCGTCTGCGAGCTCCCGGATCGGATTAAGGATGCCTGATGATGTCTCGCAGTGCGTGACCAGAACCAGATCCGCTGGCTGATGATTGAGAGTGTCATCAACACGGGCGGGATCGATTGGCACATCGAAGGGGAAAGAAAGCGTTGAGACAATGTCCGCATACGCCCGTGCGATCTCCTCGAGGCGTTCGCCGAAGTGACCGTTCTTCAGCACAAGGATCTTCGGTAGCACGGCGGATGCCGTTCCGATGGCGGCGTCCAGTCCGGCGCTCCCTGAACCGACGAGTAGGAAGATGCGGCCGTTCGTCTGTTGGACGCGGCCGAATAGGGAGATCGTCTCATGGTAGAACTCGGCCCATTCCGATCCGTAATGGGGCACGAGCGGCAAGGACATCTTATCGAGCACATGACGCTCAACAGATACGGGGCCCGGTATCATGAGCTTGAGACCGTTGGGCAGATTATCGGAGTGTTTCTCGATTCGCTTCATTGCGCGCTAGCCGCTCCACGAGCTGTCGTGACCGCTGCGCAGAGTGAACGGGCGCGCTCAGTCACCGCGGCGTAGTCTCCTTCCCTGATATCCTGTTCACTGACGAGCCAACTGGCGGCGCACACTGCTGCTGCACCGGCTCGGACGAATTCCTCGGTCGTTTCGGCAGTGACACCCCCGGTCGATACCAAGGGGATCTGCGGAAGCGGGCCTTGCATGGCTCGGAAGAACGCCGGTCCCAGGAGATCGGCGGGGAAGATCTTGACGAGGTTCGCCCCCGCCCTCCAAGCGTCGTATGCCTCAGTCGGCGTCATCGCGCCACAGATGATCGCGCACTCCTGATCCACAGCGGCTTGTATGATCTCGGGGCTCATCACCGGAGTCACGAGGAACCGCGCGCCTGCAGCTACGGCCTGCAGGACTCCTTCGATGTCGATCACTGTTCCAGCACCGATGAGAAGGTGAGGATACTTCCTTGAGATAGCGCGGAGAGAATCCAGAGCTCCGGGAGTGTTCAATGTAACTTCGATACAAGAAAGTCCCCCGAGTTGGAGGGCATCAACTGTCTGCATGAGATCGAGAGATGAGCGTGCTCGAATGGCTCCGATGACACCCGACTCTATGATTCTCTCAACGGCTCTTTCCACGCTCATGACATCCTCTCTCTCTGCAGGATGAGCATCGCCCAAGGGGCTCTGTTCAACCTCAATATTATCCTGCCGCCACAAGGGACCGAGAGAACCGTCGCAAAATATGCGACAAGCCGTTTCGGTTTCTGTGATACAGTATACTGTGGCGCTCATTGGAGGACAAGCCAATACCATTTGGAAGCGGTGGTTTGGCTAGGACAGACCTCGGGTTGCATGCATTACAGAGATGGATGGTTGCATATCTGTGAGGGAATGCAACGCGATAATAGTGAAAGAGGATAGTGAAGAATGGACTCACGGTGTTTGTCCGCGAAGCAACCTTGACTACAGAACGGACACCCGAAAGTCGATTCAGGTATTGGTTTTGGCGAGAGGTAGACGATTAGACTACCTCTTTGAAGTGAACTGATCGTTGCTGGTAGTCAATGGCCGATGACTCGATGAGCAAAGCATCTCGGTGGACGAATTATGAGCAGGCAGATCCATCGGTAGAATGGGATGTCCATCATCCGAAGGAGAACGCGCCATGAAGGATCAGAGTCATCAAATGCTCTACCTCTCTTCCAAAGATGTGGCAGATGCCAAACTTGAGATGGAAGAGATCATACGGATTGTTGAAGAGATGTTTCGACAAAAAGCGTGTGACCTTGTGGAGATGCCGCCGAAACTGGGAATCCATCCGGCGGACGATTCTTTCATTCATGCCATGCCGGCATCAGTGCATAGTATGTCAGTAGCGGGAATCAAGTGGGCATCAGCGTACCCTCACAACCCGGAGGTAGGTCTCCCCCAGATAAGCGGCCAGATTGTGCTTAATGATCCGGAGTATGGATTAACTATAGCAGTGATCGATTGCTCATGGATAACGGCCGCGCGTACCGCCGCGGCTTCAGCGCTTGCCGCCCGCTACCTGGCCCGTGATGACTGTGAAATCGTTGGAATCTTGGGGTGTGGCGTGCAGGCGAGAAGCCATGTGGAGGCGTTCCTATGTGAGTTCCCAGTGCGACGGATTCATGCGTACGACGTTTCACAGGACGCGTTGCATGCATTCGCAACAGAAGTGTCGGAAACGTACGGAATCGAAATCTCTGCAGTCCGTCAACCAAGGCAGGCCGTAGAACCATGCGATATCGTGCTGACCGCTGGACCGATCACCGATCCGCCCCATGCCACAATCCGTGCGGACTGGGTACAAGAAGGTACTTGCGGTATATCGATTGACTATGCCTCATACTGGCATCCGAATACGCTGGCGCAGATGGATCAGCTTTGCACAGATGACGTGAACCAATACCAATCACATATCTCAAGCGGCTACTTGAGAGGGATGCCGTCGATTGAACTTGAGCTTGCCTCGCTCGTAAGTGGCGAAGAATCTGGGCGTTCTGATCCGGCTGAGCGCACGTTTGCATGCAATCTCGGGTTAGCACTTGAAGACGTAGTTGTAGCACAAGCAGTAGTCGAACGAGCCAAAACGCGCGGAATCGGAACGTGGCTTCCTCGCTAGCTAGACCTAGAAGACTTGACTAGAGGGTGTGGAATCCTTGGAACAAGATGAGGAGTCCCGATCAAGGGCTTGCCGATTCGCCACGATTGTGTAGGTTCCCGCTCTGGTCTTGGAACATAGCGCGGCGTGAAGGTCCTGGCGTAGCGGCGAGGAGTGTCAGTCAGGAAGGCGCGCCTCGACCGAGCGGGCGATGTCACCGAGATGTCCGTACTGCCGCGCAGCAGCGCAATTGCTCTCCGTACGAGCAGTCACGAGGTCAGCTTTGATCCGCACCTCGATGAACGACCGGATTGACAAACAGGCCATCCCGATCTTCGCGAGCTGCTAACCGCGTTCGCGCGAACACTGTAGTTATGCGATTCCTGCTCCGTTACCCCAACCGCTACCGGATGGCAAGTTGAGGAAGCCGTCGCTTAGCCAGTCCATGTAGTAGGCTCTGCCGGGATCCGTGATGAGTGGCAGCTCCAAAGCCCCTACACTGTGGTGTGCGGCGCAGACATGTGCAGAGGCAAGTGAAGCGATTGGTCCTGATGGGTTGTGCGGAGATACCTCAATCTCGCCTTCGTAGGATCGTGCCAGGTGGATCAAAGGCCCTACTCCGCCAACATGCTTGACATCGGGCATGACAACATCCGCCCAACGCTGCTCCACAATGTCACGAAAACCCTCAGTGCCGAAGCGTAGCTCTCCCAATGCGATCGTTGTGTTACAAACTGCCCTGAGCTCATGATAGTCTTCTCCAACCGGTAATGGAGCCTCCAGCCAATGCAGAAAAAGTGGCTCAAGCTCCGGCAATATCCGCAGGAATGTGGCCAGTTGGAACCGCTCGTGGAAGTCAACGCGTATGCTCAGATCGGGGAACCTCTTCCTCAAGAATTTGAGAACTGACAGACCTTGACGGCTTTGCTCCAGCTGATTCCCATGCCTCATCACTCTCTCGAAGGGAGCGCATTTCACTGCACGGAAGCCCTGTCCGAGGGCAAGACGAACAGCATCCTCGTAGGCTTTAGGAGCCCTGTCTATCAGGGCACGATTAAGCGTGGCATAAGTGGTAATCAGCTCCCGACTCCTTTCATCAGTGAAGAGCTCCCAAACTGGGACCGAGTTGCGTTTGGCTACGAGCTCGTACAGGGCTTGGTTTAGGCCGGACATGGCAGTTGCCACGACGAACCCCGTTGTTGACGCAAACGGCCCCCGCTCTAGTTTCCTTATTGCACGAGTGGTCGGATCCATGCGCTGAATATGCTTCGAGAACAGCCGATGAACGGTTTTGATGCACTCAGCATCGTTGCCGCTGTGTGATACTTCGCCCCGCCCCGTGAATCGTCCATCCGAGATCTCTACAATGATCCAATCGCCCTGCAAGAGCAGGTGTGTGTGGTGTCCATCCGGATCCGGAACGTTTCTGCATGTAAGTTGCAGCAACTGCCTCCTCCTTCTGCGGCCTCGGCCGAATAGCGGGGCCTGCAATTGTGTCTACTCATTACGTGGCCAAGGGAAGCAGGTCCGTCATCCGTAGAAGACCGGTCGACGGCAGCCGATCTCCATAGTCCCACGGCATGCTATGGAAGGTTCAGGGTTGCAGGAGATGAAACCCCAGTCCTTGGCTGAGCTGACGCGTAGCGGTAGATCCCACCAGCTCAAGCAGAACCAACTCCATGACCTGCCAAGTCCTCACTCCTCGCCGTACGCACCCTGTCACGGTGTCAGATTCCCTCCCGCAGGCAATGTGCATGTGGAGCACGGGCTCGCCCTCTTCGTTCGGGAAGAGAGTACCAACGCCTTCGACTTCGTGGACTCCGCACAACCTCTGTTCCATAGGCTCAATGGGCGTTGCAGACTCTTCCCTTGGGCCGACAACGAGCGTACTGCCTTGATCGGCTGCCCCGAGAATGATCAGCGCTGCGGCTTTGATGCCCTTCTCTCGGGCGAGTTGCTCGATTTCATCGTGGACGATGTCGCCGTCCTCAAGGCGTATGACAAAAGCGCGGCCGGTTCTTGCCTCCGAGTACTTCATCCGTTCCTCCCCTACTTCCTCAATTGGTCTTGCGCCTACCTGAGCGGCGACGCAACGCTCGTCGAAACCGTAAACGCCTCATCCTCTCGACCATCCGATATCGATACCTCCTGGCGCAGAGTATGGTTCCCGTCCAGAACCGCAGAAACGGCGGAAGCATCCTCGTTGAGAAGAGTGGGCAGAAGGTGTCCCACGGCAGCGTCACTCAGCATTCCCTCATGGCTCGCGGTTGTATGGTAGATGCTGATGGGACCTGATGATTCAAGCCTAGTTACGCTCAATAGCGGCACGGTCCCATCACCGTTGGTCGGAACATAGTACCAGGTGCTCTCAGCTGAATCAGCCTTCACTATCGTTCCGACAGTGCTTGTCCCCGAGCCCGCTATGATGACAAGCTCACCGGCGAACTGTAGAGTTGTGCCGATTCGTTCGTGGAATGCCCGTGCGCTGTATGGTTCGGCTGTCGTCAATAGGTACTCGTTGACTTCAGCCAGCGAGCTATCCGGGTTCTCAAGATACGTACGGTGCCACGTGGCGTCGCCGCCGGATCCCGTGAGAACCCCTTCATGATTCTCCCCGAACTGGTCATCGAAGATGTAGCCATAGAGCTCGAAGTACTCCCGTGTGGGAAGCAGTTGGAACACGCTAGGCCAATTCGTACTGAGCTCTTGAGCGTTCTTGTCTCCGAGAAGAAGCTTGCCGTTCCCCAGTTCGCTGTGCAGTGCTACGAATGAATCGGGAGATCCATGCGAAGGTGTACCCATCATGATCAGTCTGCGTATCGGCGGATTGTCCGCCGTGTTTACGTATGCTCTCGCGAGGAGACCTCCCATGCTATGAGCGACAATATCCACTGCTTCAGCTCCGGTCTGGTCGAGTATGTCCGCGATCTTGGAGGCGAGCAGGATTGAGATATCTAGAAGATCGCGACGCCAATCGTATGGGAAGGTGAAGAGATCCACATCAGGGATGTATCCGGCCGATTGGAACGCTGCAATGATTCCGCCGTAGTAGCTGAGCGATCGCACTGTGTCAGGTATCCACTCGCGGAGCCATCCTGGTGTGAACCTTGCAATGGGGCTCCTCTCGAATGCCTCCAGGGCGGAGACAGCCTCAGCGAAGCCCATAAGGCCGGTCGCGCGAACGTCGAATCCAAGGTTACCCTTTCCAGTTGGAGGAAGTCGCAAGGGATCGATATCCGCACCGAGCATGACAGTGCCGGGCCACAAAAGCCTATCGCGGCCAGTCGAAGCGTCGACCAGCATCGATCCAAGGATTCCAGGGACTATGACAACCGGTACGTGAGGCCTCGGCTCGAGCTGGTCGTGGGCGGTCTCGCTTGTGTCGGTCGACCAGTACGCACCAGCAAGGACAGGGATCACGCAAAAGACCAATACGACAAGTGGCAGAACGAGCTTCCTCATACTTCCTCCTTAAGCGGAGCATAGCAGAAGCCGAGTGTGATGGTGGAAGAATGTAGCACTGCTTGATCCATCAGGTGGTTCGAGCGGTTTGGAATATTTCGCGAGGTAATCCTGTATTGCATTAAGGAAGAGGAAGATCAGCATGCGGAAGTCGAGATTCCCGCGGACCAAGATCGACAGCGTATCATGGCCGGAGACCCTAAGAGATCTGAACTCGAAAGTGCTGATGGCGTGGCGCTCTTGGGATGTGTCCGATTCAGGCGTGCAGGAGGCGAATGCAGAAGTGCTGACTACAACGTGAATTCGGGTCTTCCTTGGTGCCTGGGGGACTGATTGTAGAACTCAAGTTGTTTCAGCGGCCTGGTAGGCATGTCGTTGGAGTAAATGCAAACCCATACTACAACGGGCATCCCTATGCAGTGGTTTCTTGTCTCTGAGACCCCGGATAAGTTACAGAACGTTGATCAATGTGTCAGCGAATGCACCTGCAATACTGATGAGCAGGACATATTGGCTGGTTATGGAGGCGGGCTAGACTAACTCTAGAAGTGGACCTAGTACACGGGGCAGGTCAACTTTCTACTACAGGTGAAGCCCACGAAGTCCTACGGTAGGTCTTGCGGGTGGTGAGCAGGTATGAGCGAAGATGCAGCGACTGCAGCGTTCGCGAGAACGTGCTTGACAGTCTTGCACCCAGCAACAACGCAGCTCACTGCATCGTGGGAAAGGCACCAGGCCAAGGCGTACTCAGGCAGTGAGGCGCCATCTGGGAGTTCTGTCTCGACAATACGCTCGATTTCCTCTTGCATGTGCCGAATCTGCTGCGGTTGGTACTTCTCGGAGCGTATGTCTGCGTCTGGGAATGCGGACAGATCTTGGTACTTCCCACTTAGAAGTCCGCTGGCGAGCGGAACTCTGGCCATCACACCGAGCTCCCGATCGAGACACTCCGGCAACACCTCCGTCTCCGCGACTCGCGCCAGTCGGTTCAGCTTGACCTGGATGATATCTGCACCCACGTCTGCTGCTCGCTTCGTCTGATGGGTTCTCCACTCACTCTTCTTATTTGAGAGGGAGATGCCAAGGAAGCGGACCTTCCCGCTCTGCTTCAGCCGACGAAGTGTCATCCACAGCTCATCATTCTCAAAATC
>Ga0114923_10002737_pt1 | contig 11912 bp, 14 predicted proteins | sample SumtaG_FD_89578 | JGI IMG/M metagenome (GOLD analysis project Ga0114923, IMG submission 89578) | Deep subsurface microbial communities from Indian Ocean to uncover new lineages of life (NeLLi) - Sumatra_00157 metaG | ecosystem: Environmental > Aquatic > Marine > Oceanic > Sediment | place: near... | reverse complement strand
TAATTAATTAATATTTATGAAAAAATTCTCTTTAGTGGTGCTTGTGGCTCTTTTTGCTGTAATTTTAAGCGGCTGTGTTTTAATACCAGAGTCAAAGCAATCAGCAGGAATAATTAGTGATAAACAAGGTTTAATGGGGGAGCCAGAAAGTTTAGATCGGTCAGACACCTTTGTACCCATAAAAACAAATTTTTCCAAAAGAGGTGTTATTCTCAATTGGGATTCTCGGACAGAATCCTATACCAAAGAGTGGACTTTTCTCTATGATGAGCCTGGAGCGTTAGCTCTCAATGTCAAATTAATTTTTAATGAAAAGAGCATTTGCAATTTGGGCAAGATAGATATGAAGTGTGATCCAAGCAAGCTCACCAATGGAACCGTAACTAGCGTCGAAGGTTTTGAGGACAAAGGTAAGCTTTTGGTGACTAAACTAAACTATTCTCCAGGCTATCCCTGAGGCGCTTCACCATAAATTAGGATTTTAGTTCCGGGATTATTTCTACTAGCTCTAGTGCTTTTTGCGCCGTTTAATTCAGGATCAGTCCAATGGAAAAGTTTGCCCGCATCTTCAGTAATCATATTGACGCAACCATGAGACATAGGCTGACCGAAGTTATCATGCCAATAAGTGCCATGAAGAGAAAAGCCTCGTGACCCTGCCACCTGGGCATTGGAAAAAAACATCACATAAGGGACATTGGGTAGATAATAATAAGTTCTCAAAGCTCTAGATCCGCCCGACATTTTGGTGTAACGAAATTTTGACCAAATCTCAAATGTGCCCGTTGGAGTTCTACCCCATTTACCAGAAGAAATTGGGAAATAATATTTTAGTTCATCATTTTCGAAAGCCATTACTCTTTGATTAGTTAGGTCAATCGCGATCCTTTTTTGGACTTCCTTTTTTTCTCCCAATTCTTCTTTGGAGCTAGTTTCTCCTAGAACCTGGTTGGTTTCTAGTTCTTCTTCAGCTTCAGCTTGAGCAATCTGCACTCTGGCATTATTAAAGATGGCGGTTTTTTGGGTTTCATCATAAGTGTCGGTCAAAGTTTCGTAGTCTATTTTATCTTGAAAGGAAAAATACTTAGCTATACTGAGGTCTTGAATCGATAGTCCTATTGAGGCAGTAATCAAAACAACTAAAAAAAGTTTGAAGTGAGGATTTTTTAGCATATCTTAAATATAACTTTTGCCGATAGGAGATGTCAATTTTATATGCTAATTGGGTGTGATACTATTAAAAGGCTATGAAAAAATTTGTCACCTCAATTGCATTTTTAGCCTTATTTGTCTCGGTTTCCATAATCGCATATTTATCATATGCGAGCTTTCAGGTTCAAAAAACCGGCAGTAACCCAACTGACAATTTAAAAGGAAACAGTGTTGCCCAAGATGTGCCAACTTTCATCAATTTGTATACTGCTTGTACAAATTTTACTAGTGGCGTGACGATACCCCTCAAAGATAGGCAAGTTTTTCTTGATGAAGACTATACTGAAGTAACCATAACCTCTCGTGAGGCTTGGGATAAAAGCCAATTACCAGCCCAAGTTTTAGAACTAGAGAAAAAGAATTATGTTTGTAGTCCCATGCCTTTTGAGATTGAGAGGGAGGATAGAGATTTAGTAGTAAATGCCCAACCAGCAGTGACCAAAGTAGAGTGGAGCTGTGAATTGGAATACAAAGATTTTAATTACAAATATATAAGTAGTCAAAATTTAGACCACAAAAATATTCTTGAAGACCAGAATTTTGGTTGTGAAAAGCGAACTTGTTTGGACAGAAATGATGAGGAAGATTTTGTCTGGTTTTGTACAAAGTCCTCAGAATAAAAATTGTGGATAAGAACGTTTGATAATTTGACACTCTTCGTAAATTCCTGCACAATGTGGTTAATGCCCAAAACAAAGGGAAATTTTTTTAATCTTGTATCTGTTTTTGCAAAACTGTTTTTTTTTAGTTTTCTCATTTTTTTGATCTTTGCTCAGCCTTCTTTTCTTCAGGCTCAAGATTCCAAAAATTCAGACCCATTCAAAATTGACAAAAGAATTATCTTAGCTGGCACAGGTTCGTTGAATATTCTAAGAGAATTAAATTCTGTTTTGCCTTCTATTCAAGCTGAGTGTAGTGACGAGGTAGACGAAACAACCAAAGAAGTTATTTCAAAAGGATATTTCAAGCACCAAATTGACAAAAATGAGGTTTACCTAGAAGCAGACAAGGAGACTGGTTACAGCCTTGGCAATGGTAGTGTTACTATTTCTTACTCCAAAAAATGCCCTGCTTCTTTGGTGGCCAAAGCTTTTAAAGATGTCGGCGTTGTTAAAGCTGATTTTTCTTTCAAAGCCCCGAAAAAAATTGATGGTAATAAAGTGCGGGGTAGCTATGAGGTCAAACTGAAAATTCCCACTAAAATTAGTTTTAGCAAGACCGTGCGTGGTCAGTGGCAGGGTGAAATAACTGATAATAAAGTAATCGGAGAAGTCAAGTTGTCTGTGGGAGTGGCGGGGATTGGCTTTGATGCCTCAATTCCCTTTTCTGCTAATTTAGCACCAACTTCAACTCCAACTTTGATTGAATTTGGTCTTATTCAAGACAAGCCGGAACTTTCGATTTTGGCTCCTTACTCTGTGGAATTATTGGCAGATGGTGAAGATAAACAGGAATTTACCACCAAGGCTGAGGGTAAAGTGCAACTTATTAATAAAAAGAATGATGATCTTATCGATGAGATAATCAGTGGTGCGCCCAATATTTCTATCAAAATCAAAATGGACAAATTTTGGATAACGGGTTTGTATCTCAAACCTGCTTGGGGATTGCTAAATGGCGCAAATAACAAACAGCTTGAGCTAATTACCGATGAAAAAGGTGAGGCAAAATTCACCTACACTACTCCTGAGATTACGGATAAGCATTATGAAGAGGCAGAAATTACCCTGCGCTCCCAGTCCTCAAAAACAAAATCAAGAAATGGCCCACCAGCTTATATCAAGCTCAAAAAAGCTTTGGGCAAAATAAAAGGCGAGCTGGTTGACTTTACGGGCAAAAAACTTAGTCATGAGATGAAGCTGACTCTGCGTTATCCTGGCAATGCTCCAGTTAAAGAAAAAGTAGTCAAGGTAACTCTCAAAAAAGGTCAGAGCAAGTTTGAAATTCCCACCACTTATGTCTCCAAAGATTATCAGTTACGTATCGAACCACCCGATCATCTTTCTGATATGATCGTGCCCAAAGAATATAATCTGCTTAATTATGATGTCGATTTAGGTGTAATTGTGATTGGAGATGTTGAGCAGTTTGAAAAAGCAACTCTTAATCATGTTCGGGAGTTTTTGAAAAAAGCAGGTTTGTTAAGCTTGGCGGAAGATAAACTTTCTCTGCTTCGGTTTACTTATGACACAGAAGAATCTTACGGTCCCTATTATACTCACAATGACAATAAGGTCCATTTGCCCAATAAAGATGTTTGGCTTACTCCCAATTCAAATGATATTTTGGAAAAAACTTATCACGAAATTTTCCACGCTGTCCACGCCGATATAGCTTTTGATGATCCTGGTTGGAGTGTCGAAATTGTTGAATATCTTTCTAAGTCTCTTACTGGGCGTGGGGATAGAGGTAAACACAAGATGTGGGAAGAAAATGAAAATAAGCTTGGTCTTGATAAAACTGAGCTAGCTTTCAATGAATCCATTTCTAATTTTATGGCTCATCTGATGATGGAAGAATTAGGAATGGGTTTTGATAAAATGAAAAATTCTGACTCTGGGCTTTCAGGTTCGACTAGTCGTGAAAATTTTTATCTTGATGGATCGATGACTGATAGAAACAGAGACAAAGTTGGAGAGATTGTTGAAGGCAAAATAGTCGGTTTTTTAATTGATTATTACAATGACAAAAATTATTCACCTGCCCAAAAAATGCAGGATTTTTTCATAACTACTAGAGATTTTGCTGGATACAGTGGGTTTGATAATGCTCGTGATATTCAGGAGTGGATAGTATCTAAAACAATTGCTGCTGGGAGGGAAGGTGACAAAGCTGAATTAAAGCGTCTCGAATTTTTGATGGAGAAATACAATATTACCCCAGATGAAAATCACACTTTGCATAAAATTGATCTTTTTTCTGGGCAACTGAATGACAATTTGAGTGATGCTCTGAATCAACAGGGTGGTGATAAGGCAGGGGAGTTGAAAGATCAACAAAAGGCACTTTCTACAGCTCTTGATAAAGCTCAAACTGCTTTGGCAAATGGTGATACGAAAGAGGCGAATAAACAACGAGAGAAAGCTCAGCGGGCTTCGCAGGCTATTAATAATATTGTTGATAAAACCAACTTGACTACGCCACCAGACAAATCTGCCACCCATACTATTGGCGACTCTAGTTATAAGGTGGGTGGTGGCGCCAGCTACACTATCAATGCTAGTGGGACTATGAATGTTGATAGTGGGCAGGTGACAGTTGATGTGGCCAAAGGCGATGTTGGAGCAATTGAGACGAGTGATGCTCAAGTTAGAACTAGAGGAACTGTTTACTCAGTAGAAAAAATGGGGGACAAAACGATTGTTAAGGTGGCTCAAGGCAAAGTAGAGATTTTAAATCGCAAAAGCAGAGAAATTTATTTAGCCAGAGAAGGTGAGGAGATTGAAGTCAAAGGTGACAAAATTATTCTGGTGCGGACTTTTGACCCGGCTAGCGCTCCAGAATTTAAAAAGAGTTGGCAAGATTATTTGAGTTTGCGCGGTGTGAGAAGTTTGGTGGTACCAGCGGGGTTGGGTTTGGTAGTAATTGTACTTTTGACGTTCTTTGCGAAAAAATTTAAAAAAATTAAGAAAAAATAATATGAAAAGTAAAAAATATTTTAGTTTATTAATTATTTTCATTGGTGTTTTGTTATTGGGCGCTAGTTGCAAAAAAGGTTTGCCAGGTGCGAAATTGGAGCCTTTTTCGCTTAGCGGTGAACTCAAAGATGGTGGTTGTTGCTTAGGGATTACCACCGGGGCAGGTGGTGAAGCAAAAGGAAAAATTAATGTCAATACTATTAGTGTCAAAGTTAACGCAGATTCTACTTTTACCGGAGAGTACACCTGGGATTCTATGTATGTGGATAAAACATTGGCAGGCAAAAACATGAATAATTATATTAAAGATAAGGGTCAGTTTGAAGGTAAAATTGATTCTAGTGGTCAGGCGACCGGTAGTTATCAGTCTGATTATCAGGCAGGCTTTAGTTCTGCCGACACGCCTTTGATGACTCAAGATTATAACTCAGCCGGTGAAGTCAAAGGTGAGATTACTCAAGGCAAGATAGCGATTTACTTTACAGTCCCCACCATCAAAGGGTTAATGGAAGGTTATATGGTGGGTAGTTTGCAATCAACAGCAGACAATTCTGGAGACCCTCTTCACAGCTCTTATTATTATTTTGAAAAAGGACAATAATTATGCAAAAGAAAGTTTCTATATTTTTAATTTTTGTTTCCATCATGCTTTTGGGCGCCAGTTGTAAAAAAGCAACAGAAGAAAAAATAGCAATCGGATCAGAAAAAAAAGTTGGCGGAAGCTGTAATAGAATTGAAGTAGAGGGTGAGGGTTATTGCACAGATTATATTGGTGAAGAAGCTTATTCATCAGCTCCATGTGCTAGTAAGTATTATTCTAAAGATGCTTGTCCGCCATCTACAATTGGAGGTTGTAAATTTAAAGCTGGTTCGTCAAAAGAAAGTATCCAATGGGCCTATGACTATGGAGGATATGCTGTAGATCAGGATCAAGTAGAAGCAGTCTTAAAACCAAGTTGTTTATTGAAATCAGGTGCTCAGTGGACAAACTAATTAAATTAAAAAGGTTTTTATGAAAAAATATTTTTCACTATTCTTAATTTTTGTTTCTATCGTGCTTCTAGGCGCTAGTTGCAAAAAAGTTTCAACACCGGAGTTACTTACCAACTGGCCTGAGTTTTGTAAAGAAAAAGATTTAGCAAAAGGTTTTCCCACAGAATATATTTATCCTGATTCCCTATCTATGCAAAGTATAGAGATAGGTTTTGGTGGTGAATCCGGAGGAGAAGAATTCATGAATGATGGTTTTACGGCCACTTTCTGTGTTAAGGGCAGTCAAGAAGAAGTTAAAGCTTGGTATAACAACAAATTTACTGAGGAGGGTTTCGCAAGTATGGAAGAAGATGGAGAGCTGATGTTTTACAAAAGTGACGGGCAGGCAAATGTGCAAGCATATCCCGTGCCTGATGGGGAAGGATTCACATTTTATTCTGTTAGTATTATGTTGAATAATTAACAATTAAAAAGAAAGTTTTTATGAAAAAGTTTAGTTTTTTGTTAATAGTTTTTAGTTTGGTTTTGTTGGGTGCGGGTTGTGGGGAAGAGGCCGATAAAGGCACTCCTAGCGCTGTTACTCCGCCGGCAGGAGAAAAACCAACGGCTCCAGACACCACTGTAGCGCAACCCGGTAAATCTTCCTCAGAAATAGTCAACGATTATATGCTTTTCACCTTGGGCACTTTACCAGGAGCAAAAGTTGATTATGAGCAAGCCAAGCCTTTGATGTCAGAAGAATTTAGAACTCAATTTGTAGATACTATGTTTATTCCTATGACCTATGGAATTCAAGATGGTCCTGAAAAAATTAAAATAATTAAAAATTATCAGGAAGCAGGAGCAGAACTAGTAGATGTGCAAGGTTATTGGGGAGGAGAAGCAGGCAAGGTTTGGACTTTTAGATTGATTATGGAAGATGGTCAGCTCAAAATAGACGGCATTATGTTTAATGAGTAAGCTCAATAATAAGCTAATCTTACTAATTGTTTTTTTGGGTTTGATTTTAGATCGAGCCACTAAGTTTTGGGCTCAACAAAATTTAGCCAACTATACTCAGAATTCTCGGTTGTTTTTCTTTGAGATTAAAAATACTGATTTAATTGTGGTTTTATTGTTTTTTATCCTTTTCTTAATTTATTTGTTGAGCAGAGCTTTAAAATCAAAGAACTATCTTTTGATTTTGGGATTATCGCTCATTATTGGAGGGGGAATGAGTAACTTAGTTGACAGAATCTTGTTAGGATTCGTCATAGACTGGATCGATATTTTACCCTTCAGCTCATTTAACATAGCTGATCTAATGATTGGTGGGGGAATAATTTTAGCTTTAGTTAGTGAACTTAAAACTACTTAAGATATTTTCAAAATTACTTTCTTGTTCAGAAAAATCCGGTTCAGTGGCTACATATTGGATTTGGAAAATGTATTTTTTGTCGGGGCTTAAAACAGTGACGCGAATGCTCTTGCCCATATCTTCTGGGTACATGGGCTGGCTATAAGTAGTTTTAATAGCTTGTTGCTTAGCAATTGTCATGGTTTCATCTTTTGGCTCACCCTGAGCTTCGCTGTCAAAACCTTGCTGATTGAGCCTTTCCCAATCTATCCAATCATCAACAAAATTTATTTGAGGAAAAGAACTGTCTACTTCATGGAGTTCTCCTAGATCTTGGACGAAAATTTGGACTTTAGCGCCACGAGGTGGGCCACCATCACCAGCAGTTAAGTCTGCTTGATTAGTCACCAAGACAATTGTCCCAGCTGTTTCTTGTGATTCACCGAAATGTTTGATGAACCAGTTTTCAGGGAACTTTAGAGAATAATTGTATTTTTGATTGGTATATAGGGTTTGTTGTGACTCGGACAAAATAGGAAGTGTTATCAAGTTTGAAACAGGTTTTGCTCCAAAAACTAAACCCAATCCCACCAAAACTAAACAAAAAACCCCTATCAAAACCAAATTTTGTTTTTTGAATATTTTCATTGAATTATAAAACTGTGGCGAAATAAGAGATGATAATCTCTATTTCGCCATAAGTTTAAAAGATTTTATTCCCCCAACAACATACTTTGCAACTCCGCAACCAGAGCTTGCTTTTCTTTACCAAGGCCTATCATTTTTTCTTGAATTGCTACGGCTTCAGGACTCTTAAAATCTGTGATATCAAGAAGTTTTATTAGTGATTGGGTAAGACCTTTTTGGACCTGAAAAAGCTCTTGTCTCTTCACCTCAATTTCTTTTTGAGGACTTTTGGAATTCTTAATTACCACCTGGTTCAATTCCAAAATCTGATCTATCTGGGCGAGTGTTTTTTCTCCCAATGCTTTAGCCTCGTCCATTTTTTTACCATCCGCAAGCTTGATGATTTTTTCGGGTGCTAGCTCAGCTTCAACAAAAAGTTGGCCTAATTTCACTTGATTTTGCATTACTATTTTGGCTGTTTCAGCTTGTTGACCACCAGACCAATATAGAAAGCCAAATGTGGCTCCTATCCCAACAATTAGGGCAGCGACTATTATTAAAATGGTCTTCATTGGTGAAGACTTGGATGTTTTGGGCATAGATTTAATCTAATTTGTACTAATTTCAGCATAACATAACTGTAAAAGAATTGACAATTACGTCATAATTAAGAAAACTTAAATAATATTTCCATGGCTCTTTTTACCTCGATCGTAGGTAAGCCAATTTTAATGAGGCGCTTATAAATTGTTTTCAAATCTAGACCTTCATTGATCCAAGTGCTGCTCAAAGTTTTCACAGATTCCATAATGTCGAAATAGAAAATAATCCAAGCACTGGTTTTATTTAAGTAATAATTAGGTATTAGTTTGGAGGTGGGCTTATGGAAGAAAACAGCAGTTTCAAGCTCTTCGGCTCCAAATTGAGCTAAATGAGCTTTAGCCAGCTGGAGAGTTTTACCAGTTTCTACAGTGTTATCAAAAATTAAAACTCGCTTGTTTTTTAAATTAGGTAGATGGGAATGGACAATGGTTGGTTTTTTGAGTCTTTTGTACACGCCTGTGTAATGAGAAATTCTCAGAGTGCTGATGGAAGGGACACTTAGCCAATCTGCTAAAGTTTTTATCCAAGGTAGAGCCCCCCGAGCAATTCCTACAATATAGTCAGGTTTTTTTAGTTTGCCACTTTTTATTTCATCATCAATTTTTCTAGCTAGCTCAAAAATCATTTCATGGCTTTGTTGGGCTGACAAATAGATGTATTTGGTCTTATTAAAGGTAATTGGTGTGGGAAGTTTCATAAGTCGTTCTATAATAAGGTCGCTGTCTTTAATGGACTTGTGGCGAAAAGAAGTATACTACAATTTTTCTATGAAATATTATACATTGAAAATCTGTGGTTTTGAGCGCCGTTTACCAATCATAAAAATTGGCTCAAGGCTGGCTGTAGCCTCCTTTTCTTTGTTGGGGGATGTGGAGTTGGTTGATGTTTTGGCCGCAGAACTAGTAGAGCGCATTAAGTATTTAGATTTTGATTATTTAATTGCTACAGAGGTCAAAGTTTTGCCTTTGGTTTATCAGATGAGTCGGCTTTTAGGATCTAAACATTATATAGTGGTGAGAAAGAAAATTTTGAGTTACATGACCCAATCTATAAAAAGCGATGGTCATTATCCTTTGGTTCTGAATGGCAAAGATGCTCAATTACTCAGGGAAAAAAAAGTAATTTTGATAGATGATGTAGTGGCTACTGGCAAAACCATGAAAGAAATAGAAAACTTGATGGGAAAAGCGGGGGCAAAAATTGTAGCCACAGCTTGTGTTTTGAAGCAAGGCGATCTGCAAGTCAAAATAGATCAACCCATTTTTTACTTAGAACAGTTGCCTTTTTTTGAAAGATCAAAGGGTTAGTTTTTTCTTTTTACGATAGCCCATTGACTTTTTATTTTCCAATCATCTATTATTGACAGACAGTATAAGAAACCTCTTTTTAACCTGAGAGGTTGTAAAAATAAAAATAATATGGTTTTGCAGACGATAGTTTTTGCTATTTTCTTTATTTTTAATCTCTTATTTTTAGAGCGCTCCGATTGGGGCGTTTTTTTGTTGGCTAGGATTTCAAATTATGAAAAATGATGGCAAGCCTCATGACCAATGTGGAGTTTTTGGTATCTTTGCCCCAAAAGAAGATGTGGCGCGTTTGACTTTTTATGGTTTGCTCTCACTTCAGCATCGGGGGCAAGAATCAACGGGGATGGCAGTTGCTGATTACAAAAAAATCAAACTGCACAAAGGAATGGGTTTAGTCAATCAGGTTTTTAAGGAGGCGATTCTGCAAAATTTGACCGGTAAACTTGCCATTGGTCATACCAGGTATTCTACAGAAGGTGCTTCTTGTCTGGAAAATGCCCAGCCGACTGTTTTGAATTCTCGCTTTGGAGACTTTGCTTTGGTTCATAATGGCAATTTGGCTAATTACGATGAGCTTAAAAAAGTTTTACTAGAAAAAGGCCACTGCTTTCATGCGCAAGTAGATTCAGAGTTAATTTCTAGAGTGGTGATTGAGGCTCAGGGACGTAGCTTCAGAACCAAAATTATCAATGGGATCAAACAAATCAAAGGTGCTTATTCTCTAATTTTTTTGACGAAAAATAAATTATATGTGGTCCGGGATCAGTGGGGCATCCGTCCCTTATTACTAGGAAAAATAAATAAACATGGTTGGGTGGTGGTTTCAGAATCAATGGCGATTGAGGCTTTGGGCGGCAAAGTTGTTAGAGAAATTAAGCCCGGAGAATTCTTAGAAATTTCCCAGAAAGGCTTAAAAACTTTTCATCAAATAAAAAATAAAAAAGGGGGTTTTTGCATTTTTGAGTATGTTTATTTTTCTCGGCCAGACAGTGTCATCAATGATTATTTGGTTTATGAAACTAGGTTTAACGCTGGGCGAAATCTGGCGAAGGAACATCCTGTAAAGGCTGATTTGGTAATGAGCGTCCCTGATTCTGGAACAGCCGCTGCTTTAGGTTTTGCTCAGGAATCCAAAATTACTTTTCATGAGGGATTGATAAAAAGTCGCTATGTGGGCAGAACTTTTATTAAACCCAATCAGAAACTGAGAAGCTTAGGGGTTGGTTTGAAATTCAATCCTCTCAGAAAAATGTTGAAGGGCAAAAGAGTGGTTTTAATTGATGACTCTGTAGTCAGAGGGACAACGATTTCCCAAATTATAAAAATGCTGAGGAAGGCCAAAGTCAAAGCGGTTCATTTGCGGGTGGCCAGCCCGCCTTTCAAACATATTTGTTATTTGGGCGTTGATGTCAGCCGGTATTCAGAATTAATAGCTAATGGAAATGATTTGGGCAAAATCAAAAAAAAGATTAGAGCGGATTCATTGGGCTATTTATCTTTAGCAGGTTTGAAAAAATCTGTGGGGAAAATTGATCACGGAGTTTGCACAGGTTGTTTTGACGGGAAGTATCCAGTCGTAAAGAAAAACAAATGAAAAAAGATATTTTAAATATCGCGTTTCTAATTTCTGGAAGTGGAACGACGGCTCAAGCCGCGATTGAGGAGGCGCAGAAAAATGATTTAGCAATTAAGCCAGCGGTTGTCATAGCAGATCGGCCGGCTCCTGGGTTGGTTAGGGCTGAGTGCTTAGGAATTCCTACTGAGCTGGTGATCAAATCAGAATTTGCGAATAATGAAGATTTTGGCGAAGCCCTTTTAGCGTTATTGGTCAGCAAATATGACATAGATGTGGTCATGCAATGTGGCTGGTTAAGCTTCACCCCGGAAAATGTCATTGAGCGATTTCCCGGGAATATTATAAATCAGCACCCGGCGTCACTGGATGCTGGTCGGCCTGATTTTGGAGGTAAGGGCATGTATGGTCTTCGTGCTATTACGGCGCGTCTTTTGTATTTAGCTTTGTGTCGTCGGGAATTTGGCTTTGACGCCACAGAAATGTGGACTGAAGCGACCACTCATTTTGCAACGAGAGTTATTGATGGCGGGCAAATTATCAGAACAGAGCGGTTAAGTTTGGTCGAAATATTGCCAAAACCGATTTTGGTTTCATGGGCTGTTAATGATGGTTTATTAATT
>Ga0114923_10002736_pt1 | contig 11913 bp, 10 predicted proteins | sample SumtaG_FD_89578 | JGI IMG/M metagenome (GOLD analysis project Ga0114923, IMG submission 89578) | Deep subsurface microbial communities from Indian Ocean to uncover new lineages of life (NeLLi) - Sumatra_00157 metaG | ecosystem: Environmental > Aquatic > Marine > Oceanic > Sediment | place: near... | reverse complement strand
TGAATGAGACAGACACCCCACCAGAATCAGATGTAATATTTACTCCACTATGGGAGTTAATGTTAACAACTAATGATTGCTATCCAGGATGCGGATGTGAATGGGATTTTTTTGATATGACTTTGAAACGAGTAAAAGATTGGATACTAAAAAACGATCATAAAAAAATCCTTAGTCAGATTGAAGAGCTTCTTTCAAATTTCGAGATGGATGTCGGTGACCTTCAAATACAAACTGGCATACCCTTTCAAAACTTTGACGAAGTAAAGGAATGGTTATTGAGATGGAAGGAGCTTATTTTAGATTCTTTAATTACTAAGTAAAAAATTATTGTAATCTTAGTCTTCTGCTGTTTATGGTAGTTCTTTTTTAACTACAAAATTAGTTTAATAAAATAAATGTTATTAAAATTAGATAAAACTTTTAAAAGCAATATTTCTTATATGGTCTAATTGCATATCCACCACTATGTTCCCCGTCTAGAGCAGCTAACTGATGAACTTTGCCTTCAATCCGAGTTGTGGCAGTAAAGACCTGTCGGAATGCTGGAATTGATGGATAATGAGGAAAGGCAATTACATCGTAATTAAGATCCCTAACACTAACAACAATTTCTAAAACTTTACCAATAATATCAATTTGAGCTCCAATTTTCCCGATTGTAGGAAAGGTGTTAATATTATAAGCTGCATAAGCTGCCTCAACGGTCTTTTTTCTTTTACCTTTATAATCATCAGGATATCTCGGTGAATCAAAAAATTTGAGACAGTTTAGCATTACAATATCTTCTTGATAATCTCCGTTAAAGAGTTTTTCCCACCTAGTTCTATCTGAAGTAGGGTAAACTTTATCCTCATCTAAGGCGGGTGTATAATCTACTTTAATGTTTGGATCATCTCGAGCTTTTCTCAACATTGCATTCCTCATTTCTAATTCTTCGGGAGGAGCAGGATCAATTAATATAACTTGATATGGGTCAGTTTTATTATCTGCTGCTAAATATTCCAAGACATCATTATATGCGTGTTCATCTGAATAATTAACAATAACAATCTCGTCCCACTCAACTCCATCATCATGACTGAGTTGAATTGGTTTATACCCCGCCCATGTAATCTCTCCTTCCTTGAAAATCTCTTCTTTAGTATTAGTAGACCAAGGACCTTCATAATGTAAAAATACACATATGGTTTTATTCATTTTAATCAGCAATTAAAATTATGTATTGTAGAGGTAAATCTATTCTTCAATTAAAACCTAGTGATTTTTTTTTATAGAAATTCAAAACCTTATTTATAAGTTATCTATAGAATTTTTCAGGGTGAATATATCTTTTTTTATTGACACCCATCGATTTCAATTACTTTTTTCATCATCAATGGAGGACCGCACAGATAGTAAGGCCATTCAGGAATATGGAACATACGCATAATCTTAATCTTCTATTATTTATAATAATTCTTTCTTAACTAACGAGACTACTTCGCTGGTTAAACGAGTGATTTCATCAAATTTTCCCTCTGCTATCAGATCTTTATTCACAATCCAACTTCCTCCGCACGCAAATACGTTATTTAATTTTAGGTATTCAATTATGGTCGTACTATTTATACCACCAGTGGGCATAAATTTTACCGTTGGATATGGACCCGCTAATAATTGTAGCATCCTTGGTCCTCCAGAAATGTCAGCAGGAAAGAACTTAAAATGGTTTAATCCTCTTTCAAGACCCCACTCTATAAAAGTAGGTGAGTTTAAGCCCGGAACTATAAGGATTTCATTGTTTACACAATAATCAACAACAGTTGGATTAAAACCAGGTGATACAATAAATTCTGCCCCAACTTCAACTGCTTTTTTTACTTGTTCAATTTTTAACACCGTGCCCGCACCAACCAACATTTCAGGTTTCTCTTTTTTCAATATAGAAATCGACTCGGCAGCAGCAGCGGTTCTAAACGTTATTTCGATAACAGGTAGACCTGCGTCTATTAGCGCATTTCCAAGTGGAAGTGCATTTTCAGTACTGTTTATAACAGCAACTGGAATAATTTTCAATGACTCTATTCTCTCAATAACACTCATTTTATACTGCCCTAAACTAATTAAAAATCCAAATAGCTATAAATTTCAACTACTTTCAATTATTTCTATTTGGTTTTTACACTTTTCTTTTACAACTTTCGTCCCTATTATAGCAATTCTTTGAGCTAATTCTGTAATCTTCCACTTTTCGTAGCCCTTTACATATGTAGAAAACGTATCTTCAAGGGGATCTTTCCATTTTGAAGGAATTTTTTCAGCCCCTAACTGAGCTCCGATAATTGCTCCGATATTTCCACAATTACAATCAGTATCAAGTCCCATCATTGCAGCAATACAAATTGATTCACCAAGAGGATCTTCTTTATTCTTAGCACCATACAAAAGTGATAATATCATTATACCAATATTAGGTAATACATGAACTCCAGAAATATTTTTTTTTAAGTACATTTTTCTTTTTCTTGCTAAAATGGATTCTGAAACAGATCCTTTTACTCCAGTTGAAATTAACACATTCCTCCTCGCATCATCCCAATAATTAATTAACTTTTCTCTAGCTTTTCTGAAATCATTTGGATATAATTCATATATTTCTAAAGCCTTATTTACCATTTGAGTATATAGACTCTTGTCATTCGATGGGATAAACTTAAGAGCTTTATCGATATTAATTCTAACATTATCTTCAAAAAATGCATTTGAGAGTAAAACTGCCACATATACCTCACCTTCAACACCAATTCCCGCATGTGAAATAGAACCATCGAGCTCGGCATATTGCTTAACTACTTCTGGACATCCGGGAGCTATTTGACCCCATATATCAGCTCGCATTTGCGCTCCAATCGCATCATAAAAATAGTTATTATAGGTTCCAGATTGGGGTGGCCACATTCCTGATCGAAGATTCTTTAAAGCTATTTCTTCCGCAGTAAAATTTAGAGTATAAAGAAGATCGATCCATTCTTGTGCAATATCTTTAGCGGTTAAATTTATCCCATACTTTTCAAGTGCAACAAGGGCACAAATTTCATACATTTCATCATCATTAACCTGATTTATGTCAACTGGTTCGGGATAGTAGGTAATATTTCCGTATTTTTCCTCTATAAGTGAATAAGGTCTAAATTCTACCGGTGCTCCTACGAAATCTCCCGCGACACGACCCAACCATGATCCTAAAACTTTATTATAATATTCCTTAGAACTTATTTCTAACATAGTACGTATATGATTATTTTTAGAGAATAATTTAGTATAATATAATGAATAAGTTTAACCATATTTAGATTTTTAATGGATTCAAGAAACTTTTATTTCTTACCATTATCTTAGTTTATATAGAAATATTAAATATCAAGAGAAAATAAATCATGAAAACCAAGGTAACAGAGATTTTAGGAATCAAGCATCCGCTCATATTAGGAGTAATGATGACCTTATCTGGACCAGAATTCGCAGCAGCCTGCGCAAATTCAGGGGCATTGGGAATTTTATCTTCAGCCAACTATAGGAAACCTGAACCATTACGTGAAGCTTTACAAACGCTTAAGAGTCTAGCCAAAGAACCTTTTGCCGTAAATTTGAATTTGTTTCCAATGCTCAAACCTCCAAACCAGATTAAGCACTTGCAAGTTATGATTGATGAGGGAGTAAAGATTATTGAAACATCTGGCCATGAAGCTCCAGAAAAATACCTTCATCTATTTAAAGAACATGATCTTATCTGGATGCATAAGTGTGCTGGTGTTCGATATGCGAAAAAAGCAGCATCACTTGGAGCGGATATTGTAGAAGTTGTTGGGTGGGAGAATGGGGGTCACGTCGGGCGTTTTGATGTTGGAACTTTTGTTTTAACCCCCGCGACTGTTGATGCTATCGATGTTCCGGTTGTAGCTGGTGGAGGCGTAGTTGATGGAAGAGGATTAGTTGCAGCATTATCATTAGGTGCGGAAGGTGCTTTAATGGGTTCACGCCTCCTGCTTACTAAGGAATGTCCAATCCATGATGGTTTAAAAGAAGCTCTTAATCAATGTACCATTTATGATACTGCTACTATTTTTCGAACAGTTGGTAGCCCACTTCGAGTGTGGAAAAATCAAGCGGCTCAAAAAGTTCTTGAACTAGAGGAATCTGGTGCAGAAGAGATGGAAATATTTCAAACAGCATCTGGTATGTTATCAAGACAAATGTATGAAGAAGGTGATGCAGGCACCGGTATCATAACTATCGGCCAAGGTCTTGGAATTTCTACTGATATTCCTACAATAAAAGAATTGGTTGAACGGGTTGTTAGAGAAGCTGAAAATATAATAAAGAAGCTCACAAATGTGTGAATTTTAAATCAATTCAATTTTATTTTCTTATATTGATTCCCTTAAAATAATTTATTTACACTTAATTTTTTGTAGGAGAAGTATGATAATTTTTAATAAGTAAGTGTAATTTTTATTTTGCACAGCTTAAGTTATTATTATTAAAGTATTAAAAATTAAAAAAATAAATATAATCAAATATTGAGGCATAAAAATGATTAAAACTAAAGTAACAGAAATGCTGGGCATTAAATACCCCATCGTATGCGGTACAATGATGAATATAACAAAACCAGAATTTGCTGCGGCATGCGCGAATACGGGTGGATTAGGTATTTTAGCTTCAGCTATTTATAGGGAAGCAGAACCATTACGTGAAGCTATCCAAGAAACTAAAAAATTAGCAAAAGAACCATTCGCAGTGAATATGAATTTATTTCCAGCCCTTCAACCACCAGATCAAATTAGCCATGTAAAAGCTATGATTGATGAAGGAGTAAAAATTATCGAAACTTCTGGTCATAAAGCGCCTGCTGACTATGTTGAACTTTTTAAAGAACATGATATTATTTGGATGCATAAATGTGCCGGTGTGAGATATGCAAAAACAGCTGCAGGGCTTGGGGCAGATATAATAGAGGTTGTAGGTTGGGAAAATGGTGGTGCTACCGGTCGTTTTGATGTTGGCACACTCGTATTAACACCAGCGACTTGTGATGCTATAGATGTTCCTGTTGTAGCTGGTGGAGGTATAGCTGACGGTAGAGGAGTTGTTGCTGCCTTATCATTAGGTGCGGAAGCGGCGATAATAGGGTCACGCATGTTAATGACTAAAGAATGTCCTGTCCATGATAATTTAAAGCAAGCTCTTTGTGAAGCTTCGATTTATGATACTACTGTTATCAATAAAAGGATTCGGAATGAACATAGAGTATGGGCGAATGTAGCGGCTCAGAAAGTAATCGAACTCGAAGCATCTGATGCATCAGATATGGAAATTTATAAAGCATCATCTGCTTCCGGAAACGCAGCTAATGATTTGTATACAAAGGGTGATCTCACTGCTGCTACCATCTCTGTTGGACAAGGTGTAGGGCTTGCTTGCGATATACCTACTGCTAAGGAATTAATTGACCGTATAATGAAAGAAGCAGAAGAGATAATTAGTAAATTTACCTTAGCATAATTTTCCCCATATTTTTAAACTATACTTTATTTTTTTTTTTGTTATCTTTAGAAAGTTGGTAATAGAATTATTCTACCTTAATTTTAATAATATAAAAAATTATATAAGACGAACATTTTCCTATATTATAGATATTCTAATTAAATTAAAGATATATTAATAAAAAACGAGTAAAGTATTTATGACGACAGTAGAAGATAAAATTGATCCATATGAGAAAATAATCCAAACCATGAAAAAGGAGTATGTTCATAGTATTCCATTGGTTGATGGTAAAGTATCAGAATCGTTTAGAGAATTTATTAAGATGTTATTTACTCCGGAGGAAGCTGAAGTTGCTCAATACTTAACCACAAGACCCCAAAGCGCTGGAAAAATTGCTAAAAAAATTGGAAAAAGTCGGGCAGAAACGAAAAAAATCTTGGATGAAATGACTTATAACGGCCTATTACATGATTTAGGAAATGGTTACAGCCATTTTATAGTCATAGCACACCTATTTAATATGGGTTGGAAATATAAAAAGACTGCCGAAAGAGTTGGTGGAATTAAAGCAGCTCAATTATGGGAAGAATTTTTTGTAGATGAAAAATTTTATAAGCGATATACTGCTTCTAAAAAGGGTAATGCAACAAATCGAATAGTTCCAGTTAATTCAGCAATTCATTATGAATCTAAAGTTTCGACCGCAGAGGAGATACATGGAATAATTGATGAATGTAGTGAGCCTATTGTAGTTACCGATTGCCCTTGCCGTAGTAGACAAGATACTTTAGGAAATGAGAGAGAGTGTAAAGATAAATTCCCTATTGAAGAAACCTGTTTTCAAGTTGGGGCATTTGGAGGATATTTTGCTAGAAGAAATGAAGGTAGAGTATTGACCAGAGAAGAAGCTCATGAGGTAATTGATAAAATTGCCAAAATGGGTTTAGTTTTTAACACCGGTAATATCATGAATCCAATGTTTCATCAAGTAATTTGTTCTTGTTGTGCCTGCTGTTGTAGCATTTTAAAACCAATAACTCGTTATGAAGATAGGTTTGAGCATTCAATTAGTAAAGCAAACTATATCTCAAAAGTCGATCAAGAACTATGTAAAGGATGTGGTCTCTGTGTTAAGAGATGCCCATTTGAAGCAATCACGATTGAAGATGATAAAGCCTCTGTAGATGCAGAAAAATGTTATGGATGCGGCGTATGTGCGGTAACTTGCCCTACTGAAGCCATCAGGCTCCACCGATTTGAACGTTCTCATATTTATGAATCAGGAATGGAATTGATGGCTCAAATGACCAAAGACAATCAAGAAGGCTAATTCTGGAAAAAAGGCACTCGTTTTTTGATGAGTGTTGAAAATCCATATTTTTTTTAATTTTATAAAAAGAAGTATAAATAATTATTTTAAGCAATATTCGGGATCCCATTTTCCCCCGAGTTCTATGCAACCGCCATCTTTTAAAAGCTTATAGCTCTCTTTTTTATCTTTCATGGTTGGAGCGCATACTAATTGACAACACGCGCAAGTTGGTATATACATTCCTTTTGGTTTGTTGTGAAGGCCATCTCTAGTAGCTTTCATTTGTACTAAGAAATGTTTAGCTCTTATTCCACCTTCCCTGATACATTCCAACATCAATTTCTGACAAAATTCATCAATTGAATCATCTGAAGGAAGATTTTCGCCCTCTTTAAGACGATAAGGCGACCATGTTGACCATTCTTTAAATTTATTTTGGCCAATCATACCTCCACAGACGGGTGCACAGTAAGCTATGCTATAACGTTTAGCAATTGTTTCTTCAATTCCCGCAATATTAATTACTTGCGACAGTTTTTCGTCAAAATATCCACCTTGACATGATTTTTCACACAACTTACAGTTGGTACATGGATTTTTTTCCATGGGCGTGTCAGGCTCTAATTTTGCATCCGTGATGATCGAGTTGAATTGTACTAATGCGCCATATTTCTCCGTAATTACATTACCACTCCATCCTACTCGTCCCAAACCAGCAGCAACAGCAACGCATTTGTGAGACAATTTTGGAACCGTCCCCTCTTGAAATTGTTGTTTAGGATTAGGTTTTACTTCATCAAGCATCTTTCCCATTCGCTCTACCATAGCTTTCTCTTTGTCAGTTATGGTGTTATTTTTTTCCTTATCTATTAATTCAACATATTTTTCAATTAATTCTAGGTTTTTATCATTCTTTTTTCTATTTCTGTAATTGAAATTAATATCGCAATTTATTGCTTTAAATCCGTTTTCTTCCAAGAATATCTTAATTTTCTCGCCAAGAGCCTTTAAACCTTTTAACACATCATCCTGATGTTCAACAAATGGCATTCGATCCTTTTTTGAGAGGTAAGTCCTTACATGTTCCTCATCAAAGTTCATGGCAATGCTTATCACAGATTTCGCTCCGGGTAATAAATAATTCGGATCCGAAACCTCTTTTTCTTTGATGCTGTCTGCTGAACAAATTCCAACTAAAGCAGCACCCTCATCTAAAGCTAATTGTTTAATTTGATCCTCTAATGAGACAGTTTTAGTTACTGTCATTTTCACTCATTTGTTATTATAATTTTGTTTTTATAACTGGAATAATTAAATAAGAGAATTATGGGTAATTATTAAATTTAATATATCTGTGTAAATTTAAAAAATAAACTCCTGTTTTTAGATGGGAGTTAACTAAGCTTATTTTTTTATTTTGAAAAAAAGAGAGTTATTTTAAGCAATATTCGGGATCCCATTTTCCCCCGAGTTCTACGCAACCGCCATCTTTTAAAAGTTTATAGCTTTTCTTTCTTTCTTGCATAGTAGGGCCACATATAAGTTGACAACACGCACATGTAGGAACATATTGTCCTTTAGGTTTATTATGTAAGCCATAATGAGTCGCTTTAGCTTGTACAAGCATATGCTTGGCCTTCACGCCTCCTTCTTTAATAGCATTTAGAATCAAATTCTGACAAAATTCATCAATTGAATCGTCTGAAGGTAAAAATTCAACCTCCTTGAGACGATAAGGTGACCATGTCGACCATTCTTTAAATCTGTTTTGTCCTATCATCCCTCCACAAATTGGTGCACAATACGCTATTGAGGATCGTTTTCCAATAGTTTCTTCAACTCCTGCTATGGTTATTTTTTGTTCCTCATTTTTTCTCGCAAATAATCCACTCTGGCAAGCCTTTTCACACAATTTACATTTATTACAAGGATTTTCCTCCATAATTTTATCTGGTTTTAGCTCTGCATCAGTAATTATGGAATTAAGTAATACTCTGGCTCCATAATTTTCTGTCACTAGGTTACCACTCCATCCTACTCTTCCTAAACCAGCAGCTACTGCAACACATTTATGGGACAATTCCGGTACAAAATTTTTTAGGTTGTTTTCTTTAGCGTTTTTCGGATCTGATGTGGCATCGATCATTTTATTCATTCTCTCTAGCATTCCCTTTTCTTTTTCTGTTAGCTGGATATTTTCGTCCTTGTCCTTATCTATTAGATTAACAAAAGTTTCTAAGGTCTTTGGCAAATTTTTATCCTTTTTTACATTTCTATAATCAAAGTTTAAGTCACAATTCACTGCTTTAAATCCTTTATCTTCTAAAAAAATCTTGATTTTTTCTCCAATCCTCTTTAAATTTTTATACACATCATCTTGGTGTTCAACAAATGGATCTCGAGCTTCTTTTGAGAGATATGGATAAATTTTTTCTGGATTCAGATTTATTGCAATACTGATAACCGATTTCGCTTCCGGTAATAAATAGGTTGGATCTGAAGCTTCTTTTTCTTTAATGCTGTTAGCTGAACAAATTCCTACTAAAACAGCCCCTTCGTCTAACGCTAATTGCTTAATTTGGTCTTCTAAAGATAAAGTTTTAGTTACTGTCATATTTACTTCTAATTAATATTATAATTTTTTATAAATGGGAAAATCAAATGTTAAAATTAAACGTTATGATTAAATTTTATAAATCTGCACAGAGAAAAGTAATCAATTCTTTAATATAGGTTTTAACATCCCTTAAAAGAATACTTTCATTAACTCCATGCGGATTGGAACCAGAATAAACAAGACCATGGATAATTATGTCATTTGTATTTAATATTTGGGAGACCATCCCGATATCTATGCCTCCCGTCATTCCCATTTTTTTAATGTTTTCTTCCGTTACGTTCTGTACGATACTCATTACTTTTTTCATTCTGCTAATACCTGGACCATTTGGATCGATTCTCAAGGCGGGATAAACTGGATTAAAAGAAACCTTCACATCCAATAATTTGCTTTTCTCCTTTCCTCTTTCAATGGCATCTTCTATTTCCTTTTTAGCATCCTCGTATTTTTCGTCAGGTATCATTCTTCTATCAATTATTAAGGTACATATGTTCGGTACTATATTCGGTTTAACACCAGATTGAATAACATCAAGATTAAACATTGGAGACATATTTCGAGTTTCTTCAACATCCCCTCTTGGGATGGTGGGAATGTCGCTGCTTTCTCTTTTTTCGACAATTCTTTTAAGTTTCATGAGTTCAACCATGATTGGTATAGTCTCTTCTAAAGCATTAATTCCCATATAATTTTGTCCGGCATGGCAGCTTTTTCCGATTGATTCAATCTTAATATCAATACCACCAGCAGTGCCCAACAATACTATTGGATAGATTGTACCCTCCATACAAAATATTGTCCCTTTTACATAACCATTTTCTGCTAAGTACGCAACACCAGGATGAGTTCCAATCTCCTCATCTGTACAATTCAAGACAGTAATGTTATATTTTGGAGTGAGATTCATTTCTTTTATTATTTGAAGAGCAAGAATTAAACAAACCATCACACCTTTCATATCCGAAGTACCGCGTCCATAAATCTTACCCGTTTTAGTAATCTTTGCTTCAAAAGGAGGATATCTCCACTTTTTCTCTCCATCATCTGGAGCAGGTACAACATCCATATGCCCATAGAAACTAATATCCCTATCCTGACCAAAATTTTTTGTTGCTACAAGATTAATTCGTGGACCTTCTAACGGATAGGGCATCTCTCTAACGAGCTCCTCTAGAACAACCACTTCCTCCAAATTATATCCTAATTCTTTGAAGTACGGGGAGACTCTATCTACGTACTCTCTATACGTATTACCCGGAGGCACAGACGTGTCAACGCCAATGAGTAAATTCATCAAATTCATAATTTTATCTGTATCAATTTCATCCACAAACTTAAAAACTGCTTCCAAATCTACCATTTTTATGCGAAGTCTTTTTGAATAGAGTTTAAATATAAAAGATTAAAGTGTTGTAAGAAATAATAAATTATTCACTAGATAATCTGTTTGTTAAATAAGAAAAAAAAATTAATGCTGAGCCTTTCTCGTTGGTAATCTTGGTTGAAGGCTGATAATTTCTCTCATAAGTCTGTTAGTGAGATCGAATTTTAATTCACTCTCCTTATCCCATAAATTATTAACTTCACCAGGATCGTCTTTATAATTAAAAATGTCTCCACAATTTTCAAATCCATCATAGATAGTTAAACGATGTGTTTCAGTAATAAGAGTTCTAAGTCTAAAAGAATCATTTCTCTGAAGCTCATCGTCATGCTCAATTAGAAGTTGTTTTCTCAATTTAATATTCGGATCCTCCAAGATAGGTGTAATATCATATCCAGTATGAAATATTTCAGGGTGTTGTTTCTCCTTCATACCCAATAGACTCAAAATTGATTTTGATAAATCAACCGTGCTTACAAGAGAATCGGATACAGATCTTTTGGTTATGCCTGGGACTTTCCATAATAAAGGCATATTTATCAAGCCACGATAGTGTGCAGGACCTTTTAATAAAAGACCATGATCTCCACAATATTCTCCATGATCGCTTGCAAAAATCACAATTGTGTTCTCTGCTAAACCTGATTTTTCTAAATAATTAAGAATCTTTCCTACCCTATCATCAATCATCGTAATAGTACCGTACGTAAGAGCAGTGAAATTTTTTACTATTTCCTCACTAACCAACTGAGGAATACACCCATCGAATTTGAATGTTTTTGCAATTTTCTCATTAGCTAACTTAGGATCCAATTTGGAATAATTAAGATATCGTCCCAAAAATTCGTGGTTGAGTAATTCTTCGCTATCCTTAAAATTTGAGGGTAATTCGATATCATCAGGTTTATATAAGTTTTTATATTTTCCTGGCGGACAAACAGGATGGTGAGGATCGGGAAAGGAACAGTGCAGGAAGAAAGGTTTATTTCCATACTCTCCATTTACGGTCCTTTCGAGATATTCCAAAGTATGATCCCCAACAAATGATGTGGGATACAATTCCTC
>Ga0114923_10002735_pt1 | contig 11918 bp, 25 predicted proteins | sample SumtaG_FD_89578 | JGI IMG/M metagenome (GOLD analysis project Ga0114923, IMG submission 89578) | Deep subsurface microbial communities from Indian Ocean to uncover new lineages of life (NeLLi) - Sumatra_00157 metaG | ecosystem: Environmental > Aquatic > Marine > Oceanic > Sediment | place: near... | reverse complement strand
TTGTGGAACCAGATGATGCGCTCGAAGGCTGCGTTCCAAGCACGCAGCTGGCCGCCGCTGGCGACGTGGTCGACGAACGCACCGGGTAGGGGTTGACCCGGGAGCCAGAGCTTCGGGGGCGTGGCCCCGATCGCCCACGCCATGCACATGATCTCTGTGCTAGGGTGTTGGGCGTAGACGTAGAGCCCGGCCTTCCGCAGCTTCACGGCCGACCGGGTCTCGAAGTCCAGCGACAGGTCAGCTGACATGTGTCGCAGCGTGGTGGTCGATCGAGGCGTCGAACCACGGCAGGATGTCGGGCTCGAAGTAGTCGGGGACGAGGAAGGTGAACAGACGGAGGAACCGGGAGCGTGCCCTGTTCGGCTCCCACCCATCGATCTCGACCGGAAGTGGGGTGCCTGGGATCTGCCAGTTGAGCCCCCCGGAAACGAGCAACGTCTCCGCCTCACGTAGGAGGATCCGGGTGTCCATGCTCTTCACCGCCTCGCGCACGAGCGCGGGAAGGGTCAGCTGGAAGTGGGTGAGCACCGCCCGCTCCATCCGCCCCTCGATCTCGGCCCAACCGGGGATGCCCGGCTTGAGCGGACGAGGGATGTCGGGCAGGTACGCCTCGACTGCGTCATGCAGGAGCGCCCAGCGGGCCTCGTCAATCCTCCCGTTAGACAGAGCGTGCTCCGCCATGAGGACAGAGTGCTCCGCCACGGAGTAGTACTTGGCCGTGTGGCCAGTGTAGCGACACTTGTTCGCCAGCGCATAGGCTATGTCGGTGATGCCGAGGGTGCGAGGGTTGGGTGCGAGGGGTGTCACCATCCGACCGGTGTAGGTCTCGATCCAGCCGGCGGCGTTGTAGCCATCATCTAGGTCGTAGGTTTCCGTGACCATTGTGGGTACCTCAGTCAGCAGGGTGGTGGGGCAGGGGGCCGGATGGGCCCCCCGCGTACGCTTGCCCCACTGTCGTCAGCTCATCAGGTCCGCGAGTGCGTCCTCCTGCTCGGTGGGCGCCGGGGCGTCGACCGCCTCTTCACCCAGGTCGTCGAGGTTCGCAACGCCGGTGTCCTCGACGCTGAACTCATCGGCCGCCGCGAGGCGCCCGTCGAGCCGTTCGCCGTGCTCCAGCAGCTGCACGTTGTTGAGGCCGAAGGTGACTCCCCGGTTGCCGTTCACGTCGTACGTGTAGGCGGTCAGGGAGACGAAGACGTAGCGTCCAGCGTACGCCTCGTTGGAGTCGAGGACAGCGTTCAGCGAGGCGTCGACGACGCCCGGCCGGTTGTCCCCTGCGCTGACGTTCATGAAGGTGCTCCCAGCCGGGTAGCCCTTCTCCTTCACGTCCTCCGGGTCGCTGCGGAACGGCCAGCGCATCCGGCCACCCCGGATCATGTTCGGGGCGTCGGGCCACCTCGCCTGAGCGACCGCCATCGCGGCCTCCTTCATGGGTCTCAGGTCGGTGCCGTCCTCGAAGATCAGGGCGGTGCAGTACTTGTCCTTCTCGCTGTCCTTCTTCGCCTTCTTGGGCGAGAAGAGGTACGGGTAGGACAGGCGCCCCTTCGGAGTCGTCAGGCGCTTTCGGATCTGCGTGGTGGTGGTGTCGTCGCTCATTGTCCCTCTCTCGGTGTCACGGTTTCTCGGATTCAGCTCGGGGTGAGCCGTGTGTGGTTCGGGAGGCGATCCACGCCGAGGTAGGCCCGTGCCTCGTTCCGGGCCCCGGCTTCGCTGTCGGCCTCGACGAAGAACATGTTGTCCCCCACCTCGACCATCCACATTGAGGGTTCTACTTCATGGTACTCCACCTCCGCTGGGGTCATCAGCTCCGCCTCGACCACGACGGCACCAGGGGTTAGATCGTTCTCGACTTCGAGGTTCCGACCGTCCTCGACTATCACGGCGGACGCCTCGTCTATCACTTCGAGAACGCCCTCGGCGTGGACTCCCGGGGGCAGTCCCTTCTCGCACTGCCCCTGCTCGTCGTAAGTCGACGGGACTTCCTCGACGATGACCTGAACCTCGAAGTCGGCCTCGGGTGGTGCGTTGGCCGGCGGGAGCGCCTGCCTCGGGTCGCTGTTGGGCACGAGGTTCGTGCCGCTGCTGACCATTGACCACATGTCCTCCGGGAGCGCTCCGCCCTCCGCCTTGAGGGCCTTCTCCATCTGCGTGACCGACTTCAGCTTCCGGGGCGCGTAGGCCGACTCGCCCAGCCCCGCCCGCTCCGCCTCACGCTCCACCAGCTCTTCGTCTCTCCACAGACGCCGCCCCCGCTTGGGGACCAGCTTGTAGCCAGTGTCCTCGCCGGCCTCGGTGCGGTCACGGAGGTGGGAAGCCACGGCCTTCAGGAACGCATCGACTACCGGAGCGGCAGTCATGATACGCTGCAGCTGTTCGAGCCCTAGCGCCTCGGGCGCGGGCATCTGAGTCACTTCCTCCACCGGGACGACGGAGAAGTCCACGCCGGCCGCCTCCTGAGCCCGCTCCAGTTGCGCGGGGCAGACGGAGAGAGCGGGGCAGAACTTGCACCAGCCCCCGGGGTTCAGTGGGGCGTCGTCGTGCTGTGTTGCCTGAGCGGCCGTGAACAGGTCTTCCTTGAACGCCTTCAGCTCCGAGTACTCGTACTCCCAGCTCCGCACGATCCCGTCCGTGTGGGGGGCTCGGGGCTGGATCACGGTGCTCTTCAGCTTGGCCGGGATCTCGTTCGAGGCGACGACGGCGCCGAGCGCATAGTACATGAGCTGACTGTTCCGCTCCACCTCCACGACTGTCCCCTGGCCGTACTTGAAGTCGACCACTTCGAGGGGGCCGGGCTTCGGCATGACGACCACCAGCTGCCCATCCTTGTGGAACCGGCGGGGCGCTATGCCCGGGTGCTGGAGCACCACGTCAGCCCGACCGTACATCGGGCCGGGCGGGTTGAGCGGGGACAGGTCGAACCGGACCTCCACCCCGACCAGCCGGGCGCCGGCCTCTCGAATCTGCAGGTCGACGTAGTCGAGGACCACTTGGACAGCCTCGCACATCTCTTCGTCGACGGTGATGGGATGAGCCATATCATCCGTCTGAATGATCGTGTCGAGGAACAGCTCCGGGGCCACGTTGTTGGTGAGGCACCGCTCCATGATCTCGTGCGCCGCCGTGCCGGCAGAGGCATAGACGGAGCCCTTGTCGGGGGGCGCCAGGGCGGAGAGATTGATGGAGCCCGGGCAGTTCATCCATCTGTGGGAGCCCGACGCTCCGAGGCTGCTGTGGTCACTCATCGGTCTTCTCCTTTGGGGCCTCGGGGGCCTCGCGCGAGGGCACGGGAGGACTGAACGTCCGATCCCAGCGGTCGCTGTACGCCTCGTCGCTCACCTGCTCGTCCCGGGGCCGGCGGTTGTCGCCCTTACCCACGGGCCACTTCCTTGAGCAGCCTGTCGACCGCCGCCCGGTCGTATGCCCCCTTCGGGTCGCCGTGGACGTACTCACACGTCTGGATCAGCTTGTGGGCGTCGGTGGCCACGTCCCCGAAGGTGGGGTAGTACCCGTTCGCCCAATGTCCCGCCATGAGGCGGCCCGCCGTCTCGATCAGCTGTGACTTGGTCATTCGGTCCTCCTGCCTTCAAGGCGCTCCGCCACCAACGCCTCGGCGTCGGCCAGCATCGACTGCACGGTGCCGAGGGGAGCGGGGAAGACATCCTTCGCCATCAGCCCCAGGTCATTATTCACGAGTCGCCACGTCCCCCACATCACCTCGCGGTCTTGCACCAGACCCTCCAGTTGTGCTTGGGCGGCCATGATCCTCGCGTCCTGATCCTTCAGGTCGTTGTTCGCCCGCTCGCGGGCTTCCAGTAGGTCCAGCAACTCACCCCGAGATGCCATCTAGCAGCTCCTTCCTCATGCGGATCTTCGTAGCCAAGGACTCCGTGATAGCCTCGTCCAGCGAGCCCTCTACGGAGAAGATTCGGGCCCGGACCGGACGCTTGGAGCCTATCCGGTGGACCCGCTTGATTGCCTGAGCGTTGACCTCGGGGGACCAGTCCGGTTCCACGAGAATGATCTCGGCCGCCGCTGTCAGCGAGATAGCGACGCCGCCCGCCTGTTGCTGAACGATGAACGCCTTCGGTCCCTTCGGATCGTTCTGGAACCGCTCGACCTCCGCCGCTCGCTGGTCTGAGGTGTGGGAGCCGTCGAACCCGTAGCAGCGCCAACCCCGGACAATCAGAGACGCCCGCAGCGCCTTGCCCGTGTCCTTGTGGTGGTACATGAGAACCACCGGGGACAGCAGCTCGTCACCCACGATCTTTGCGATCCTCGGCGCCTTGTGCGCTCCGATCAGCCGGCGCACGGTGGCGGTCTCGATCCCGCACTCTTCAATGGCGGTCTCCAGCTCCCCCGCGAAGTCCACGTCGGCAGGGAGGGGTACGACGTGAAGCCTCAACGGGGGCAACTGGAGTCCGACATCCTTCACTCGCCGGCGCAGCATGATCGGCCGGCGCATCCCTCGGGGACCACCGCCCAGCATGTCCGCCAGCTGCTGCATGTTCTTCGAGCCGGTGATACGGGGGCCCCACTCCGGGTGTGTGTAGTACTCACAGAAGTGGTCGAGCCACTGGTGACTGTTCTTGATATGAGGCGGGATCCTCTCCGGCCACAGATTGTTGAAGACTGAGTACAGCTCCGTCGGGTTGTTCGGCATGGGCGACCCCGACAATAGCCACACCCGCTCGGTGCAGCAGGCGATCCCCAGCGCCGCCTTCGTCCGCAGCGCCCCGTAGTTCTTCACGTAGTGAGCCTCGTCGAGGATCAGGATGTCGGGCGGCCGATAGGCGGTCGTCCGGTTCTTCTCCCACAGGGCCAGCTTCGTGTAGCTCACGATCTTCGGCAGCGGCAGCGAGGTCCAGATGCCCCACTCCCGCTTCCACACGGGGACGGCGACGGCCGGACACACCACCATTATCCGCTGCTCCTGGGTGCCGACCGAGAAGAACTCGGCGGCCCGGATGGCTTGCGCCGTCTTCCCCAGCCCCGGCACGTCCGCGAGGTACGCCTTCGGAGTGCCGATCAGGAAGTTGACTCCGCGCTCCTGATAGGGGTAGAGCTTCACGCTAGTCCCGCATGAAGAAGTAGTAGAAGACCGCAAGGATGAGAACGCTCAGGCCGACGTACACCAACGCAGCGCCCAGCACCGCTGACCCGATCTCTTCCACCGTGATCGTCTCGAAGAACTCTCTGATAGTCATGGGCAACCCTCACATGGTCTCAGTTCTTGCTCGGTGAACCAGTGCCTCCGCACCTCCCACACCCGGTCCTTCTTCCTCCAGCCCTCCACGAGGACCAGGGCGCCGCCAGCTCGCAGGCCGTCGGCCAGCTCCCGCATGGGCGTCGTCCATTGTCCCTTGCCCGTGCTCTCGTGCAGGATCTTACGGCGCCGGGTAGGGACGTGGCCCCAGCTCGTGACCTGAATGTAGATCGTCGGCCACACGTTGCGGGACAGCTCGTCGTCGATCTCCTGGGGCCACAGCCGCTCAAGGCAGTGGGGCACCGGCCTCGGAATCGCCACCAGATCCACGAAGCCGAACAGGTCTCGCTTGACCTTCCGGCCCCCGCCGATCTGCACGAAGAACTCCGCGTTCTCGACGTTGTAGCCGGCCTCGCGCCACCACTTGCGACTCTGAGTCTTGGTCTTGTCAGCCAAAGAACGGACCCTCGGTCACGTCGGCCGGCGACACGTCTACCACTTTCCGGCTGATCCGCGTGAGGTCCCCAACCCGTTCGGTCGGGGCCTTGGAGATGAACGGGAACGGCTCCGGCGATATGTCGTAGATCAGCTTGTCCAGCATGGAGCGGATCCACGGACCCTTCTCCCTCCACCACTCGCAGCGGCACATCACCTCGATGCGGGGCTGCGTCCTGTTGCAGGCGTAGCAACGCCAGCTGCCCGCCTTCATTCTCGGATAGTCCGGGTGCCGGGGATCACGCCGTGGTTGTCGTCCTTGTCGGGCATGAGGATACTGGCCTCGATCTCTTCACCGTGGACCATGTGCCCAACGATCCGCAGGAGCCGCCCCGAGCGCATGACCGCCTCCGTGTTCTCGCCCACGACCCTGGCGACTAGGGTCACTCGTCCGTTCTCCACCACCTCCAGTAACAGGTGGAGCGGTTCGCCTTCCTTCCGGGGGAGCGCCACGGTACGTAGCACCCGCTGCCCCACTCGAAGCCTAGCTACAACCTGGGACACGTCGCCTCCTTGCCGTCGGTTTCTTCGGTGCCAGGAGGCGGAACAGCGCGGCGTCGAGTCGGATCATGGTCTCCAGCGTGGGCCGCCTTCGCCCTTGCAGGTAGTGGTTGACTCGCGCCCGGTCCATTCCCGCCTCGGCTGAGAACGCTGCCTGTGTGATCCCAGCCAGCTTCAGCACCGCGTTCACGCAGTGAATGAAGTCCTTCGGGGAATCGTACTTGAAGTCGTGGGTTCTAGCCACAGGACGGATCAAAGTTCGCGTCCTCGGCCAACGGGTCGGGGATCATGCCCGACTTCCACGCCTCGTCGAAGGCCGCCCGTGCTTGCGAGTCGACCCCCGCCTCGTAGCCGGCCTCCCGGCCATGGAGGTATGCGTTCTGGTGGTCCTGCCAAGTGGGAGGCGGCGCCCAGCCGAAACGGGTCTGCCCGTAGAACCACCGGAGCCACCCCAGCAGGAGGTTGAACGGGATGATTGTACCCCGGGACAGGCCGTCGGACCACATGCTGCGCCACGCGACACCGTACCCTCGGGGCCACTCTTCGCCCTCACCCCTCGTGATCCAGAGCACGTCTATGATCCGTCTCATCCCTCACCTCTCACCGTAGCCGCGAAGCGGTCGCGGGCGCCCCTGTCGACGGACCTCTCGCCGTGGACCGCATGGGCGGCCCACTTGTCGAACCCCTGGTCCAGCCCTCTCGCGTGGCCGGCCTCGTAACCCCGGGAATAGCCCCGGCACTCGGCCGCGCTCATCTCTCGCTTGAACGCGCGGTTCACCATGTCCGAGAACCACCGGAGCGACAGTCGCCTGAGCACTACTCCACTGCCCCCAGGTCGTTCAAGGCAGGCGTCAGCTGCCCCACGCGGTGGATGGACAGCTCGTTCTGCGTGGTCCGGCTCACCGCCGGCTGTGCCCGGAAGAAGGCGATGATCTCGGGGACCGAGTCGAAGATCAGGGCGCCGTCGTTCACGCTGTCCGCGTTGTTCGACACCATCCCGCCGCCCCCGTACAGGCCGGTCACGTAGCTGCCGTGCTGTGTTCTGAGAACGTACATAGTACCCCCTTAGATTGAACTCAGGACGCCTCGCCGCTCGAAGGTGGTGAGGGCTGTCTTCCGGCTCCGGCTCCAGCTGCCGCAGTCCATGCAACGGAACCGCTGATAGACCATGACCTTCGTGCGCTGGAAGCCACGGCGTTGCAGGTCGATCCCCCCACACGAGGGGCACATGAGGTCGCCCAGCCCGTCCTTCGGCTGGTAAAGCGCGTGGTTCGGGTGGTTGGAGATCCACGGCAGGAGCAGCCTGTACAGGGGCTCCATGCTCGTCACGTCGCGGCGGTTGTACATTTCCATCTCCGCCCACGCCTCGGGGTCGCCTCGCATACAGTTGACCCACAGTCGGAAGCCGGTGTTGTCCAACTTCTCTTCAATCCCCAGCTGTTGCAGGAGGTGGGCCAGCTTGTTGGAGGTGAAACGGAACTTCCGGCGGGCGGTCTTGATGAGGTCGATCTCTGCGAACGGGGCCGGCGGCCCCAACCCGATCTTCACGAACTCCTTGTTGAGGGTGGGCACGTCGAACGAGGTGCCATTGTAGTGGACCACGGCGTCGGCCTCGTTCAGCAGATCCCACGCAGACCTGACCATCTGCTTGTGGGCCCGCTTGCCCCCGACCTCGGAGTGGAACCCGACCTCGGCCTTGTCGTCCGAGAACCACCGGAAGGCGAAGCACAGGATCCGGCTCGACTGGATCAGCTGTGATAGTGAGATAGTCTGCTTGAACAGCCCCCAAACGAACGCCTCGTTGGGCGCGGTCTCGATGTCGATACCTAAGATTTTCAAGAATCCCCCCTGCTGAGAACGAAGAATCACCCCCCGGCCGATGGGCTCCGGGGGGTGAATGACCCCGTGTGTATCACGGCGAGCACAGTACCTCGTCTCACATGGGTGAGAAAGCCCTAAGCTACGGGCTTCCAGGGCTTACCCCGCTGGAGCAGCGGCGCACGCTCGGCCCACTCGGGGTCCCACAGGTTGGGCGGCTCGGGGAGGCGGTGACGGATCGAGAACCCGACCGTGGTGGGCGTCTTCGCTGTCATGGGACGGCGCAGAAGAGTCTCGTCGTCCTGCAGGAGGTTCACGAAGAACTCCATGGACCTATTGTCGGAGGGGTCACACGTCCGCCACTCGTTGGCCACCAGCGCCCACTGTAACAGGTGCTCCAGCCGTTCGGGGTCGGTCGCCTTCTCCGTGTGCGTCAGCAGCCACAGGTGCCGCAGTCCCCTGGCGCATAGTGCTCGCGCCGTCTGTGGTGTCACCCCCAGCTCGCGGCTCACGTCTGCGTACGTCTGAGGGTGGTCAGTGAGCAGACCATAGTACCGGTAGAGCGCAGTCAGCCACCGGCGCTTCATTGTTGAGGTGTCGAGCCACACGTCGTTGAGCCACGCCCGTACCCCCTCGTTGAGGGCGGGCTCGTAGAGAAGGATCGCTACGTGGGGAGCTGTCCCCAGGAGCTGGTAGAACACCGTTAGCAGACTGTCGTCCGCGTACGAGCCGTCTGCGTTATCCACGGATCACCCCTTCCTGTTGGAGACACGACAGCTCTTCGATCGCCGTGCTCAGGTCCATTTCCTCCTGCACGAGCTTGTTGTAGTAGTCCCGCGCCGTGACGTAGTGCTTCTCCTGCCGTTCCTTGTCCGCCTTGGCACGGCTCACCCGCTCGCTCACGACCTCAAGGCGCTTCTCCAGTGTGTCCATAGCTGCGTTCATGGTGCTTCCCCCTCAGATAGTTCGAGTGCGACTGACAGGACGACGGAGCAGAAGCCGACCACTAACACAGTCACCGCCGTCGCGGTCGGGTGGGCCAGTACCACGCCGGCCACCAGCGCGAGCACGAACCCGGCGACGACCGACCCCAGCAAGGCGACAATGGTTATGCCCACCGCCCGGTACAAGATTCTCCATTTCATGACCCACGCTCCTGCCTGCCGGCCTCCAGCAGACGGTAGAGGGCTCGCAGTTGCGACCCCACCAAAGAGAAGCCGGGGCCACTGGACGGCTTGGCGACGAGCTTCAGGAAGAGGCCGCTCTCCGTCGTGCGGAGCATGAACCTCATGCCGGGCGCGTCTATGTGGCGCTCGGTCACGGTCTGCGTCTCGATTACTGCTGCTCCCTTGCCCCTCATGCCTCTACCTCTATTGCCCAGGTGATCCCCGCCGGCAGCGTCTTCCGACGCAGCCTGTGGCGGAGCACTGACTTGGCGTCCGACAGTCGCTCGACGTGAATGACCTCGGTCTCGCCGTCGTCGTACGTGTACCTCCACGGCCCCCCTCGGGTCCGCAGCGTCCGCTGTGTGACGAGCCATGCCCCGCCCTCGGGGTAGCGCTCCTTCAGCCGCTCCATGTACTCCACGCACCACTCACGGTCCTGGGGCTCCATGCCCCACTGCTTACTGTCCCACGTCACCACGAAGGCGTCGCGCGAGCCTACCTGCTCGACAGCCCACCCCCGGCGGCTCACCGGTCCTCCATGCGGATCGTCACCGCGTTGCCGGCGTCGGGACACACGACCAGCTGCCCACCCGACGTGGTCACGCGCACCGTGTTCCTGTCGATCAGGCCCCGGCGCACGTCGATCGATCGATCCCACCTCCGGCCGAACTGCCAGCGAACGAGCCCGTCGAGGGGCAGCTCCTGGCGCTGCTCCAGATCCATGGCCACGGTGGCTATGGCGAAGCCGTCCGGCGTCCGCCCCCGGAGTCGCTTGTTGGTCTGCACGCACTCTTCCAGGCGCAGGTTGAGCCGGTACAGTTCTTCCTGTACGTAGAGAGGCAGGCGTTCCACCTCGGCCAGCGTGAGCCGTCCGAAGCGCATAGCCGGGGCGGTCACAGCGACACCCCGAGCGCCGCCGTCATGACCCCGTACACCAGGGCGACGGCGAGGAACGTCCACACAAGGGCCCTCATGCGGGCCAGGATCTCCTTCTCTGTCATGACTCCCTCCCAGCCCGGCGTGCCAGCTGGCCGGGCGTGTAGGCTCGCTTGAGACGGCCCTCGTAGGTCCGCTCGAACTGAGCGCGGTCACGGGTCACGAACACCTCGGCCGGGTCGAACCGGTAGGTCCGGGCCACCTTGGACAGCCACCCCTCCAGCTCCACCACGTCGGCGTCGCCCGGGAAGAACTTCATGTCGATCAGCTGGAAGTTCAGGGGGCGCTTCAGGTAGTCCTGATAGCGGTCGTTCTCGTCACGCAGAGGCGCGACGGCCCGGTACACGCCGGCCAGGAGGTCGGGTGCAGGGATCGGGGCCACCAGGGCGGGGACGATCCCCACGACCACTCGGCCGCCGTTGTTGTCCATGAACTTGCGGTACTTGGACTCGAAGCGAGCGATCTCAATGCCCACCTCGATCATGTTCAGGTCACGGGCGCCGTCCGTGGCCGCCCCGTCCCTGAACTCTTCCTCGCTCGTGTACAGCCAAATGTCGAACCTCATGGTTCCCCCCTAGCGGTCGCGGTTCCCGCCGTAGAAGTGGTCAGTGATCTCCTGCTCGACGGAGGCGGAGCCCCTGCCGTACAGCTCGTCGAAGAACGCGCGGTTGTCGAAGTGGGCCTCCAGCCCCTGACGGTAGAAGGAATGACGGGCGGACCGCTTGTGCCTGCCCGTCCGGTGCTCCGGCTTGATCGAGTCACGGAGGACCCGAATCACTTCTCGGGCTCCGGTGCCAACGTGCAGTCGGCCCACGATCTCAGCGGCTATGCTCACGGTCTCTCTCCTTGGTTCGGGTGGTTCATGGAGGCGCCGGGAGTCGAACCCGGGTCCGCCGGCCTGCCCTGCCTAGCGCCGGCGTCGAAAGCCTGCCGCCCCCTGTGTAGCTCCAGCTACACGTCCTGGGTTGGTTTGTGTACCTCCTGCTCTACTAGGTCGAGCGCGAGAAGTTCCGTGCGGATCCTCCCCAGCTCGTCCGCTGCGTCGAGGTTGCGGGGGTCCAGCTCACAGGTCTTGAGCTGAACCTCCAGCCTCGCCTGCAGGTGCCGCTGCTCCGGCGTCATGACAGCGGCTCGGCGGCCACGATTACGTAGAAGCAGCGGTACTGGAGCTTGGGGTTGCTGGCCGGCTCGATCGTGACGGGGTAGCCGGCCCTCACGGTGAGCATGACGCGCTCCAGGGCCAGATCCAGGGTGGCGCCTTCGTCGTCGTCCTGCGGTGAGACGAACAGCAGCTCCCCGGGCACGAAGGCGCCGGGGGCCGACGGCTCGGGAAGCACTCGGATCTCTTCAGCTGCGAAGAGACCGGTGCAGCCGTCCTTCCGCTCCACCCTGAACGGGTACTGAGGTGAGAGGGAGCCGCCCACGGTCACGACGCGGCCACCGTCCCAGCCAGGGAACGAGCCGTCGGTCGTGATACGGTCCCCGACCTGGGGCGTGTGGTCCGGTGCGGCTCGGGTGGCTTCGAGCTGGCCAACCGTCAGCTCGTCCTCCGGCGTGCCACCTATCACGACCTCGGCCTGGGGCGTCGCGTAGCCGGCGCCGATCCACAACTCTTTCGGCAAGCTGGGTCGGGTGGCACCGAACAGCGCCGCCGCCTCCGCTGCCTCGTCCTCTTCCGTGTACTCTTCGTCGTCGTCCGCCACCTCAATGCCGAGCGCCGGAGGTGGGTAGTACGCCTCGTAGGTCGCCCGTGACGCTTCCTGGCGGGCCAGCGACTCGTCGGACCACCGGGCCAGGGT
>Ga0114923_10002734_pt1 | contig 11920 bp, 6 predicted proteins | sample SumtaG_FD_89578 | JGI IMG/M metagenome (GOLD analysis project Ga0114923, IMG submission 89578) | Deep subsurface microbial communities from Indian Ocean to uncover new lineages of life (NeLLi) - Sumatra_00157 metaG | ecosystem: Environmental > Aquatic > Marine > Oceanic > Sediment | place: near... | reverse complement strand
GAACCAGCGACGCCGCGTGCTTGAAGAAGCCCTTCGGGGTGTAAAGAGCTTTTCTGGGGGATGAATCCCGCTTTTAGCGGGATGACAGTACTTCAGGAATAAGGGGGTGCTAACTCTGTGCCAGCAGCAGCGGTAATACAGAGCCCCCAAGCGTTATCCGGATTTATTGGGCGTAAAGAGTCTGTAGGCGGCCTGAAAAGTCTTTGGTTAAATATCCAGGGCTCAACCTTGGGAATGCCAGAGATACTTTTAGGCTAGAGGGCGTTAGAGGCTGACGGAACGGTCGGTGTAGGGGTGAAATCCGTTGATATCGACCGGAACACTCAAAGCGAAGGCAGTCAGCTGGGGCGACCCTGACGCTGAGAGACGAAAGCGTGGGGAGCAAAAAGGATTAGATACCCTTGTAGTCCACGCTGTAAACGATGGACACTAGCTATCTGAAGTGTCGACCCTTCGGGTGGCGAAGCTAACGCATTAAGTGTCCCGCCTGGGAAGTACGGCGGCAACGCTAAAACTCAAAGGAATAGACGGGGATTCACACAAGCGGTGGACCATGTGGCTCAATTCGACAACAAGCGAAGAACCTTACCAGGGCTTGACACCCGCTTGAAAGTTCCGAGAAACCGGAATGTTCTCACAAGGACAAGCGGGACAGGTGCTGCATGGTTGTCGTCAGTTCGTGTTTTGAAATGTACGCTTAAGTGCGGCAACGAACGCAACCCTTATCGTTTGTTTTATATGTCAAACGAAACTGCCTGGGATAACCAGGAGGAAGGTGAGGATGACGCCAAATCAGCATGGCCCTTTGATGCCCTGGGCTGCACACGTGGTACAATGGGGCCGACAATGGGTTGCGAAGGGGTAACCTGGAGCTAATCCCATCAAACGGTCTCTAAGTTCGGATTGAGGTCTGAAACCCGACCTCATGAAGCCGGAATCGCTAGTAATCGCCAATCAGCCATGTGGCGATGAATACGTTCCTGAATCTTGTACTCACCGCCAAATAATTGCGCCTGGCAGCTTAATTAACTAATGGGTTAAAGTCCCATCTGCTTATTTTAGAGAAATAGGTGGTAGCCAAAAAATTAGCAGTCCCGATACTGTAAAGAATCGGGACGAAGGGCTTGAGGCAAATAGCAGCCTATGAGACAATAAATTAATGGAAAGACGACTTTCGCCGGGCGGTCGGAAGGAAGTCAAATTACTTTTCCATTCATAGGATGTTAGGAATAGTTGATTAAGTGACCCAGGGAGATCCTAAGAAGATGTGAGATTATAGCTTTTTAGGAAGTCAGCTGAGTCATAGTATTGAATACATAAGTGTTCAAGAAGGACGAAACCTATTATCAATAGGACTCGCTGTATGCGGGAAATCCGCACGTACAGTGGGAACGGGAAATAATCTCAAATTATCCCAATCCGTCACATTAGGGGAGCCGGCAGTAGCCGAAATGCCAGCTTAGCTGGTCCTAAGCTAAGGTCGGTAACAAGAATGAAGTCGTAACAAGGCATGGGTAGGGGAACCTGTCCATGGATCACTACATTTTAACAACTTTTTTGACAATATTGTTAAAGAACGTTGTAGCGTCGATTAGTGTTGAAAACCGAGAATTCTGTTTTTAACGTTAAGATGTTGATCTCTGTATCTGAAAGGGAGATCTTCGGGGTAACTCCAAGAAACTGATTCAAAAAGCGCGGCTGAGCCGCGCTTTTTGTTGTGGATTATTTGTTGTGGATTAATTATTTGTTTTTGGTAAAATATAATAATTGTAAAAAAAAGGCCAAATGGTTTTAGAGTTTTTTATTAGATTAAAAACTTTAAAACAGAGCCAATGATTAGAATCATTAAGAGTAATTTAAGGATTTTTCTGGGCAGATTTTTAATATTTTTTATTATTGGTTTTTGTTTAGTTAAAATTATTTCAGTTATAGCTTCCGGTGAGGAAATGAAAATATTCCCCGGTTCCTTTAGTGGTGATTGGCAAAATCCAGAAGCTGTTTTTTCTCAGGACTTATCAAAGAATGCAGCCTTTGAATATTTCCGAGGAAATTATTAGCAAAGAAATTAAAGATGTAGAAAAGGAGTTGGGGTAAAATTAAAGAAAGTTGTGAGCGAATAAGCAAGGTTTTTACCTTGTTTTTTAATCTAAATTTGTTAATATTATAAAAAGTGAAATTTTTTGGACACGTAGTTCAGCCTGCCCGCCAAAATTTGGGCGTATAGCTCAGTTGGTAAGAGCGCGTCTCTGATAAAGACGAGGTCTGTGGTTCGAGTCCACATACGCCCACCAGGGCCTGTAGTTCAGTTGGCTAGAACGCCTCATTTGCAATGAGGAGGTCGGCGGTTCGAATCCGCCCGGGTCCACCAACTATAAATTTTATACAACTGATTTATAATATAATAAAGGTCGTTATTTCTAATAAAGTAACTTTAAAAATTAATAAAATATGAATGGAGAGCAACCAGTTAGTTATTCTACAGAGCAGAAGCCGATTGTACAACCTTTTAATAAAAAAAGAACAGGTTTGATAATTTCTTCAGTTTTGGCAGTTATTCTTGTGGGCGGAATAGTATGTGGTTATTTTTTTTGGTATCAGTCGCCAGAGATGATTTTTAAAAGGATGCTCCAAAAAATGAGCGAAGTAAAATCTTTGGAATATACAGGTCAAATTGAAATTGAAAGCACGCTTTCTTCTAAGGATTTGCTTTCTTCAGCTTTAATGGGAGATGGGATTATTCTAAATCCCGAAGAAGATTCTTCAACCGAGGAAATGAGCAAATTTTCAGTTAATTTCAGTGGCGCTTCAGATATACAAAAATTAAGTAATCCTAAAGCTTTGTTTAATTTAGCTTTGAGTGTAGATGATATACCAGGGACCTTTGGTCTAGAGCTGAGATTTATTGAAAAGACCCTATATTTTAACTTAAATAATATTCCTTATTTAGGATTTGATTTAAGCTTTTTAACTTCTCAGTGGGTAATGGTTGATATGCAGGAAACAAAAGAAACTGGAGAACCGGAATTATACCCTGAAAAGAAAAAAGAAATAGAGAAAGTAGTTGCCCGTTCTAAAGTAGTAGTTATTACAGAGAAACTACCAGTAGAAAAAATTAACGGAACAGATACTTATCATTACAAGTTTATTATAGATAAGCAAGAGCTTATAATGATGATCGCAGATATAACTGAAATATTAGAAAAAACTACTTTAACTGAAGAAGAAAGAAATGAGTTGGCTGAATCAATGAAATCAATGGAATCAGTAGAGGGAGGATTATGGATTGGGAAAAAAGACTTACTTCTTTACAAACTTAATTTAAACTCAGTTGTAGCAGAAACAGAGGATGTAGCTTATAGTGGAAATATTTTTATGTCAGTGCAATTTAAGAATTACAATAAGCCAGTACAGGTAGAAATTCCTTCGGGAGCAAAGCCCCTTAAAGAGTTTTTAGGGATGTTATTTAGTATGATATTCGGACCAATGATGGGGGAAATGGGAGGATTTTAGCAGGATATTTAACTTAAGATTATAGGTATCATTTTTCTTGGTGACCCACCATTTTAGGCGGTGGGCACTAATTTTTGGGAAAGGTGTTTTTAATAAGAAGAGGTAGCTTTTGAAAAGCCGAGACATTAGTTGATTTTAATTGTTGCCAAAGCTGTAATTCTGTGATAATTTGATTCCAACTAAATCCCACGAGGTCCATAAGAAATTCGCCAAAAAGGCGTTTTTTTGATAGAATAAAAATATGATAAAAATAATTTTAGCCACAACTTCGCCTTATCGTAGAGAAACTTTCGGATACTTGGGTATTCCTTTTGAAACAGAGGGAAGCAATGTAGATGAATCTCAATTAGAAAGAACTGACCCGGAAGAATTAGTAAAACAACTTTCAAAACTAAAAGCTGAAGCAGTAGCTAAAAATCATCCAGACGCTATTGTAATTGGAATGGATTCTGTTACCTATTTTAACGGTCAAATTCTTGAAAAACCCAACTCAAAAGAAGAAGACTTCCAAAGATTAAAAGCTCTTTCTGGCAAGAACCACCAATTCTATACAGGAATCTATATTGTTAATACAGCCACAAACAAGACACTTTCAAAAACTGTTATAACAAATGTCTTTATGAGGAAGCTTTCTGATGAAGAAATCAATAAATATCTTGACGATGACCCTAATTTTAATACTTACGCTTTAGGTTATGACCCAGTTAAGCATATCAGTTCATCTTTTGTTCAAAAAATAGAAGGAAGTTACTACAATCTTTTAGGGGGGATTCCTTTAGAAACAATAGTTGAAATGTTAAGAGAAATTGGTTATAAAGAAAGATAATTTTTAAATCTTAAAACTATGAAAATTTTTATTTGTGGAAGTATGTATTTTGCAAAGCAAATGCTTGAAGTAAAGAAAAAACTTGAAGAAATGGGTCATTTAGCTGAAGTTCCTTGTGATACCCAAGAATTTGCGGATAATCACGAAATGACTACAGATAATCACGAAGAAAACCATAAGCATTGTATTAATAATGACATTATCAGGAGATGCTTTAATTCTATTGCTGAAAGCGATAGTATTTTATTATTAAACTACCCCAAAGATGGAATAGATGGTTATATTGGAGCTTCGGGCTTAATGGAGGTTGGTTTAGCTTATCATTTAAATAAGAAAATCTTTTTACTCTATTCACCGCCTCCGGTAAAGGAAGTGAAATCTACTCACGAGATACTTATAATGCAGCCAATTATTCTAAACGGGGACTTGAACAACATTAGTTAATTTTAACTGTTGCCAAACTTATAATTCTTGTATAATTTGATTCCAACTAAATCCCACGAGGTCCACTAAAAGTTTTCCACAGGGAAAACTTTTTTGTTTCCTGTATAATATAGTAATACTTAAAAGGTCGAATAAGGTTTTAAGATTAAAAATTAGAAATTAAAAAATTAAAAATATGGTTTTAGATTGGGCTTCAATAACTATTCAAGCTCTTCAAACTCTCTGGCAAGGATTCTTGAATTTCGTCCCTGTTTTAATTGGAGCAATTATTGTTTTTGTTGTTGGTTGGTTTATTTCAGTTGGAATAGGAAGGTTGATAACTGAGATTCTAAAAAGAGCGAAATTTGATCAGGTTTTTGAAAAAGAGGGTTGGAAAACAGCTTTAGAAAAAGCTGAAATTAAAGTGGATGCTTCGGGATTTATCGGGGCAATTGTTAAATGGATTTTCGTTATAGTTTTTCTTTTGGCTGCGGTAGAAATTTTAGGATTGAATGAGTTCGCTGGTTTCTTAAAAGGTGTGATTTCTTATCTTCCCAATGTGATTGTTGCCGTTTTGATTTTTGTGGTTACCGTAATTGTGGTTGATATTGTTGAAAAATTAGTGAGAGCCGGAGTGGAAGGTATTAAAGTCGGGTACGGCCAGATGGTCAGCGTGGTGGTAAAATGGTCAATTTGGTCTTTTGCCATTTTAGCTATTTTATATCAGTTAGGAATTGCCCGTCCTTTTATGGAAACTTTGTTTACCGGTCTGGTAGCGATGTTGGTGATTTCCTTAGGAATATCTTTTGGTTTAGGGGGAAAAGATTTAGCTGCTGAAATTCTGCAGGATTTGAAAAAGAAGATAAAAGAGTAAAATTTTATCCAACTCTATACATTTAACTCACAGTCAAAAACTTGACAGATGTTTTTAGATTTGTTAAATTTATTGTAGGTTATGATAAAAAAGAAAATCATTTTAGACAAAGGAAGCGGTTAAGATATTCTGAAATTTTTCTATCTTCAGAAAACCGCTTCTTGAAAGCGGTTTTTGATTGTAGGGAATAAAACGGAAAGAACTTTAAAAAGTTCCCGATAGAAATCGGGATCCCGACGAGAAAGTCGGGAAAATATTGAAAAAAAAGTGGTTATATCGAGCTTTGCTCGTTATATCCACAAAGTGGTTATTAATTGCTAGCCAAGTAATTATATACGGGCGGATGGAGGATGCCTTGGGAGATTGAGGCGATGAAGGACGTGGCGTGACTGCGATAAGCCTCGGGTAGGTGTTTAGCAACCGTTAATCCGGGGATTTCCGAATAGGGAAACCTGATTTTGTGATAAACAAAATCATCCCGATGAATAATCGGGAAGCTAACCCGCTGAAGTGAAACATCTCAGTAAGCGGAGGAAAAGAAAATGAATATTTATTCCCTTAGTAGCGGCGAGCGAAAAGGGAGGAGCCCAAACCGATCATATAACTTGTTATGTGTTCGGGGTTGCAAGAAGATAATGTCGGGGGCATTCCTGATCGATGGGAATGTTCTTGAAGGAGAATATTTAGATAAAGGTTAGTTAGAAGAATTACTCTGGAAAGAGAAGCCAAAGAGGGTAATAGCCCCGTATTCAAAAACTCCTTTATGCTCCTTGTTATTTCTCTTAAGTACCACGGGAAAAGATAACCCTGTGGGAAGCAGGCCGGACTAACCGGCCAAGGCTAAATACTCAATCTCACCGATAGTGAACCAGTACCGTGAGGGAAAGGTGAAAAGTAGGGAGATGATCCCGGTGAAATAGAACCTGAAACCATTTCGCCCACAAAGAGTCGGAGTCCGCCAACTGGCGGATGACGGCGTGCTTTTTGTAGAACGAGCCAACGAGTTCGAGCACATAGTTTGTCTAAGTCCTTTTGGGATGGAGACAAAGCGAAAGCAAGTGTTAAAAGCGCGAATTAGACTGTGTGCTCAAGACCCGAAGCCAAGCGAGCTTACCATGGCCAGGGTGAATCCCGCTGAAAAGCGGGAGGAGGCCCGAACCCGTGGATCGTGCAATATCTTGGGATGAGCTGTGGTAAGAAGTGAAAAGCTAATCGAGCTTGGTAATAGCTGGTTCTCCCCGAAATAGCTTTAGGGCTAGCGGTGTCTTTAATTTTCTGGAGGTAGAGCACTGAATGGAATTACGTGAGCTTTGCTTAGTTTTTCCAACCAAACTCCGAATGCCAGAAAATATTTAACACCAGTTAGACTGTGGGGGCTAAGCTCCATAGTCGAAAGGGAAACAGCCCAGATCTTCATCTAAGGTCCCTAAATCAGGCTAAGTGTTTTAAAGGAAGTGAGGTTCCTCTGATAGTTAGGAGGTTAGCTTAGAAGCAGCTATCCTTTAAAAAGTGCGTAATAGCTTACTAACTAAGGAATCCCGCGCCTAAGATTTCCGGGGCTAAGTCTGATACCGAAGATAAGGCCGAGCATATTTTTTATGTGCTCGGGGTAGGGGAGCATTCTCTTTACAGTGAAGTTAAATCGTAAGGTTTAATGGAGTGAAGAGAAGAGAAAATGTTGGCATGAGTAACCACAATTTCGACGAAATATCGAAACACCGAAAGCCTTAGGTTTCCTTGGCAATGGTAATCAACCAAGGGTTAGGCGGTCCTTAGCTGAATCCGAAAGGAGTAAGTGATGGACAGCCGGTTAATATTCCGGCCCCTGCCCACTTTTCTGAAGAGTGACGCAGTCTTGTAGTCTAGGGGGATTAATGGATTTCCCAGGGAGCTTGCTCCCGTCTTAGGTGAAAAGATTGCCTAGAAAAACTCGTAGGGTTAAAAGTGGGTGGTCCGTACCGCAAACCAACACAGGTAGGCTGGTGTAAATGCACCAAGGTGAACGGGTGAAACCTCGTTAAGGAACTCGGCAAAAAAGTGGTCGTAACTTCGGGATAAGACCTTCCCGATGAATAATCGGGACGCAGCGAAAGTATCCCTGGCGACTGTTTATCAAAAACACAGGTCCCTGCTTAATTGGTAACAAAATGTATAGGGGCTGAGGCCTGACCAGTGCTGGAACGTTAATGGCGGCGGTCTCGTCAGTTGGCGGGGCTGACTGCTTGAAGCGCCAGTGAACGTCCGCAGTAACTATAACTGTGTTAAAGTACCGTAATCCCTTGCCACGTAAGTTGTGGCCCGCAGGAAAGGCTTAACGACTAGGGAACTGTCTCAACGAGGAGCCCGGTGAAAATGCAATACCGGTAAAGATGCCGGTTACTTGCGGCTAGACGGAAAGACCCCGGGAGCTTTACTGTAGTCAGATATTGAATTTTGGTTTTAGATGCGTAGCGTAGCGGGAAGGCTTTGAAGTTTCGTTTTCGGACGGAATGGAGCCGTCAATGAAACACCCGTCTTTTAAAATCTTTGTTCTAATCTCGCCTTGAGCGGGAAACAGTGTCTGACGGTCAGTTTAGGTGGGGCGCTTGCCTCCCAAAAGGTAACGGAGGCGTTTAAAGGTCGGCTAGCTCCGGATGGAAATCGGAGTGATCGTGTAAAGGCAAAAGCCGGCTTTACTGCAAGGCGTATATGCCGCGCAGTTGGGAAACCAGAACTTAGTGAACCGACCCTGGTTAGTAGAATCGGGGAAGATCATCAGCTAAAAGCTACCCCGGGGATAACAGGCTAGTAGGGCCCGCGAGTCCACATCAACGGCCCTGTTCGGCACCTCAAAAAATCGCCGACAATATCGGGGTGCTATGACAGTAATGTTATACCAAAAATTTGGCTAGTAACGGTGGAACCCAAACTCTTTTATGATAAAATAAAAGAATGGGTAATACCGTGGGAAGTCTTCGTGACCCCGTAGAGACTTACTCCACTTCATTATTAAAGAATGAGTGGGGTAGATGGTAGATTTAAATTACCATAATACGCCAACTCCGCTGATTAGCGGATGAAGATATAGTCCATACTATTAGAAATAATAGAGAAATGCGATGTCGGCTCATCACATCCTGGGGGTGAAGCAGCTCCCAAGGGTTTGGCTGTTCGCCAATTAAAGTGGTACGCGAGCTGGGTTCAGACCGTCGTGAGACAGGTTGGTCCCTATCTACCGCAAGCGTTGAGTCTTGAGGGGAGTCCGGGATAGTACGAGAGGACCTCTCGGAACTGACCTCTGGTCTACCAGCTGTTCCGCCAGGAGCATTGCTGGGTAGCTAAGTCGGGAACTGATAAGCGCTGAAAGCATCTAAGCACGAAGCAGGCCCCAAGATTAGGACTCTTAGTTTGGTCAGAGATGATGACCTTGATAGGGCACAGGTGTAAGCTCAGTAATGAGTTGAGCCAAGTGCTACTAATCAAACAATTAAAAATTCTTGGCTAGCAATTAATGACCATTAACCCTGTTAAATAATTTTTGTTAAATAATTTTGCCAAAAACAAAATTGTTGCAAGACATTATTTAACAGGGTAAAAAGGCGTTGAAGTGGCGGTTATACTGGAGTTGTCCCACCTGTTCCCATACCGAACACAGAAGTGAAATGCTCCAAGGCCGATGATAGTGGGTTTTCCCGTGAAAGTAGGTAGCCGCCACTTCAGCGCCTCTTTTGATTGGAATGAAAATTAAAAAACTCCCGGGCATTTTAGCTTCAGGAGCTTTTTTATTTATTAAAAATTATTTTATTAGTATATTTGTTCAAGAAATCCTGTCAAAATTGAGAAATTTATGATAGAATTAATTTAATGAAATTCCCCCCTCGCTCAAAAATTTATCTAATTATAGTTTTATTAATTACTTTTTTCATTGTTTTAAATTTAACCGGACTTACCAAGGAAATTAAAAACTTTTTCTATTTAATATCTTCACCCATTCAAAAGACTCTTTGGCGGGCGGGAGATAATATTTCTGATTTCTGGGGAGGAATTTTTGAAATAAAAAGTTTAAAAAAAGAAGTGCAAATTCTTCAACTTGAGAGACAGGAACTACTTAGTCAGATTGTTTCTTTAAAAGAATTGGAGAAAGAGAACAAAACTTTAAGAACAGCCTTAAATATTGGCTTGGAAAAAGATTTTCAATTAAAGCTATCTCAAGTTGTTAGCAAGGATACCTCTAAAGACTCTATTTTAATCGATAAAGGATTGAAAGAAGGCATTTTAAAGGGTTTTCCGGTGATTACCAGTCAAAAGACTCTTCTTGGAAGAATCGGCGAGGTTTACAGAGATTTTTCAGAGGTAATATTAATTTCCAATAAAGAGAGTTCTTTTAATGCTAAAATATCTGAAAAGGAAATTTACGGAGTAGTTAAGGGAAAAGGGAATTTAGAACTTTATCTTGATCTCATTTCAAAAGATAAGGAATTATTTAAGGGAGAATTTGTAATAACTACTACCTTGGGAAAAATTTTTCCCAAAGGTATTTTAATAGGTTCAATTAAAGAGATTAAGAAATCAGACATTGAGCCCTTTCAGACGGCAGAAATAAAGCCAGGTTTCGACCTTAAAAAATTAGATAGTTTATTTGTGATTATTAATTTTTAATCGAGCAGATTACAGATTTATCTGTTCCGATAGATGATAAAAAGAATTATTTCTCTTATTTTATTCTTTTATTTTCTGACTATTTTTCAGACTAGTTTCTTGGTCCATTTTAATATATTTGGAATAATTCCCAACCTTGTTCTAATTACGGTAATATTTATCAATTTTTTTGAAAAACCCGAAAAAAAATTAGGTATTGTTTCAGGATTTTTGGGAGGATTTTATTTAGATATTTTTTCTATCAGTCTTACTGGATTTTTTGGATTCCATATTTTAATTTTGGTAGGGATATCATTTTTCATCAAATTTGTTTTAAGAAAACATGTTCAATTCCCAATTATCAAAAAATTTTAAAGAAAGAAAAATTAAACTTAATTTTAAAGAGGATATTGAACCTCACGAAATTCTTTTAGATTCGTTTGCCCAAAGAAGAAAAGAAGCAGGTTTTTCGGAAAAAAAATTTGAAGTACCTCTTTTAAAAAAAATTCTTCAAGGTTTTTTAATTGTTTGTTTTTTACTGATATTTGTTCTTTTTGCCAAAACTTTTCAATTTCAGGTTCTTGAGCAGGAAAAATTTTCTGCTTTAGCCCAACAAAATAAACTTATAATCCATCAGATTCAAGCTGAAAGGGGAGTAATCTACGATAGGGATTTAAATCAATTAGTTTTTAATCAACCAAGTTTTGATTTAGTTTGTAAAAAAATTGATTTGCCTCAGGATGAAATCGGAAAGAAGTCAGTTTTTAGGGAAATCTCTGAGATTTTAAATGAGAACCCGGAAAATCTAAAAAAGATTATTGAGGAAAGTGAAGAACAGGTTGTTTTGATTTCTAAAGATCTTGACTACCAGACCTTAATAATACTTGAAACAAAAATCAAGGAATTACCTGGTTTTCAAGTCAGGAAAAATTCAACCAGAGAATATAAAAATGGTCCGAATTTTGCCCACCTGATTGGCTATAAGAGAAAGACTGGAGAAAAGACCGGACTCGAAGAATCTTATAATGAAGTTTTAGGGGAAAAACCAGGAGAACTCCGGGTAGAAAGAGATGCTTTGGGAAATCTAATAACAAAAGAAATTGTTTCCCTGCCTGAATCTGGCAAAAGCTTGGTTTTATGGTTGGATTCAAGTCTCCAGAAAAAAATTGAAGAGGAGTTAGAAAAAATTCTTAAAAATGTTGGAGCAGAAATCGGAGCGGCAATAGCTTTAGATCCTAAAACCGGAGGAGTATTGGCCTTAGTCAGTCTTCCCAGTTTTGACAATAATCAATTTTCCAAAGGAATGTCTCAAGAGGAATGGGAATTAATTGAGGGAAATAAATTAAAACCGCTTTTCAATAGGGTTATTAGCGGAACTTACCCAACCGGTTCTACCATCAAACCCTTAATTGCCTCAGCTGTTTTGGAGGAAGAAATAATTAGCCCGGAAAAGAAAATTTATGACTTGGGATTCATCGAGATTCCCCATCAATATGATCCAGAAATTGTTTATAAATTTCTGGACTGGAGAGTTCATGGCTGGACAGATATGAGAAAAGCCATAGCCGAATCTTGTAATGTTTATTTTTATACAGTAGGGGGGGGATATGAAAACCAAGATGGACTGGGTCCTTCAAGGATCAAAAAATACTTAGAATTTTTTGGCTGGG
>Ga0114923_10002733_pt1 | contig 11920 bp, 11 predicted proteins | sample SumtaG_FD_89578 | JGI IMG/M metagenome (GOLD analysis project Ga0114923, IMG submission 89578) | Deep subsurface microbial communities from Indian Ocean to uncover new lineages of life (NeLLi) - Sumatra_00157 metaG | ecosystem: Environmental > Aquatic > Marine > Oceanic > Sediment | place: near... | reverse complement strand
TGATAATATCTAAGGATCACTACACTTGCTAATTGACAAAACTGGAAAATGCCGGATAATAGCATTTTTTACTTGCGGAAAGTAGGTTATAAGTAAAAGCAATTAATATTTCATAACTCTAAAGATTTTTTCTAATTATACTATCCAACTCTTTAGCTCTATGGTAAAAAGTATGTTCTTTAAGAACCCTCGCTTGACCAGCTTGAGCAATAATTTTACGTTCTTTTGGATGTTCTAATAACCACTTTGCTTTTTCTATACATTCTTCGACTGAACTATATGTTAAGATTTCTTTATCTGGAACAAATAATCGACTGATATTCTTTTTATGGTCAGTAAGTAAGCATGTTCCTACACCGGTAACTTCAAATAGCCTCATATTCCCTGCATATTGCCCTGCTGAATCCAGGTGGATATTGAAACCTATTTTTGCCTTTGCTATTGCACGTAGCATTTCCAAACCAAATAAAGGTGGATAAGTGGATAATTTTATCTGATGTGGATATCTTCTTAGTACAGGTTTTTCTTGCCATTGCAATATTCTATTTACTAACGGAAACTTCATAAGATATTTTTTTGGAATTATATTTGTAGAATCATTTACCATATACCACAATAGCTGTTTTATAAAAGTCTTCCAATATAGAGATTCTTCAAGTTTAGAATGGATTCTTATTTGTATATTTTGTTTTATTAAATCTTCAATTACGTTTAAGCGAAAATTATGAAATCCCTTAGTTTGAAATAAAGAACCAATAAATATAAGGTTTGTTTCCGAATAGTGATTATTAATAAGTTTAGCCAGCAAACTTTCTTCAAAAGCATGATTTAGCTGGTAAGTCAATTTACCTTCTTGATTCAGTTTGTGCTTAAATCCTGGCGTACAAGTAAGCAAATAATCAAAAGGACGTAATCTCTCAAAATCTTTTGGCGAATATCCTATACAACACCAGCCTATAATTTTTTTAACCTTCGATAATTCGGACCTTATATAATTTATCCAATCACCACTACAGTTAAAAGAATTTTGGAAAAAAACTACATCAGGTTGTAAAGTTTTTAATTGCTCAACTATTAATTCATGCCCTATTGCCTTTATTCCATGCTCCTTTGCCCAAGCCTTTTGTAATGGTATTGCATTTGCAACTATTTCATAAGCATTAATCCCAAATTTTTTCATGTTTTTGGTAAAAAAATCAGCCCATCCAATAGCCTGTCCCATTAAATGGTTTAATTGCTCATTATATGATTTATTTCTGATATTTGAATGTTTCTTATAATAGCTTTTAATAGCTTCAGGATAATAATCTGCTATTTTTACAAAAGTATAACTCATTTAGTATATTCGCCAATTACTTCTATAATCTTTTTAATTTGGCTAATATTTAAATGCTCTCCCATAGGCAAACTCAACAACTCAGTGTAAATTTGATTACAAAACATTGCTTCATCAGCTTGGCCTATGTAATTATAAGCCTGCAATTTAGGTAGCGCTATTGGGTAGTGAATACCGGTTTGAATACCGCAACTAGTCAAATATTTTTGAAAATCATCTCTTTGCTTGATTCTGATGACAAATAAATGATAAACGGCTTTCCCATTTTTCTCTCTTTGGTAAAACAATATTATTATTGTCTTTAAGATATTTATAATAGCAATTTGCGATTTTGATTCTTTTTAATATCCATTCATCTATATGATTGAGTTTTACACTTAGAATTGCAGCTTGGATTCCGTCGAGCCTTGAATTCCGTCCTTCAAACTCATGATTATATTTGCTTAGTCTGCCATGATTAGAAATCATTCGAGCTTTTGTTGCTATTTCATCATCATTAGTCACTATTGCCCCAGCATCACCATAAGCGCCCAGGATTTTACCAGGATAAAAGCTAAAAATCCCTATATCTCCTATTGTTCCAACACGTTTACCCTTATATTCCGCTCCATGAGCTTGCGCACAATCTTCAATTACTTTTAATGAATTTTCTTTTGCAATTTTCATAACAGCATCCATATTGCAAGGATGACCAAACAGGTGTACTGCTATAATTGCTTTTGTTTTATCGTTGATTCGTTTCTTAGCATCTTTTACTGAAATAGTATAATTCTGCTGGTCACAGTTACAAAATACAACCTTGCATCCAGCGCGCGTGACAGCTTCACTAGTAGCGATAAATGTATTTGCCGGTATTATAATTTCACTACCATTAGGTATTTCAAGGGCTTTTATTGCAATTTCAATAGCATCAGTACCATTGCCTACACCTATGCAATATTTTGCCTGTTGATACGCGGCAAACTTTTCTTCAAACTCTTTGACATATTTTCCACCGATAAATGCGCAATCATTAATAACACTATGTATTGCATTATCAATTTCAATTTTTATACTTTCATATTGTGCTTTTAAATCAAGAAATTTTATCATAATAATCCTTTAGATAAATAGAGAATGATATCAACAATATTTATCGTTAATAATGAACCTTACCTAATTCCTTCGCTGGATTGCCAACAACAATCACTCCAGGCCGGACATCTTTAACGACAACACTTCCAGCTCCAATCAATGCATCTTTTCCAATCGAAATACCTGGTAGTAGAGTGCTATTAGCCCCTACTTTTGCATTTTTTCCAATACGCGCACCCTTTAGTTCATTTTTGACATTCGGATGTTTTGGGTACTTAGCGTTGGTAATTACTACCTGAGGTCCTATCCAACAATCATCTTCTAATACTGTGTATTCTGGTATAAATGCTTGAGAATGTACCCGAACAGCATTTCCAATCTGTACATGGTGTTCTACAACTGATAAACTACCTACTGAAACATTATCACCTATCCGATTAAATTCACGAATATTAGCTTTATTCCCGGATTGAAAATTGTTTCCTATTATAGTTCCTGCATAAATCACTGCATGAGAACGAATAATTGCATTATCCCCTATAATAGTCTCTTCTCCCATGTAATTTTTAAATTGAACTCCTATTATGCAATAATCTTCAATAAAAGCATTTTTGCCAATATGAACATTAGGATATATTATCGCAGTTTTTGCTATCATTTGTTTCCTAATCTGCATTTTTTTGGTTTGAACCTTAAGAATACTTCTTTATCTGTTTCAATTGATTCATAGATAGCTAATATCAGCTCTAAGCTTTTCCTACCGACAAGACCATCAACTAATTGTTGTTTATTATTGTTAATACAATCAACTACATGTTCATAATAAGCTTTATGGCCAAATCCGTATACATTTGGCGGATTAACGGAGTATTCCATCTTCACTTCCTCATCTTCAGGTTTTTTATCCACAAAGTTCCAGACTTTCATTTCATTAACTGCAAATCCACCTATCTCTACTGATCCTTTTTCTCCCAATATAGAAAGGGAGCCTTCTAAATCTGAAGGACGAGTAGCAGTCGTTGCCTCTATAATTCCTAATGCTCCATTTCGAAACTTCATTGATACAATAGCAGTGTCTTCAGCTTCAATATCAACCAAAGCCGTAATACTTTTTGCGAATACACTTTCTATATCTCCCATCATCCATTCAAGTAAATCAATATGATGGCTTGCTTGATTAGCAAGTACTCCACCATCGTAAGCCCAAGTACCGCGCCAACTATCCATATCATAATATTCCTGTGTTCTGCACCATCGTACTCTTACAGTGCCAAGAACAAGTTTTCCAAATCTTCCTGTATTAATTGCTTCTTTAAGTTTCACTACTGGTTTGTTAAATCTATTTTGCTTTACGACAAACAATCGGCAATTCTTTTCATCACAAGCCCTTATCATTTCATCTGCATCATCAAGAGTAAGGGCCATTGGTTTTTCCACAACAATATGCTTACCATACTGAATAATTTCCAGACAGTGTTCGGCATGCAGTCCGCTTGGTGTTAGAATACTTACCATGTCGATGTTATCACCCATTTCCTTCATCATTTTATGGTAATTCAAAAAGTAAGGGATATTATATTTCTTGCTATAAAACATAGCCTTTTCTTCTACAATATCACAAACTGCAGTTAGAGCAGCATTGTTTATTTTCCCACTACACAGAAGTTCTGCGTGTTTTTTTGCAATTCTCCCACAACCAATCAATGCATATTTTAACATTAATGCTCCAATCTTATACCTTAATAATTAGAACTATCTTATTTATTGATTTTTATTTTATTTACTCGATTTTATTATATTATTGTAAATTGTATAGTAATCATCTGCAATATTTTTGTAACTGAATCTTTCTTCAGCATATTTCCTTATTCTACTATTATCATATTCTTTATAATTATTAATTATATATTTCATTCCTTCAAATAGCTTTTCTTCATTATTTTTTTCTACCAAGATTCCTATTTCTTTTGTTACATATTCTTCTGGTCCTCCACATCTGCTTACAACCACTGGAAGACCATGTGCTATTGCGTCCGCAGTCGCAATCGAAAATGTTTCATAATTACTATTAAGCACAAATCCATTTGATTTATTATATAAATTACATATTTCATCGTTTTTAATATAACCAGTAAAATAAACCTTTTTTTTTAGAAGATTATCTTTTTTTGTAATATTTTCCAAATAATCTTTTAAAATACCATCTCCAGCAATTGTTAATTCTACATTTTCATTCCAAATTAATAGCTTTCGAAATGCTTTTATTATTCCATCCACATTTTTATTCTTGCTAGACAACATAGAAACTGTTAAAAACCTAAATATCTTACTATCTTTTTTATCATAATTTAATTTATTTGGAATTTTTACAACATTTGGGATTACAGAATATTTATTATTAATTAATTTTCTTTTTTTAAAAGCATTTATTAATATATTTGATACAGCAGTTACATAATTTGAATATCTAAATACTATTTTATCAATTATTTTGGTTTTATATGATGCCTTTAAATCACCTTTTGATACATATTTAAGTGAGTGTTCTGTAATAATATACGGTATTTTATAAATATATTTTAAAACCAGCGCAATAATTGATAATGGAAATTGCACAATATTTAAATGCACAATGTTTGGTATTCCATACTTTTCACGGATTAACTTTATGCCTATATATTCAGCTGTTAATAAACGAAACATATTTACAGCCTTTCTAATAATAGCAATATTACTTAAATAGTTCTTATAGTATAATCGTACAGTGAAAACATTATTTTCTAACTTGCAATCTACGTCAAATAATTTATCTTCAATTTTTTCATCTATAATCAAAGTTAACACAGCAACATCACATATAGATGCTACAGCTTCGGCGTGTTTTTTTACAAAAATACCTAATAATTTATCTAATCTATTTGGATACCAACTAGCTAGAAAAAGTACTTTATACTTATTAGAATATTTATTAGATTTTGTTCTACTAGTATTTTTATATTTTAATAAGCTTTTAGAATCAATTAATATTTCTTCATTTTTCTTAAAGAATGATCTATCATTATAGAATGATGCTATAAATATTCCTTTTACTATATTCTTAACTATTATTTTTAAACTTATTTTCCATATTTTAAATGACATACTTCTATTATAAAAATCTCTAGATATTAAATAAAGATAGTAAACTAAAACATAATAAATATTGCATAAATTAATATACTTTTTTCCAATTTTTTTTGAATATTTTGCTGCTCTCACCAATCCTTGTTTTTTAAAATAAGATGAAAGTGATAAATAACAAATAGCCTTATTCTTTACAAAGCCACATAGTTTTTCATCGGGTGTTTTTTTCAATACCCATATAATTGTATTATTTGTTTCTTCTAGTTGTATTTCTTTTTTATTAATAGACTCTTGTTCACTGTGTTGTCTTGATTTTACTAATACTTGGGGTAAATGCTTAAAAATATAATTATCTTGAATTAATCTATACCACATTTCATAATCTTGTGTAGTTTTTAGATGCTCATTAAAATATCCAGTATTATCAAATGCTGTTTTTGGTATCAGTATTGTACACCCATTAATATATCTATTTATTAGCAGAGTATAAAGAAATCTATCATTAGATATTTGGCATATTTTGAAAGAATCTAAATAATTTCCTCTCTCATCAATATATTCATAGTCGCTATATATAATTACATTCTCGTGTTCATTATTCATATTATCTAATTGAATTTCGATTTTATTAGGATAATATACATCATCATGACTAAGCCATGAGAAATATTTGCCCTTCATTTCTTTAATTCCCAAATTCAAAGCCGTAGCAACCCCGCCATTTTCTTTGTGAAAATAACGTATTTTATGTTCATAATGCTTTGCGATGGAATCTGTTTTCCCCTCATCATTCGAGCCATCATTTATGACTATTACTTCAATATTCTTATATGTCTGACCAAGAGCACTTTCAATAGCTTCAGAAAGATAATTCGAACCATTATAAACAGGAATAACAATTGATACTTTGGGATTTCTATTCATATTTATACAAAACCTTCTGATTTATATAGTCTGTATAGCTCTGGATAATACGTGCTACTTTCTTTGAGTCATTTTTATTCTTATAATCTGCCGCTACCTAATATTCTGTCATTTGCATCAAATTGATCTATTACTATTTTTATGGAATCTAATATATTCCAAAGTTTGAGTCCTGACATAATTGAAGTTCCAATATCCTATACTAAACAGAAAGCATTTTCCTAAAACTTTATGTAATCAAAATATCCTATCGGCTTCGTGTTTTCTACTAAAAAATTACATATATTCTCTCGTGTTATACACCACTGCAATTCTGTTTATTGCACTAATTTAGAAAATACTATTGATGAATATTTACCAATTGTGCATTTACCTTTTAAGCATAGCTTTTTCCCATAAAAAAGGTGTAAGACTATTCCATGCGTTTCCTGCTTGAGCAAAAGTTGCATTTTTACCTTTTATTACACCCTCTATCTGCTTTTTTACTTCTTTTGCATTTATATAGTCAGATTGAATAAATTGCCGTGAATTAATCAAGTCCATAAAATACTCTTTTAAAGGTCCTTTCATCCAATCAACAATTGGAGAGTTGAAGCCAATTTTTGTCTTTCTGTATGCAACTTCTTCAGGCATTAATGTGCTCATTGCATCTCGAACTATACTCTTTGTGAATCCATTCCTTATTTTACTGTTCCAAGGAAGAGAAAAACTATAAGACACTAATCTATGATCCATAAATGGCATTCTTATCTCCACACTATTTATCATAGAATAGCGATCATAGTTTCTTAGCAGCGTTGGAAGAATTGTATCGTGTGTCATCAAATATAAATGCTGATTAAAACTACCTATTCTCTTAAAAGCCGGATGATTATAATCATTGGCTATTTGACCTTTTCCCAGAATTTTTTTTAATACCCATTTAGTAATAAATTTAGTATAGGTGAATAAAGACACATGATTCTGATCAAACTGACCTACGTCAGCAGGCACTAGTCCTTCATACGCATCTATAATCGAATGTTTTCCATATCTATTAGGCCATGCATCAGGAAAAGCGTAAAATAATGATGGTCCATACCCTGAAAACTGCTCATCAGCCCCATGTCCGTCAAGCGTTACAGTTATCCCATTCTCTTTCATTGCTTTATAGGTTGCAATCATTGGAATTGGACTTGTAAGATATATTTCCTCAAAGAGATATAGATACTCGTCAATTTTATTCCAATATTTCAAGGGATCAACTTCAATAAAACTTGCTTTTATACCGATGTGGTTAACAACTTTTTCAGCGTAATACGTCTCATCCAACGGTGTACCAGGAAAAGCTGCAACAAAGGCATGCTGCCAGTCTTCACTGACTCTTTCTCCAAAATGCTGATTCGCTATATATGACATACTGCTTATGGTTGCACTGGAATCAAGACCTCCACTTAGTGCGGTTCCTATTGGAACATCGGCACGCATCCGCACTTTGCATGCATCAAGAAAAAGCTCTCTGTAATCCTCAACCTGTTCTTTATAAGACTCAGGAACTTCACTTAAATGATCCAGCGTATTCCAATAACGCTGTAATGACAATTTACCATCAATATAGTATCCATAATGTCCAGCCGGAAATCTTTTTATTCCTTCAATAAGGCATTGTTCTGTAGATTCATAGTCAAAAAGGTTCTCGCACATCCACTTAAAATGCTTGGATGGTCTGACTTCTGGCAAAAATGGCATAATTGCTTTCATTTCTGAAGCAAAAATGAACTTAGAATCAATAATTGAATAAAATAAGGGTTTCTGTCCAAAGCGATCTTTACTAAGGAATAATGTCTTTTCTTTTCTATCCCAAATAACAAATGCCCACATTCCGTTTAATTTTTGTAAACACCCAGCACCCCATTCAATATAGGAAGTTAATAATACTTCAGTATCTGATTCTGAACGAAAACCATAACCAAGTGTTTCCAGTTCGCTTTTAAGTTCTATAAAGTTATATATTTCACCGTTATAAACAATATTGTATCGCCCTGATAAATCAAGCATTGGTTGATGGCCGTTTATAGACAGATCTAGTATTGATAGCCTTCTATGTCCAAGAGAAATATCTTTGCCATCGCTCCAGATGCCATAATCATCAGGACCTCGATGTATAAGTGTATCAAGAGATGTTCTAAAAATAGTTTCAGAGCTTTTTGGTATTGTTCCGAGGATTCCACACATTCTTTTTAATATTATACAGTTATAAAGATAGAGCACATATCAATTTCTGTAATGTGAATAATACATATTTTCTCTTCTTTCACCTTTTACTATTCTGAATACAGGAATAACAATTGATACTTTAGGATTGCTATTCATATTTATACCAAATCTTTTGATTAACATATTCTGTATAACTCTTGATTATACGCACTACTTTCTTAGAAACATTTTCAACCTGATAATCTGCTGGTACTTGAAATATTCTGTCATTTTCATCAAATTGATCTATTACTATTTTAATGGAATCTAATATATTTTCAGGTTTGAGTCCTGACATAATTAAAGTTCCAACATCCATGCCCTCAGGATGTTCATGTGCCTGACGTATTGTAACAGCTGGGAAATTTATTATTGATGATTCTTCTGTTATTGTTCCACTATCGGATAATACACAGAAAGCATTTTTCTGAAGCTTTATGTAATCAAAATATCCTAACGGCTTCATGATTTCTACTAAAGGATTAAGTTGAATACTTGAATAGCTTTTTATTCTTTTCATTGTCCTGGGATGCGTGGAGAATATAACTCGCTTATTATACACCTCTGCAATTCTGTTTATTGCACTAATTAAATTAAGAAAATTATCACTTGAATCTATATTTTCTTCTCTATGTGCACTTAAAACAAAGTAATCTCGCTTTTCTAAATCCAGTCTTTGAAGAACATCCAAGCTTTCAATCTCTTTTCTATGATATAGAAGGACTTCTTTGATGCATGATCCTGTCTTTATTATGGTTTCCGGTCGAATTCCTTCAGAAATTAAATACCTTCGTGCATGTTCAGTAAGTGGCATATTTATATCACTAAGGTGATCAACTATTTTCCTGTTTATCTCCTCCGGCACTCTCTGATCAAAACATCTATTTCCGGCTTCCATATGAAAAACCGGTATCTTTCTTCTCTTAGCCGATATAACAGATAAACAACTATTTGTATCTCCATATAGTAAAACTGCATCCGGCTTTTCCTTATCCATAACAATATCTGATTTTGCAATAATATTTCCAATAGTTTCAGCAGTAGTTTTTCCAACAGCTTCCAGAAAATGGTCAGGCCTTTTAATACCCATTTCTTTAAAAAAAACTTCATTCAGCTCATAATCATAATTCTGACCTGTATGAATAAGTATATGATCCGTGTGCTGTTCAAGTTCATTAATAACCCGGCTAAGTTTTATAATCTCAGGCCTGGTTCCTACAAGAGTCATTACTTTTAACATATTACCTCTTTGACACAATCCAAAGTTATTAGCAGTTTCTTAACTTCTTCTACACTCAAACGTTTTGTATTATGGGATGTGTAATCATGTTCTCTGCTTATTTCTATCTCGCCTTGTGTAAAAAACTTCCTATAATTTAAATCTCTTGTATCCGCTGGTATTCTAAAATAATTATCAAACTCTTCAACACGAGCCATTTCTTCACGATTAACCAAAGTTTCAAAAAGCTTCTCACCATGCCTTGTACCAATTACTTCAGTACAAACTTGATTTCCTATTAAATCCATTAATGCTAATGCTAAATCTCCAATTGTACTTGCAGGAGCCTTTTTTACAAATATATCTCCTTGTTTCCCGTGCTTAAAAGCGTACATTACAAGTTCTACCGCCTCATCGAGGTGCATAAGAAAGCGAGTCATTTGCGGATCAGTAATTGTGATGTGATTCCCAGATCGGATTTGTTCAATAAACAAGGGTATTACAGAACCCCGAGATGCCATTACATTCCCATACCGTATGCCGCATAACACTGGCTCAGAGTTCCTAACATTCCGCGACTTTGCAACCATTAATTTTTCCATTAATGCCTTTGTCATACCCATTGCATTAATCGGATATACAGCTTTATCTGTACTTAAAACAATCACACGCCTCACTTTAAACCGAATAGCAGCCTCAAGAACATTTTCTGTTCCAATAACATTTGTCTTCACAGCTTCTAAAGGATAAAACTCACATGAAGGCACCTGCTTGAGGGCTGCTGCATGAAATACGTAATCAACCCCTGACATTGCATTTGAGACGCTAGTATAATCTCTTACATCCCCTATATAATAGCTTATTTTTTTGCTTTGATATTTGTGCCGCATATCATCCTGTTTCTTTTCATCACGACTAAAAACACGAATTTCACCAATATCACTATCTAAATATTTTTCCAGTACTACATTTCCAAAAGAACCTGTACCACCGGTAATAAGCAAAACCTTATCTTTAAAAACACTCATCTTGTTGTCTCTTTCCCTTTCCGTTTCTGTTGGTCAATGTACATCATATTGACTAGATCATTCCATGAGGGTGGTATATATCCGGTTAATTTTCTGAATCTTGATGAATTAAGTGATCTGTCAATTACAATGCTATCATCTTTTTCTATTTCAATTTGTTTAGAATATCGATCTGCTATTAGCTTTAATAACTCATATTTAGATATTTTATTTGAAGAAACGTTATATAAACCATGTATTGTTTGATTTGGAATTACGAATTTGTGAATAATATTTGCCAGTTCTATAGTAGGAAATCCTGTGAAAAAAGCCTTATCATAGCCTTTAACTTTACTCTTTTGTGATAGAAACCATTCAACAAGACCGAATCTAGTATTTAATTCATGCCCTATTATTGATGTTCTTATTGTTACGCAATGATCATATTGTATTTCACCTAGAAACTTTGTCTTCCCATACAGATCATCAGCATCAGAAGGGTCATCTTCACTATAATTTCCTTTCTTTCCATTAAAAACACAATCTGTACTTATATGAATTAAACGAGAATTACACACAGCACAGATATTTGCCAGCCGATGAGGGAACAAAGAATTAATTGGAATAACTATTAAAGGATCATTAGATATGTCCAGCTGTTTTATTATTCCAATACAATTTATGATAACATCTGGTTTTGCTATGCGTATTGCGTTGATTATAGAATCAACATTTATAGCATCAACGCAGTTTATTATTTGTTCCTGTAGTTCAGTAGATAATAATCGACCAACTTTGCTAATACTTCTAACTGTGCCAAAGACAATATAATCTTGCTTTTCTGAAAATTGTCTAAATAAGGTATGACCTAACATACCGGATACACCAAGAATCAGTATTTTCATTATTTGGTCTTTACTCTTGGCTTATTACGGTTTTCGTAAACATAGTTATACAATGCAATTGTTTGGGGGTTAATTATATGCTTGTCCAGTTTTTCTT
>Ga0114923_10002732_pt1 | contig 11923 bp, 10 predicted proteins | sample SumtaG_FD_89578 | JGI IMG/M metagenome (GOLD analysis project Ga0114923, IMG submission 89578) | Deep subsurface microbial communities from Indian Ocean to uncover new lineages of life (NeLLi) - Sumatra_00157 metaG | ecosystem: Environmental > Aquatic > Marine > Oceanic > Sediment | place: near... | reverse complement strand
CGTTAACTCCAATTCCATTGAAATCCTGGTGGGTATCGATGAAAAGAAAATGTCCTCTTTATCGGTTTTCGACGGCAGCTCAACGGTCAAGGCCCAGGGAAAAACCGTTGAAGTACCCGGGGGCTATGGAACCGTAGTGGAAATGGGCGAGGCGCCGGAGCCGCCGGAGCCGCTGCCCCCTGCCCCACAGTTGATCGATCCTGTAAAGACGGAAATCCAATTACCCCGTCACTCCAATACGATACCCGTCCAATTTCAATGGCTTCGGGCTAAAGAATCGGATTCCTATCATCTCCAGGTTGCCTCCGATTCCCAGTTTGAAAAAATTGTTGAAGATCAAATCCTTGCCGACCCGGGCGCAAGCCTTTCCCTTGGCGTTGGCACTCACTACTGGCGGGTAGCTGCTATCAACAAACGGGGCATCGAGGGATACGCTGCCCCGGCGTCATTTACCATAACACCGGATAAAGGACCGTCAACACTGCCGCTGGAACTAACACCGGCACCAAAAGAGATCGTGAAAACCACGTCCCGGACGCTTACCGTCACAGGTAAAACCGTACCGGGGGCCCGAATTACCATAAAGGGACAGGGAATTCAAGTGAAGGATAACGGCGCATTTAAAGGCCGTATTTCCCTGGTAAAAGGTTGGAACAACCTACAGGTGAGCGCTTCTCACCCGGACTTCAAAACAAAGACCGTCTGGTTAACGGCTTATCGCTACCCGTTGTGTGAACCCGGCTTGAGTCTTGGTTTTCGTTTCGATTATGCCACAAAAAATGACTTATTGGACAATACCTTTGCCTTCCAGGTGGGCGGCACCTTTTGTCTTGATTCCCGTTTTGAAGCCGAGTTTTCCATCGGCATCACCAGCATGGGTTGGCAAGACTTTCCCGGGGACTATAAAAAAGATATATTAGCGGTTCCCCTCACGGTCGAACTCCACTTCATGCTGGGCAAAGGCCCGGTAACACCATACCTCAGTACCGGACTGGCGGCTTATCTTGCTTTTACTGAAAAACGCAGCAGGAATGAAAAAGAAAAAATATTCTTTATTTCCCCGGAGATTGGCGGGGGTCTTTCCTTCCCGGTTGCGAAAATTCATACGAGATTTGAAGTCAAATATGCGCCCTTTCTTAAAAAAGAGCCGTTTTTCCCGGAATTGACGAAGCGGCTTTCCTTTATCTTAAAATTAATATTGTAAGATGAAAAAAAGAGGGGCCAGTATCCGTGTCCGTTTAATCGCCGTTATGATCCTGTTAACGGTTATCCCGTTGGTGGTGACGGGCTATTTTTTAGCGAAAATTAACGAGCAATCCATCATCGAGCAGATAATGACCCACCAGTTGGCTCTTTCCTCACAAACCACCGAAATCACCCATGCCATTTTCACCGATACCTGCTCGGAACTGACTGAAATCGAAATGCTGTTAAATGATGGGAAACTTTCTACCGATCAGACGATTAAACTGGCAGGTTATAAAATCTCCACCTCCGGAACCATTGATTTTGTTAATATTTACAATGCGGAAGGTACGTATGTGGATTCATTTGTTCTTGCAGGTCGGCAGCGGCCGCTGTTTTCACCGGACAGGTTGAATAATTCTACCAGGCAAAGACTGCAACTGGAACGCTGTGTCCCGGGTAAGGTAATTGCCCACAACGGCCGCCTTTTCCTTCCCATCGGCGTACCCTGGAAACTAAAGGAGCAGGTGCAAGGGTATCTCTGGACGGCAGTAGACATTACACCGCTCTCCAATCAATTGAAAAATATCATCCTTGAACGCTTTTCCACGACGATTCATTCGGCTTACCTGGTGGACCAAAGCTTTGACCTGGTGGCCCATTCCCAATGGGAGCAACCCCCTATAAAACGAAACATGAAAGACAGTAAATTCTTTCAAGAGGTGTTTGTCAGCTCTCATTTACCAAAGCCGGGAATAGGAGTTTCCAGGGAATATAAGGACGACAAGGGGTATTGGCTGGTCAATCTAAACACCATCCCCCGGTTTAACTGGCTGCTGGTGGTATTACAGGAGCGAAGTGAGGCTTATAAGGTGCTGTATGCCATGCAGAAACGGATTGTACTGGTGGGTTCTATTTTCATCCTGGCGGCAATATTGGTGGGTGCCCTCCTGGGTGGTGGAATGACCCGGCCGATTCTTGCCGTGGCCCGGGGCGCGCGCCAATTGGCAGCGCAGAAGTTTTCCCATCGTATCCGGGTGAAAGCAAAAGATGAGATCGGTGAGATGGCCCAGGCCTTCAATTCCCTGGGGCAATCCCTCGAGGAATATGACGCCCGCATCAAAAAAGAAGTGGCCATTCGCTCCGATCTTTCCCGGTACCTGACCCCTGAACTGGTGGAAGCAATTATCCAGCGGAAGGCAAACCTGGCCCTGGGCGGAAGACGGCAGCCGGTGACCGTACTTTACGCGGATGTGGTGGGGTTTACCCATTTGTCCGAATCACAGCCGCCGGAGATGGTGGTTAAACTTTTAAATGAATTGTTTACCATTTTGACCCAGATTATTTTTAGAAATAAAGGGATGATCGATAAATTTATCGGTGATTGTGTGATGGCCCTGTTCGGTGCACCTGATCCTGATGAAGATGCTGCTGCCAACGCGGTTAAAACCGGCCGGGAGATGATCCGCTGGCTGGAGATCGGCAATAAAAAGTGGAAAAAAGAGTATAACCTGACCCTGCAGTTGGCAATAGCCATCCATTGCGGTGAAGTGATTATCGGCAATATCGGCAGTGAAAAGAGGATGGAATTTACCGCCATCGGCAACGTGGTTAACACGGCCAGCCGGCTGGAAAAAATTGCCAAAGGGAATCAAATTCTCATTACCAATTCGGTGCGGGAACAACTAAAATCCCACGGCAGCGTTAAACCTTACGGACGTTTTGCCCTGCGCGGCAAAGAACAGGAGATCGATGTTTTCGAGGTTCTTTTCTAACCTAACCCGGGGAATGATCCTATGGATGCATTTATCGACAAAACCATAGCCGGGCGGTACCGCTGCGTTAAAAAGATCGGTGCCGGCGGAATGGGTGTTGTTTATTTAGCTGAAGATACGGTATTACAACGAGAGGTTGTCTTAAAAACGATTCTTCTCACCGCGAGGGAAGAAAAGGCTGCTTCACGATTTTTACGGGAAGCCAAGATCATGTCGAAATTAAATCATCCCCATATTGTTACCATTCACGATTTTGGCACATGGGAAGGGAACATGTTTATCATCATGGAATATTTGCAAGGCAAAACCCTCGATCAGATCATCCTGGAAAAAGCTCCGCTGCCGACGTTATGGATTTCGAATGCGTTGTCCCAAATAATGGATGCCCTTGAAGCGGCCCATGATGCCGGGATCATTCACCGTGACCTTAAACCGGCAAATATTTTCTGTCTTCCCCAGCCTGGCCAACCCGATACCATCAAAATTCTCGATTTTGGCACGGCTATCTCGCTAAATCAAGAAGATTACCAGAAAATCACCACTGTGGGTGAAGTGATCGGTACACCCCATTATATGTCGCCGGAACAAATCATGGGAAAAGAAGATATTTCCCGGAGTTCCGATATTTATTCGTTGGGGGTGATACTTTATGAGATGATCAAAGGCACTCCCCCGTTTCCCGGTGAAAACACCATGTCGATATTGCTGGCGCACCTCTACAGGACACCGGAACCCCTGGATGAGAAAATGGCCGGGGATGATCCGCAGCGGCGCAGACTGCTGGAGATCGTGGATACCTGTTTAAATAAAAATGCCGGAGACCGTTATGATTCTATCCCGGAGCTGCGCAAGGCATTGGTTGCAGAGCCCGGGAAAGCAACTGCGGTCCGTTTTGCCGAAAACCTGGCCGATGACCGGGGCGTACGCTATAAACACTTTTACCAGGGCCCCATCGAGGGGGCCGACAATGAGAATAAATCACTTTCTACCACTCTCCTGTCCAGGATGCGGCTGTTGGTGGTGGAGGCGGAAGATTCTCCCGTTGAACAATCCATCATGCCCTTGCTTAAGATTGCCAATTATTCCGTTGAAAGTCCATCGTTCCCGGATGGGGATATGGAAGCGTTAAAAACCATGAAGCCGCCGGCTGCTATTATCCTTAATAAGGGTAAAGAGGACACCTTAAGGCTTATGGAGGAAATTCAAAAGATAGAAGACTGGAAAACGGTTCCATGCCTGGTATGTGGACCTGAAGAAGACCTTGATTATATTTCCCGGGCAATAGAGGTCGGGGCCAGTGATTATCTTTCCTATCCCTTCGATCCCCGGGAAATACTAAAAAGAATCGATCGCTTATCCCCTTCATAGATCGCTTGTACACAACCCGGACAAGCCTGGATCAAAAAGACATCAATTCAACTGTAGGGGTTTGATTCATCAAACCCCGTATACGTATACGAAATGTCCCGGGATAGGGCTTGATAAATCAAGCCCCTACAATAGACCATACACCATTTTCATCGTCTCCGGGCGATGCTCCTGTCATCCGTCATCCGTCCCCTGTCTTCCCCTCTTCGTATCCTTCGTGGTAAAAAAAACCTCTAGCTCATCTTTTTCCAATATTTTTTGGGCATCTCCTGGGCTAACGCCAATGCACCATTGGCCCCGGCAAACAACGGATCATCAACGGCACTTACCTGGCAAGCGCCATAGTCTTTCATTTCATTCTTGACAAATTGGGAAATACCCCTGATCTGACTTCCACATCCGGCCAGGAAAATATTGCCCCTTATTTTTTTCTGGTATTCAGGATCAACCCTGGCGATCATTTCAGTCAGGGTCTCCATCATCGGCGGCAGAATGCTTTCACAGGAACGTTTTATCTCACCGGTAATATCATGTATCACCGGTTTACCCTGGACTGGTATTTCAACCTTAATTGCATCGACACTGTTTCCTACAAAACTATTTTGCTCTTTAAAGATACGAACCATATTCAGGTTAAAGGTGGATTCGGGAAACTTCTCGCTCAACAATCTGTACAACTGCTGATCGATGTGATCCCCGGCAGTAAAAAGGGTTCGTTGATCATCTTCCGTAGGAATTGTCCCGTGCATCACACAAAAATCCACCGTACCCGCCCCGATATCGACAATCATGGCATTATTCAGCAATTGCATTCCATAGGCTACTGCAAAGGGCTCCGAAACCACCATGGTGGAATGTACAAAATCTGCAATGCCCTTCTTAATAGCTTCTTTATTCACTTTGAGAGCTTCCGCCGGTACCCCCACCACTGCAAACACGTTTTGATCCTTCCCCGGCTTTACCAACCCGATAAGATGACGGATCAGCTCTTTTACCGATTCAACTTCCTTTTCAGTCCCCTCTTTAACCACACCATGTTCAAGGGGTCGATAGATATCCATGGACAGTCTATGATTTAGGGCCTCCGTACCAAACAGGACAGGCTTACCGATGACTTTTTCCGCAATAAAATCTTTTGGCCAACCAACATAACTTTCAACCCAGTTCTTCTTTCCATTACCGGCTACAATGGCACTGCTGGATGTACCGAGATCGATGCCAACGAATAGATCATCTTTTTTGTTAATAGACTCCTTTTGTTCCATATCACATCTCCTTTATCTTTATTTTTATTTAAATAACCCACGATACCTTCCTCCAGGTACCGGGCAATCTTTTCTCTATAGTGTTCCCGGTTGAGTTTTTTCTCCTCTTCGGTGTTGCTCAGACAGGTGACTTCGGTAAGAACACCGGGAATTTCAACCCCTAAAAGCACAATGAAAGGGGCTGTTTTGATCCCCCAATCTCTAACATTCTTGTTTTGTTTATGAATGTTTTTATAAAGACTCTTTTGAATAAAAAGAGCAAGGGAATTTGATTCCTGCGTTTTTAACGTGTTTTCAATATTGCGGACGATCTCTCTAAAATCATTCACCGTATATCCTGTGCCTTTGTTTTCTTTCTCCGCCAGCAGCAGGGTTTGCTTATCCGTATGGGGACCAAAATAAAAAGTCTCGATGATAGCGAGCGGTTTATTGGGAATATAGTTAATATGTATGGAGATAAATAGATCCGCCCCGCTGGAATTGGCAAACTCAACCCTCTCTTCAAGGGACAACGTTCGATCCTTTTCCCTTGTCATTAGAATCTGGTATTCCCCGTACCTCTTTAATCTCCTCCTCAACTTCCAGGCAATATCCAGGGTGATGTCCTTTTCGTTTGTACCCATTTTACCGATAGCACCTGTATCCTCCCCCCCGTGGCCGGGATCGATCACGATCCGTTTCACCTTCAGGCCAAAAATTTTTCGCAGCGGCATGCGCGATTCATTTAAGAGTGTGTTGTACTGGGCAGGAGGGGGCAAGCTGCTGTTACTCTCCCCTATTTCATTAAAGGTTTTATCGCTGTCCCGGTTGATGACCGGAGATTTAAAAAAGCCGGCCTGGATATCCCGGGAGCGATTACGCTCAAGCAAGGTAAATTGACTCAAAAGGACATAAGTTAGTATCAGAAGAACGGATAAAGAAGCAATAACCACAAAATTCCTTCTTTTTGGCTGCTTTTGCTTATTACCTGCTTCCCCGGCCATTCTCAAATTATCTTCAAAAATATCCCTGAGAATGGCGCCTTTAATCTTGTTCTTTCTTCTTTCTGAAGGTGAAAAGTTCATTTTACGTTACTTCCGGGTAAAGTATACCACAGAAATTTTTAATTTTCCATAAACACAAAATTCATCTTTTTGGTAGAATTTATATATTTTCATTATAATAGTATAAAAAATTATTTTTTTATATTATTTTCTTGACATTTTTATAAATTTCCATTAACATAATATATTGGAAACAAAAACAGGAGGATTTATGAAAAAAACTATTTTTATCCTGATCGTATTGTTTTTTACCTTAACACTGCAGGCTCTTGTAGACATGAACGACATCGTACCGGCTTTTACCGGTGAAGCGCAAGGCCAGATCGAAGGTGCCGTAATCGAGGGGGCCATTCATTTTTTACAGGCCAAATCCCATTCGGACCTGCTGCTGATGGAGTATGAAAAGTCTGCCAATCAGCCGTTTAATTTTTCAGCGGCATTGGATCATGCTGAAAAAGCCATTGGAGAACTTGAAAAATCAATAGAGGAATATGAAAAATCCGTCTCCCTCGGCAAACAGGCCGGATACGTGGACGAAATCTTGCAAAAATTTAAAAACTTCAATTACGACGGTTTTTCCGCGGACAAACGATTAAACAACGACGTCATGGTGCTGGTAAAATCTTATTTTTCCGCCGGTAATATCCTGGGGGCTTACCAGCAGAATGTGGATCATATCGGTGAGATTTTAATAACAATGGAACAAATAAAGGAAAAACTAAAAATCAACCAATTGGCCGATATTACACTTTTCTGGCAGTTGGTGCAGCGGTTTTCAAAGGCGGCACTTTTCGGCAATTACTGTACGATAACGGCAGCGACAATTTTTACCCAATAACAATGAAGACGACTTTTTTACTTGAAATCAAACGCATTTTCAACCTTAAGAACATTCTTGTTTTTCTATTATTTTTCATGCTTACATTGTATCTCGTCTATTTCGGCATATCCAAATATAAAAACTTCTTAAGGGAAAAGGAAAATTTCCTTAATTATGAAAAGCTGAAAGTCAAACAATATATTAATTACGAACAATACGGCTCATTCGGATTCCGGGTGATTTTGCAGCCCTCCCCTTTGATCATTTTCTCTCATTCCTACTTGCTGCCCATCGAAAGTACGATCAATATAAAGGACATCTTGAACATCACATCCGTTTATAAAGGACAAAAAATATTCAGCCAAAACGGGATGGTGGGTGATTTTTCCACCCTCTTTTTTGTGCTGGGCAGTTTACTGATGTTGGTTTTTGGACTTAATACCTTTGTCAGTATGGAATCCCTCCGGTTTCATAACTCTAAAACCTTTATTTTTTATACCCTGTGCTCCCGGTTAATTATCTTAACCGGGTATTTTTCTTCCGTCATACTCACTGCCTATCTCTTTACCAAGGTTATGGGCATCCCTTTTACCGGGAGGGACGCCGTTATTTTCTTCAAGTACTCCTTATACACCATGCTGTTCATTACCCTTTTCTATTTCCTGGGGGTTTTCATGGGGATTATCTTGCGATTCAAGAAAATATTTGTTATGAGCGCTTATTTGATCTGGTTTATCATTATATTCATCATCCCTCTCATTCAAAAAATGGACCTGGAAAAAAGGGCAAAAAAGATCAAATCCAATGAAATCGTGAATATAAAAAAATTGACCAACGGCAAGGATTTTGAAAGAAAAGCAGGGATATTCTTCGTAAATCTGCAGGAAAAAAAAGTGAAGGAGATAAAGGCCATTGCCAGGCAATTTGTCGATGAGTATATTAAAAAAATACTACCCTTAAACTCTGCCATTGAAAACAACCTGAACAAAGAAGTCAAGGGACTGATCAGCCACTATGAAAACCAGGCCATTATATCGCCTTCCTCTTTTTATTGTTTCTTAACAAAGGAATTTTCCGGAATGGGCTATTACGGTTACCAGGACTTTCTCAAATATATCCTGCAATTGAAAAAGGATTTCTACCGCTTCTATTTTGATAAGCGGTACAACCATATCGGTCAATCGGTGGAACCCTTTGTAAAAAACAACCGGAATATCTTCCGGCCGCGGAGCCTTTTGCCGGCAAATTTCCGTAAAGGGCTGGTTTTAATGCTTTTTTATTACCTGTTACTTGCCTTCGGCACCTGGTACGGATTGCAGAAAACGCTAAACCGGAAAAAGCACCGGCAGGTACAGATCACACTGGATATCGATCAACTGGAAATGGGAAAAACATACTTTTACCTTTCCCGGAGCAAAAAACAAACCGATAACATTTTCAACTATTTAAGATCAAAAGATGCAACCATTATCGGAAAGGTAGAGTCAACCCTTTATGATCCCGGGACATCGTTAAGAGCCTGGGTTGAATTTGAGTCGAATCAAACGGGCATCGATACGGTCAACGTTTTTGAAAACCTGGAAATACTGGGCGTCACTGGAAGTCAATTGGATCAAAAAATAAAAAACCTGGATAATGAAGTTTTTAACAAAGCCTACCTGGGATTAAAACTGGCCCGGGAGTCCCTCATATACGTATTCGATGATTTCTTAAACCGTGTCTCCAGGGAATTTGAACAGACCTTCAAAGCGGCATTGGATAAACTTAAACCCCAGGCGATTTTCCTTTATTTCAGCAGCCAGATGTTCGACATAACCGTTAAAGACAAACACATCCCACCCCATGAAGATGATGAAGATTTCCATGCACGCCTTGTAACCATCGATTTAAACGATATCTCACTGAGATAAATGCAATTCGATATTCGAGTAGGGTAAAATTCTTAAAAAGAATTCATCCAGTAACGCTTTTCGTAGGGCCGGGTGGTTTTTAAAATAATCCATAAAAATTTCAACCTGTTTTTCTTCATCTTCATCTCTATACCTGGAAGCATCGACAATCTTAATAATATTTTTCTGCCGGGACCGGTGCTGTTCTTGTTTTTTAGCGGCAGTGCCTGGAGCATTGGCATTAACGTTAACTTGAACAGGGAAGGGAATAATATTGGAAGAACCCGGTTCCACCGGTTCCTGTGGTCCTGGCGATTCTTGAAGCTGAAGTTGGTCTTTAAAGAGCAATTTAATTTGCAGCAATTTCGCTTCGTACAACTGTTTTGCTTCCGGTATTGCCATTAACTTACTAAACTCATTGCGGGTCACTCCTTTTCCTTTCATGACGGCCTCCTTTTTTTTCTTTTTCTTCATTTTTTCGAGCGATGTTCTTCAACTTCTTTTTCTATGGTTTCTTTGTCTTTGTTCAAAATGGCCCTGAAACTGCCCAGTATCATAAATTGTGCCATGGGTGAATTCTCAAAATAATTTAAAAACCGATCGATCTCTTCTTTATTCACCACGTTTTTACCAATCCGTCTACTGAACAATTGCACAGGCCCCAAAAACATGTCCCCTTCACCGAACATCAAATAATACAAATTAACGTTAAACTCCCTGGATAGTTTGGAAATCAGTTCAAACCTGGGCTTATATTTACCGGCTTCCAATTCCGAATAAGAGGGAGAGGAAATGTTTAACTGTTGGGCAATTTCTTTTTGCTTCAATTTTAAGGCTTCCCGGATTTTCTTTAACCGGCCGGCAACATCATCTTTTTCCGTCATTTTTCTTTTTCATCTTCTAAAAACGAACCGATCTCTTTCTTGAGTTCCTCTCTATTAGCGATTAAATAGCGGGTAAAAAACTCCAACACTGCGTACTTTAACATATGAGACCGCTCAATATACCACAATAACTCATGAACTTTACGATTACTGTCACCATGATCTTTTTCCAAGGGCTGCCTTTTCTTCGGGCTTTCATCATCTTCTTCTAAGAACATCTCGCCTTTTCCATGCAATAGATAGAGGGGATTGATATTATAATTGCCGGTCAATTTAGAAAAAAAATCAAAACCGGGACTCACTTTACCTCCCTCTATCTCGGATAAATAACTACCGGCCATGCCAATCGATTGGGCAAAATCCTTCTGCTTTAAACGCAAATGCTCACGGATCGCTTTTACCCGCTTTCCAAACGCCTTGATCAAATCTTCTTTTTTTATCATTTCTGCTTTATTATATATTATAACCCTTTATCCGGCGTTTGTCGATGTTTCTTTGGGTTTTTCTTTTAAAGACCGGCCCTCTTGACAAATACTTTCTTAAGGAGTGTCCCCCTTTTTTTCCCTCTTTTGTCTACTTTGAAACATTCGCACGCACCGACCCCGTTTTTTCGTTTTTTTTCGTTTTTTTTTATCAACAGCACAAGTGGTGATAACTGTTTAAGCATAATGACACAGGTTGTTCCTGTTTAATGCATACTCGTAATTAAGCAATGGCGGGCACAAGTGACGATATAGACAGCCGTTGCAAGGCTTTACCGAAGAACGAACCCGCCGCCAACTTCTGCCGCTGTCTATTTCCCGGAATATCATACGGTAAACCGATTCATTACCCAGTTTGCCGATGGATGGGGCATTGACATTGGCATAGACGCTGCCATCGGTTAGAATGGTTAGTTTCCCAAAATTAGCGGGATTGACTGCGGTGCGCATGAATATTTCCTGTATACTGGGCATTGAGGTAAGAATATCGCTTTTAGTTAAAAAAGCGTGTTTTTTTAAGAAACCCAGGTTCCTGCCGTTAAAAAAGGGTCTAATAGACGCATCGGTGATAAAAAAAATTTCCTGGAGCTGATCCGCGACTTCCAGGTGGCGTTCATCCTAGACAACAATTTCACAACGATAGAAAGAAGGGAAAAGAAGGTGACAGGCGAAGTTTTTGCGCTATTTATACGTTTGCACGCACCGACCCTCTTTTTTTTCCCTTTTTACTTTTTTAATTTTACGGCAACATTTAAACATTTCAACGCACCGACCCCTTTTTTCTTTTTTTTCTTGACCTTTTATTTATATCCCTGGTTGTATTATTGATGGTTGTGCTCACGTTCATAATCACCGGGTGACAAAGGCAGGGGAAAGATGAAAAGTGAAAAGGAAATTAAATCCGGAATCGGCTCGAGGTTAAAAAAGATAAGGGAAACCTTTTGTTTTAGTCAATCCCGGATGAGCCGGATTCTTAATATCTCCAGGTCTCATTATTCCAGGATGGAAAATGGAATTGCCCTTCCACCCCCAGACATTTTTAAACGATTAAAAGAAACGTTAGATATTAATCCATATTGGATTTTTTCCGGCAGCGGCGAGAAGTTTACCACCGGCTTTTCACAATCGTTGATACGCCGGCAGGATAAAGAGACCTTTAAAACCGTAGAACCGGGCGATGAAATTGAACATGAACAAATCCAAGATTTATTG
>Ga0114923_10002731_pt1 | contig 11924 bp, 11 predicted proteins | sample SumtaG_FD_89578 | JGI IMG/M metagenome (GOLD analysis project Ga0114923, IMG submission 89578) | Deep subsurface microbial communities from Indian Ocean to uncover new lineages of life (NeLLi) - Sumatra_00157 metaG | ecosystem: Environmental > Aquatic > Marine > Oceanic > Sediment | place: near... | reverse complement strand
TTTGCTGGTTTTTTTAATACTCATCCTCCGGCAAAAGAAAGAATAAAAGTTTTAAAATCCATGACCTAGATTAAGTATAAAAATAAATCCTTTTCTGATAAACTAGGCTTATCATGATAAACATAAAGCACATAGCCAAGCTAGCTAATTTAACTCTTTCTCCTAAAGAACTTAAAACCTACACTAAACAATTAACAGCAATTCTTGGCTATATTGATAAACTTTCTCAAATTAATACTTCTCAAATTAAGCCTACTTTTCAAACAATTGATAACACTACTAATATTTGGCGCCAGGATAAAGTTAAAAAATCCTTATCTCAAAAACAAGCTTTATCTCAGGCAAAGAAAAAATTTCAAGGCTATTTTGTAGCTGAAAATGTTTTTAGTAAAACAGATAAAAAAATAGCAGCTATTAAAGATAAACCAAGAAAAAAGCTTGATAAATATAATGCTGTTTTAACTCAGGTTAATTCTAAAGGCAAGCTTGGACACAAAGACCTATTTTTAACTAAAAACATAGAAACTACTGCTGGTGCTAAAATTCTTGAAGGCTATATTCCTCAGTACTCAGCTACAATTGTTAAACAATTGGAAAATGCCGGCTATATTACTAAAAACAAATTAAATCAGGATGCTTGGGCTCATGGCAGCAGTGGAGAAAATTCTGATTTTTATCCCACTAAAAATCCTTGGGATTTAACTAAAGTACCTGGAGGCTCATCAAGTGGCAGCGCCGCCGCTGTAGCTTCAGGCATGGTTGATATTGCTACTGGTACCGACACTTGTGGTTCAATTCGTTTACCTAGTTCTTTTACCAATACTTGTGGACTTAAACCTACTTATGGTGCTCTTAGTCGTTATGGCGTGATTGCTTTTGCCAGCAGTCTTGACTGTCCCGGATTTTTTGCTAAATCAGTTTCTCAACTTAAAAAAGTTTTTCAGCAAACTTCTCAGCCTGATTCTTATGATGCTGTCAGTCAAAGTCAGGCTAGGCAAAAGAAAAACAAAACCAAAGTTAAAACTATTGGTTTACCTAAGGAATTTTTTACTAAAGGTATTGATAAGCAAGTAAAACAAGCAGTTGAGCAAGCAGCCGATTTATTTAAAAACAAGGGCTACAAAATCAAACAAGTATCATTACCTCATTCAGATTATTCAATTGCCGCTTACTATGTTATTGCTCCTACAGAAGCTTCCAGTAATTTAGCCAGATATGATGGCATTCGTTATGGTAATGATCGTCAATATTTCGGAGCTGAAGCTAAAAGAAGAATAATGTTAGGTTCATTTGCTTCCTCAGCTGGCTATACTGATAAATATTATGAACAAGCAGCTAAAATCAGAACTTTAATTATTAAAGATTTTCAAAAAGCTTTTGAAAAAATCGATGTTATTTTAGCTCCAACTGCCCCAACTCCGGCCTTTAAATTAGGAGAAAAAACAGCTGATCCTTTACAAATGTATCTTATGGATATTTATACTGCTCCTGTTAGTCTAGCTGGATTACCCTCATTAGCTATTCCTTGTGGTTTTACTAAAAATAAGCTCCCTATTGGTATGCAGTTAATCGGTTCTCGCTGGACAGAAGACATGCTTTTTGATTTAGGAGAACAATATCAACAAGAAACTAATTATCATACCTTAAGGCCTAACAAAATATGACTAAATATACACCAATAATTGGCATGGAAGTCCATGTTGAGCTTAACACCAATTCCAAGATGTTCTGCGGTTGTCCGGCTCATCATTTTCAAATCAAACCCAACACTCATACCTGCCCTGTTTGCTTAGGTCTGCCCGGAGCTTTGCCTGTTCCCAATAAAAAAGCCCTTGATTGGACTATATTAATTGCTCATGCCTTTAATTGCCATGTAAATTCATATTTTAAATTTGACCGCAAACACTATTTTTATCCCGATCTTCCCAAAGGTTACCAAATCTCCCAACATGATCAACCCATATCTCAAAACGGTAATCTCATCTTAGATAATGGTAGGAAAATTAAAATAAACAGAGTTCACTTGGAAGAAGATACCGGTAAACTTTTACACAAAACTATTAAAAGCAAAAAAGTCAGTTTAATAGATTTTAATCGTTCCGGAGTTCCTTTAGTAGAAGTTGTTACCGAGCCGGATATTTCTTCAGGACAAGAAGCTAAAGAATATCTTAAAAAACTCAGAGACATTATTCGATCTCTTAAAGTTTCTGATTGTGACATGGAAAAGGGGAGTATGCGTCTTGAAGCCAACATATCACTGACTAAAGATATTAAAAAACTTCCAAATTACAAAGTAGAAATTAAAAACCTTAATTCTTTTAAATTTGTTGATTGGGCTATTAATTATGAAATTGATCGCCAAACCAGATTGCTGGAGAAGGGGACTATTCCAGAACAGGAAACCAGAGGCTATGATTCTAAGCTTAAAAAAACTTTTTCTCAGAGAAGCAAGGAAGAATCTCAAGATTACAGATATTTTCCTGAACCGGATATTCCGCCAATGGTTTTCTCTGATAAAGAAATTACCAGAATTAAAAAGCAATTGCCCACTTTGCCGGAGGATCAGGTCAAGCTTTTGATTAAAAATCATCAAATCAATCAGGCAAGTGCCCGGCTCTTAGTAGCTAATGAACATTATCTGCAATATTTTCAAACAGTTGTTAAGTCAATTAAAGATATTCATCTTTCTCCACAAAAATTAGCTAACATGATTATTAATAAAAAAGTAAATATTAATAAAACTTCTCCAAAAAAACTTATTAGTCAATTAGCCAACCAAGCTCAATCACAAATAAGTGACACTCCATCTTTAACTAAAATTATTAACCAAGTTTTATCTGATAATAAACCTGCAGTTCAGTCATTTAAAAAAGGAAAAACTAATGCTTTAGGTTTCCTTATTGGCCAAATCATGGCTCAAACTCAGGGAAAAGCTGATCCTCAACTTGCCAGAAAACTTTTACTTGAAAAACTCAAATAAATGGCAGACTTTGTTCACCTTCATGTTCATACAGAATACTCTCTTTTAGATGGTCTTTCTCATATAGATAAATTAATTGACCGTTGTCTTAAGCAAAAAATGCCAGCTGTGGCTGTTACTGATCATGGCGTTATGTATGCCATTCTTAAGTTTCATAATCAGGCTAAAGCTGCTGGTATCAAGCCCATTATTGGCACTGAAGCTTATATTACTACTGCTGACCGTCATGATAAAACTCCCGGAGTTCAAAAACAAACCTATCATCAAATTTTAATTGCCAAAAATCAACAAGGTTATAAAAACCTGATGAAATTAACTACTATAGCCCATCTTGAAGGCTTTTATTATAAACCCCGCATAGATTTTGCCACTCTGGAAAAACATAAGCAAGGCTTAATTATGACTACAGCTTGCATCCAGGGATTAATTCCCCAGCTCATTTTACAAGACAAAAAACAACAAGCTCTGGAAAAATGCAAATATTTTCTTAATCTTTTTAAAGATGATTTTTATCTTGAACTGCAAAAGCATCAAGGCATACCGGAGTTAAAAAAAGTTAATAAAGTTTTAATGGAATTTTCCCGCAAATTAGGCATTCCCGTTATAGCCACCAATGACGTTCACTATGTTGAGCCTGATGACGCTAAGGCTCAGGATGCCTTATTAGCCATTCAAACTAAAACAACTTTATCTGATAAAGATCGTCTCAGCATGATTAATTCTCCTGATCATTACTTAAAATCAGCCGATGAAATGCAACAATTATTTCCTGACATTCCTGATGTTTTAAAAAACACTCTTGCTATTGCTGAAAAATGCAATCTTAATATCCCTACCGGCAAGTGGATTTTGCCTGATTATCCTTTACCTAAATCAGAAAAAAGCCCAGAGGTATATTTAAGAAAAATATCTTTAATTGGTTTAAAAAAGCGTTTTTCTAAATTTACTCCTGAATTAAAAAAACGTTTAAATTATGAATTAGATGTTATTTGCACCAAAGCTTTTGCCACCTATTTTCTCATTGTCCAAGATTTTGTTAACTGGGCAAAAAGACAAGGTATTAGAGTTGGTCCCGGCAGAGGCAGCGTTGCTGGTTCTTTAGTCGCTTTTGCTTTAAGAATAACCTCTATTGATCCTTTAATGCACAATATCCCTTTTGAGCGCTTTTTAAATCCTCAGCGGCCATCACCTCCTGATATTGATCTTGATTTTGCTGATGATCGTCGCGATGAAGTTATTGATTATGTAGCTGATAAATACGGTAAAGATAAAGTTGCTCAGATTATTACTTTCGGCACCATGGAAGCCAGAGGTAGTATTCGGGATATTGGTCGGGTTCTTGGTATGCCCTATTCTGAACCGGACAGAATCGCCAAGCTTATTCCTCAGGGTTTTTCCATAGAAGAAGCTTTGATAAACACTAATGAACTTCAGGAATATTACAAAGATAAAAAATACAAAGAATTATTAAATCTGGCCAAAAAAGTTGAAGGCACAGCTCGTCATGCATCTACTCATGCCGCTGGAGTAGTTATCGCTGACAAGCCTTTAACTGAATATACTCCGCTTCAAATGGATAGTCACAATAATAGAGCTACTACTCAATATGACATGTATGCCTTGGATTGTAATTCAGATGAAAATGCCATTGGTCTTTTAAAAATGGATTTTTTAGGTTTAAGGAACTTAAGTATTTTGCAAAAAGCCATTGAATTTGTTTTTGAGCAAACTAATAAAAAAATTGATATTTCAGAGATAAAATTAGATGACAAAAAAACTTTTAAACTTCTCAGTCAGGGTCAAACAACTGGTGTTTTTCAGTTGGAATCAACCGGCATGCGTCGAGTGGCTAGAGATTTAAAGCCTTCCAGATTTTCTGATATTACTGCTATGGTGGCTCTTTACCGGCCTGGTCCAATGGAACTTATCTCTGACTTTATTAAAGGCAAAGCCAATCCTAAATCAGTTGTTTATCCTCACAAAGATTTAATTCCGGTTCTTAAAGAAACTTATGGCATTGCTGTTTATCAGGAACAATGTTTGCAGATAGCTAATGTTATGGCCGGATTTTCTTTAGGAGAAGCTGATATTCTTCGTCGGGCTATTGGCAAGAAAAAACGCTCTATTATGGCCAAAGAAAAAAAGAAGTTTATTTCTCAATCTCAAACTAAAGGCTATTCAGAAAAAATTGCTCAAAAAGTCTGGGGCTATATTGAAAGATTTGCCGGCTATGGTTTTAACAAAGCTCATGCTACTGCTTATGCCATGATTGCCTATCAAACAGCTTATTTCAAGGCTAATTATCCAGTTGAATTTATGGCAGCTTTTCTAACAGTAGAAGTCAATAATAAAGATAAAATCTCTGCTGCCATAGAAGAAACCAAACGCATGAAAATTAATATTCTGCCTCCGGATATTAACCAATCCAATATGGGTTTTGTTATTGTTAAAGATGATAGTTCTTTGAATAATAAAGCTATTCGTTTTGGTTTATCAGCCATTAAAAATGTTGGCGAGGCTGCTATTTCTGCCATTCTCAAAGCCAGAAACAAAAAACTGTTCATTAGTTTAACTGATTTTTGCCAACGCACTGACCAGCAAAAAGCTAATAAAAAAGTTTTAGAAAGCTTGATTCAAGTTGGGGCTTTTGATCAGTTCGGCAAGCGCTCAGCCATGCTTACCAATTTAGAGGCTATTAGACAAAGAGCTGTTCAACTCCATAAGGAAAAAAACGATCCCCAAGTGGCCTTATTTTCCTCTAAAACAATTGAATCTACCACTAGTTCTCAGGATAATTTTACTGAAATTAAAGAATTAGAAAAACAGGATCTTTTAAATTATGAAAAACAATTGCTCGGCTTTTATTTAACTGAACATCCCTTAGCAGATTCTTTAAAAAAGATTGAACAATTGATTACCTACAAAATTAATGATATTGATCCGCAAATTCATAATAATCAGGCTGTTATTATTGGCGGCATTTTTAAAAATGTTAAAAAAATTGTCACTAAGAAAAGTAATCAGGAAATGGCTTTTGCCATTTTAGATGACAACTCAGGCACAGTTGATTTAGTTTTCTTTCCTAACATATATGCTCAAATTAAAAATGAATTAATTACAGATAAAGTAGCTTTAATCAAAGGCACTGTTAACATTAAGGATGACAAATTGTCCATTATTGTTACCTCAATTTCTGATCCTGGGCAAACTAAATTTAAAGCCAAAATCATTAAACTTACAATTACCAAAAACACTCCCAAATCTGTTTTAATCAAGATTAATCAGTTAATGCAAAATAACAGGGGAAAAGATAATGTTTTGCTAAAATTGGAAAATGGGCCTCACAGTAAAAAAATCAAACTGCCTTTTTCTATAAATTTTTCTTCAATAAAAGACAAATTAACAGAGTTAATTAAATCACATCAGGGAAAGGTTGAACAAGTAGGATAAATAAATAATAAATGTGATATAATCAGTCCATTGAATCACTAACTTCTAAGCAAAATTCACCAATATGACTCTCAAAGCAATTATCAATCAGACGGAATTTCGTGTTGGCGACACTGTCAGAATTCATCATCAGTTTAAAGATAAAGATAAAACCCAGACTCAAATGTTTGAGGGCATAGTTATTAAAATTAAGGGTAGAGAACTTGGAAAATCATTTACTGTTAGAAAAATTGCCGCAAATAGTATTGGTGTAGAAAAAATCTGGCCTGTTCATAGTCCTAATATTAAAAAAATTGAAGTTAAGAAAAAAGGCAATCCTAAAAGATCTAAACTTTATTATCTAAGACAAAGAAAAGGCAAAGAAGCAGTCAAAGTAAAAGCAGTTAAAAAGTCCCCAGTTAAAAAAAATAGTTCTTCCAAGAAGAAATCCTGAAGGGTGGTGAATTAATAATAAATGAGTTTTAAACTTTACGTAGGCAACTTATCCTACAATGTTACCGGCGATCAATTAAAAGATTTGTTCGCTCAAGCAGGTACAGTAGCAGATGCTATCATAATTACCGACCGTCAGGCTGGCAATAGATCCAAAGGTTTTGGTTTTGTTGAAATGTCTAGCAAAGAAGAGTTAGACAAAGCTATTGAAATGTTCGATCAAAAAGAATATGAAGGTAGAATGATGAGAGTAAGTGAAGCCAGACCTCCAAGAGAGAAATCAGATTTTAATCAACCTAGAAGGGATTACTAATCTTAAACAGGTCTACCATCATATCAATCTAAATTTACTTCTAATTAATTTCAGTTTGTTTTTTCAAGCTTTGACCTAGTGCGACTCTTGCGCGGTTAATTATTATTTCTTTCCTTCCCATTCTAAATAAAAGCGCTTTAAATACTCTTTCATATATTGCTCTCTTTCTTTAGCAACCTGTTTAGCAGTCGTTGTATGAAGCAATCCTTTTAACTTAAAAAGTTTATCGTAAAAATGATTAATTGTTGAACTACTCCTCCCATGTTTAAAATAGTAATCTAAATCTGGTTTAATTCTTGGGTTATGAATAATCTGTTTATATTTCCCTGCCCCAGAAAAAAGCCTTGCTAAGCCCATTGCTCCCAATGCATCTAGTTTATCAGCATCTTGCAATATCTTCTCTTCTATAGTTTCCGCCTTTATCCCTTTGCTGAAACGATGACTTCTAATACAATCAACTACTTTCTTGATTATCTTTTCATCTATCTCTAACTTGGAGAAAAACTCTTTGGCAAACTGCGCTCCTTTAATCTCATGGTCTTTTTTATTATCAACAATTGCAATATCATGTAACCACCCCGCTAACTCTAGCACTTTAAGATTTGCTTTTTCTTGTCTGCCAATAAACAAAGATGTTTTAACTACACGATAAGAATGCCAATAATCATGGCCTGAAGATTCATTTTTTAAGTTTTTCCAAACTAATTTTTTGACTTTTTCTAAAGTTTTTTTGTAATCATTCATTTCACTAAATATATCATGTTTACTACTCCGAATCCGCCAACTGGCAGAGTAGTGTAGTAAGGTTAGAGGAACTCCAATCAAACACTTTCTTGAGGTTTGTAGAAGAATTGCAGGGGATTTTTAAACAGAAGCTAACTTTAAGTTATTTACCTAATAGGTAGTGGAATGTAGTAGAATATTTTATATGAGGTACAAAAAAACTCATTTAGCTGGTTGTGTTATTTTAAATAATAAAGGAGAAATTTTATTACTTCACAGGAATACTTCAATAAGAAAACAATGGGAAACTCCAGGAGGAAAACTTGAAAAAGGAGAAAATCATAGAATTGCAGCAAAAAGAGAAATTAAGGAAGAAATTGGAACAAAGATAGATATTATTAAAAAACTTGGCAAAAAAGATTTTATAGAAAATGAATATTTAATGACTTATACTTGGTATCTAGCAAAAATTATTTCAGGCAAATTAAACATTATGGAGAAAGATAAATTTGACGAGATGAAATACTTTAATTGGAATGAACTTAAGAAGATAAAACACAAATTATCTTTAAATACTAAAAACCTTTTAGAGGCTTATCTTGCTGGAGAAATTAAAATATAATAGCGATTCCACCAATTAGCCTATCACATCAATCTAATCTGTGACCCAAAGGGGACGATTATCTAACCCCTCTATAGGATATTTGAAGAGGTTGTATTTAAGATTTTACTCAAGAAACTATCCTATAGGTTGATTTTTATCTAAATTCGGATAAAATACTTACATTAATCAATTAAAAAGAAAAATATGTCTTCAGGTGAATCTTTTAAAGAAATATTGGGAATTAATCCTCCAGATGGAAAGCTTAATAGTAAAGAAATGATATTAAGGGATAAAATTGAAGAAAGTTGGGAAACATTATTGCAATTAAATCATTTACAAACAGTGGGTTTGATATTTGAAAGAGGAGAGAATGGAGAATATAAATATTTCTTGACAGGAAAAATGGAAGAAGTTGTATCAGCAAAAAAACTTTTCAATACTATTGCTGATGATATAAGAAGAATGTATTCTGAGAAAGAAATTACAGATTAAAAGCAATAGGGTAATTATATTTACCCTATCACATCAACCTAATTTGTGAGCCCAGAGGGACTCCAATCGAACACCTTCTTGAGGTTTGTGGAAGAATTACAAGCTGTTTTTAGACCCAAGACTATCTTTAATCTACTACCAATAGGGATTAGAACATGGTAAAATCCATTTAAATTTTCTGTCTAGATTAAAAAATATGCCACCAAATCCAGATAGAAGATTTATTTTTATTCCCCCAATAATAAATTGCAAAGGGAAGTATCTTGCAAAATTGACTCCATTATTACCAGGTAAAGTATTAAGAAAAGGTTGTCCAGAGTTATTTGGAGTAACAAAATGCAAGGGCGGTAATGGAGTAGTTCCAGTCAGTTTTTTTAAACAAACAAGCAAAAACTCTCCTAGAGGAACAACAAAGTCAAGATGTCTTTATAGGTGTTCTCAAAGAATAAACTAATTAGTCAACAGCTGTGACTCCAGAGTTAGAGTTAGCGAACCTTTTCTCCTTGAACTAGAGAAATATGCTCAAGTTTTTGATCAACTATTCCCTCAAGAAGACTACTCCTTTAATTTACTACCAATAGGGATTGGAACATGGTAAAATATTTTGTTATTTTATAAATAAATACAATAAATACAAAATAAAATGCCTTTAGAAAATACACACCTAAGTGTTGCAAATGAGATTCTTAATACTACCTTGAAAAAAGAATTATCGATATTTGAAAGTCCAGAGCTAAAGCAACTTTTCTTAGTCGCTCATTACGTTCCAGATATTTTTTCTGTCTTAAATGAAACTGAGTATATTTCTAGCTATCTTCATGGGTTCGGATCTAATGGAGAAATTGTTAACCCTAATCTGTTAATTTTGAATTTATTGGATAATTGTGTTGAATTGAGAGTTAAAGAAAAAGATGGAGAGGCATTAGCAAATTTCGCAATTACAATGGGTATTGTTGGCCATGGGGAAACTGATATTGATAATCATCCATGGATATATTCCCTCGAAGGAATCGATCCTTTAAAAAATGATTATGAGGAGTCTCGTTATAAGCATTGGTTAATCGAAGGGCTACTTCATAGACTATGGGTAGAAATGAATCCTTTATACTTAAATGACATTACTAAAGTAGATTGGAGTAAAAACATATTTAGTAATATTGGGACATTTTTAAATAGGATAGGTACTTCTTCAACGCTTATAGAGAAGGCATTCAAAGAACATTTGACATTATTCCAAGATTTCAAAAGTGACGAAGTATATGCTAGATTTACTGATTTAGCCAAGAAAGGGGAAAAACCTATATGTTATCTTTCGACTTTTGATGCTCATCTGACTCTAATGGAAGGAATACTTCAAAAAGGTGTTTTGGAATGTAGGCATCCGGTAACTGGAACTGTCATGAACGAAATTGCTGTGCCTGATATCATAAAAGATTCAATACTTTCAACAGCTGAGATAATTAAAGCTTCTCTGGAATATTTCAACCAAGGAACCTCTCAGGCTAGAGCGGCATGTGTAGAAATGATAAGGCCTTTGAATTGGAGTACAGGATTTGAGAAGTATGGTTTAGCAGACATGAAAGATCAAACAAAACATAATAAAAACAAGCTTGGGAATTGGTACGGTAGATTACCAAGTGATATGCAAGACCTATTTCCTATCGAACGACGAATGATAACTTCAACTGCTTAATTAGACTACTGTATCAACCTAATCTGTGACCCAAAGGGTTTGGTCTTGGAACCACCTAATAGTAGATCTGAAGAAACTAAAAGACCAGCTATTCCCTCAAGAAGATTACTCCTTTAACCTACTACCAATAGGGGTTGGAACATAGTTATTATAGGCCGTAGATGATAGAATACTTAGTTATATGACCCCTGAGGATTTTCGTAATAAAGAATTTATCACTGATCTTCCTGAGATGCTAGCTGTGGCAGGCGCTTGGCTTGATGCTAGGCCAACAATTAGAACGATTTATCAAGTTGGCGATGATCTAACTGTTTTAAAATATCATTTTTTAAAAACTTATCGGCGCTATGTAATTGGAGCAGAACAGGAAGCTATTGAATTGTGCCAGGCTAGGAGTATAGAAGGTCAGAGAGAAGAATTAGGAGATGTGACATTTTATTTGCTCCATTTTTTTAGAGCAGCAGGATTAGATATTGAGGAGTTTAATAATCTTTTAGATTGTCACGAATCATTATCCGATCAGAAAACAACAAAGCCTTTGTTTCCTTTGACCAGATGGCTGGGTAAACGCCTAGTTTTAAAGTCAGTTAGAGATATGGCAGAAAACTTAAGCATAAGCCACCGGTTGTTATTTGGTGGTCCAATGAGCTTTGGAGATAAAAAAACAGATGCACCCTGGTTAGACAGTCCTGACGGCCAGCAGTGGTTAGACTTTAAAAAAGAAGTTGGCTGTCACTGGATGGTTGCTTTTGGCTCAGTGATGAATTTAGCCAGGCAAATGGGTGTTAATATGGTGGAAGTAGTAAGAGAAGCTTCAGAAAAAAACAGTAGGAATTTTCCCGACATTTTTTTCCACCCTGATTTTAGTTGGTTTAGTTCAGACCCAATCCATGGTGACGACAATGATGTTAATTGTTGTCGTTTATTTCGGGAGGTTTGCAGAAGAGAGTCTGGAAAGACTTACTTATCCCTATTCCACGAAGAGAAAGGAAAAGAGGGGTTTACTCCAGAAAGTTTTAGGGTTTTTGTAAAAACTTCCTTAGAAGAAATTACTCGGTTCCCTGATGAACAGGGTGAACGGGCCAAAATTTTATTGGAGAAAATTAAGTATATCGAGCAGAGAGAAGCAGATTAAAGTGGTTTTTATTGTGACCCCAGAGTTAGAGTTAGCGAACTTATTTTAACTGAGATAGAGAATTACGCCAAGGCTTTTAATCAGCTATTTCGGCAAAAAGAT
>Ga0114923_10002730_pt1 | contig 11925 bp, 10 predicted proteins | sample SumtaG_FD_89578 | JGI IMG/M metagenome (GOLD analysis project Ga0114923, IMG submission 89578) | Deep subsurface microbial communities from Indian Ocean to uncover new lineages of life (NeLLi) - Sumatra_00157 metaG | ecosystem: Environmental > Aquatic > Marine > Oceanic > Sediment | place: near... | reverse complement strand
TACCTAATGCAGAACGTCTTTCGGTTTCGTTGTTTATTGCCATTTATACCCCTGTCGCCATCTCGCCCTTGGTGAAAGTTGTCCCGTCATCTGATATAGTACTACGGACAAGTTCTTCTGCTTCATCGTCTCGGAAAACTGTAATTCTTGTAGCCGTAGCTTCATTCTTATTTCGCCATACCATGTACAGATAATTGATTGCAACCAGCACAGAGGCAGTTGCGCTCGGCGCGCCTTGAGTCAAATCAACCATTGCTTTTGCCCATATCTCAGTAATCGCATCGGCAGCAAGGGCGTCTGCACTCAGAGCATCGGTGGCGAAATTCTCAGCCCCTATAGCATCATCCGCTATTTTTGCATTAGTGATACAATCTGCGTTCAATTTAGCGGCAGTAACTGTATTGTCTGCAACTACCGTTGATGTTATAGCATTGGCCGCAAAAGCTGCGGCATCTATCGCAGCGTTCTTAATAGAAGCTGCATTGATTGAATCGGCTGCCATTGATGTAGCCGTTATTCCATTTGCCGCAACGCTGGTAACAGATGTTACTGCGGCAATAGTGTCTCCAACAACAACATAATCAGCAGAGACGATTGTTCTGGCCTCAAACTCGGCCACAGTTGGGATATCTGCGATATCAGTTGGAAGATTAGCCGCAGCTAATTCTTCAATATATGACATAATTGCCGTGCTGGTGGCGTCATCGCCATCGTCAAAAAAGGTGTTAAAGTTGGTGGCTATATTGGCGGCACTGCTCTCTGCTACTGCTGTGCCCAGTATTTCTACGAGATTGACAGCATTATATCTGTCCTCAATACTAAACGTACCAACCCACGCATTGATAGTCGCCCCGTCAACTGTAGTACCGTTTATTCTAACCTGATAATCTGCACCAGTTGCATAAAAGCCACCATCGGTAACGTCGCTTGTATCTACGGCAATTAAGTGTGAGCCGTTATTGTCTCCGATATTAAGCGTCAGCGTAACCCCGGCGCCAGGAGTGCCCTGGACAACACCGTCTTTCCAGATTTCAACGTCACCCTGCGCCAAGTCAGTTATCGTAACCGAAGCACTTGGGTCGTTAGAATCAAAAGTATTGAACGGAATATAAACTGTTGCGTCTTCTGCGAAATCACCAAAATAATTCATTATCCTATTCCTCGATTAACATGCTATCGGCCCTGCAAAGGGTCCGTATAATGGATGGGTTAATGGCCCTTTAGGATTTGCCCCGCCGACGACTACAAATTCATAAGCCCCAATATCCCAGTTCAAGTCAACAACGTCTCGTGTAGTACCTATAATATCATCGGTAAACACCGATTTAGGCGTAGCACCGTTCCCTGCTTGATATAATTCCGAACTTACATCAGTTACATTAAAATCATCACCAGCGGCGTCAACAACAAGTGCCGCCCAGTCATCTGCCGATTGAGTAATCTGAACATTAGTGGCACTATCTCCTGTGTGGTCGTCATCAGAGGCGCTATAGGTCATTGTTATTACGCCAAAGAAATCATCATCGTTATTAAAAACTGCACAATTTATGACATTTACTGTCGCAGGATTAAAACGGGCAATTCCAAGTCCGCACTTGTAAACAGTGCAGTTATAAATATTTGCAGTGGCACCCGAAAACGATATCCCCCTGAAACCTGGGTCGGCAGAAATAAAGAAACCTGTAATAATACAATTCCACATAGTAAGGAGAGTTGAAGCATCACCGGCACTTATAGCAAATGACGTACCTGTACCACCTGGTATTCCTTTGAAGATACATTTACTGATTCTTATATCATTGCCTGCGTCAATCCCTGCATCAAAAACAAGAAGCTGTTTTGTGCCAGAAGTCGTCGTGGTCTTGAATTGTATCTTTGTGTAACGTACATAATTTATACGAGAGGCAAGGCCATTAACCGCCGAATCGTTGTTATGGAACACATATTTGGAGTCATCAAAAATTCCATCGGTAGGAAAATCGCCACCTTCGGCTGCATCGCCTGTAATTTCAATAAAATCAGTGGCACTCGTAGTATAGGCGTCAAGAACAAAAGTGGTATCATCGTCAGAACCACTAAGCGACCGGCAGTATACTTTATATATATCACCGTCAGCAGTGAGGTCTGCTTTGTTGTCCCCAACGCCAACGCCGGCTTCAAAAGCACTTAATGAAGAATAGGCATTGGCAAAGCTCGTACCCGAACCGTCGCCAGCAACTACATCAGGATCAACGAAAAAGTTGTGAGTAGCCATTAGATACCTTTATCCAAGATACTCAATTCATCCATGCTGTTTTTTATTGTCACGTCGTTACTTTCTCCTGTGGAGATATTGAACCTGCTTTTCGCTGTGCCCGTTGCCTGCCTGAAAGACTTATCACACTTTGCGCCCGGAACGCAAACTATCCTGAAAACTCGTTTGTCATATCCTCTTGCTTTTAGGCCAGTAAAAAACCCGTCCGGCTGGACCTCTATAATATCACCCCTGATATATTGTCCGGCTTTCCTTGCTTCCCAATCTTTATGGGCACTTTTGCCCCTATCGTCTTGCTCTTGGGTAAGACGATGCAGAGGATGGACTGTGTTATATATTAAAAATTCCATATCAATACTTCCCATGTTACCGCCATGATTTACTCCACAATTCCACCTGCTAATACTCTTGTCACTGTTACCGTACCCTGCACGTCCAATAAGGAACTGGGCACGCTGGCACCTATACCAATCCGTTTATTCACATCGTCCCAGAACAATTCACCAATGTCAGTGTGTACCCACTGACTGAGAGTGTCGTCCCAGAACACTAACTGCCCTTGGGCTGTCCCAAATTCCAATCGTGAATCTATTAAGGGGAATAATTGCATTTACTCCTCCACAGGTTCAACGAATAAAAGTTCTGCCCTGGCATCTTCTCTGGCATCAGATAAGATATCTTGCAGCCACTGCCTTCGTGCAAAATCTTCGGGTTTCAGCCTCCGCAGTTGCGGAAACGATTCCAGTTCACGTTTTATAAATTTGATGTAGGTATCATTCAGGAAATTATGCTGTTCGGCATTTAGCTTAACATCGCCAAGTGTAGCAGTCAGTCCATCAATGGATATATTGCTATCTTCAAATAATTTGAAATCCTTACCAAGCCCATCCCGCACTCGACGAAACGCCTTTTCTGCCGCTCTACTCATCCTGCCTGCCGTTTTGCGGGTTGTGCGGGCCATGCCCATCTCTTCCTTGAGTCTATCAGTCTTATCCAGATCGTCATTCTCTGCTGACCATAACACTTCTTCTTTACGAAACGGAACGAGGTCGGCAAAGTCTTTGGCATACATCTCCTGTGCCTTGTCGTTTACCATTAGTTCATATTCTTTGCGGGCAGATGGTTCATAGGTCTGCACGCCTGCGCCAAGAAATCCCAACCCTATTGTACTTACTCCGCTTTCGATAGCATCGGCATAAGTATTGCCTTCTGATTCGTACTCACTGAATATCTTTTCTTTGATGTCCTGCAAGTATAGCGGGATAAATTTATTCCTGATGACCTTAGCTAAAACTTTCGGGTCATCAATGTCTTCGCCCTCGAACGTAGAACCAACAACCTTATCTATTGCAAGCGACCACAGAGGATTAAGTTTACCTGTAGCATATCGTTGGGCAATATCTGTAGCAGCAGCATCTTTAATCAACCCCGTCGCAGTATCCTTAGTTTTACCCGTCGCCAGTCGTGCCAACAATACTTGTATCTGCATATCTCCGCCCAGAATATCAAAGCGGGTATTGCCGCCCTTTTCCTTAATCTTTAAGTAATCGGCGCTTCGCGGGTCATCTTCAACCTCGAAGCCATTCTGTGCAGCATAATGGGCAAGTCTTTCGTATCGTCTCCACCTTAATACAGTATCATTTGCAAGTAGTCGCCTCATAGCATTGGGCGTGTCATCTCCAAACATTAGCTGTGCGGCCACGCGGTGTCTATTCCACTTAGAGGCCGCAAATCTGGGGGCAAACAAAACCTGTTTAGCTGTTTCAGCCATACCCTTCATGGCTTTGTTAGCCTCTGCTATATTGTCAATATCTGCCCTGCCCGTCATATTATTAACATAAGACGCCCACTTTGCAACAAGGTCATCATCACTCGCCCTGCCTGTGTGCTCCAGTATCTTCAGTCCCTCGTCAAACCAGTCGACACGAATTTGATTCAACCCGGATACGTATCCTCTCTCGAAACCCTTGACTATTCTGCCTAACACCCGGACTTTATGTAACCATTCGGCCATAAAGACTTCTTCCCTACCCAACAATCTTGCGCCGTCGTCAAACCTGCCCAAGAATAGGCCGTGTTCTACGCCTACCTTGCCCGCCTTACTGAACCGGAAAGCATCATCCATGTGCTGTGCATATCGTGGAGATAGCAAGGACCGGGCAGCGACCGCAAAAGACCTTATAGCATCCTTGGGCCGACTCCATGCCCGGAAATTGGCCTGCCTTAAAAGAAACGACAGTTCTCCGGTAGTCATAGCGGTTCTGGAAGTAGCAGCCAACCCCTTCATAACCTTCCCGCCAGCGGCAGCCATCTTGCCAGCTACGCCTACTTCTTTGGCCGTAAACTTGGTTAGGGCATTAGCGAAGTCGTGGCCTAACACATCTCTTAATAACTCCACCTCACCCTTTGTCAGTAATTCTCCGTATTCATATAACTTAGCAAGGGCCTCGTGCGCATTCGCCTGTGTGTAAATCTTGCCCGCAAAATCGTGGTTGGCAACTACCTTATTGAGCGTTGTTAGGTCGTCAGCCGCCTTTGTTGATACATCGAGCAATGGAGTGAATGCTTTCTGGGCCTTTTCTGTACGGCCCGCCGCCCTCATTCTTGCAGCCATGCCGGGGCCATATTCCCCTGTCTTGTCTGCATTTCGCGCTATAGCGTGCATTCTGGCAGCACCTTGTCTTCTGGCAGCGGTTATAGTTTCTTTTTTCGTAAGCCTCGCATCTCCGGACTGTTTAATATATTCAAATGTCCTCCGGAAAGCATCGTCTATTTCCTGTTGGGCTGGCTTTGTACCCAACTTCCCGACCTGCCTGAATCTCACAGCCTCATCAACGGCAGCTAATTCTTCGTCTGACATCTTACCGAGTAATGTCTTTATACCTTTGCGTTTAGCAAGGTCAGGGCCAGCGTCGAACGCTGTCTTGGTTAGTTTGGCAATGCCTTTCCGTGCGGTCGTGCTGACTGCCTTGGTTACATTGGCTTCTATTATCAGTTCGCCAATAATATCGTAAACCCATTCATCCTCTTCCCGTATCGGAAGAATATCGCCAACGCCACTACCGATACCCGGCAAAGTACCCTCTGGTGTGGATGGTGCAGTAAGCAAGGAAGGTATTGTTTTTATTTGTTCTTGCTGCTCTCCAATCACCGCAGCTTTTGCTTCAAGTCCTGTCGCCGGGGTTAATGGATTAGCAGTTCGCATAAGGTCAGACATCGCAATCCAAAAACCTTGACTCCTCCGTATGTCTCCAAACCTTTCAGTTATGGCAGATACGCCGGTTATGGCCATAGCAGAGCGTATAAGTCGAGACGGATAACCCAACCCAAAGACTGCCTTCTGTACCCCGGACTGGAATTTATCGCTTCGCATTGCTTCGCCCAGATTAAACTCACCCGTTACACGGAAATCGTCCGGCAGGGATGATGGGTCGGCCATGCCTACATCATTAAAAAGTATTTCTATGTTTCTTTGCGATACAATGGCTATTGGATCGCGGCCTTCGTTGGCGAGTTCCTCTGTTGAAGATATTTCCGAAAGAGGTGGCGGCTCTATTCGGAGTTTTTCATTCTTCCGGATTAAATCTTCTATACTCAAAAGTCAATGTCTTTCAGAATCTGTTCATTCGAGTCACCTCTTGCAGCGGCCTCCACGACTGCTGCCTTGCCTTCGTCGTTTAATTTATCCCACCTATTTACAGGAAATCCGTCCGGTCTCGGAATGCGTTCTGCCGAAAACGCCTTAAAATCGGATATCTTGTCCCCAATGGGCTTGCCTCTGAATCCCTCCCACACATCCGCTATAATCTTATTCGCCTCATTGCCACTAACAACGTCTCGTCCAGCAGCAGTCCCTTCTACAGACGCGTCTATTCTCAGTCTAATTTCTTCCTCAATTAAAGTTAATTGATGTTTATTTATCTGCAAAAGATACGCATTGCTCCCAGCTTCTCTTTGTTGTTGTGGTGTCAATTCCCCCGCAAGTTCCCTGATGGCAGTCCTTGCCTCCCTATCAGTAAACCTCCGTAAAAGCGCATTGCTTATTGTATCCGTACCAGTTTTTACGGCCCTATCAACAGCATCCCGGCCACCTTTTTTCGCCAGCCCCCGAAACTTGTCTCTTGTCTCTTTCGTGATCCCACCAGCCACGGCAGCCTCGTTAATCTTCTGGTTAAGCTGAGTCCTGTCTAATGCGCCGCCTTCCATCGAAGTCAAAGAGCTCTCCAGCCTACTAACAGTTACATCGTCATCTGTAAGAGGCCAGTTCTTTTCAATGTCTCGTTTTGCAAAATTCTCCTCATCGTTGACAAGTCGCCGTTTGGCAGCAGCCGGAATAAGTTTACTCTTTCCAACATCGGTTACCGAAGATGTTCCATCAGCCAAGCCATCATACAACCTGTTTTCTTCTTCTCTCTCTATGCGATTCTTTTCCGCTTGAGCCTCAGCAGTCAACTGCACTTCTCTGGCATTGGCCAGATTGATTAACGATTGGATGTCACTACTCGCCAGTTCATTTTCAGGAATAACGCCCTTGCCGGTTTTCCTTGCTTCAAGTTCGGTATTCAATTCATCTTCGACGACTTGTGGCGATTGGGCTATCCTGTCTTGCCACGAATCAATAGTGTCCTGTTTCTTTAATTTCTTCCCTGCTTCCCTTGCCGCCTTAATATCATTCAAGACTTCAACTTTGTCTTTGCCCATGTTTGCACCATTGTCCCGAAATCGAGTAACGACTTCAAGTTGTTGTTTTGCACCACCAGTACGAAACGCCTCCGTCATAGCTTCAGTTTGGGCATCAATAGTGTCTGTACGTAACTGTAATGTAGCGTCCGTCAATGCTTTCGCAGTTGATACAGCACTATATGTTTCCGACTTTAGCCGTTCAGCAATCAATACATCAGGGGAAAAGTCAAGGGCCGATATTTCCTCCGACACCCTTTGGGTCTGTTCTTGTGCAAACTTTTCCCAGCCCTCTTGTGGATTAGTTGCCTGAAATTGTTTACGTTCTTCATCGGCAATTTGGCGAAACTTATCTGCTCTGACAGACAGGTTTGCGTCTATCATCTGTTGCCGCTTAACTCGAATACCTTCTTTCCGGACGCTCCGCCGTCCCAACTCCCTGCCGCCCGCAATCAATACCTGTCCCACAGCAGCGCCAACATCGCCTTGCCTTACATCTATATCGGCACGAACACCCGTCGCCGGAGTGAATCCGAGTTCTGGCCGTGCTGTTTGTATTTCGAATTTGGCCATTGGTCAAAATCCTGTTAATAGTGTACCGCCCTTTTTGGTAACAGGCGTCGTAGCTAATTGTGTACCAAATCCTATACTGGCTGCCCTTGCTGCCGCCTTACCTCTGGCCTTAGATAATCTGCCTTGCAACACGTCCAGTTCGGCTTGACGTTCCGCCTGCTGTGCAGCCACTTCGCCCTCAAATCCTATCAGGAGATTCTCAAGTTCTGATTCAGCAGCCTGTTCGGCAAGTATATCGGCGGCCACGGGAGATTCCAGCCCACCAGCGGCAGCTATCTTGGCCGTCAAAGCGCTCTTCGTTTTTGTAGCAGTTTCAACTTGTCGCTTCTGGGCAAACTTCGCTCTCGTCTTGGCAGCCTTGCCCGTCTGCCTGGCTACGGCGGCATTAAAATTGGCTATGTTCTGGGCAGATTTGCCTTCAGCCCTTAACGCCGATGCACCACTTAGATTTTCAACTATACCACTCATTATACAGCCTTATAATATAGGTAAGCATCGGTCTTGTCCGGCCAATACTGCTTTGCTAAACACTGCCGCTTAAAGCCAAGTGCTTCTATCATGGCTATCGCTCTTGGGAAATCAGTCCTTATCGCAGCTTCGGCCCGCCATAGGCCATTCTTTTCCACTAATTCTTCTATCTTTTCTCGTATCGCATACAAGGCCCTGAGTCCGTGTATGCCGAACTTTTTGCATTCAGCAGTCAATATCAGCCAGAACTGCCCCCGGCCCTCCCACGGGACTTGTACGCCCCCCACGGCCACGATGGCGCTGTCGTATATCACACAGTAAGTATTCTCGTCAGGAACCTCCATATACGGATAGTTCTTTATTGCGCCCTCGTAAGGGTTCTGTCTGACGTAAGCCAAATCTTCTTGAGTAGCTTTTCGGAATTCCATATTATCGCCCCGTTTTTTCTACTCGCGGAATTATAGCTCTGACCGTGCAGGGAAGCGGATCGGACTGGGACAGCACAAGATCGTCCTCTATATCGAACCCGCCGTCAGTCTCAACAACGACCATGCCTGTAAACAATCCGTCTATTTCACTCGTATTCTTCCATCTGGCATCATCCCAATCAATAGGAAACAGGGTCGTATCGGATGCGCCATACTGCATATTCAATGTATCGTGGACGCTGAACGCGACCTCTGCGATTTTCTTTATACTGCCAGCCGTAGTGCCACCGGGAAGATTCATGTCTAATCGCATTGGAATAGCCTTTGAAGTATACGGAAGACCAACGCGGACATTTCTGGCAGGAGTTGATAGTGTAATCTGCCCACCGAGAACTCTCTGGTTATCAAGCACCTCGCCATCGGCAAGGATAGACACTATTCTTTCCTCCAAGTGGCCCAGTTCCGATACGGTTGATGTAAGAATGCTGTTATAAATAATGCCACTGTCTACGAAATATGAATTTTCTTTCCTAATATCCAGAAACCGCGACTGGAATTGCTCTATGTAAACCTTAGTTTCGCCATCGACAGACCTGACAATGGAAATCCATACCTCATCTTCTTTAGCGGCTGGGATTACTGCTACCGATTGAACTAATCCGTCCATAGGATGCAATGCCCACGCCACAACATTTTGTTCGCGCTCGTAACTTAACGACAAGAGGTTCCCATTGTCCAAGACGCACCACAATAAAGAGTCTGGATTTTTCTGGTATGCTACGTTTACTATACCGGATGTAGTTATATGTTCAGCCAGAGCCGTTAAGTCGGGGGCAAGGAACTTCTGTTCGGCATCAGAGAAAACAAATTCCCTCACCTTGCGCCCAACATTATCAATGAACAAAAGGACGGAACCTACTTCGGGTGCTTATAAAGCGGCACTACCGTGACTGCTCTGTTTTCTAATACTGAAATCAGTTGGGGTCAACGCTTGGTCTAATTGGGACGAGCGTATCCGTATTTCGTCGCCACCATCCCCGACTATCAATGCTTCAAGGGCGGCAATCCACTTTATAATGTTCGTACTTGGCAAATCTAACTGGAACGAATCAGCATCCTTAATACCCGACTCAAAATTATCGAAGTCGCCACTTGCACTAAGCCATATCCTGTTAGGATTATTGGTAGTTCCGCCGTAGATTATTCTTTCTTCAAACAACCCTATAGCGGCAGGGAACCCCCTTACACCAGACCATGCACCTTCGGCCCATCTTATCGTCGTCGTTGTCTGGCTGACTTTCGATACGACTGTTATTGCCGCTTGCGTATTTGAATTGATACCATTTATTCTTACAATGCCGGACTGCGTACTTGATGTGGCTTCAAGGTCGGCACGAATTGTTCCAGAGTCATATGAAGTTACATTTATCCTGTACCGGACATTATCTTCTTCCTCTATAGCAGTTAACTGGACATTGCGGTCCCCTTGTCCATTTTCAATGGCAGACACGTATGTCCTGTATGGTTCCCATCCAGCGTCATTTTCGTTTCTTTCCAATGCAACAGTACCACCCCAGTTACCATGGGTATTAAAATTGAATGTCCCTTTTATATCGAGTGGGACACCTATGACGCCAATCGCTGTTGCCGTGCCATTTACAGAACTTGTATTGACTACAAGATTGGCCGCTATTTTACCAAAGTCAGGCGATGTAACATTCATTCGATATCGGGCACCTGCGGTTTCTTCCGTAGATTCAAAGGTCCCGACATTTGATATCGAAGTAACATCGGTGTGTGTTACAAAGTCGTCAGTACTTCTCTCCAGTGTTACTATCCCGCCGCCGAATGTAACCGAAAAAACAAAGGTACCAAAAACATCTATAGTTTCACCAATTATCCCCGTTTGCCCGGAAGGAGATATTCCGTTAGTCTGCCTATTCACGCGAGGATGGGTTAATTTGAATAATGCTCCGACGTGCCCCTCTTCAAACGTGCCAGACGATCTGGTTAGCGTGCCCGGCAATCCCGCTCCCGTTACATCCACATTCATCGTAACGCCATCATTTTCTGCTATATCATTTCTTTCGAGAAACGGCCCTTTTGTGAACTCAATCTCATCCAGTGAAAATGTTGAAACTCCCGTCCTTCTTAATTGGCGTTGCGCATGGTTTGCATGTACCGACCACATGACATCAGCAATCTGTCTTGTTTGTAACTGATACAATTCCTCCGGCGCGTATGGCGTGGCGATTTCTACATGCGTTCCGCTACTAAGTAATGGCTGTCCGCCAAAGTAAAAACGTGCGTACCTATCGCCAAATTCCATCATATATGCTATGGTAGAGGAAAATATGAACGGCATCATCCGAACCACTGGAAGAGGCGCTAAAACATTTGGCTGTTCGATTGTTGCTGTCAATAACTGTGCTGAAGTAACAACAGTAATACTTTGCTGTATGACAATAGATACATTCAGGACTGTTGCAGATATTGGTACGACAGTAGGGCTAACGCTGCTATCTATCTTGAGCGATGGGGCAAGTAAAGTAGCGGCAAGAGATAACACGGACGGTTCATGTATCAGACTGGAACTAACCGTAGGGGCATTAAGCGTGGCAGTTATCGCTAATGTTACAGGTAATACGTCTATATTGCCATCAATCTTAACGGCTGGCGGTATAAGAATCGCTGCGAGGGCAAGAACGTCTGGCGTTATTATTACAGGAACAACTACTTCTTTAAATGCCGCAACAAGCATCACCCATGCAGCGGTACCATTATATATACCGCCGCCATAAACACCTGCACCATACGTTTGCGTCGTCCAACTCGTCGCTATCGCACCAGCGGAGGCTTGTAGTGTAAACTGATTACTGTCTGAATACAAACCGTCATCTGTTGTATTTAGTTCCGTGCCCGAATTACCCGTTGGCGTAAAATCCTCCGTATCTCCAAATACACCAACAATAACATCCCCATCTTCCGTAGTAGTAATCGAAAGCGAAGGGCTGGCAGTAGTATCTACGTCGCCGTTAGCGCCGTCTATTTCGCTTGTCTTTCCGGCGGCCACAATATAACTCGACACCTGAACGTGAAGGGGACGTGTAGGCGGGTTCACTACACTTACTTGAAATGCTGACTCCGTAGGCGGGTCTGTCATATACCATAATTCACAACCAACTTGCCTAAGAGCTTCCCGGTTCTCTGTCGCCCGAGTTAGTGCTATCCCATTATAAGTCGGAGCCGCTCCACGCCGAACACCAGTAGGGCCAAGAACTATACCGATAACAAGAAGTGTTGCCCCAGAACCACAAGTATAATCAAAGGTTAATGGGTTTGTAGCGCCAGAGAACCGTAAATTATTATCAAATGTATGGGCCATTTACAAGCCTATTTGTGATCTATCTTAACAATAAATGCTTGGCCCTGAAACGCTGTGCCAACATTGCGAAATTTTATAGCCGACGTACCATAAGTTAGTCCGAACCGCTGGCTATCGATAGCAGTAGCACTATCCAC
>Ga0114923_10002729_pt1 | contig 11926 bp, 34 predicted proteins | sample SumtaG_FD_89578 | JGI IMG/M metagenome (GOLD analysis project Ga0114923, IMG submission 89578) | Deep subsurface microbial communities from Indian Ocean to uncover new lineages of life (NeLLi) - Sumatra_00157 metaG | ecosystem: Environmental > Aquatic > Marine > Oceanic > Sediment | place: near... | reverse complement strand
TTGGACTTTTGCTGCTCTCTTTATAAAAATGGCAACGATTAGTCCTGTTAATATACCGAAAAGATATATAGAAATAATCTCATCAATTAGAAGAGTCACATATTTATGGGTTAAAATATAGGATAATGTTTCCCTCGGATGTATTACCCATTCAGGAATGGTCATTGTTAAGAGATTATTCCTTCTTGAATATAGAACCTCTTTCCATATACGTATATCTTTGTAATACCTTCTACCGACCAGTTATAGACCTCAATTCCTGTCACTCTTGCGCCTTCTTCAACTCGTATGGGGTCTGTTAATGGCTTTTCTAGGTCATAATATGTTCTTGCTCCTGATGCTGTTGCATTAAGTGGTACTCTTAGTCTTGCTCCTGCTACTGGTATATCTATTGCCCAATATAGTACATCATAAGTTCCTGCTGTTCTATAAGCATAAATATCTGTCAAATACCATACTTCATTTGGTGGACACATGAAACCGTCAGGGTCTAGGTTCCAATCCCCGTCCTCTGTTACTGTGTATAATGCGCTAGCTAATGCTTCAATAGGTTTTAATTCCCATAATTCTCTCCATGTTTCTGCATCTTCAATTTGTGGTATAACAACTTCATCGAGAACATCTTTACCGAAATATCTTTCCTTACAGTTTTCTATCTTTTCTTCTATTGCTGATAAAAAGAGTTCAAAGAGGGGAATCCTACGAGACAATTGGAATCCTCTCTTTGATAATAGTTTTCAGTTCGGTTAATGCTGTAGTAAAGTCTTTTAGTGCTTTTGACATGATAAGGGCATTATTGTTTCTATCCTCCCTATCCTTCTTGGCATTTTGTGACCTCTCTACTAACAGATAACCTGTTACTGCAATAGGAAATACGTACTGACCGATTAGCGTTTCTAGGCTACTCATTTTCTCCCCCCTCTGATTTCGGTTTAGGTGGTGCATACATCACAGACAACTGCGTAATATGCATACCTAGTACAGCATGTTGCTCTAATGCTATCTGAAGGATAGAATCCTGCTTATCAAACCTATCCTTTATCTGAGTTAACAGTTCTTGCCCTTTTTTCAATTCAGTTTTGTTCATGTTATGCACTTGCCATTATTCCAAGTCCTTCAAGCATAGCGTTTATTGCTGCTGCCCACGTTACTAATGCTGCTTCGTCAGCAGGATTCGCTTGATGTGCTTCTTGTACCTGTCCTGCACTTCCAAAGAATCCTAGGGTTGGGTCGTTGATTCCTCCCGTTACTCTCATTAGTTCGGCGTAGGCTGCTCCGTCTTTATCCCAACCCTTGATACTAAGGTAGTCATCATTTGCTGCCCCCGTTCGTATGCTTTTACCATCCCCCAATTGAATATCTTGGTCTGCTAGGGAATAAGGCTCGTTAATTCCTCCCATGATTCTGAGAACATTAACATATTGTGCTGCATTTTTGTCCCACGCTGCTAACGCGAAATAGTCAGCATCATTTTGTCCTGTTAATATTGCTGCTGCATCTTTCATATAGACATGACCATCAGGATGTGAAGGTGAAGGAGTAAAGCCTAATTGGAGCTTCACTATTCCTTCTCTCCTACTACTAAGAGGGTTTCTGTTTGGTTTGTACTACCAAAATACAACTTGTCAAGGTCTATCTTTGTTACCCACGACTGATTGGCTGATAAAATCCATATACACTTACTAGGGCTTTTCCCGATATAGATAAGTCCTGCTCCATTATCGGGGTGCGCTCTTAGGGTGTAAACTAGTCCCTCTGGATAGTTTCCTTTTAGGTCACGTATTCCTACTGAAGCGGTTCCTGTTGGTACTTTGTCAATGATGAAGCTATCATCATCTTTTTCGTGTCTTGGTTTGTCGCTCATTATGTCGCCACCGCTATCACTGCAATTCCTAGTACAATTACCAACACCATTATTCCCCCTATTTTAAAGTCAAGAGGAACTTCAATGTCTGCTATTGCATTATCTATGTCGTCTTTTACTGATACTACAACATCATCAGCAACTCCACCCGACTTACGAGTTACTGCTTCCCCGTCCTCATCAGTGATTACCATATCTTCGTCGTCTGTTACTGCTACCTCATGTTCATCCCATAATGGTCTAGGCGCACCTTCTAAGTAGTATCCGTGTTCTTTTTCATAGTTGTATGCCATTCCTGCGCTTCCTGATGGCACGCTGTTCTTAGAGTTTTCGATTATACCGTTTACAATGTCTGTAAGACTAGGTAATACAACCTCCACATCCTCATGCCCAGATGTTAAGTCCTTTTGTGCTGGCACATAAGATGATGGCATATAGGTATCAACTCTTTCCCCTGCGTCTTGATAGTCAGAGTAGTAGTCAATTGCTTCTTCCCTACTTGTAATGAAACTGCTGTCCATCATGGAGTCATATCTTTTGTATGCTGCTACATACCCAGATTCTAGTTCAACACTAACAGACTCCTGAACTTCTGCATTCATGCTCTGTAGGTACTCCCATTCTTCTCTTGCGCTCATTTGTTTTCTCCTTTTTCCTTTTACTATTTTAAAAAAATATTGAAACTAGGTATCTCCCATAGTCAGTAGAAGTCGGCTATTGTGCGCCCTCTTCTTTCCAATTACGAAAGACATTCCTTCAGGAACAACATACCAAGCTGCGCGCTTCCTCTCTCCTGCTGTACCCACTAGAGAAGCTGCGTTAGTTGTAAAGGCGTATTTGCCTGACAACTCTATGTCTGCCTCTTCCTTGTCGTCTGTTCTAGTGTTTTTAATTGTTACAGGTACGGACATGATACTAGCTGCTACTACCCAATCGTCAGTGCTAACTGGTGTCCAGTCTACCCAAAGAATATCTCCCGTTTTGAAGATTCTTTTTGTTGGTCTATACTGGATTACAGGTAGGTCACGTGTGGTTGCTTGTGCTGCTGTCATTCCTCTTGATTGCATGCTAATGATTGTCTCACTCTTTAGGTCGTTTGGGTCTGCCCATCCAACGTAGAACATGCATGGTTCATCTGCCATTGTTTTTCATTCACTCCTTTTAGTCTGCATCATACAGATTGATTAATAGTCTGCTATTGTGGGGTCGTTTGTGTCCTAGCACCATTGTCATTCCATTTGGTATGATGTATCTTCCTGCCTTAAGCCTTACTCCCGTTGTACCTACTAATGTAGTCGTCCAAGCATACTTCCCTGCCAACTCAATATAAGTTGGCACATATTCTTCTGTCCTAGTATTCTTGAATGTTACAGGTACGGACATTATGCTATTTGCTACTACCCAATCGTCTGTAGAAACAATTATCCAATCAACAAAGAGAATATCTCCCGCCTTGAAAATCCTCTTAGTTGGTCGATAGTTTACTACGGGCTGGTCGCGGAGTGATGCCCTTGCATCATTCATTCCCCTACCATTTATAGTAATAATGTCCTCAGTTTTTGCTTCGTTAGGGTCTTTCCACCCTACGATATAGGTCGCGGGTTCATAAGACGCCATAACTAGAAATCATCTACCTCGTCTGCTAGTCCTTTACTGGCTCCTGCTATGATGTCCTTCATCTTGCCTGAACCATATTTTCCTATTCCAATCGCCACAAAGACTAAAGACAATGCTAAACTCATATATGCAAAGCTCTTTACGTCTAGTGAAACTTTGGTTAGGTCTACTGTTTTTGTCATATTTTTGACCAAGTACTAAAAGGAGCTAGATTTTAAAAGGGTTGTCGGAACATTGTTAATAGCAGATAGATTAGATAGAGAGTTTGTTATACTCAACTATTTCATCCTGTTTCTCCCACACAACAAAGTTAGCTTGTACTTCTTTGCCATCTATCATTACAGTTTGTTCTAAGTGATTCATGTGGTCTTCTATTGGTATCTGATATTTTTTGAAGTATGGGTGGTCATATCCTCCTACGTAAAATATTACATGGTCTTGTGACTGTGTTAAGACTGTGTGGGATACGTCAGCAGGTCTTTGACTCAATCCAACTGCTTGAATACCATAGCCTAATCCTCTCTTCCATAGTCTATGTATAATCGGGTGTCCTGTTTTTTCTCCAAACTCTTGAATTTCGTCAATGTAGACTGTTGCCCATACTTCTGGTCGTCCTTTTGCTTCTCTCTTTGCTATTGCTCCCATAGCCATTAACATTCTTATAGTTACTCCTATTTGTGCTATGTTAATGTCTTCTCCTGCTAGTTCTGGGTTAAAGCATATATGGGTGTTCTTTTCTGCTATTGCGCTTTCTAGTTCACCTACGCTAGTGATAATTATGTCGGCTTTTTCTTCTACACAATATTCTTCTTGTATGTTAAAGAAAATATTTAGTCCATCGTTGTCTTTAAAGTATTCTGACCCAAACGTAGTTTTTCCTGTGTTGGTTTTTCCTGTGATGAATACGTGCTGTGTAAATTCCATACTCATTATAGGCTCGCCTTTATAGTTACTGTTTCATCCTCATGTTGGAGCGGTGCTTCTTCTCCTTTTTTTAGTGCGTCTGGTTGTTGCATTAGGTTCATTGTGGCAAATCCTAGCCCCATAGCTGCACCCATAAATGCTACCGCAGGATGGTTGATGTCAATCATTAAGTAATAGTCCATCATATACATCATGGCTTCTCCTATTTCACATTCTTTTACCGACATCTTTTTAGGTTTATTTGTTAGGAGGTTTTCATTGATACTTTCTATTATTGCTTTATTGATTACTTTTGTTGGTGGTAGATTTTTATATTTACTTGCTGAATATTTTAATTTTCTTTTCTTAGGTGGTTTATCTGCTTTCTTTTCTGCACCTGTTTTTAATGCATCAGGTATTTCATTAACATCTTGTATGTTTAGTGTACTAGGGTCAAATGTCATTCTTTTACCACCCCGAATCTTCGCCCACAATCTGAACATCGATGGACTTCGCTTAATAACTCTCTTTCGTAACTGTAGATTGTCCTTCCATCGTCTAATCTTTTTGATTCCTCTGCCCCACAACTCGGACAGGAATACTTCTTTTTTCGGGGTTGATTTGTAACCTTCTTTTCTTTACCATCCTTTCCTTTAAATCGTGCCTCCCGTGGTTTTTTAGCAGGTTTTTCCTCTACTACTACTTCTTCTTCTTCTTCTTCTGGTTCTTCTCCTTCTTCTGGTTCTAGCCCCTTGTTTAATTCATCTAGAATAGGGTCTTTTTCTTTTTGTGGCATGTTCTCACGCTATAGATGATGCTCTCTATACATAAATATGTATTGGTATAGTATTGGTATACTACCCCAACGGAGCATATTTTACATGCATATGGGGTATTCGGAACCCTAAAAAGGCTTAATTTCAAAAAAGGGGCATATTTTCCCGCACTACAATTTTATGTATTCTAATATTAAATATACTCCCTACTCTGGTTTGGGGGTTATCTTTCTACCCTTCTTCTTATCCTCTACTGCCTGTTCTTTTTCTTCTCTCTCTTCTTTCTTTTTGACCTTCTTCTTTAATTCGTCTAGTTTAATCTGCCAATCTCTATTTAGTTTATCTATCTTTTTTTGTTCGCCTTCAGTCATTACTTTAACTGTTTCACTCAATTCTTCTAATCTTTTCTGCATGGCATTTTCGTTGTTTCTTCCTAGTAAGCGTATGTGGTTGGCTGTACGAACTATTCCCCCCCATATTTTCTTTAGCTCGTACTTGTCCAGTCTATCAAATCGTTCCCCATTACCTATAAAAATATCATACGGTTCATTCTTGTAATACCATATAGACAATAACCCTATATGTCTAAAAGTGATATTAAGAAGTTTAACTTTATCAGGATTCTTTTTCTGGTATTCTACTATGTTGGTTGTTCTATCCTTTGCTTTAGAGACTATTCTATGTACTAAATTATCTTCTTGATGATACTCTATTGTTATTCGGTCAGATGAAGGCACTACACGATATGAGCGTTCTTTCACTCGTTCTTTTGTAGTAATTTTATCTGCCATTGAAGAATCCGTGTGTAATAGAAACATGGAGGATTTAAAAGGGTTGTTGGAATCAAAAAAAAGTAGGTTTCCCTACTCAGTTGTTTTGGTCTTTTTCTTTGGTGCAGGTTCGTAGGTCAGATAGGCTTCACCGTTTACTGTCTTTCCTCGTACTGGTATGCCCTCGTCGTTGGAAAGTGCTTTTAGTTCCTTCTCTCCACCTGTAGCGATTCGTTCACGAATCCGCTTCATTAGTCTTCCCGCTAGATAAGTACCGTCTAGTAGCTCGCTGCTGTTTCTCTTGGTCATTTCAATTTTGGCTAATGTGTGTTCACTTTTTATGAAGGCTTCTATTACGCCATCATAGCTGCTACCCTTCTTATATTTTCGCTTAGGCGTTTCCTCCATTGGAATAATTTTGTGAACTTGTACTGGATTTTTACTCATTGTGGGTGTGTTCCTTTATTGTTGCATTTATGTTCTTGATAAGTTCATTAGTGTTCTTCATGTAGTCCTTTAGCGACTCTATAATAGTTGCTTGTTCATCTTCAACAGAATTAACTCTGTTGGTATTGCCTTCTATTTTTTCTAGTTCTGTTTCTACATGTCCCGTCCATTTATCCAACTTCTCTATTTCTGTTACGAGAAGGCAGAGTGCTTGGTCAGTCGTTCTTTCCATTACCCTTTCTTCTAGGCTTTTCTCAGGCATAATTTAACCCTCTTCTCCTACTGGTAGATAGTGGGGGAACCCTAGCTTTCCTTTACTGTCCTCAAGACTCCAAATTTTTCCTACATGCTCATTAATATCGCCTATTCCAAGTTCATCCATTCTTCCAATTAATGCTTTAACGTGGAATGGTCGGTATTTCATTGTAGTAACAACTTCGTCTTTTCCTTCTAGCCAATAAAAGTTGACATAAAGACAGTCGATTTTGTCCTTGGGGTCTTGTCTCTGCTCACTCTCAATTTTTGTGGGGGTGATGCTATCTGGTGCATCGTCTAAGTCTATTCGATTAGACTTTATTTTCAGCAAATCTTTCATGCTCATGTTTTCTTCATCTCTTTTAGTCACGCTAAAGAAGGTTTGGTTTAACCGCTCTAGCTTTTGACGCGTGATAATATTACGGTAAGTATTATTAATCTTTTGGTTATAGAAAAAGTATAGTCCCTTATTATCTTTATCATAATACCCGTCGCATTTTATGTAGTCAGTTTTAGACCATATTATGATATACTCAAATTTGTTAATCCACCATCTTGGGTGAATGTTATCCTTCTTAAATGTATAGAACTTATATCCGTCAAATGAGATAAAACAATACTTATCGTCTATTCCTTCCCTGTAGAGATTTTTTTTTGCTCTATAGGAGATGGATTGTACTTCCCATTTGACAGATTCAACTTGCATTATTTCACCCTAATAAATTCATGCTTATTATCATCAGTAGCATAACAGTAGGTGGATGGTGGATATACTTTCGCACCTCCAAATGTTTCCATCATAGCAAAGATAAGTAGTTGGTTGGCTGATTGTTTACAATGTTTACATCTTAGATTTTTAATTATTATTTCATTCGTCATTTATTTTCCTCCACTCTCGTATTCTGGTAAGAAGTCATAATCTGGGATGTTTTGTGGCATGACTGTTCTATCGGTATCTATTTCGGGATTAAGGAAAGTATAAATTACTTTCTTATATCTTCCCCACCTCCTACTTACTGTCATTACCCTGTTTTGTAGTGTCATTCTAGCAACTCCGCTTTAATTACGAACGTTGTTTCATCCCTTTCAAAACCACAGTTAGTACAGATAAATGGAAGTTTATTTACAATCTCGTTTGTTACTCTAGCCTTTTCATGTGGTCGATAGGTGAACTTATTGCAGTTTGGGCATTGTTTTCCTTTTTTTATTCTAGCCATTTATATCACCTGTATTTCTGCTTTTTCTTCATAAAGGTAAATCATGGCTTTAAAATTATTTTCCTTATCTACTACCTTATATTTTAGACATGAACATAAATAATCCATAAAGACAAGATGTAGGGTTCTAAAGATAGTGATATTATCACCTACTGTAATGTAGTTAGATTCAAACTCTAATTGTTGCATGGCGTTAAATATCTCGTCTGTAGTCATCAATAGTAACTCACTTTTCCTGTCTTTAAGTTGAATCGTCCATATTCTCTGAGGATTAATATCTCTTTTTCGTCCTCATTTTCTCTGGTGAATATCCATTCTTTAGGATTTAATGAGGTACTAAAATATTCGTATTTTGTCCAAGTCCTTTTCAGTGGGTGTAACTTATCTTCACTCAACCCATGCAAGTATTGTACGTATCTATTGGACCTCACACATAAACAGATTAATTGCCCCTCTTTGTTTTGCGGGTGTTGTAGTACCCATGTTTCAGTGTCTTCTATTTGGTCGTTTATTTGAATCAGTTTCATTGTGTTTTTTTCTCCAAAGTTTTTATAAAGTGAAGTCTGATTAAGGCTTTGTCAGCGTCACTTAATTCTATCCAGAGATAAGATGAAACTTTATAGTCTATGATGCTTACTCTTTCTATCATCGGTAGCATTACCCACCATGATTTGACTCTAATCATAAGCTTTCTTTCTCTCTCATTCCTTTTACTTTTCTGAGTTTCTACTTTTACTATGTTTTCTATTCCATAACAATTTGTCATAGTAAAGTAAAAGTATTCTTTATTGCTCATTCTTCTATCACCTTTATTGAGTACATTTTGTCCCTCAGTTTTTCTGGTAGGTTAAACTCTACATGTTTGTGCCATGTATAACGAGGTATAGAATCATCTATTAAATAAATTTCTATACTGTCATGTCTTCCTGCTTCTTGTAATAGTTTAGCCCATTTTACCGCCTTTTCAAGTTCTTCAATACAAAGCTTATCTAAACTAATGCTTAACTTATGAACATCTTGTGTCCCTATTGCTCCCATGTATTGTAACCCTGCTATTCTATGGCTCATTTTTCTTTTCTCCATCCTGAAGCCTTATCGCAACTCTTACAAATTGCATATTCTGAATCTTGAAGCATTTTAGCCATAAATGGGTCTTTCTTGTGGACGTAAACTTTTGCTCCACATTTCTGACAGTAACTTGTAGCCTTCATTTTAAATACTCACTTCCTCCCAATCTGGATTAATCTCACATAGTGCCTGTCGAATAGTGTAGGCATAATGTGGCATCTCTATCTCTCTTAGGAACTTCTCTACAACTTTTACATTGTTTATTAGGATTCTTTCACTCAGTTTTATTTCTGGTGTTTGGTTTGGTGTCATGTTCTTGACCGTTACTCTCTATATCGAAACTCCTATATAAGGATTTGTAGTTCATATTAATGGTACACTATGCCACATTTATTCAAGGAAACAGAAGATGAAAGATGGTATCTACAAGAAAGGACTACCATAAAAAGCAAAGAATACGCACGAGTCCGAGTCTATCGAAAAACAGATAGATGGCGAAGGGTTTCAGATAGATGGTATGGTTTGCACACAGAAGCGCGTAAATGGAGAGCCGATTTCGATTTAAGGATGAATTATGAATGACAGGAAAACCACAATATTCTATACACAAGGATTTAGACTATGTTAGTATATCTAAATTTATCTCTTATAAAAAGGGATGGAAAAGAATAAAGTCAATACACATAGACGAATTAATTAAAAAACTTGGGTTGGAAAATAAATGAGTAAAAACAGGAATAGAAACCGAAAGAAAGGAGAATCCTATATTGATATTCGGATTCGCGGAATATTTGAAGTAGAAGCAGACACCAGAGAAGAAGCAGCCGACAAAGTACGAGATAGAATTATGGGAGAGATTCTTGTAGCACATCCATCATTCGAATCAACAGGACTTCCAACAGTTTGGAAAGACTGGTTAGAACAAAAAACAGAAACAATGTTAGGAATTGAAGTAATAGAAGAGGATGGAGAAATAAATGAATCCTTAGATGTCACTTGGTCTAACATTAAAGATAGAGAGCTTTCAAAAGGAGGACAAATTACTTTTGGAAAAGTCTTTGATAACGAATTACATCAGAGGCTAAAGAAAAGGAGGAAACTAAGAAAATGACACATCATAAACCAAAATTTAACATCTATAAAATAGTAAATAGTTGTCCTGAGTGTGAAAAAGAACTAGAAGAAATAATAACAAAAATAAGAAGAGGACTTGACTTTTCTATCTGGTTTTTTGAAGATGCAAAAACAAAAGGACGTTATCATCTAATTAGTATGGGAGAGAAAGAAAGATGAAAACACACATCAAATTAGACTATGACAACATCACCGTAAAAGACATACAATTAATCTTTCACCATAGAGCGTGGCTATTGAAAAGCCTTAATTGTAACAAGTTAGAATGTTGGCAAACAACTAACGGTTATCATGTGAAGGCAAGAATAGGCGGTGATTTTGACGAAAAAGATATACTGTTAATACAGTTACTAATGGGAAGTGATATTCAAAGAGACATCTATAATTTCCTACGTCAACATGATGGACAACTAATAGAACATTGGAACAGACTTTATACCAAGAAATATTTGATACTTGGAACTAGAGTTAAAGAAATAGGCATAGAAACACCATGTCCAGAGTTACAAGAGCGGTTAATGCACGAATTAACCGAAGCTAAAAACTGGAAGGGATTAATATGAGGAAAAAAACAATAGCAATATTCATCCTTCTTCTTCTTGGTGTTCCTTATGTAGTAAATGCCTATCATAAAACACGAGAAGAACAAGAGCAATTAAATGAGTGGATGAGGTTGTGTTATCCATGACCAGAAGTAAAGACGAGACTATCCATGATATACTAACGCTTTGTATGAATGGAAAGAAACCAACAGAAGTAACAAGATTCTGTAATATAAGCTATGTTAAATATCAATACTATGGCGAACTGTTAGAAAGACTAGGATATGTTACTGTAACTGGTGCTGGTTGGTATAGTCGAAGAGTTGTAATAAAAACAACAGACGAAGGAATTGACTTTATCGATGATTACGAGAAACTACGACATAATCATAAGGAGTTATTTGAATGTCTAAGAAAATAGACCAGTGTGACGAGTGTGAAAGATTACTTAGATGCAGAACAGCAGCAGCAGGTAAGAAATGCAAAAAGAGTTGGTTTAAGCAAATAACCGAAGAAGAAAGAGTAAACAGAATCAGGCATAGTACCTCAGAAATGATGAAGAGAAAAAAGGAGATTGAAAATGAAAAGAACAAGGGAAATTGGAAATAATGGAGTATGAAGAAGCATCAAGGCTTGCCTATGAAGAAATGATTAGGCATAAAGAAGAAAAAGATGAGTCGTGGAAAACCATTAAAATTTACATATTGAAGAGTGGGTTAAGTAGCTGTTATTTTAAATGGCGGTTTGATATAGACAATAATAATCCAGAAGAGTTATTAGATGTAGCAAACTATGCATTATTCCTCTATGCTAGGATGGCAAAAAAGATATGACAACAATAATATGTGATAGAACTAAATGTCAAAGCAATCATCAGAATAAATGTGCTAGGGCAGTTATCACTTTTAAAACACATACAACATCAGACCCACTTGATTCACTCAGACTAATATATACAATTTGTGAGGACTTCAAAAGTGAATAACCCATTATACTGTGCTGAATTAGAGAAACTCTGTACTGGTGAAAACTGCGAAATGATAAGCAAGGGACAATGTGACCTTAATCCAGAAGCCTACAAGCTATGGTTACAAATGACTACACCACTTAAACACGCTGTTCAAGTAGAAACAGCATGTCCGTTTTGCTTAGAGGGTTTTGCTATAGCATTTACACGCCTACAACTGAAAGGACTATATAACAAGTCAAAGAGGCTAAACTAATGTTCTGGAGAATTGCTCACTTATTAAAGTGGGGTTATTTCATCTGGGCTTTAGACCGTTCATTAGGGGTTATAATAACTAATCAACATACTATCTCTAAACAAATTGAG